>Ga0075423_10007968_pt1 | contig 10032 bp, 8 predicted proteins | sample SoiMethybrSBSTD2_FD_80114 | JGI IMG/M metagenome (GOLD analysis project Ga0075423, IMG submission 80114) | Bulk soil microbial communities from a Populus tree surrounding site in Tennessee, USA - Soil MetaG P. TD hybrid SBSTD2 | ecosystem: Environmental > Terrestrial > Soil > Tree plantation...
GGCGTCGTTCTTCCAGTTGATCAGCCCGCTGAACTGCTGATCGGTCTTCTTGGGCAAGTCCGTGTATACCGCCTCCAACGACGCTTGAGCGGTGAGTTGCTTGCGGAAGTCGAGCGGCCTGCGCGTGATGATGTCGACGTTGCCTGCAACGCCGCCTTCGACGAGATCGGCGGTTGCGCTCTTGCGCACGATCACCTGGCTCACGAGCTCGGAGGGCAGCAGGGTGAAGCTGACGCTGCGCCCGACGAGTTGAACCTGATCGAGAACGAACCAGTCGCCCGACGCAATCGGGTGACCGTTGACGAGCGTCTGGGTCAGGCTCGGGTTCGTGCCGCGCAGGCTGACGCGGTCATTCTCGTCGAAGCCGCCTTCGCCTCCCGCCGAGGAGCTGATCGTGACGCCCGGAACGCGCTGCACGGCGTCGGCGATGTTCCTGTCGGGGAGCTTGCCGATGTCGTCGGCCGTCACCACGTCGACGACCGAATCGGCGTTGCGCTTCGTTTCGAGCGAGCGCTCTACCGAATACCGGAAGCCGGTGACCGTAATCGTTTCGCGCGGCAGCGGCGTTGGAGGCGTCGTCGCAGGCGGCGGGGTGACCTGCGCGAGAACTTGCGGTTCCCCTTGCGCGGTCTTCGCGTCGGACGCCTTCGCGGCGGCCTTGGCCTTTTCTTTCGCGGCTTGCTCAGCCGTGGTGTCGGGTTGTGCCTGGCTCCTGGGCGTGTCGACGGTAGCCGACTGCTGCGCTTGCGCGGGCGTGACGACGCTCATCAGCGCGACTGCGACGGCCGATGCGATCGGTGTCTTCCTGAGCTTCATGAACTTTCCCCCTTGAGTAGCATTCGCATTCGAATGACGACGCTAGCCGTGCCGCTCGGCAACGCTGCGATCAATGCCACTATACTACCACTTGACCCAAACATGCTACCAATCATTGACCAATACTGCTACCATGTTGCAATAGCGCCACACCTCGCAGTGGCGACTTTGCAGCGCAGCAGAGGCGCTTCGGGACCCTTGAATTGCGCATGGCCTAGGGATAAATGGGATGAATTGGTATGACTTTGGTATTGTCCGCAGAGACCAGCCAAGCGTTTTCAATACCTTATCCCGCGCCTGTTCACATTTTGGATGAGCAAGCGATCCTTTCGGTTGGAGCCATGACGTTGCGTGCTCGAAGGACATCATGACGTCGCTTGCCCAAGTCCTCGGCAACCTCGACCCCAGCGACAGCTTGCCGCTCTACCAGCAGCTGCAGCGGGGCTTAAGGGAGGCGATCGAAAAGCGGATCCTCGGTCCGGATGACGCGCTGCCATCGGAGCGGCAGCTCGCTGAGGATCTCGGCGTGTCGCGGATCACCGTGCGCAAGGCGATCGATGGCCTCGCCGCGGAAGGCTTGCTCGTGAGCCGTCAGGGCTCCGGCAATTTCGTCTGCACGCGTATCGACAAGAATTTCGCGAAGTTGACGTCGTTCTCCGAGGACATGCGCGCGCGGGGGCGCATACCGCGCAGCGCCTGGCTCAAGCGCTCGGAAGGCACCGTAACCCCGGAAGAGTCGCTGAAGCTCGCGCTTTCACCGGGCACGCTCGTGTATCGCTTTCACCGGCTGCGCTTCGCCGACGACGAGCCGATGTCGATCGAGCTCGCGACGATCGTCGCAGCCTGCCTGCCGTCGCTCGATGCGGTCCAGGATTCTCTCTACGACGCGCTCGAGCACGCGGGCAACCGCCCGGTGCGCGCGTTGCAGCGGCTGCACTCGATGCTGCTCAACGCGGAGCAGGCGAAGCTTCTGAAGGCAAAGGCGGGCGACGCGGGACTATCCGTCGAGCGGCTCGGCTATCTGCGCGACGGACACGCGGTAGAGCTATCGCAATCGTTCTATCGCGGCGACACCTACGACTTTGTCGCGGAGTTGAGTGCGTTCTAGGCTCCTAGGCAGCCGCGATCGGCACCGGCGCCCGACCGGGTGCATCGCCGCGGCCTTCGAGCCACGCCTGCAGCGCGTCGAGTGCGCTGTCCGCGTAGCCCCAGGTGACAATCGTCGGCGCCGCCACGTCGAGCGCCTGGAAAGGATTCCACAGCACCAGATGCAGATCCGGGCGCCACGCGCGTGCATGCTCACCGTAGCGCGCGCGGGCAGTGGACGCGAGAACGGTTGTGTGTCTGTCGCTGGCAACGGCGGTCCAGTCCAATGCGCATAGCGCGTCGACTTGCACGACGTCGACGGCCCGGAAACCTTCGAACAGCAGCGCGATGCGATCGCCCGATAATCCCGGCTCCGAGATGCCGTCGCCCGGAACGCAGCGTTGCGTGATGATGCGTAGCGGCTGATCGAGCGGCGGCGGTTTTGCTCCGCCGAACGCCGTGAGGCTGCGTGCCCAAGCACGACGCATCAGCTCGTCATCGACGCGGCGCGCCTCGCTTGAATATATGCCCGGATCGACGGGAAAGCGTTCCGCCAACGCATCGAGGCGCGCGCGGGCGCGCAACAACGATCGACGATCCAGTTCGCCGCGGGCGAGCCCGGCTTGGATCGCTTCGACCGCCGCCGTCTGCTCGTCGGCCGTGCCGAGCGCCATCACCATGTCGGCGCCGGCCTGCAACGCCAGCACGGCGGCCCGATCGTGGCCGTAGCGGTCGTGAATCGCTTTCATCGCCAGCGAGTCGGTGATCACCACGCCGTCGTAGCGCCATTCATCGCGCAGCACGCCGCCGAGGATCGCGCGCGACAGCGTCGCCGGATGCCGCGGATCGATTTTCGGGTAAACGATGTGCGCCGTCATCATCGCCGGCGCTTCATCGCGGAGCGCGCGAAACGGCGCAAGCTCCATCCGGTCGAGCGACTCCCTGGGCTTGTCGACGACGGGCAGATCGAGGTGCGAGTCGACGTGCGTGTCGCCATGACCGGGAAAATGCTTGACACAGCACGCGACGCGTTCGCTCAGCGCCCCGCGCATCCATGCGGCACCGAGGCGCGCGACGTCTTCGGGATTCGCCGAGAAGCTGCGCTCGGCGATCACCGGATTCTCAGGGTTGTTGTTGACGTCGAGCACGGGGGCGAAATTCCAGTTGAAGCCGATGCTCCGAATGCCGCGGGCGACTGCGGCGCCCACGTCGTGCGCGAGCGATGCATCGCCGGCTGCTCCAAGCGCCATCGCGGCGGGCGGCTGAGGCAGGAACGTCGCGCGCACGACGGCGCCGCCTTCCTGGTCGACGCCGATCAGCGCCCTCGCCCCCATCACGTCGCGCAACTCGGCCGTTAGCGCGCGCACCTCCTCTTCAGTGCCGAGGTTGTCGCGAAACAGCACGACGGCTCGAACGTGATGACGGCGCAGGAATGCCGCCTGAGCATCGTCGAGCGTCTTCCCGCGGATGGCGACCATGACGAGCTGGCCCGGATGGAAATCGTCAGAGATCGTCTGCGCGCCCACCGTACGTACCCACGAGAGTCACTTCAGCCAGACCATGGCTAAACCCATATCACTTGATCGCGCCTTCCATGCCGCGCATGAAAAAGCGCTGCGTGAAGAAGAACACGATCAGCGCCGGCGCGATCGTCAGGACGGCGCCCGCCGCGATGACGCGGGTCGAGCTGCCGAACGTTCCCGACAGCTCGAGAATGCCGACGGCGAGCGGCATCAGATCGCTCTTGGTCAGCACCACGCTGGGCCACAGGAAGTTGTTCCACGTCGTCACGGTGGTCAGGATCGTCAGCGCGCCGATTTGCGGGAGCGCGAGCGGCAACATGATGCGGAAGAAGATGTGAAGCTCCGATGCGCCGTCGACGCGCGCGGCATCGAGCAGATCCTGTGGAATCTCCTCGAATGCAGTCTTCATCATGAAGATGCCGATCGCACCGGCCACCGTGGGCAGGATTACGCCCAGGTGCGTATTGACGAGCCGGAGCTGCGTCGTGGTAATGAAGTTGACCAGAAAGTTCACCTCGGTCGGCAGCATCAATGTCGCGAGGATGACGGCGAAAACGAGCTTTCGGCCGCGAAACCGGTAGCGTGCGAGCGGGTACGCCGCGAGCGCGCAAACGAGGATCGTCCAGACGACGGTCCAGAAAGTTATCCAGATCGAATTCCAGAAATAGCGACCCAGATCGATGACGCGAAATACCTCGATGAAGTTCGCGAGCGAAACAGCATGCGGGATCAACGACGAGGGGAACGCGAAGACATTGCCTTCGGTGCCGAGCGCGACCGAGAGCGTCCACAGGAAGGGGAAAACGCAGACGAGGCCGATCAGGAGCAGCACCGCGTAGTGCAGCGCGATGCGGAGACGGTGTCGCGGCGCCATCGACCTGCGTTTCGCCGACGGCGTGCGGTGCTCGGGTGCGGCATTAGCGCGGGCCCTAAGTCCGCCCTCGATCACGCGCGCGTTCGATCCGTTGCCGAGCGCCATGGTTCAGCGGTGTCGCGGGCGGAGGAAGCGGAAATTGAGCCACGCGATCGCGAGACAGAAAACGCTCACGACGAGGCTCGCGGCGAGCGCGCGCGGAAAGTTGAACGCGCGGATGCCCTGATCGTACGCGTAGTACAGGCCGGTATACGTCGAGCTCACCGGGCCGCCCTTGGTCATGATGAGCACCTCTTCCAGGACCTTCATCGCCGCCAGCGTGGAGAGCACCGTGCAAAGGAGGATCGTCGGCATGATCATCGGGATCGTGATCTGCCAGAAGCGCTGCCAGCGTGACGCGCCGTCAAGCACGGCGGCCTCCTCGAGGTCGCTCGGAATGGCCTGCAGCGCCGCGAGATACAGCACCATGTACCAGCCGAGGCCGCGCCACAGCGTCACCAGCATCAGAGAAAAAAGCGCCAGCCGGTCGTCGCTGAGCCAGCCGATCGGGTCGTTGATGACGTGCAGCCATTGCAGGACCGCGTTGATCAGCCCCTGCTCGTTGTACATCCAGCCCCACATGATGCCGACCACCGACACCGAGGTAACGACCGGCACGTAAAACGCCGCGCGAAAGAGCTTGATGCCGGGAAGGGCGTTGTTGACGAGTACCGCCAGCACGATTGCGCCGAGCTGGATCGCCGGCACGATCAGCAGGTACAGCAACGAGTTCTTGAGGCTGATGAAGAACACCGGGTCGTCGAGCAGGTCTTCGAAGTTCGCCAGGCCGACCCACCTGGGCGGCGTCAGGAAGTTGTATTCGGTGAACGCGAGGTAACCGCCCCACAGGACGGGCCAAAAGGTGAACAGCCCCAGCAGCAGCAATGCGGGTGCAAGAAAGAGCCAGGGCAACCGCGCCTGTCGCGAGCGCGCGCGAGAAGCGCGATTCCGAAACGTGCTTCGAAACCGGCCGTTTCGGTCGGCTGCGGCAGCGACATCGGTCGCGCGGGTGCTCATGGCCCGAGCTTGCTGTTCCAGAACGCCACCGCCTCGTCGAGCGCGGTTTTCACATCCTTGCGGCCGATGATCGCGGCCTCGACGGCGTCCTGCAGCCGCTTGTTGAGCCGCTCGAAACCCGGCACGCCGGCAACGTAGAGCGTGCGCACGACGTCCATTCGTTTGGCGCCGATCGCCATCGCCTTTTCATACGCGCCGGCGTCGGTGCGCAGGTTCTGGAAGTGCGGATCGGCGACGGCCTTCTTCGCCGTCGGAAACGCACCGGCAAGCTTTGCGAATTCGAGCTGGTTTTCGGCGTTGGTCAGGAACTTCGCGAACTGCGCGGCTTCGCGCGCGACGTTCTCCGCTGCCCCCTTCGGCATCGCGAAATGGAAAAGCCACCCGCCGGCCGCGATGCCCGGACCGCCGATCGGCACCGGCGCGACGTCGGTGACGGCATAGATGTCCTTCGCGTCGTCGCGCACGCGAGTCAATGCGCTCGGCGGCGCTTCGAGCATCGCCATGCGCCCCGATTTGTACGCGTCGATCGACGCCGGGTAGTTGTCTTCCGAAAACAGCTTGTCCTTCAGCAGCCCGCCGGCCTTGTACGCGTCGGCGAGCTTCGTGATGAACGCGACATGCGCGGGCGAGTTGAACATCGCCTTGCCGTTTTCGATGAGCGGCAGCCCTTCCTCCAGAAACAGGCCGGCGATCTTGCCCAGCGCCGGGGAGAATCCGTACTGTCCGGTGCGCGCCCTGATCTGTTTGGCGACGGCGAGCTGCTCGTCGCGCGTGACGGGGATTTGCGTGATGCCGGCCTGCCTGAACAGCGCTTTGTTGTACGCCATCACATTGACGCTGTTGTAGTGCGGAAAGCCGTAGATCTTGCCCTTGAAGGTCAGGTCGGCGATTGCGCCCTCGGTGTAGTTCGCGCGGTCCTCGCCGAGCAGATCGTCGATCGAACGCAGCGCACCGTGCAGCGCGTAGTCGTACGCCCACGGGACATTCAACTGCGCGAGCGCGGGCGCGGAGCCGGCGACGATCGCCGCCGTGAGCTTGGTCTGCAGCGCATCCCAGGGCACGTCGACCCATTCGAGCTCGACGTTCGGGTGCGCCGTCTCGTAGCGGGTCACGAGCGTTCGAAAGTAAGGGGTGAATTTCGGCTTGAGGCTCATCGTCCAGAACTCGACGTGAACCTTGTCAGCCGCGGGCGCCGGTCCGGACGCCAGCACGATGCACGCTGTCAGCAACAGCGAGAACGAAAGCTTCGCCCGAACGAGCTCCATGCGCGATAACAACTTCGCACGGCTGGTTGCGTCTGCGGCGGCTGCGAGCCGGATCATGATCGCGCTCAGCGCGTCAGCGTCACTTTGGCAAGATGCCGTGGCGCATCCGGGTCGACGCCCCGGGCGCGCGCCAGCGCTTCGACCATGGGATAGAAGCTCTGGATCGCCGCAATCGGGTCGAGATCCTCGGCGTCAGTCTCGACCAGCGGCAACTCGCTGCCGGGCGTAGCTGCAGGCGCGGCGAGGAGCACGCGCGCGCCGCGCCTTTGCATGTCGGCGGCGAGCGCGACCAGCCCCGCATGCGCGGGACCCCGCGGCGCAAAGACGACGAGCGGATAGCCTTCGTCGATGAGCGCCATCGGTCCGTGGCGCACTTCCGCGCCGGAGAATGCCTCCGCCTGGATCCCGCACACCTCCTTGAACTTGAGCGCCGCTTCCATCGCAACGGCGAGTCCCAGCCCGCGGCTGATCACGAACAATCGATCCGCATCCGCCAGCGCATCGACTGCCCGCTGCCAAAGCTGCTGCGCTGCGCGCTCGAGCGCCGAGGGAAGGGCATCGAGCGCGCGCTGCAGGGCGGTATCGGCTTGCCACGCGGCGACGACGCGTGCGCCGGCGGTGAGCTGCGCGATGTAGCTTTTCGTCGCCGCGACGCTGGTCTCCACACCCGCGTGCAGATCGAACGTCCATTGCGCGGCGTCGGCGAGCGGCGAAGCCATGTCGTTGACGAACGCGACAGTGCGCGCGCCGCCGTCACGGAAAAAGCGCGTCGGCACGACAAGGTCGTGGCTTTGTCCGGATTGCGAGAATGCAAACGAGACGAGTCCATCGCACTGGAGCCGCGACTGATACAGCGTGATGAGCGACATCGGGAGTGAGGTCACCAACCGGCCGAGCCGGGCCATGATCAGGTACGCCATGTAATGCGCGGCATGATCGGAGCTGCCGCGCGCCACCGTCAGCAGCGACTGCGGAGGTCTTTCGCGCAGTTCCGCGCTGAGCGATGCGTAGATGTCGCGGTCGGCGGCCAGCAGGCGAGCGACCGCGCTAGGCGCCTCGCGGGCTTCGTCAAGCAACCGCGAGATCAATGTCCTCTCCTTCGACGAGCACGCGCTGCAATTGCAAGTCACGGTCGAGCACGACGAAGTCCGCGTGGTGGCCCTCGTCGATCCGCCCGCGATCCTTGAGGCCGAGGTAATCGGCGGCGTGAGTGGATACGCGCAGCGACGCCTCGCGGAGCGAAAGGCCGAGAGTGACGAGGTTGCGTAGCGCCTGGTCCATCGTCAGTGTGCTGCCGGCCAGCGTGCCGTCCGGCAAGCGGACGCCGCCCATGCATTTGGTCACGCGATGCGAGCCCAGCCGGTATTCGCCGTCGGGCATGCCCGCCGCCGCCGTCGAATCGGTGACGCAGAACAGGCCGGGTATGGCGCGCAACGCCACGTGCAGAGCCCCGGCGTGCACATGCAGCAGATCGGGAATGATTTCCGCATGCCGCGCGTGCGCAAGCGCTGCGCCGACGATACCGGGCGCGCGATGATGCATTCCCGACATCGCGTTGAACAGATGTGTGAAGCCGCCGGCGCCGCGCTCGAGCGCTGCCACGCCGTCTTCGTAGGTGCCGAGCGAATGGCCGATCTGCACTCGGAAGCCGGCCGCGCGCAAGGCGGAGATGATGTCGAGATTGCCGGGCAGCTCGGGCGCGAGCGTGATCAGCACGATCGGTGCGAGCGCGTGCAACGCGAGGACCTCGGGCATCGACGCGGGGCGCACGAAGTCGGGCTGCGCGCCGAGCTTGCGGGGATTGATATAAGGGCCTTCGAGGTGCACGCCGAGCACGCGCGCCGCCCCGCTGCGGCGCATTCGGCACGCCCCGCCAATTGCGCTCATCGCGAATTCGAGTTCAGCCAGCGGCGCGGTCATCGTCGTTGCGAGCAGCGACGTCGTTCCGTGCCGCACGTGCATCCGTGCAATGCGGTCGATCGCGTCGCCGCCCTCCATCGTGTCGCGCCCGCCTCCACCGTGAACGTGCGAATCGATGAACCCGGGAAGCACAAACGTGTGCGCTTCGTCACGCGCGCGCTCATCCGGAACCGGCGCCCCCTCGATGCGGCGGACGTGGCCTCCAAGGTGCGAGAGCGTCCCGTCGACGAAACCGCGCGGCGTCAGGATGCAGCCGTGGATCTCACCGGCCATCGAAGCGTCGTCCTGTTTCCTCGAGTCGCGCGCGAATCAGGCGCAGAGCACCATCGACCGCGTCGCCCGCCGGCTCGACGAGCCGCGCACGGATCGAAGGCGCGAGCCGGCGTTGCAAGCGCTGCCCGATGCTGCCGGTGACCACGAGAGGCAGACGGCCGTCCGGATCGAGCGCAAGGACGATGCCGTCGATCGCTCGCGCGGCATCGTTCAGCAATTGCGCAGACCTGATATCGGTCGCTTCCGTGTCGAAGACGAGCGGCGCGAGCGCCGCATAGGCATGCTGCCCGGCGCGCTCGCACCATGCGAGCAGCGCTTCGCGCGAATTGCCCGCGACGGCCCGGATTGCGTGCACCAGCGGACCCGCTGGGCCGCGGCCGTCGCTTGCAAGTTGCGCCTCGCGCATTGCACGCATACCCAGCCAGGCGCCGCTGCCTTCATCGCCAACCGGATAACCCCAGCCACCGACCGAGACGTGCGCGCCGTCGTTGCGCAGCGCCTCGCCGATGCTCCCGGTGCCCGCGGCAACGATGGCGCCTGGCCCGCCGCCGTGCGCGCCCAAGAGCGCCGTATACCCGTCGTTCGCAAGCTCGATCTCGCCGAAGCGATTCGCCACCTGCATGAAATCCCGGTTGTGTTTCGGGACGATCGCGCCGGCCAAGCCCAACCCGACCGCGCATTCTGCGGGTTGCCAGGCCTGAACGTTCGCGGCGTGAAACGAGCCTTCGATGGCCTGCGAGACATTCTTCCACGCCTGCTGCACGCCTTGTCCGAGCGCCGATGGCCCCGCCTCCGCAAAGCCCAATACTTCGCCGTCGGCTCGCGTCAACCGGGCGCGAGTTCCTGTCCCGCCGCCGTCGATGCCGATAACGTAACGAATGGTCGCGTGATAAGGCGTCACGCAGGCGAGTCTGCGGCTTGCGGCATGGTAAGCTCAAGATACCACTTGCACTAGTGGTATGCAATTGGTCTACATCCGCGAACTCATTCTGAAGCGCGCGAGCCCGCTGTTCTTCAACGGGCCGGCAGCCTCCGAAGCAGTGTCGAGCTCCGGTCTCGCCGCGCTGGCGAGCAGCTCATCGAGCTCGTGGCCGATGGCGATCGGTGATCATGCCGATTTGCATCGCCTCGGCGCTGGCGTCGCCGGCCGTGTCTCGCGCTTGCGGATGACAAGTGCTAATGTGGATTGCATCGTGGCACTTAAGGGGGAGGGCGGGCA
>Ga0075423_10007971_pt1 | contig 10030 bp, 9 predicted proteins | sample SoiMethybrSBSTD2_FD_80114 | JGI IMG/M metagenome (GOLD analysis project Ga0075423, IMG submission 80114) | Bulk soil microbial communities from a Populus tree surrounding site in Tennessee, USA - Soil MetaG P. TD hybrid SBSTD2 | ecosystem: Environmental > Terrestrial > Soil > Tree plantation...
CGGCGGCGTGGTGATCGTCGTGAGTCCATCGTCTGACAATCGCAATCTGAAGGCAGGGATCGCGTCGAGCTTCGTCGGAGAACGTGTCCGGCTGGTCCATCTCGGCGACGATCCGAGGATGCTCGCCGCGACGCTCCGTCTCGACGGGTTCAGCTTCAGCGCAGCCGGTCATGCGGCGGCGGCCGAGAACATCGCCCCGGCCGTTCTCGACTTGATCGGTTTTCACGAAGGGCCTCCGCGGTGATGGCCAGCAGGAGGTTGATATGAGCAAGGGGCGTGTATTCGGAGAATTCGTGGCGTTTCTCCGTCAGGAGAAAAAGTACTGGCTGATCCCGATTGTTGTCGTCTTCGTGCTCTTGGGACTGCTGATCGTCTTCTCGCAATCGAGTGCGGTAGCTCCCTTCATCTATACGCTTTTCTAGAATGCCGAGCGACGGCCTGCACAAACCACTCATCGACCATGCCGACCCGATACCGCCTGGCGCGTATTGGGAACTCTTGATGAACCTCACCAAGCGCGAGGTGAAAGGGCGTTACAGCCAGTCGTTTTTCGGCGTGGCATGGGCGATTGCGCAGCCGCTGGCGACGATGGCGGTGTTCACCCTGGTGTTTGCGCGGCTCGCCAAGATGGATTCCAACGGCGCGCCGTATCCGCTGTTTGCCTTCGCAGCCCTCGTACCGTGGTTCTTCTTCATGAACTCGGTGTCGTCCGGCACGCTCAGCCTGATCACCTACCGCAATATCGTGACCAAGACGTACTTTCCACGGGAGATCATCCCGCTCGCGCAGGTGTGCTCGCGCTTCATCGACTTCTTCGCCGCCGCGGGGCTGTATGCCCTGCTGATGGTTGCCTATGGCGCCAGCCTGGGCCTCTGGGGACTGATGGCCCCGCTGTTCTTTCTCCTGTTGATCCTGTTCACCGTCGGTCTGACATTCGCGACTTCGGCGATGAACGTGTTCTACCGCGACGTCAACCCCGTGGTGCAGATCGCCCTGCAACTCTGGCTCTATCTGACACCGGTCGCGTATCCGCTCGCGATCGTGCCGGAACGCTTCAGGCTGCTCTTCGTCCTGAACCCGCTCAGCGCCATCGTCGAAGGGTTTCGCGCGGCGGTGGTCTTCAATCGCGCGCCGGACTGGCCGATCACGGCGGTGGCGACGACGATCATCCTCGCCGTGTTCGTGGCGGCGTGCGTGATGTTCAAGCGCATGGACAAGTACTTCGCCGACGTGATCTAGTCGATGGATCTCGCCATTCAGCTCGATCGAGTCACCAAGCGGTATCGCGCCGGGCGATCGCGGACCGTCGTCGACTTGATCGGGTCGACTCTGGATCGCGCCCGCGGCCGCGCGCAGGACGTCCATAGCACGACTCGCGGCCGCGTCGACGCCGACATCTGGGCGCTCCGCGACGTCAGCCTCGACGTCCCCGAGGCGGCGGGAGTCGGCGTGATCGGCCGGAACGGCGCGGGGAAGACCACATTGTTGAAGCTCATTTCTCGCGTCACCTGGCCGACGCACGGGTGCGTGCGGGTCGCCGGGCGTGTGGTCTCGCTGATCGAGCTCGGCGCAGGATTCCATCCCGAGCTGACGGGTCGCGAGAACGTCTATCTCGGCGGCGGCCTGTTCGGGCTCACGCGACGCGATATCGATCGCTCGTTCGATCGCATCGTCGAGTTTGCGGATGTCGCGCGGCTGATCGACACGCCGATGAAACGCTACTCGTCCGGGCTGTACGCGCGCCTGGGCTTCAGCGTCGCGATTCACGCGAATCCCGACATCGTGCTCGTCGACGAGGTGCTGGCCGTCGGCGACGCCGCATTCCGTCGCCGCGCGCTCGAGGCGCTCCGAAACCTGATCGCCGATGGCAAGACCGTGTTGTTCATTTCACACGACATGTGGAACGTACGGCGGCTTTGCGATCAGATCCTGTGGATGGAAGAAGGCCGGGTGAGGGCGTACGGGCCGGCGGGCGAGATTGCCGAGCGCTACATGAGCGAGGTGAACCTCCAGGCGCTGGCGAACCAGGGCACCGCGCTGCAGAGCCATCGCGGCGGGACAGGAGAGATCCGGTACACACGCGTCGAGATCGTGGACGCCGACGGGCATCCGAGTGTGGCGCTCGTGCCCGGTGACACGCTCGTCGTCCGCGCCGCATATCGCGCCGAGCGACCGGTTGCCCGGCCGGTATTCCAGGTGGCGATCGTCGACGTCGACACGGGGCTGGTGATCACCACGGCGACGTCGCGCCCCAACGACGTGCCGGACGCGGTGCGGGAAATGGGGATGATCGAATGCCGGTTCCCGCGAATGCCGCTGCGGCCGCGCCAGTACGTCTTGCGGATGTCGATCACCGACACCCATCAGCTCGCCTCGTACGACCTCGTCTCGGCGGGCCCGCGATTTGCGGTGAGCGGCCGCGGTTCCGGCGTGGAGGGCCTGGCGGACGAGGAAGACGGCCTGGTATCGCTACCCTTCGAGTTCGCGCATCACACCGGTGATGTGCCGGCGGTGCATCGAGTGTGACCTCGGCGAATCCTGTCGTGTTCCTTTCGATCCCGCACGGCGGGGCGGCGGGCAATGTCTTGCGGACCGGCCTGGTGACCCGGCTGCTGGCCTCGCCGCTGACGCCGGTGGTTGTCATCATCTCGCCGCTGGTCGAAGATCCGGCGTTCGTCCGCGAGTTCGAGCATGCCCGCATCCGCTTCGAACCGCTTCCGGCGCATCGGCCGTCAGGTCTTGAAGCGCGCTTATTCGCGTTGGTGCAGGCGGCCTACATCGATTCGGGTGTCACCGAGTCGGTGAAGATTCGCCGCGCCGAGGCGGCCGCGAAGAAGACCATTCGCTGGATCCGCCTCAAACGGCTGCTGGCGTCGGTCGCGACGCCGTCGATCGTCCGGAAGGAAAGCCGATATGCGGTGGTCGACCGGCTGACCGCGCACCCATGGGCCGATCAGCTGTTCGATCGCTACCGGCCGGCGCTGCTGGTGGCGTCCAACCCCGGCCTGATCCTGTCTGAAGTGCCGCTATTGCGGACGGCGGTGCGGCGGGCCGTCCGATCGATGGCGGTCGATCCGAGCTGGGACAACTTCACGAACAAGCTGATTCCGGTCCGCCGCGTCGATCGGCTCATCGTCTGGAACGAGTTGATGAAGCAGCAGGCGATCGAGCTCCACGGCTACACACCGGGCGAGGTCAAGGTCGCCGGTACGCCTCAGTGGGATCTGTACTTCAGGGAAGGCACACTTTCCACGCGCGACGCGTTCTTCCGCCAGATCGGCGCCGATCCATCACGCAAGCTCGTCACCGTGACCACGACGCCGCGCGAACTGTACCCGCACCACGATCATGTCTTGCGCGTGCTGATTCGTGCGATGACGGACAACGCGTGGTCGCAGCCGGCTCAGCTGCTCGTCCGGCTGCACCCTCGTGATGAGCGTGACGCCTACGCGGAATTCGAAGCGACGCCGCACGTCATCATCGAAAAACCCTTTCGTTCGACGGTGAAGGCGGGCGACGGCCTGGCGATCGACATCACCTCGGAGAACCAGCGGCACCTTGCCAACACTATGCGCCACAGCGACGTCGTAGTGAACGTCGCGTCGACGCTCGCGATCGAGGCGGCGATTTTCGATACGCCGGTGGTGAACGTGTCTTTCGACGGTGAAACGCCCTGCGAATGGGTACGGTCGGCGCGGCGGTACTACCGATTCACACACTACGTGAACATCACCCGCCACGGCGCCGTGCGCGTCGCCGAGCAGCCGTCGCAGTTGATCGAACAGGTGGGGCGCTACCTCGACGATCCTGCGCTCGATCGTGAAGGTCGCGCCCGTGTCGTGCTCGAGCAATGTCAATACCTCGACGGTCGCGCCGCCGAGCGTGTCGCTGGGTTCGTCGCCGGCGAACTGGCGGATGTGTGCGGCGAACCAACAGCTCTCTCATGTGCGGCATCGCTGGCTTCGTCTCGCTGAACGGCGGCCGTCCGGATCCGGTGCGGCTGGATCGGATGGTGGCCACATTGCGTCACCGCGGTCCCGACGATCGCGGGACGTTCTGCGACGCGTCGACGGCCCTGGGCGCTGCCCGGTTGAGCATCATCGACGTGACGGGTGGCCATCAGCCGATCTCTGTGGACAGCGGCGCCATTACCGTCGTGCAGAATGGCGAGATCTACAACTACCTCGAGTTGCGCGACGAGCTGCAACGCAACGGTCGGCAGTTTGTCACGGCGTGTGACACCGAGGTCATCGCGCATCTGTATGCGACCGAGGGAATCGCCGGATTCGAGAAGATGCGCGGCATGTTTGCCGTCGCGGTCTGGGATGCCGCCCGCCGGCGGCTCGTGCTCGCACGCGATCGGGCAGGGAAGAAGCCGCTGTACTACCTGCTCAGGAACGGCGAACTGCTCTTCGGGTCGGAGACGAAAGCGATTCTCGCGGCGCTGCCGGATGTGCCCGGCGTGAACGCGGGCGCGCTGCTCGAGTTTTTCACCTTCGGCTATGTGGCGGGATCGCAGGCAGCGTTCGACGGCATGCAACGGCTGATGCCCGGCACGGCGCTGATCGTCGATCAACAGGCCGCAACTGTACGTAGTGAAGTCTTCTGGCGCTGGCCCGAGCCGCCCGAGCGCGATGTGATGTCCGAGGCCGACGCCACCGAGCGTCTGCGCGCCGAGCTCACCGAGGCGGTGCGCATCCGGATGCGATCGGACGTGCCGCTTGGGGCGTTCCTCAGCGGGGGCATGGACTCCGCCGCCGTCCTGGCGCTGATGGCGTCGCAGTCGACGAAGCCGATCAAGACGTTCACGATCGGTTTCGGCGACGCCGAGTACGATGAGATCGACGAGGCGCGATCGACCGCTGCGCATTTCGGCGCCAATCATCACGAGCAGATCGTCGCGCCGGACGCCATCCGCGTCGCGGAGACACTCGCCGTTCACTACGACGAGCCGTTTGCCGACGCGTCCGCGATTCCGACGTTTTATGTCGCGGAGCTCGCGCGGCGTCATGTCACGGTCTGTCTGACCGGCGACGGCGGCGACGAGCTGTTCGCGGGCTATACGCCGTATGCCGACGCGCTCACCCGCGTCGTATCGGCGCCGATCTCGGCACTCCGCACCGCCATTCACGCCGGCGCGCGCTATGTTCCCGTCCACGCCCGTGGCAAAGGCAGGCTGTCCACGATGGCGCTCGGCCCGGAGGAATGGTTCGTCTGGCGGCGCACGGTATTTCCCGATTACCTCCTGGAATCGATCGTCGAGCCCGACGTGTTGAAGAAAGCGGCGACGATTCCCGAGCGGCAGGCGGTGACCGACATCTGCGCGAATCGCGGTCCGCTTCTGTCCCGTCTTCAACAGTGGGATCAGCGGCACTATCTCCCGGACGACATCCTGGTCAAGGTCGATCGCGCCACGATGGCGCACTCGCTCGAGGCGCGATGCCCGATTCTCGATCATCGCGTCATCGAGGTTGCGGCGAGACAGTCCGCCGAACGACACGGCGGAGGCGTCACGCTGAAGCGTCTCTTCCGCGAAGTGATTCGACCGTGGGTGCCGGCCGAGGTCCTGCAGCGGCCGAAGCGCGGATTCGGCGTGCCGCTGCGGCGCTGGTTCCAGGAACAGATGATTGGCTGGGCGCGCGAGATTCTGCTCGACGCGCGAAGCCGGCAGCGCGGCTGGACGCGCTCGACCGAGGTCGCCGCGCTCCTCCGACAGCACGAGCAGGGGTCGCGCGATCACGCGAAGCGCATCTGGGCGCTCGTCTGCCTCGAGCTGTGGGCGAGGGCACACGTGGATCGTCAGGACACGCGCGAACGCCGATGCGCGTGACGATGCTGGTGCGGTGCCTGGCGATGATGCGGGGCGGAGGCGAAACGCGACACCTCGCGTGGGCGCGCGAGCTCGGCGCGCTGGGAGTCGACGTCGAAATCATCACTGGTGTCCCGTTAGTGTCTGGCGCGGCGCGGCACCCCGTCGACGGCGTCGATGTGGAAATGGTTCGGTCGCCGTACGCCCGCGACTTCGTATACCGCTGGCAGAACCAGCGCGGCTTCGGACGCTTGACGATGACGGCGCTGCATCTGGATGAGGAGTGGTTCTGCCGATCGGCCTGGCGACGGATTGCCGCCGCGCCACGCCGGCCGGATGTTGTCCATGCGCACGCGCTGCACCAGGCGGCGCGATTACGGATCGGCGCCACGCCAGTCGTGATCAATCTGCCGGGCGCGCCGAATCCGCGGTACGCCTCGGATCTCCGGCTGGCCGACGCACTCGTCGCCGACGGCTGGGCCGCCGCCAATCTGCCGGCCGTGCTCGGCACGCCGGTCGATCGTCTGCCGAAAGGCGTCGACGGCGATCGGTTCCATCCGGACGGACCCAGCGCACGCGCACGGCTCGGCCTCGAGGGCAAACGCGTCGTGCTCACCGTCGCGCGGCTCGTCCCGATCAAGAACGTCCAGCGGCTGCTCGACGCCATGGCGGCGGTGCGCGCGCAGCTGGCCGACGCGCACCTGGTTGTTGTAGGCGATGGACCCGAAGCCGATACGCTGCGCCAGCGCGCCGCGGCGCTCGGCATCGCGGACGCTGTGACGTTCGCGGGGTTCGCGCCGCACGCCGACACGCCTGAGTTCTATCGGGCGGCCGATGTGTTCGCGCTGTCGTCGGATTTCGACAACTCCCCGAATGTGGTGCTCGAAGCGATGGCCGCCGGGCTGCCGGTAGTCACTACTGACGTCGGCGGTGTGCGCGAGCTCGTCGCCGATCGGCCCGGCGCCGCCGCGGGAGCCGTTGTTGTCCCCCGCGAACCCGCCGCACTTGCCGAGGCACTGAAGCAGTACCTGACAGCACCAGACACGGCACGGGCCGCTGGTGCCCACAACCGGGCGAGGGCGATCGCGGAATTCTCCTGGCGCACGAGCGCGCTGCGCCTGCTCGATGTGTATCACCGCATCGTGTCGGCGCGGCGGGGTATGACGCGCGCGTCGGCATGAAGGTCGCGATCCGAGACGATGACACCTGCTACTTCACGGCGCCGGAGTCTCTGGCGCGCGTGTATCACGACGTCTGGGATCGGGTACCGGTCTGCCTCGCGACGGTGCCGTACGCGGTCGGCTACCAGCGCGCCGGCATTCCGCGCGAGCACTGGCATTCAGGCGAGGCCTTTCCACTCGAGCGCAATGGCGCGCTGGTCGCGGCGTTGAAGGAACTGGTCGCCGCGCGACGGGCGACGATTGCGCTGCACGGGTACACGCATCAGGATTTCCCGAGCGGATTCGAATTTGAGGCGGCGCCGGATCTGGGGCGCCGCGTCAGCGACGGGCTGCGCGCGCTCCGCCACACGCTTGGCGCGCGCATCTCGGTCTTCGTGCCTCCTCACAACGCGCTGTCGAAGCGTGGACTCGCCGCCGTTGGCGCGGCGCGACTGAACATCCTTGGATCGTTCCTTTCGTTCAGGCCATCGCTGCGTCCCTGGGATCGGCAGACGCTCGGCAACTGGTGGCGGGTGCGTCGCTTTCGCCAGTCGCTCGGGCGCTCGCGGCGCGATCGGCTCGTCTACCCGCACGTGCTGCGCTATGCGACGCACGCCGAATTCGGCTGTCACACGCTGGTGCCCGGGACGACACTCGATGACCTGATCGCCGGCTTTGACGAGGCACGCCGTGCAGGGGGCGACTACTGCCTGGCGACTCATTACTGGGAAGTCGACGACGACATGAAAGCCGTCATGCTGGGTTTTCTCGATCACGCGTCCCGGCATGCCGACGTGCGGTTCGTCGCCGCCGAGGAGCTGTTCGCGGCGTGACGGCGATGGGCACTTCACCCTGGGCGGTCAAGGCGTCGTCACTGTACGACCGGGCCTACGCCAGGCAGTATCGCAGCCATGACGACGAGTTCGAGCGCAGCGAGCCGTGCCGCCGTTTTGCCGATTGGCTGCGGCAAGTGTGCCGGAGCTTCGCGCCGCCCATTGATGCGCTCGATCTCGGCTGCGGCACCGGCCGTTACTTCTGGGCGCTCGAGGGCGTGCGCGAGTTGGTCGGCATCGACGCCTCTCCGGCGATGCTGGCCGAAGCCCGGAATCCCTACAACGCCAGCCGGATTACCGCCCGCGCCGTGACGCTCGTCGAAGGCGATCTGTTCGGCCACCAGTTCGAGCCGGCCCGCTTCGACCTCGTCTACTCGATCGGCGTCCTCGCCGAGCATGTGCCATTCGACTCGGAGGTCGTCGAGCATGTCTCACGCTGGCTGAAGCCGACTGGACGGCTCGCCTTCACCACCGTGCATCCCGATTCGCCGTCGATTCCGCGGACCTTCAAGCGTCGTCTTGGCGAGTCGATCGCCGCGATCGCGCCGCGGCCGGTCGAGCGCCGCGTTCGCCATCGTCTGCTGTCTGGCGGAATGTACGCCGACGAGGCGCGCATCGAACAGCTCCTGGCCGGCGCGTTTGCAATCGAGTCACTGCGGCGCTTCGAGTCCGAGGCACACCAGCACTGCTGGTGCGTCGCCCGGAGAAGCGCGCCGTGAACGCCTTCGAGCAGCGTCGCGTTCTCGTCGTCGGTGGGTTCGGGTTCATCGGCATCAATCTGTGTGAACGGCTCAGGACGCTCGGTGCTCGCGTGACCATCGCCACGCGTGCCGTCGACCGCCACCTGGCTGCCGCGGCCGACGCCGAGGCGCGCGGCACTCGCGTCGTCGAAGGCGATCTTCGAGACGCCGGCGCGATGCGGGCCGCCGTCGCCGGCCAGGACGTCGTCTTCAACCTCGCCGGACAGTCCGGCGCGGTGCCGAGCATGGACGATCCGTTCACGGACCTCGACGTCAATTGCCGCGGCAATCTGGTCCTGCTCGACGCCCTGCGTGCGGAAAACGCGTCCGCAAAGCTGGTGTTCGTCAGCTCGAGGCTGGCGTACGGGCGAGTCGGCGACCGTCCAGTGAATGAGGATCTCGTGCCGGATCCGACCTCGATGCACGCGGTGCACAAGGTGGCGGTCGAGCAGTACGTGAGAATTTACGGACGGGTGTACGGGCTAGCCTGCACGATTGCCCGGCTCACCAACCCGTACGGTCCAGGACAGCCGAGCGAACGCACGGCCTACGGCGTCGTCAACCGCATGATTCACCAGGCGCTGGAGGGAGGACGTATCACCGTGTACGGCGACGGCCGCCAGCGACGCGACTACATCTACATCGATGACGCGGTGACGGCGTTGCTCAAGCTGGCGGAATCGCGGGACAGCGCCGGCAGAACCTACAACGTCGGCAGCGGCGTCGGCACGCCACTGGTCGAGATGGCGCGAGCGATCACGGCCATCGCCGGCGGCGGAAGTCTCGAGATGCTCGCGTGGCCGCCGCTTGCGGCGCGGATCGAAACCGGAGATTTCGTCGCCGACATTGGACGCATCCGGCGCGAGATCGGCTGGGAGCCTTGCGTGCCGCTCGACGAGGGGCTGCGGCGGACGGTGGCGTTCTATCGGGCCCACGCCGCGTGAGCGCCGCGCGTATCCGAGTTGTCTATCTTGCTCATGCATTCATGGTCGGCGGCGCCGAAGAAATGGTCCTCAACCTGGTGCGGCACCTGCCGCCGCGGTTCGAGCCGATGGTCTGCTGCATTCACGAAGAGGGACCGATTGGCGAGGAGATCCGCCGCACGGGGACGCCGGTCGTCGTGCTCGGCCTTACGCCAGGAATCCGCCGGCCGCACGATGTGTTTGGCATCGCCGCATACCTTCGCGCCTCGAAGCCGCAGATCGTGCACACGTTTCTCCTTACGGCGAGCCTCTACGGACGGCTTGCCGCGATCCTGGCGCGCGTTCCCATCGTGATCGGCACCGAAGTGAACATCTACGAGCACAAGCGTCGTGCCCATGCGTTGGCCGAACGGGTCCTGATGGCCGGCACCGATCGCCTGGTCGTCTCGGCCGAATCGGTGCGTGATTTCTACGTCACGCAGGTCCACGCCGATCGGGCGAAGATCGACGTCATCTACAACGCCGTCGACTTCTCGCAGGCGCAGCCGACCATGTCGCGAGCGGA
>Ga0075423_10007973_pt1 | contig 10030 bp, 4 predicted proteins | sample SoiMethybrSBSTD2_FD_80114 | JGI IMG/M metagenome (GOLD analysis project Ga0075423, IMG submission 80114) | Bulk soil microbial communities from a Populus tree surrounding site in Tennessee, USA - Soil MetaG P. TD hybrid SBSTD2 | ecosystem: Environmental > Terrestrial > Soil > Tree plantation...
GACCACGTAGGCAGTGAAGAACATGCGCGCTTCAACTTCACCATCGCGATTTTTGATCGGCATCATTCCGACGGTCGCGGTGTAGTTAATAGTTTGTCCACCCACTTGAATTGAATGCCTGGTAACGACCGGTGGTTCTTCGGGAGTCGGGGTTGGCTGCGGTTGTGGCCTTCCTCCGCCTTGCTGATTAACTTGTGGAGATGATTGCGGCGTGGGGCTGGGCTGTTGTTGGGCACCCGGAAACTGACCTTGACGTTGACCTCCGCCCTGGAAGAACAGAGCGAATAGAAGGACCGATGCGAGCATGCAGAATTGAGTCTCCGTTTGGGGAATTCTGGAAAGGCGTTCAGGCGTGCGAATAGTAAGCGAAGCGGATCCTGAGGTACAAGCTTTTTGGCTGCGATTGAAATAAGTCAGAACCGAAACGCGGTAGCGTCGGGTCCGCAATCCAAGCAAGCTCGGCGATTTACAGGGACCCGACGCTACCGCGTTGCGGTTCTGACTTGATTCAACTTCGGCGAATGTGCGCTGCCCAGCCACCGCCCGAAGCCAGGTGGACCTTTAGCTTGCTTGTATTGCTAACTGTGCTGCTTGTCTTCTTATAATCAGCACCCAAGCGATCGGAGTTGGCGCCATCCTGATAAGCTGTCATTTGAAAAGACCCAGGTGGCAAGAATGATAGATCCAGATCAAGATCGCGTGGCGTCCAGTCAGTCATCGCACCAATGTACCAATCAGCGCCGTGACGTCGAGCAATCGCTACATAGTCACCTAACTTCGTAGCAAGCACTCGAGTCTCGTCCCACGTAGTTGGGACTGGCCCGAGAAACTGCATTATTTCAGGCTCTTGTAAGTAACGTGTCGGTGAATCAGCCAGCATTTGAAGCGGTGCTTCGTAAACAACGTACATCGCAAGCTGATGGCATCTTGTGCCGGGACTCATCGGCCGTTCGAAGATTGCGACGAAGTTTTTCTCCAACCCACTGTTGACCATGGCGCCAGGCGTATAGTCCATTGGACCGAGAAACATTCTGGTGAATGGAATCGTCACGTTATGTTCCGGGTTCGAGTACTTGCTCCACTTATTCTGTTCCAGACCGCGAACACCCTCCGTGTTCACGACATTGGGCCAGGTTCTCATGAACGTCGCCGGACGAATTGCTCCGTGAAAATCGAGAAGCATCTTTCGTCGTGCCGCTTCGCGACAGACTTTCTGATAAAAACTCATGACGGGCTGGTCGTCGCGTTGCATGAAGTCGATTTTTAATCCTTTGATACCCCACTTTTCGTACTGCTCAAAGGCTGCGTCGAACTGGTTATCCAAAGTCTTCCAAATTACCCAGAGAATAATACCTACGTTCTTCTGTTTGCCGTACTCAACAAGTTCCCGAACATTCATCTCCGGAACAACCTCAAGAACGTTGCCGAGTTTGTACCAGCCTTCATCGAGAATCACATAATCAAGGCCATACTTCGACGCGAAGTCGATGTAATACTTGTACGTTTGAGTGTTGATACCTGATTTGAAGTCGACGCCCCAGATGTTGTTGGCGTTGTACCAGTCCCAGGCGACTTTGCCTGGTTTGATCCATGAGGTGTCCTGGATTTCCGAAGGCTTCGCCAGCAGGTAAACAAGTTGGTTCGTGATTAAGGCAGCGTCGTTTTCTGCAATCGCCAGGATGCGCCAGGGAAACGATCGCGTGCCCTTCGTGTTGGCAACGTAGTCGGCAGTCTCCGCAACTCTGATATCCCGATCATTTCGCGGGTCTTCTTTCAGAGGATAGTGAGGGAACATCCCTGAAAGACTGTTATTACCATTGCCATGTAACCAGAGACCCGCATAGTCATCGACATCTGATTCGCCAACAGCGATGTTGATTCCATCGTTTGTTTGCACGACCGCAGGCAAGCTGGCAATCGAACTGTTTGGAATGTCTTTCAAAGTGAGATAAAGAAACTCGCGCTCGTTGTGTGAGAAGAAGCTGTCTTCCTTTGGGTAGTAAACATGATAGTTGTCAGCGAAGTTCAGACTTACTTCCTCGTCATAGACCTTAATGTTCGGAGCGCTTAGTGTGGTTTCGAATCGGTAAGCGATGCCCTCGTTGTAAGAACGGAAGACCACAGCGTAGTTACCGGCCAAGTCAAATCGAAGTTCTTTGTAGGCCTCATGGATCTTTGCTGCTTTGTGTGGGACGGGACAAACGATTTCTCGGTCGACTGCATTGGGTTTGGTAGATACAACTTTGGGATTCAGTCCCAGCTTTGTGTGATCGATGTCGATCGAGAGAGTTGATTTCGTGAGAACAGGTTTACCGTTGACGATGACGTCGTAATACAGACGGTCGCTCGTTTGGATGTTGAGTTGTATGTGACCGTTGGGAGATGAAAGACTGTACGAACCTGGATTTTGGGCGGTGACAGTCAGAGCGCCGCAGGGAATCAAAATTAAGGCTCGCCCGATTATTGCGAAGAATCGAGTACGTAACATTCAACTCTCCTCTTGAAGTTTTTAAATCTCTGCGCCTTCTCTGCGTTCTCTGCGTCTCTGCGGTTTTGGGTCAGCGTATACAAGATCACCGCAGAGACGCAGAGAACGCAGAGAAGGCGCAGAGAATTGTTGACAAGTCTTAATGGCTTTCGCGCGTCACTTGAACCCCGCTGCCACCGACCAGGAAATCTAGATCGGCACCTCGATCGGCCTGCATGACGTGTTCGTAATAAAGTTTGTAATAGCCGCGATCGGCTGGTGGCGTCGGAGGTTTCCACTCGGAGCGGCGACGGGATAGTTCAGCATCGTCTACGGCTAACTGCAGCCGTCGCTCCTCCACATCCAACTCGATCTCATCTCCATTTTGAACAAGTGCCAAGACTCCACCGGCAGCGGCTTCGGGCGAAATGTGAAGTGCAACCGTGCCGTATGCCGTGCCGCTCATCCGTGCATCGGAGATTCGCACCATATCCGTGATTCCGCGTTTCAGGATCTTCTGCGGTAGTGGCATGTTTCCGACTTCCGGCATTCCTGGATAACCCTTCGGCCCGCAATTCTTCAGCACCATCACACACGATTCATCAATATCTAAATTCGGATCATCAACGCGCGCATGAAAATCTTCTATGGTCTCAAACACAACAGCACGTCCTCGATGCTTCATCAATTCTGGTGTTGCCGCCGAAGGTTTAAGCACGGCTCCGTTCGGGCAAAGGTTTCCCCGAAGTACCGCGATACCACCTTCTTTTGTCAGTGGCTCTGCGCGATGTTTGATAACCTCACGGTTGTAACAGCGAGCGCCTGCGACGTTTTCGCCAATCGTTTTGCCGTTGACAGTTAACGCGTCGCGATGGATGAGGTCGCCCAAATCTTCAATAACTGCTGGTAGTCCTCCGGCGTAATAGAAGTCTTCCATCAGATACTTTCCGGAAGGCATCAAGTTCACCAAACAGGGCACGCCGCGGCCAAGGCGATCCCAATCATCGAGTGTTAAGTCCACTCCGACTCTCGCCGCAATGGCGAGTAAGTGGATCACGGCGTTTGTGGAACCACCGATTGCTCCGACAACTCGAATCGCGTTTTCGAAAGCCTTCTTCGTCAGAATCTTCGACATCTGTAAGTCTTCGTTAACCATCTCTACGATTCGCTGACCAGCCATATGAGCCAGAGCGTAACGACGTGCGTCCACCGCCGGAATCGCGGCGTTTGTTGGCAAGCCAATACCGAGTGCTTCAACCACGCTTGCCATTGTCGAGGCAGTCCCCATTGTCATGCAGTGACCTGCTGACCTGTTCATGCAACTTTCAGCTTCAAGGAAATCACATTCACTCATAAGACCAGCGCGTACTTCTTCACTGAAGCGCCAGACATCTGTGCCCGACCCGATGTCTCTGCCCTGAAACTTGCCGTTGAGCATTGGTCCACCGGAGATCATGATGGCTGGAATGTCGCAACTGGCTGCACCCATCAGAAGTGCAGGAGTCGTTTTGTCACAGCCCGCAAGAAGGACCACGGCATCAATCGGATTCGCGCGAATTGACTCTTCCACGTCCATGCTGACGAGGTTGCGAAACAGCATCGCGGTCGGTCGCATCAGAGTTTCACCCATCGACATGACGGGAAACTCGAGTGGGAACCCGCCCGCTTCGTAGACACCGCGCTTAACGTGATCAGCAATGACGCGGAAGTGCGAGTTGCATGGCGTCAGTTCTGACCAGGTGTTGCAGATGCCGATGACCGGTCTGCCATCGAACAAGTGATCCGGGCGCCCTTGATTCTTCATCCAACTGCGGTGAATGAAACCATCGCGGTCTTTTGATCCAAACCATTTAGCGCTGCGGAGTTTCATAAGAAATGTCCGTTATCTTGAGCTTGTCCCGTCATTGGCTTGTTCGTGTTAATTCGTGTGATTCGTGGATCGTCTCTTATTTTGCCGATAAGAAACGATCCACGAATTCACACGAATTAACACTAACAGAGCTCAAGCCAAACTCAAGTTTTGTGGTTGGTCATGCCACGACAAGCTAAAGCACATCGGACGTATGGGATTTACGCGTTGCTCGCAATGACAGAATCAAGAACGCTGCAACCAGCGCGGAATCCGACAGGTAGACCACGCCACCATAGTAGGAGCCCGTCTTTGTACTCAGATAGCCGACGACGTAGGGCCCCACAAACCCACCGAGGTTTCCAAATGAGTTGATCAAACCGATCGACGCCGCGGCAGCAGTACCGGTTAGAAAACTGGTTGGTAAGGCCCAGAAGCCGGGAAGATAGCCCGCATTGCCGGCTCCGGTGATACAAAGCATCGCGATGGCCAGTGGAGCATAACTCCCGAATACGACGCTGAGAACTAATCCTGCACTCGCGGCCATCATTGAGATCGCGGTGTGCCATCGGCGTTCACCGGTTTTGTCTGAATGCCAGCCGACCAGGAGGATTGTGACGAACCCAAAACAATAGGGTAGGGCAGCGATCAAGGAGACTTCAAAGTTGGAAAGCCCAGACATCTTCTTCACAATTGAAGGGATCCAAAAGTTCAACCCATACACGGCAGTTACCATGAAGAAGTAGCCGAGCGTTAGCAATACGACTTCACGATGTCGCAGGGCCTGCCTAATGTTGAGGGAGTGCTTGGATTCTTTCGCTTGTTTTTCTTGTTCGAGGGCTGTGATCAGCCAGTTACGTTCGTCATCTGGCAGCCACTTAGCCTGATGCGGCCAGTCCGTCAAATAGAACAACGTCGTGATGCCCAACACCACCGCGGGCAGCCCTTCGATGATGAACATCCAACGCCAACCGGCCAGACCTAACCAGTTGAACTGAAGTAGAAATCCGGAAAGTGGCGATCCAACAATATTGGAAACCGATACTGCCGTCATGAGCAGGGCTACCGCCTTGGCGCGATCCTGGTATCGAAACCAATGGCTCAGATAGACGATGATGCCGGGAAAGAAACCTGCCTCAGCAGCTCCCAATAGAAACCTGATTAGGTAGAACTGATTTTTTGTCTGAATGAATCCAGTCAGCATTGCGAGAATGCCCCAGGAAATCATGATGCGCGCGATCCAGCCGCGAGCAGTCCACTTCTCGACCAAAATCGTGCCGGGGATTTCGAGTAGTACGTAACCGATGAAGAAGATGCCGCCGCCTAGTCCGATGACCTGATCGCTGAATTTCAGATCGCCTTTCATTCCAAGCGCCGCGAATCCGACGTTCACTCGATCGAGATAAGCGATGACGTAAAGAACGAAGAGATACGGCATCAGTCGACGCGTGACTCGCGCGCGGCAGCTCTGAGCAATTTGTGTATCAGGCTGAACGGTAGCTACTGCCATGATCAAAATCAGTTGACAGGATTACAGGATTTGCAGGATGAATGCCTGAACACTCGATTGACACCGTGCTCTCGTTGACTGATTCAAATCACGCGATGTGTGCGCCTTGCGTATTCACATACACCGCGTACAGAGATTGGCTTGCGGTAATGAAAAGTCGATTGCGTTTGGGTCCACCGAAGCAAATGTTGCTTGCGGTCTCAGGCAACAGAATCTGACCGATGCGTTCGCCTTCCGGCGTAAAGACGTGAACGCCATCGAAGCCTTCACCGCCCCAGCCGGCACTTGCCCAGATGTTTCCGTCCACATCCGACCGAACGCCATCAGTACCACCCAACAGTTCCCGATCCTTTGTCTTCAGATTCATCGATGCAAAGCGCCTCATGTTTTGTAGTCGCTTTTCATCGACGATGTCCCAAACTGTGATGCTGCCTGGTGCTCCCGTATCCACTACAAATAGCTTTTTGTAATCGTGCGAAAAACACAAACCGTTCGGTTTCTTCAGGTCATCGTTTAGCAGGTCCACCTTGCCTGTCTTCGTATCGATTCGATAAACGGCCTCTTTAATGAGCAGGTCACCCTTGTTGCCTTCGTAGTTTCCCATGCTCCCGTAACCCGGATCAGTAAACCAAACTGCGCCATCCGGGTGCACGACAATATCGTTGGGTGCGTTGAATGGCTTACCCTGCCACTTGTCTGCGAGCACGGTGACCGTGCCATTGTGTTCGTAACGAACTACGCGTCTTGTTCCGTGTTCGCAGGAGAGTTGACGGCCTTCAAAGTCGAACGTGTTGCCGTTGCTATTGTTTGCCGGATGTCGAAAAACACTGACGTGATTGTCTTCGTTTAGCCATCGATGCTGAACATTGTTTGGAATATCACTCCACACCAGGTATTGCCCAACACCATTCCACGCCGGACCTTCAGCCCACAACATGCCGGTGTAAAGTCTTTGAATTGCGGCGTTGCCTATTTTGTACTTTCCGAAACGTGGATCGAGTACGACGATATCTTTATCGGGGTAACGAACAGGCGGGGCGTTCTGACTGTAATCTCGTGTTTGACCAAGAGTCGTCGCGGCAAATGCGCTAGCGAGAGTGCCTCCTATAAAAGTGCGTCGACGCAACTTGTTAGATTGGTTTTGTTCATCTGCCAAGGAAGAGCCTCCTGTCTAAGACTAGATCAAGACGAACTTGTATCATTCAGGACGAACTACAAAATTTGAGAAGGGTTAATGCTGGTAGAAAGGCCGTTAGCTTAAACCGAAGCGGATGTATTGCACAATTAATTCTTCGATCAGTTTGGGTAACGCAAAGGCGGCCACGGAGGGCCGCCCCTACGATCGCTCCTCGGTTGCTGGCCGATAAGCTAAAAGATGAACTTCAATGCGAGCTGGCCGATTCGCGGATCCATCGCAGTTCGCAAACGACCGAAGTTTCCATTGCTGACGGTGGAGAAGTTATTGACTGTACCTTCATCCGAGAGGAAATTCACTTGATTGAAGATGTTGAAGAACTCTCCTCGCAATTGCAGCTTGTATCTCTCTGTTATTGAGAAGACCTTCGAAACGCCCATGTCCCAGGCATAGAAACCTGGGAATCTGAGACTGCCTTTCCCGACGTTGCCGAATGTGTTCTTAATCGTCGGATCGTTGGTTGCCTTAAAGGCCGCGGGATTAAGCCACAACTTGCAGGAAGCGATACCAACACATGGACCGGACGTGTACGGATCCACACCGGTGAACGTTCCTCGATCCTGGCCAATCCCAGTACCAGAAATATCGGATCCTTGAGTGACTGTCATTGGTCTTCCTGTTTGAGCTTGCATCAGGCCACTCAATTGCCAATCGCCAAGCACAGCGCGCACGAATGAGTGCTGATCCTTAAGACTCGGTAGCTGCCAGATCCACGAGGCTACGAATCGATGCTTGTGATCGAACTCTGACGGTCCATAGTCAAAGCGATGTCGATTGACATCATCCCACGGCAATGCTGACGACGTGTCGAATCCGGTAACACCAGCGCGCGGTGGCAGATCGTCCAGACTTTTTGACCAGGTGTAATTAGCAAGTACCTGGAAGCCTCTCGACATTCGTTTCTCAACGGACAACTGCATGGAATTGTAGATCGCATTGATGTCCTGGAGGTCTTGTTGCACCGTGCTGAACAATGCAGCACCAGCGATTTTATTCAAACGAGTGGGAGTTGAAGAAGTGCTACCCACAGGGCGAGGATTTAGATTCAGCGTCTCAGTCAAATGAATGCTTCGCGAACCAACATAAGCGGCTCGTACCAGGATGTTCTCTGGTAGTTGGCGCTCCAGCGAAACGTTCCAATTGTAGACAGTCGGCGGCTGATACTTGTTGACTGGATCCCAGCTAAGGACAAAGGTACCTAAACCGAACTGAATGTTTCTCGCCGGTGGATATGTAAATGGAAATGGATAGTTTCCAGATTGGTTGGTACAGCTTTGCAACGCCTGCGTTGCCGCTAGAGTGCACAGTGGATCGTTGAATGTTCCTGGATTGACGATACCTGTACTGAGCACGAACTGCGGGCTAAAAGGTGTCAGATCGGCAAAGCGATTGTTGATGATCCCCGGTATGCGCGTGTCATAGAAGATGCCAAAGCCACCGCGAAGACTTGTTTTGCTATCACCGAAAACGTCGTAAGCAAAACCAAAACGAGGTGCGAAGCTCGTGTAGTTTGGCCTGACACCGTCCTCTGGGACTAAAGGATCACCAGGGAAGAAAACTCCTGGCGGCGCATTCGGGAATTGAGTTGATCTAATTCCGTTAATCAGACTCGGAAGACGAAACTGTTCCTGTCGACCTTTAATTTCTTTCCACGGCAACGCCGGTTCCCAGCGCAGGCCCAGGTTCAACATCAATCGCTGTGAGACTTTGAGGTTGTCCTGCAGGTAAAGACCCATGAACGTGTTGCGGTTGTTTTTGAATTCCCCAGCACCCTGACGAAACGCAAGATTGCCGCTGTAGTCGCTTAGCTTTCCCGCAAGGAAGTTTGCCAGCGATGAAAAACTAAATTCGGCGGGTTGAAAGAATTGATTGAGGAGATCCACTTTGCTGCGCTCAACGATTCCACCAAAGCGCAAGTCGTGTTTGCCAGCCACCCATGTAACATCGTCGGCCCACGTGAAGTTATTCCTGATGAAACTCGCTTGCGGGTTGTCTCCGAAATTGAAGACACCGTTTATGCGAACCTGTTGAATGGCTTTTTCGGGAGACTGGAAAGGAAGTTTTACTCCAAAGGCTGTGACGTCAACAGCCTCTGCAGCTGGGCCCCGCGTTGCATTTTCAGGCGCATAGCTGAAGCGAAAGGCGTTGATGATCGCGGGGGAGAAAACGTGAGTCCAGTGTCCGAGGTAATTCTCCGATTTGATGGTTGAGCCATCAGAATACGTAAGCAGGTTATTAGGATTGAACACGGCGTTTCTCGTGAAGTGATCATAGAAGTAGCGAAACGTCACTTGATTCTTTGATGAGAAAGAGTGATCAACCCGGGCCGTGATTTCACGAAAGTCCTGTTGGTCGGGACGCGAAAATGTCAACGTATTCAGGTTCGCATTCCCGGTAGGTGTTCCCAGTGGGATTCCTTTGAGTAACGCGACAACCGAGGGGTCCGTTGCGTTTGCGCGTGCGGCAGCGCTTGGAACGCTTGCAGGATTAGCCGTTAGGAAATTCCTCTGGATGGTTTGTTGATATGCTGCGAAAAAGAAAGTGCGATCGTGGATGATGGGTCCGCCGAAAGTTCCGCCAAACTGGTTGCGCTTGACGGCGTCCTTCGTGACGGCATGCCACGGTCGCGCGTTGAGCACTGAGTTTCGTACGAATTCAAAAGCGTTTCCATGAAACTCGTTTGTGCCTGACTTCGTGATCACATTTACTACGCCACCGGCGTTTTGACCGTATTGAGCGCTGTAGTTGCTCGTTTGCACACTGAACTCCTGCAGTGCATCAGGCATCGGGAATGGTTGGTTAACGTTTGTGTACTCGTCGACATTGTTACCGCCATCCAGTTGGTAACTGACCTGGTTTTGACGTGAACCGTTCGTAACGATCGCTACGGCGCCCGGAAATGTTTTTGTCGTGCCCTGCAATGCGCCGCCTGCAAACGTGCCGGTTGGGTTTGCGGGGTTAGTTGGATAACTGACAGTGCCCGCCACTAGTAGACTCAACTCAGCCGCA
>Ga0075423_10007974_pt1 | contig 10029 bp, 12 predicted proteins | sample SoiMethybrSBSTD2_FD_80114 | JGI IMG/M metagenome (GOLD analysis project Ga0075423, IMG submission 80114) | Bulk soil microbial communities from a Populus tree surrounding site in Tennessee, USA - Soil MetaG P. TD hybrid SBSTD2 | ecosystem: Environmental > Terrestrial > Soil > Tree plantation...
ACTTGCAGCGTCCTGCGGGCAGGCACAATACAAAATCACATCACGGTCGGTGGGAAGTTCATGATGCCTCGCAATCACTTCCTCGAGTGATCGCGACAATGACCCGGGGATAGGCGGTTCGTGAAGGCCGGCGGAACCGCGCAAGTCGATGATGACCGGTTCTTCTCCAGTAGCGATCTTATCGAACAGCTGTTGGGCAGTGAGTCGCGGCACGAGGCGCATGCCACGATACCGGTGCAAAACCTTGTAGGCCAAATAGGTGCTCACGATGCCCGCCAGAACCAGGACGATCGTCGGACCGAGATGACTAAACATGGAGACGGCCTCCCCGAGTTGATCGCTGAAAACAAACCCGAGCCCGATGCCTGATCCTGCCCAGAGAACAGTTCCAAGGCCATTGTAGAGAAGATACTGGGGTGTACGAATCCCCACGATGCCGGCCAGCGGTGGTGCAATCGTGCTCAAGCCCGGAATGAACTTCGCTACCACCAGCGCTCGCATACCATTCCGGGCAAAGAAATCTTCCGTGCGACGCACGCATGATGTCGGTTCGAGCGAGATCCGGCAGAGCCAGTTCAGCACCGGGCGGCCGCGGCGACGGCCCAATTCGAACCAGATCTGGTCACCGATTAGTGCCGCAACGACCGCGGTGACAATCACCACGCCGAGCGCCATTTGGCCGGTCCCCGCCAGCGCGCCGGCGGCGATCAGAAACGGAACGGCCGGAATCGGTAGGCCGATCTGTTCAGCCAGGACTGCAATGAACAGCACTGCGACTCCATGCTGAGTAAGAAAGAGAATGCTTGCTTCCATGTCGATCCTCGTAAGTTCGGACAGCGTTGCGCGTAGCACTCAGGCCTATGGCAAGGGCTGTTCCACGCAACCCCTTCATCGGAGAAACGCGAAAATGTCGACAATTAGTGAAGATTCCACGCATCCTTATATAAGGCAAAAAAGCTGAGGCCTATATTGGCGATGAAGCACTGCCGACATCTCGGCAGTTGCCGAAAATTCGGCGCAAGATCGACTTATGTGGCTTTGTGGAATTCGATGGATGCGACGAAGAAAGGCGGCACGGCGTCGCCCGGCACGATGGTATGATTCAAGATGATTGTCATAAGCTTTCTCCTTGTCAGGTTCCTCGTGGCAGGAGCACGCGCTTACGGGAGCGTGTGTTGGGAGCAACCATCGCCCAGACCGTGCGGCCGAATCCCCCCCAGGATCCGAAGGTATCAGCGACTGCAGAGGCCTCGTAGCCGCAGTGCACCATGCAATCGGCGCACTTCTCATTTCGTCCGGTGCCATAGCGGTCCCAGTTCGTGCTGTCGAGAAGTTCCTGAAAAGTCTTCGCGTAGCCGTCCTGCAGGAGATAGCACGGCTTCTGCCAGCCGAAAATATTGTACGTCGGGTTCCCCCAGGGCGTGCACTGATACTCCCGCTTTCCCATGAGGAACTCCAGAAACAGCGGAGACTGATTGAATCGCCATGACCGTTTGCGGTTGCTGAGAATGTCGGCAAACAGCCTGTGAGTCTTCTCCCGCCGGAGAAAGTGCTCCTGATCCGGCGCCTTCGTGTAGCTGTAGCCAGGGGAAATCATCATTCCTTCGACCTCGAGGACCATCATCTCGTCAAAGAAACGGCGGACCCGTAGGGGGTTCGCGTCGCTGAACAGGGTCGTATTGGTGGTGACCCGGTGGCCTCGCTTGAGCGCGGTCTTGATGGCACGCACCGCCACATCGTAGACCCCGTCCCGACAGACAGCATGGTCATGGTCCTCTCGGACGCCATCGAGATGAATGCTGAAGGTCAGATATTTCGACGGCTCGTACTGGTCGAGCTTCCGCTCCAGCAAAATGGCGTTGGTGCAGAGGTATACATATTTCTTGCGCGCGACGATCCCGCGGACGATCTCCCGCATTTCCGGATGGATCAACGGTTCGCCACCGGGAATGCTGACCATCGGAGCCCCACATTCATCGACCGCGGCCCAGCATTGCTCTGGTGTCAGGCGTGTGTCCAGGACGTGATTGGGGTACTGAATCTTTCCGCAGCCCGCACAGGCCAGGTTGCAACGGAACAACGGCTCGAGCATCAGGACCAGAGGGTACCGTTGGACGCCCTTCAGCCGTTGGGTCAGGACATACTGCGCGACCGTGGCCATCTGAGACAACGGAACAGCCATCACCCACTCCTGCCGATTGTATCAAGGGTCCTCGGGTCTTGAACAAGGAGCCTGTCACTCTGGTGGTTCGAGCTGGACCCCAGCCATTCCGCTCCTGCCTCATGCCGAGATGAGGGGCCGAGCTGGTGGAATCGATGTAGCACGGTAATCGGCCGTGACCCATCCCCTATCCAGTCATCATGTAAGGACAGCGCTGCGGGTGCTGGTGGAAGTTTGCCAAGCAGCCGCAACAGCAACAGCACTGTCAGGGGAATATAGATCAAGATGCCGGTCATACCTATCAACGGTTCATCGATCCAGAATGTGACGGTGAGGTTGAAAAGGAGGACACTGTAGTAGAGCCCGCAACCTATCAGGATGTTGCTCGTGACAAACCCATCAGAGCGTCGTTCCGGCTCAGGCAGGCGACGATCAAGGCGAAAATAGATCAGCAGGGCGATGACCCCAACCACCGCCCAACCGACATAGTTGGTCACAGGGACGCCGAAATGAAGGCCGGGATTGGGGTAGTAATAGATCTTGCCGAGGAACCATTGGTCTCCTCGCAAGGCTACAGGATCGATCACCATGTCGATAAAGACGAAGAAGAGGACGGTCAACATGCACGACGGCCAACTGGTGCGCACCATTCGGTCAAGTGTCAGGGCGAGAAGTCCTCCGTTCCTTGAAGATCGGTTCTTTCTAGAGCTCACACCATGAGACGGAAGAAGAAAACTCAGCGCGAGGCAATAACTCGCATAGAGGAGCATGGTAAATGAGAGGGAATCCATGAACGGAACATTTGAGAGGTAGAGCTCTTGTCCGACCGTCGAGCCGGTGTAGTGATACCACCCGAAGGGAAAGCCGGTACGAGTCGATGAGAACTCACAGGCAAAGGCGGTAAGCCAGACGACTGCGAAGAAGCGACCGGTTCGTTGCCACCCGATCAGGCTCGGGGCGGACGCCAGAAAAACAGCGAGGAAGAGAAACACGTACGGCCGAAGCTGGACGGTCTTCATGAGGAGGGTCAGGGTATCTAACAATCCTGAATGCTGAATGTCGAATGTTACATGTTGAAGGAGGGTAGTCATACTGGAAATCTCACAAGAAGGTGGCCCGGCTGAGCCTCTGCAAGGTTTGCTCGATCCCCTTAAAAACGTTGCTCTTCCAAGTCATACACATCGAACCAGCGGTACACGACCCGGTGGCGCGGGACGTACTGCCGGATATACTCCTCCATGTATTCCTGCAATTCCGGTGTCAGGTCGCTCAAGCTCAGGTCGCGTTCTTTATTGTTCCAGACCACGATGTCAGCACGGGGACGTTTCCGGGCGTGTTCGTCGATCCACACGGCAATCTCTTCGTCCGTCGCACCGGTGGCGACACACAACCGGAACGCACCGTAGTCGATCTCGGCGAACTTCAGCCACCGCTGATCAAGCGGACAGTTGGAATGGAATTCGCCCTGCCACCCGACGAGGGCTGCCCGACATTTGTCGACCGCACGAGCAGCGAGCACATAGCCAGCTAGCGTTTCGCGCGGGCTGCGCGGAAACTCTTTGCCGTTCCGCAGATCACGCGCTAGCAATTTCACTTTGTCCAAATTGTCTTTCATACGTTTACCTCTGGTGATCACATCACGACACCGCCCCCGGCATGGATGTTCTGTCCTGTCAGCCAGCGCGCCTCTTCGCTCACCACAAAGGCCACGACGTCAGCAATGTCCTTGGTCGTGCCGAGTCGCTTGAGCGGGGAGGCCTGCTCGCCGATCTGCCGGAATGCAGGATCGGCGGGGAGCATGGCCGTAATGGTGTATCCGGGTGACACGGTATTCACCGTGACCCCCTTGGGTGCCAGCTCATGGGCTAAACCTTTCGTGAACTGTTCGAGCGCCCCCTTGCTGCCAAGGTACGCAGTGGCGCCCGCAAACCCAATATGGGTGCCGTCCGTGGAAATGTTCACGATGCGTCCGCCTTCCGTGATGACCTTGGCCGCCTCCTTCAGTGCGAAATACGGGCCCTTGGTATTGAGGGCAAACATGCGGTCGAACTCCTCCTCAGTCATCTCAATCAGAGGCTTGAACATGAACATGCCAGCGTTGTTCACCAGGATGTCCAGTCGGCCGAATGTCTTCACTGTGTCCTTGACCAGCCTGACGGCATCAACGACCTGGCTCATGTCAGCTTGGACCGCGACGGCCTTGCCGCCTTTGGCTTCGATGCCGACGACGACTTCCTTGGCTTTGTCGGAACTCTTGCCGTAGTTCACGACGACAGTGGCGCCGTCCTGCGCCAGCCGCTCCGCAATCGCACGCCCGATGCCATCGGACGACCCGGTTACGATTGCCACTTTTTCGGTAAGCGAATTCATATTCCTGATCTCCTTTCTTGTTGGCTCATTCCAATAGCAGACTGTCAAAAGTTCATTGACAAAACATTGCATCTGCCAAGAACATGAGGCCGCGTCAAAACACCAACCCTGTTCGCGTTGCATCGTCCTGGCCGCCGGTGCTTGGAGACGGCGCTCCGTTTCCGGACGGCAGACTGGGATGCCCTTTTCCAAGAAGGCTAATCACGAGGACTTTCAGTGTCTGAGTCTGACTCATGCTTTGGAGAACATGACGCTGTGTCGGACTCAACGCCGCAATGGTACCGGGACTCAATGGAATCGCAGGCTTACCTGCTACCTCCAGAAATCCCTTTCCCTCCAGAACATAGATGAGCTCGGCACCAGGATGGAGATTCCGTGCGCCCGCCTTGCCTCGTGCCACCTCGACGGTCATCACATCCCATTTCGTACCGTCGATGTCGGTTTTTAACAGCCTCGCGGCCTGAGCTCCGTTTTGCTGCGCGTTCACATCTCCGGCCGGCACTAGTACGGAGACGAGAGCTCCGATGACTATCAGAAAAAAAGACACTATCAGTTTTCCCATGGATTCCTCCGATGTGTCTCCCCAACCGTCTGCTCTGTCCGCCTCACGAAGCGTTCAACTGCCCTGAAATGGATGCGCTCAACGGGAACCGTTCGTCCCAATTTTCTTCGCAATTGCTCCGCAGCGAACAGAGCAAATAAAAGCACCGCGGGCATCACACAAGAGATAAATACAAGTGACCAGGACATGTGATCAGCTCCTTTCACATTAGCGCCCACTTGAACCTGCTTAATGGCATAGATCATTCCCCTCACCTGATCGACTCGGAGCGCCATGCAAGTGACAGATTTAAAAGGATTTGTTGCTCGGTATCAGGTGAATTCGCTTTTTCCCGGTGAGACTGTGACGAGGACGTCACGCCGAAAGAACGGCACGGTGCCGAGAATTCGGCGCTAGCCAAGTCAGGGGGGCCTAATTCGTGAACCGCATTCGCCGGAAGCGATTGCAAGATTAGGAAGGAGGGGACTGAACACTCAATACTAAGATGGGCGAGAGATGCCAAGCTTTTGCATCTTGGACTGAAGGGTCGTGCGTTTCATGCCAAGCTTGGCAGCGGCCCCGCTCGCTCCGCCAATGACCCAGTTGGCGTCCCGAAGCACTTTCAGAATGTGCTCCCGTTCGGCCTGTTCCAAGGTCGCTGGTAAAGCGGCGGAACTCTTGGGTGTCGCCTTCAACTCGGCAAGTGGGACAAAGAGGTCAGGTCCGTGGGTGAGGATCACCGCTCGCTCAATAAAATTCTCCAACTCGCGCACGTTGCCCGGCCATGCATAATTCTGCAGCGCCCTCATGGACTCAGAGGGAATGCTCTCGACGCGTCTCTTCATCCGCTGGGCAAACTTCTGAGCAAAGTGCCGGACCAGCATGGGGACATCTTCTGCGCGGTCACGCAGTGGCGGAACGGTGACGGGAAACACGTTCAGGCGATAGTAAAGGTCGCTGCGAAACTTCTGTTCTTCCACCATCTGGCGGAGGTCGCGATTGGTCGCAGCCACAATGCGCACATCGACACGGATCGTCCGTGTGCTCCCCAACCGTTCAAACTCCTGCTCTTGCAGCACCCGAAGCAGCTTCACTTGAAGCTCCGGAGGAATCTCGCCGACTTCGTCGAGAAACAGCGTGCCGTGGTCGGCTAGTTCGAACCGACCGATCTTGGTGGCGATGGCGCCGGTGAACGCACCCTTTTCGTGACCGAAGAGTTCACTTTCCAGGAGACCGGTTGGAATCGCGGCGCAGTTCAACTTGACGAAGGTCCGTTCGCGCCGATCGCTGCGATTGTGGAGCGCCCGTGCCACCAGTTCCTTCCCGCTCCCGGTTTCGCCGAGAATGAGAACGGTGGAGTCGGTTGCAGCGACTGTTTGGACCTCTTTGAGCACACGTTTGAGCGCCTGGCTGTCACCGACGATCTCCTCGAAGTTGTAGTCTGTCTGGATTTCTTCTTCGAGATATAGCTTTTCCTTCGTCAATTTGTCACGAAGCTGAGCAATGTGTTCGTAGGCCAAGGCGTTATCGACCGCGACCGCCACTTGCTTCGCCACCTGTTGCATAAAGGCGAGCTCCGTCTCCTGATAGGTTCGCGGCTGCAAGCTTCCAAATCCCATGGCACCGAGACGCCGTTGCGCCGTCGTAAGCGGAACCACACAAAAGGATTGGACGCCGTTTTCCTTCAATAATGGGATCAGCTTGGGGAATCGCTGTTCTTGCGAGACATCGGCAACCATCAAAGGCTGCTGTGTTTTCCAGACCAGTCCTCCTGGAGATCCATCGATAGGTAGTTCCAGCCCTGGACTGATCGTGCTGGGTATCGAGGTTACCAAGAGCCACAAACGCATGATCTCGCGCTCAGGATCATGTAAGACGGCGTTCATATAATCGAACGGAACGGCCGGAGGGAGCCGTTGGGCGAGATCACGGAATAGCGCTTCGAGGTCACGGTGTGCCGCAATGGATTCCGTCACTTCGAGAAGAAGCCGTAAGCGGTCCCGGTCATGAATCAAGTCTTGATGATGAAGCACATTGTCCACCGTGGCTGCGATTTGGTTGGCAATCTGGCACAGAAATTCGACGTCTGTTTCAGAGTAAGCCTCTTTCTCTAAGCTGGAAAACCCCATGGCACCGAGTCTCCGCACGGCCGTCGTGAGGGGCACAAGGCAGAACGACTGGGTGCCGTCCTCCTTCATACGTCCGGTAACCTTCGGCCATCGCTGCTCTTCCGCAAGGTTCGGAACCAGCAGCGGCAGCTGTGTTTGCCACACCAAACCAGCCGGTGTTTCATCGATCGGCTCGACGTGGCCACCCACAAGATCCGACGGGACATTGGCCTGAATGGTACGCAGCCGCATCATGTTGTGCTCGGGATCGTGTAGAGACAGAGCAACGAAATTGACGTGGACCACTCGAGGAAGGCGTTGGGCGAGATCGCTGAACAGGTCGTCCAAGTCCCGATGCACAGAGATCGCCTGGGCCACCTCCAGGAGGGCTTGATACCGTTCCGCCAGAGTTTCACATGGAGAAGAGGTCGAGCGTCCGTCCATAGCTCCCATGAGTATGGACCGAACCGCTAGGATCGCTCAAGAGGGTGTATCCTGGTCATGTGCGAGGTCAGAGCCGTAATGGCTTAATCGGGGACAGCACTGCGGCAGGGTCATTTTTCCACAGCGCTTCACCGGCGTCTACATACAGCTCCACTTCGTTTCCGTCCGGGTCCCGTAGATATAAGCTCTGGCTGACCGTATGATCGCTCATCCCGTCGATGGTCACGCCGGCCTCTTCAAGCTCGCGCTTGGCGAGGCGTAATTCGTCCAAGCTGTCACCGACTTTGATGCCAATGTGGTAGAGCCCGAGGCGACGGCCTGGGGGAGGCCCCGGTGCCTCACCGACTTGTATCAGTAACAGTTCGTGATGCGTTCGGCCCGAGGTCAATGCCGCGGCAGCATTATTGAAGATACGCCCGACTTCCTTGAACCCCAGGAGATCCCGATAGAATCCCAGCGATCGCTCCAGATCTTTAACATAGAAGACCACGTGACCAAGATACTGCGCTTTCATGTATGTCACTCCTAGACCTGACGGAGCAACTCTCTGACTGACTCATGCGCCAAAACAACGTTCGGATCGCGCTGCAGGGCATCGTAATAGCGCCGGCCGAACCCTTCTCCCTCTTCCGACGGCATCAAGAGGTTCCGCAACGATGCGAGCAGGTCGCTGATGGCGCCCCGTGCTGAAACGTCTTCGCCTTCTGACAATTCATCCAGTTTCGCCATTGACTGCGAGAGTTGACGCAGCCACGCGAACCAGGCATGACCTAACAAGAGGTGAAGAAATTCCCCGTTCGAAGTAATGCGGCCATGCACCCGTTCATACGCGACCCGTTCACCCGCCAGCAATATCTTGTGCAGCCGAAGCAACGCCCGAGAGAGCTGGTCAAGCTGTGCCGGCGTATACACCTGATTTTCCATGTTTCAGCGTTGCCTCCCGTCATGCCGGCGCGTGCTTTTATCTGCGGTGCTGAATGTGATGCCCGCTTTTTGAACTTCCTGATAGGGGAGCAACCAGACCAGCGACTCATCGGACAAGTCGCCGACCTGGATGCGGTTGCCCCACGGATCGCGAAAATCGCAGCGGAAGTTGGGCTGGAGTTTTAGCTTGTACTTCTTCGTGAGCTTGCGCCGGACTTCCTTGATCTGCTCAGCATCGCGCACCATCAAGCCGAAATGTTTGACTCGATCAGGCTGTAGCTTCTCCACTTCGAAGATCGCCATGAACTGATGCTCACCCAGCTTGCACCAGGCAGCCCCTTCGCCGCCCCTTAGCATTTTCAGTCCAAACACATCGGCATAAAACTTCACCGCCTTCTTGGCGTCCGTCACCTCAATCACTATATGATTGCACCCGTAGACCTGTACAGGCATCGGTCATCTCTTGCTTGCCAAGCCAACTGTCTGTTGTGTATGGACTTTTTCAACCGCCGCAACAAACACCTCGACTGACTGGGCCCCTGAGACAGTATGCGTGTTGTTCAGCAGAAAATAGGGGACGCCGCGAATGCCGAGCCGATGGCCTGTCGCTTCCTCGGCTTTAACCTCTGCCACACCATCATCGCTCAGGAGAAAATCCTCCGAGTCCAGGCCGGCCCGCTCCGCGAGGCCGATCAGCGTCGGGCGTGATCCGATATCGGCACCTTCTTCGAAATACCCTTTGAATAGCGATTCAACCACCATATCCTGACAGCCTTGCTGGTCGGCATACCAAATGAGGCGATGGGCCGAAAAAGTATTCGGCGTCCGCACGATCTTCTCAAACGCGAAGGGGATTTGCTCCGATGCTCCAGCCGCCAAGACATGCTCTTCGAGACGACTAAATGTGTCGAGACTGCCGAACTTCGCTTCAAGATAGGCCGTCCGATCCATTCCCTCCTTCGGCATTGTCGGGTTGAGCTGAAATGGCCGCCAGGTCACGTGCGTCCGAACTGTCTTGAGTTGAGACAGTGCGCGTTCCAACCGCCGCTTCCCGACGTAACACCAGGGACAGACGACATCCGAATAGACGTCGATGGCGACCACATCGTTCATGACAAGTGTCCCATTTTGCCGGCCTGATAGTCTTGCACGGCCTCAATCAATTCGGCCTTGGTGTTCATGACGAATGGACCATAGCGGGCTATCGGCTCCTCGATTGGCTTGCCGATCATGACCAAGAGCCGACTTTCCTCCTTGGCCTCGATGGTCACCTGTGAACCATGTTGTTTGCAGACGATTAATTCGGCTTCTCCAGCCGCTTGCGACCCGTTGACGGACGCGCGGCCTTGTAGCACGAAGACAGCTGTGTTGTGTCCCTCAGGTACATTCAGTTCCGCACGGCCTCCGGCAGAGAGTTGCAGATCGTACAGCTCTATCGGCGTAAACGTGCGGGCCGGTCCCCCTCGTCCTTGAAATGATCC
>Ga0075423_10007976_pt1 | contig 10027 bp, 14 predicted proteins | sample SoiMethybrSBSTD2_FD_80114 | JGI IMG/M metagenome (GOLD analysis project Ga0075423, IMG submission 80114) | Bulk soil microbial communities from a Populus tree surrounding site in Tennessee, USA - Soil MetaG P. TD hybrid SBSTD2 | ecosystem: Environmental > Terrestrial > Soil > Tree plantation...
GAGCTGCGCTGTGGAATCCCCTCCCTACGGCGCACTCTGGAAGCCGGTTACATCCAACATGAGTCATCGAGAGAAAGCTATGAGAGACCTTCGATGTGGCACATTGGGAGAGACCCTTTTGACGGGAAGTCGATCCGCGAGCGACAGAAACACCAGCACGTGCTATCCACAATATACGTTTCGTGCAATACCACCCCGAGTACCCCAGCCAGCTTCGTACATGTCTCGGTTCACACGCTTTGATACCCCCCATCCAATCGGCTCCGATACATTAGGATAAGCTCTATCTGTTCAGCACAGTGCTCCTGGAAATCTGGCACCTTTCTTTCGTCCTTGAAGCTGGCGATAAGCTATACGCACGACCATGATCTATGCGCGTGTCGTCAATCGGGTCGGACGCGGGGTGACAGTCCCACAGACTGCCGCTGGCTGTGAGTGGTTCACCGGATAGACGGCGGGCTAATAGCCGTCTTGGCTAGAAAATTTCAGATGCTCACATCGGTGGAACAGGACGATATATTGAAGACCTGTTGGATTCTCAAGTAGACATGTGATCCACTAGAGTGCTCAGGCTACCGAGCCTACTACACGGGTACGCCGCAGCAGAGTTACTGGTAGATGGCTGATGTTCAAGACATTCCAAACATGTCTACGAAGGAGTGGATTCAGACGCTCGGCATCGTCCTTACAGCCTGGGGCATCATGTGCTTTCCTGTCGCCATCGGAGTGAGCCCGAAGAGAGACACAAGTTTGTTCTACAATTTTGCCGACCTCGGTGCATTCTGGAAGGCGGGTATAGTTCTTTTTGGAGTCGGTGCGCTTGTCGTACTCATTTCCGTTGTGATTCCAGGGGACAGAAGCGAGTGAAGAGATCATCCAATTTTACGGTGCAGTGAACGGGAGTCAGCGGTTCCGCTCAACGTTCAATACGAACGTCCATTATGGCTGGCTCCCGTCGCTGACCTGTATGTTAGACAACTGGTCGAGACCTTCAGGAGCCTTGGGGATGACGAGTTTTCGCCTTGCACCGATGTCTCCGATGATTCGGGGCCTGACACGAATTCTTCTAGCCATCCCGTTGGCTTTCCTTGCCGCCGCCTTTTTCGGTACTTCCAGACTGGCCGGCCCGGCAGTTCTTGTCGTCACCATATATTCCTGGGTCTGGCTGCGATTCTGGCCCACCATGTTTGTCGTGCGTCAGGATGTGTTCGAAGTCATCTGGCCGCTCAAGCGACACCGGATTGCGCGTGGGAATATCACGGGGGTACACACCATCGAGAATAAGGAATTGCGGCGCGAAGTCGGATGGGGTGTTCGCGTGGGAGCTGGCGGACTATGGGGCGGATTCGGTTGGCTATGGACACAGCGACGTGGAATTGTTCAAATGTACATCTCGCGTACCCATGACTTCGTGTGGATCGAGTGTGCCAATGGTCGGCCTTGGCTCATCACGTCAGAAGATCCTGACGCTTTTGTTCGAGCCTTATCGAGCGCGCCGAATGCAGTCGCCCAACAATCGGTTCCGGGGAGCCTCCCCGCTTCTCGGAACCGTTCCTGAGCCTGGTCTTATGCCTCAGTCTCAATTTCGTGGACGCCCTTGAACTCAAAGTCCCGCCGGTTGTTCTGGTACTCGTGCTTGCCATGACGATGTGGATTGTAGCGATGCAGCTACCGTCACTCTCCATTGCATTGCCTGGGCAGCATGGTCTCGCGGCCATCATCTCCTGCGTCGGCATCTTCTTCATCCTGGCGGGGGTGTACGAGTTCCAGAAGGCCAAGACCACTCTTAATCCCACCACACCAGCCGCAACCTCATCTGTCGTCGCGTCAGGTATCTATCGTGTAAGCCGAAACCCCATGTACGTTGGCTTCCTGCTCGTCCTCACCGGTTGGGCGATATTTCTGTCTCATCCATTGCCATTTTTGCTCCTGCCGGCCTTTGTCGCGTACATGAACCGCTTTCAAATCTCGCCTGAGGAGCGTGTGTTGTCTGCCAAATTCGGCGACGAATATGACACGTACAAGCAAAGCGTACGAAGGTGGCTGTGAAGCATAGTCCTTGGCTCCAGCCCATAGGCTATGACGAACCTTCCGTAGCGGGCTCACCCTTCGGACCCTCAACGTCCGAGGCCCGCAGATGTCCTGTAGAACCTATGGAGAGGGGAGTGTCTTATATGGAACCACAGTAGCTCACGGATGGTGAGATGCCGAGAAAGCGTGGAAGAAATCGCTTGGATTTAGATTGCCGATCCTGGCAGGATAGTGAAAAACTCTTGTCCAGCACCTCAAGGCGAGTGGCTTGTTATCCGGATTCAGATCATACATAGTTACACGTCACCGGCCCCATCGAGATACTCGAATGACATCGCAAACCAATACACCGTTGAAACCAGCCGGCAAGATTCCTTGGTACGTCTATTTTGTCGGAGCGATCATCTATACTATTCTTGCCAGTTGGTTGTTCAAGGAGTCGGATTCACCTGTGCTGGCCTGGCTGTGCCTCATCAGTTCTCCGGTGGGGTTTTTCTATGCCTGGAGAGCGTGGAAACAAGATCAACAAAAATAGAGACGATGCCTCACCCTGTGCCGCAGAGAACCAGGCCGTCCCACCGTGGTTGCAACCAACGCTCCTCGTGGGCTGAGCTCTCGAGCCTGAGTCGCTAGCCGCTATGTCGCACGAGGCCACACTCATTTATAGCGAGTCGCTGCTGCGTGAGGCGGTGTTCGAGTTTTGGCGCCGCTCAATAGGCATGGGCTTCATCCTGATGCTCGTGGCTCTCACAGTGGTTCTCGGTGTACTCGTTGCGCTCGGTGCGCCCATTTGGATCATCGTGACCCTAGCGGTGCTTCTCGTCCTCGCCGCAGCGGTCGCTGTGGCGCTCTACATCGGGTACTATCGCAACTCGCTGCGCAAGTTCCGCACGATGAGCACGCCTCGAGCGACGTTCCGCGCAGACGAGTCCTCGTTCACCATGACTTCGGACGCCGGCACGACGACGCTTCAGTGGTCCGCCGTCAAGGAGCTGTGGCAGTTCCCTAGCGTGTGGCTTCTGCTATATTCCAAAACACAGTTCAGCACGTTGCCGCTTGCATGCTTGCCGCCGGACATACAGGCCTTTGTGCAGGAGCGTGTCCGGGAAGCCGGAGGCAAGGTTGCGGCTAACTCGTGATTCACGTGATGAGCTTCGCCACCCGCTCAATTGGTACGTGGAGCACGGTCTTGAGGGTGACACATGCCGGATCTTCCGAATGAATTGATCCGGGTCAATAAAATCCTTCACGAGTACACCGCCATCCACGACGCGATCTTTAAATTTTCGTGGCGCAAGGCGCTCCCGATCCCAGGCCTTTTCAAACCCACCGACTTCGGGGCTCACTTGAAGGATCTCAGCCGGTTGGCGTCAAGATTGACTACTCTTTCATCCGCATTGAAGGCAGATTCAGAGTCCTTGGAGGGTTCCCACCAGTACGCAGCAGCGTTGCTCGAAGCCGTCCAAGCGCTCAGGGAAATCTGCGGGCGATTTTATGAAAAGAGCCAAGGTAATCCCGGTAAGTATCCGATGGCTGAGTACAACGCCGACCTTAAGACGTATGAAGGCCTCGTGAATAGGTGCCAAGAGCTTGGCATCGCGCTAAACCAGCGCATACGCAATGACCCTGTCCAACCGGGGAACTGAGGTGGACCGCATACCGGTCTTCTGGTACTGCGGGGGTTTTTAATATCCTGCTAGTGCTGGTGAGAGTCAGGTGGGGGAGACGACCGATTTTCTGATTCTAGCTTACGCCTGTCCTTCCCGGTTTTTGCCATCGGGTTTTCCATGAAGAACTTCCAGGCAAAGAAGATGATAGTGGCCCATACGCCGATGACAATGAGCCAGCTCCCTATCTGCATCAATCCGAACTCTGGCCCAGCCCACTTCGACATTTAGCGACTCCTTGTAGGAGAAAACTGTAGCACGGCCACCATGGCCTTGTCGAGGCGCTTCACCTTGCCGCTGCCGTTTGTTGCCGCCAACCTTGCCGATCCTTCGACGATCACACGCCGACTCTCCCGTTCCCGGATCACGTGCGAAAATGTGAAGGAGGCTGCCGTCATGTCGGAGACGACCGTGTCGATGATCAGCCGGTCGCCAAAACGGGCTGGAGATCGGTAGTCCAATTCTGCATGCACCACGACGAAGACCGTGCCTTCTTTCAAGAGCCCGGCCACCGATAACCCTCGCTCTTCAAGATAGTGTGTCCGCGCCCGCTCGAAATACTTGAGATAGTTCGCGTAATACACCATCCCGCCACAGTCAGTGTCTTCGTAATAGATTTGAATGTCCATCTATTCTACTCGCGAAACACGCACGACAGACACGATCATTCACCCATTGCCTGTTTCACCTTGCATGCGAATCTCCCATGTCGCACCACTAGAGGTTCAGGATCGGAAACTTGGGCAACGATGTCTCGTTGCCGCCCGATAACTTGACGACCACATCATAGAGCTGTTGTGCCCGCTCGGCTTTGACCGGCTCGAACCCGTGACCAAGGACAGCATGGTTGGCGGCATCGAGCAACGGTTTCATCGTTGGCCATTCACGCAAAAAGGCTTGGCCCATCTGGTCTCCCAGTCCAGCCAGTGCCCGAAACTGCGCCTGCAGGGGCAGCTTGTACTTGCCATCGAGATCTTCCAACCAACAGGATCGGCAGGTTTCCCGCAGCGCCTGCGGTAATTGCTCCGGTTGGACGTCCCACGTTTTGATGCCGTACAGCTTAAACAATTGTCGCTGGGCAAAGGCTTCTAGCGCACGAACGAGCGAGACCATCGCAGTTTCCGGATCCTGCGTACCATGCAGTCGCCGGCCGGCATGGGCCAGCAGATCGAGCGCCTGCATATCTTTCACGGGAGCAGGATCGAGGACGAGCTTTTCCAAGAATCCCGCATTCGCTTTAATGGCTGGTAACAGCGATGTGAGACCTGGTGGTCCGCCCCACAGGGATGCCATCTCGAAGGCCTTCACGGCAGTCTTCAGTTTCTCCCAGGCCTGACGATACTGAAATCGTTCCCACAGATGGTAACCATCAGCCAGATCTGCAAAGGCACGGTAGAGGGGTTTCTGCCCGCCGCTCACCCGTGCTTCAACCTCGCGGAACAGCTTTGCCGCTGCGCCAAACAATTTCCGGTTAAAGAGCTCACAGCCCTCGCGACGAGAGGCCGATGCCGCTTCATCCCACGGATTCCCCTGCGTCCATACGAACGGCTGTCCGGCGATCTCAATCCTGTCCCCCTCCAGTCCCTCTCGCGCCGGGACAAGCGACACGATCCGTGAACTGAGAGATCGTGTGGCCAGCATCAGCGCGCCCGCCATGGCCGGCGTGGCTCCCGTGACATCGACGACGAGCTCACCTGGCTGTACGTCCCATGTCTGCAACATGTCCGGGAGTGTTCGGGCGAGCGTCTGGTAACAGTCGACAAATTCGCAGGTCTCTGCCATCACCACCCAATCCCATCGTCTTGGCATATGTTCGATCTTCGGCTGGATAACTGTTTCTACAAGCGATTTCGCCTCTTCCGGCAACACGAAGCAGAGGGAATCCGGTTGCAGACGATTAATCGAATAGACTGCCGCGGCCGCGTGGTCAGTGAGCGCAAGCACTAAGGCTTTGACTGGTTGGTCGTGCGCCATGATGCGCGGACTATAGCATAGGACGGCGTAAAAGCCTTCCGGCTCCGGTCTCACTTCCCTGATCAAGATCCATTCGAGAAGCAAACCATCCACGCAAAGTGGCGCATGTCCCTCACGGGCCTCTCGCGCGCAGCGGCCTTGCGGTGATGAGTCATCGCCTCGCACGCGATCCATTCGCAACTGAGTAACGTGCGTTCTGCTTGACGGTCTCAGTAAAGGCGCTTAGACTTTTACTACGATCCCCAATTCCCTCGCAATTCGTTCGAAGGCTGAATGAGGCCCCCCGATGATTTGGTGGTATTGGATGCTCCTCGGCATTGTGCTGCTCGGCATCGAAATGGTGACGCCGGGAGGATTCTATATTCTCTTCTTCGGACTAGCGGCTCTGATCATCGGGGGTCTGACCGGCCTAGGGTTCGCTCAAGCGGAATGGCTCCAGTGGCTGTTGTTTTCAGGGCTCTCGGTCCTCTCACTCCTGGTCTTTCGCGGGCCGTTGTTGGCCTGGATCAAAACCAAGGACAAGGACATGCCGACTGTGGACTCGATGGTGGGCGAAAGCGCGATCCTGCTTGAAGACCTGGCGCCAGGCGGCACCGGCAAGGCGGAACTCCATGGCACCACATGGACCGTTCATAATACCGGGCAGGCCCTCATGAAAAAGAATCAACGATGCAAGGTCGAACGGGTCGAGGGCCTCGCCTTATGGATTGCAGCCGAATGAGTGGGGAGCGCCCGGAGGGCGAACGACGATGGAGGAGGTAACGATGAGCGGCGGACTGTTTGTCGTACTGTTGTTGGCACTGTTGGTGCTGATTATCATCGCCAAGACCGCCGTGGTCGTGCCGCAACAAAGCGCCTATGTGGTCGAGCGGCTCGGCAAGTATGCGGCCACGCTGGATGCCGGATTTCATATTCTCCTCCCCTTTATCGACCGCATTCGCTACAAACATTCGCTCAAGGAAACGGCCATCGATATTCCCGAGCAGGTCTGCATCACGCGCGACAACGTGCAGGTATCAGTGGACGGCATCTTGTACCTCAAGGTCTTGAACCCTCAGCGTGCCTCATATGGCATCAGCGACTATAATTTTGCTCTGATCCAGCTTGCGCAGACCACACTGCGCAGCGAGATCGGCAAGATCGAACTGGACCGGACGTTCGAGGAACGGACCAATATCAATATCCAGGTGGTGAACGAACTCGACAAGGCCTCGGATCCCTGGGGTGTCAAAGTCCTCCGGTACGAGATCAAGAACATCACCCCCCCGAAGGGCGTGCTGGACGCGATGGAAAAGCAGATGCGCGCGGAGCGGGAGAAGCGGGCAGTGATTCTTACGTCCGAGGGCGAGCGCGACGCGGCCATCAACCAGGCCGAAGGGGAGAAACAACAAGTTATCAAAGCGTCCGAGGCGAAGAAGCAGCAGCAGATCAACGAAGCGGAGGGAGCAGCCGCAGCAATCCTGGCTATTGCCACGGCCACCGCAGAGGGTCTGCGCAAGGTCGCGGAGACCATTCGAGTGCCGGGAGGTCAGGAAGCCGTTCAACTGCGCGTGGCGGAGCAGTACATCACGAAGTTTGGGGAGTTGGCCAAAACGACCAATACCCTCATCCTGCCGGCATCGGTCTCCGATGTCGGCTCCATGATCGCCGTCGCAATGAACGCCATGCGCCAGACTTCGATCACTCCTCTGCAAAAGTCCTAGGAGTCTGCGAATCACGTTTGACAGGTGACAGCAGGTTGCCTAGAATCGCGTTCCATGAAAGAACATGTGCTCAGTACGTTTGCCGAAAGCGCGGCCGTCAAGCAACAGTTCGCGCGTGAGCATGCCGATCGCATCGTGCAGATCGTAAAGGTAATCGCCAGGGCTTTTCGAGACGGACATAAAGTGCTGCTCTTCGGCAATGGCGGCAGTGCCACGGATGCGGCCCACCTCGCCGCCGAGTTCGTCGGGCGGTATAAACGCGAGCGAGCCCCGCTCCCGGCCATTGCCCTGGCCACAGACATTGCCGCCATCACGTCCATCGCCAACGACTATGGTTTCGACGAACTCTTTGCCCGCCAGATTCGCGCCCATGGGCAGAAAGGTGACATTGCCATTGCCATCAGCACGAGCGGCAATTCGCCCAACGTCTTAAATGGCGTAGACGCCGCGCAAGCCTGTGGCCTGACGACCATCGGCTGGACCGGAGGGACCGGAGGAAAACTGGCCGGCCTGGTGGAGTATCCGTTCGTCGTGCCCTCAACAGTTACGGCCCGCATTCAAGAAAGCCATATCACGCTAGGCCACGTCCTGTGTGAACTCATCGAGGAACACCTCCTTGCCAAAGCCTCCTGACCGGCAGCGGCCTCCTGTCACGACTCCGAGCCTGGTTCCGCCGATCAACGTGACGGATCTCACGACGTATCCGCTCAAGAAACGCTACAGCAAGGTCCGCGTCTCCGACTTTGCGAAGCCCTGGAGGCTTGGGGGCAGCTTCAAGCAATTCTATCGCTCGCTGCCAGATATCCTTGGCGTGAAGACATTGCGTGCAGTCGCCAAAGCGGTCGCGAAGGCCCACCGTAAAGGCCGACCGGTCATTGTGGGAATCGGCGCACACGTCGTCAAAGTCGGATTGAGTCCCATTCTCGTGGACCTCATGCGGCAAGGGATCGTGTCGGCCGTGGCCATGAACGGCGCCGGGATCATTCACGATTTCGAATTGGCGCTCATGGGACACACGTCTGAGGAAGTCGATGCGGAGATTGACGAGGGACGCTTCGGAATGGCGGAGGAAACCGGCCGCATGCTGAACGAGGCGATCGTCCGCGGAGCCCACGACCGTGAAGGGCTCGGCGAATCCGTCGGCCACTACATCAATCGGCGCCAGGGACAGTTTCCCCATCGCGAGACCAGCATCCTGGCGACCGGAGCACGGCTCGGTATTCCGGTGACCGTACACGTCGCCATCGGGACCGACATCATCCATATGCATCCTGCCGCGGATGGATCCGCGATTGGCGCCACCTCGCTGCTGGACTTTCGACGGCTTGCGGCTGTCGTGTCAGGGATGGAAGGAGGCGTCTATCTCAATCTCGGCTCCGCCGTTGTGTTGCCGGAAGTCTTCCTCAAAACCGTGTCGCTGGCGCGCAATCTCGGTCATGATCTCACCAACTTCACCACCGTCGACATGGACTTCTTGGCTCACTACCGTCCGCTCACCAACGTGGTACGTCGACCGACACAGAAAGGCGGGAAAGGCTACTCCCTGATCGGCCATCACGAAATCATGGTGCCGCTGCTGGCCGCAGCGATCTACGAAGAATTGGGGTGACCCCCTCCACATGTCTCCACGCCAATCCCCTCCAATGACTTCGCAGGATCTGACCCGGATATGGAGCCAGCTGAATGGCCGCTATTTTGCAGGCCTGCTCCCCTCGATCGACCTCGTCTGGAGCGGCCGATTGACCTCGTCGGTGGGCATGTTCGTCAGTCATCGAGGGCCGCGGCCCCGACTGGATCAGGACGGTCTTCGCCCGCCGACCAAGCGAGAGATTCGTCTCTCCCTTCCCCTGCTCAAGCAGGCCGCCCAACGGAGCGAGTACGGCGAGCAGGAGATCGTGAGCACGTTGGCGCACGAAATGATTCATCAATGGCAATACGATATCCTCAAGCGGCGTCCGAATCATGGGGCGGATTTTCTCTGTAAGATGACCGAGATGAATCGGGACGGTGCACTCGCGATCACCATCTATCACTCCTTACAGAAGGAGGTCCTCGCCCTCATGCGGTTCGCCTGGCGTTGTCGGCAATGCGGCCGCGTGTACCGACGCCAGCGGCGGACGATTCAGCCCCGGCGGCACCATTGCGGCATCTGTCGGGGATCGTTACAAGAATTGGGATCGGTGAGCCGGATATACCACGAGCCTGCCGCGACACCCCCTCCTCCCCTCTTGCCGTTCGTCCAATTGTCCTTTACCTTCTTAGGAGGATGCTGACTTCCTGTCTTGGGGGATGATCCATGCGCTGGCCTCGCCAGATTCTGTTCGGGGATGTGGATGCCATGTTCGCCTCAGCGGCCGTCCTGGCAGACCCGACCCTTGCGGACAAACCGGTGGCCGTCGGTGGACCAGCCCCGCGAGGAATAATCGCAGCCGCGAGTTACGCCGTGCGTTCATTCGGCGTCCACTCTGCCATGCCGACCGCCGAAGCTCTACGCCTGTGCCCCCATCTCATTCTCGTTCCTCCAGACAGACCGCTCTATCGCCGGCTGCATGAAGAGATGCAGACCGTGACCGAGCGGCTGTTTCCCTTGACCGAATGGAGCAGCATCGACGAGTTTTATGCCGACACGACGGAGCTCCAGGCCCGCCATCC
>Ga0075423_10007977_pt1 | contig 10026 bp, 7 predicted proteins | sample SoiMethybrSBSTD2_FD_80114 | JGI IMG/M metagenome (GOLD analysis project Ga0075423, IMG submission 80114) | Bulk soil microbial communities from a Populus tree surrounding site in Tennessee, USA - Soil MetaG P. TD hybrid SBSTD2 | ecosystem: Environmental > Terrestrial > Soil > Tree plantation...
ACCGTGATGAAGGCGTTGAGCGTGCCGTTGCGCTCCGCGATGCGCTGGAGGCACCGCTCGACCACCGCTTCCGCCGTCGTCTCGCGTGCCCTGAGTGCGCGCGCGAGCTCGGCGATCGTGTGAGGATCAGCGGCCATTCCGGGATTCGGGATTCGGCTTGTCCCGAGCGGAGTCGAGGGGCTTGTCCCGAGCGGAGTCGAGGGACGATCCACCCACGACGAAGCCGGTGTAATGAACCGGCGTGCGCATCGGCTGAATCGGACGAAAACATTCGTCGAGGCGAACGAACGTCGGGTCGGCGTGCACCAGCACCGCATCGAAATACCGATCGGCCAGCGCACGCGCTCGCTCGTCGTGCGCCCGCTGCTCGCCGCCTCGCGCGACGAGGATGTCGCGCACGCTGCACACCACCAGCGGGCTCGGCGACATTGCCCGCGCGGCTTCCAACAGCGGCAGGAGCTCGCGCTCGAATTTCTTGCGCCCGAACGGGAACATCTCGACGACCAGGACGGCCGGCCACTTCGTCGCAAGATCGCGCAGCATCAGGTCGCGGCGAACATCGAGCGCGTTCTCGACCGCGTAGCGTGAATCGAGGCTCACGAGCCGGCCGTCCTCGTTCATCGCCATCGAGGGAAGCTCGACGACGTCGAATGGCGGAGTCGAGGCGGCAAGGCTGTGGGGCACAGGGCCGCCACACCAGAGCGTCACGTCGAAATCCGACGACAGCGCGCCGGCCATCGTCCATGCGCGCGCGAGATGTCCGAAGCCCAGCGAGTGCTGACAATAGAAAAGCAGCGGCGGGCGCGTCATACCGGCACCGCCTCGGTCAGCGTCCGTCCCGCCGCCGCCAGCCGCTTCTCGGCGCGCCGATCGCCGTCGGGACGAATCGCCTGCGCCGCGCGCAGCGCCCTCGCGAGTTGTTGATGCGCACGGTACGCCCGGACGAGCGGCTCGCGAAGCGGGACGCCGGCGGCGCGATACGCATCGAGAAGCGCGGCGGCCAGGCGCTCCGGCGGCACAACCGGCGCGTCGAGCGCATCGAAATCGGCCAGCAGGACGCCGGCATCCAGCTCGGGATCGCCACGACCGAACCGATCGAAATCCACCAGACCGATCTCGGATCCGGCATCGAGCCACTGGCTCGGATGCGGCGAACCATGGATGGGTCGCGGCTCGCGCGACGGCCATTGCGCGTGAAGCTCGCCGAGGCGATCCACGATCGCGTCGAGGAGATCCGACAGATGCGGCACGCGGCTGGCGAGCTCGCCTGCATGGCGCCGCGTTCGGACGAGCGCCGCGGCGGCATCGAACGTCTCCGACGGCTCGACGGCCGCGCGCGTCAACGAGGCGGCCGCCGCACCCATCCGCCGCGCGAGATCGCCGCCGCGATCTCCGCAGAGAGCGTCGGTCGCCGGCCGGCCGGTGAGCGCCCCCTGCCACAGCGTCCACGTGCGGTCGTCCCAGGCGAGCGGTTCCGGGATTGCCATCCGCAGCGCGCCTTTCGACGCAACACAGTGGAGCGCGACGAGATCGCGGTGCACGCGCGCGCCGGCGTTGCTCGCGTAGGCCTTCGCAAAGACCGGCCGATCGCCGATCACGATCCGCGCCGTGCAGCGGCGGCCCGGGCGATACCGCACAACGGTGGCATCGGCCGCGCCGGTGAAACGAGTGAACGGTGTGAACGATGCCGCGAGGTCGGGCAGCCCGGCGTCGAACGGAAACCGTGTGACGCGTGCCCATCCGACGTGCGCGTCGACTTGACACACATCGCGCGGGTTGCCGCAGTCGTCGCGCTGCCGCTCGGATACTTCGATCCGGCACAGCGCCTGCGGTGGTGTTTCGCTCGAGAAGACGATTTCGACAAACGATGCGGCGTCCGGCGTGAACCGCTCGTACATCCGGCGCCACGTCCGTTCCGGCGTCCACCAGCCGCACCGTTCTCCGGCCTGCGACACGATCGACAGAATCGCCGCGTCGCTGGCGAGCACCGTCAGCGCGCCACGGTAACGCTCATGAGTCGACATCGTCATCGTGGCGTTCCGTCAGGAGAGCGCGCGCGTCGCTCAAGAGGTCCGGCAGATGGCGCAGCCCAAGCGGGCGCGCGCGGGTGACGGCGCGAAAGATCCGTTCGATCAACAGCGCCGCGGCGGTATGCCATCTGAGCGCCGCACGCCCTGGAAGCCGTCGTCTCGACCGGTAGCCGAGAAGAAAGGCGCGCGCCATGGCGTTGTGCGTGTCGCGGTCGAGCCGTCCGCCGCGCCGCAGGTAGAGGAGCGCCGCGAGAAAACTTCCGATATCGGCCGCCGCCGGTCCGATGGCGAGATCCTCGACGTCGATGAGCGCGACGCCGCGATCGGTGACGATGGCGTTCTTCGGATGCACGTCGCCGTGGAGACAGACCGGGGCGTCGGGCTCGTCGGGTTGGCGCGAGATCAGCTCGCGCACGAGCGCATCCGCCGATGGCTCGACGTCGGGACGAACACACGCGACGAGCCGCCGCGCTTCGAGGAGTCGATCGGCGGTAAACCGTGTGAACTCGGGCGCGCCGGTTGGCGTCAGCGCATGGAACGCGGCCAGCGCGACGCCGAGCCTGACCGCGTCCTGCACCGCGTCACCGCCGGCGGCGGAATCGTCCATGCGGCGCCCGGCGATCGCCTCGAGCACGAGCACACGGTGTTGCGGAAGATATGCGAGCGCGCACGGCAACCGCAGGTACGGATTCCCGTCGACCGATGCGGCGAGCGCTCGGTACCTGTTGTGGTCGCGCTCGGCCTGATCCTGCGCCGCGACTTTCGCATACGCGACAACGGCGCCGGTCTCGTCCAGGCACGCGAGCGTCGCTGATTTCTCGGGCGCGTAGGCGACGAGGCGTGTTGACTGCCACATGCGTGGCAATCCATCGAACGGCGACAGCGGTCCGCCGGCAACTGCCGCCAGCCCCGCGATCTTTCGATCGTTGGGAAACACCCAGAACACCGTGTTCAGCTCCGCGTCGTAAAACACCGGCCGGACGCCCGCGCACGGTACGGACGCGGCACGCGCCTCCTCGTACGCGCGCTCGCCGCGGCCGTTACGAAATGCGCGCGCCGAGATCGTCCAGGTCGCGCCGGCGGCGCCGACGCGGTGCAGCACGCGCAGGCTCTTGCCGATTTGATAGTTGACGCGCAGCCGCTCGCATCGATCGACGATCACGGGACCGTCAATGCCGATCAGCCGGCCGATTCGATCGGCGACAATCCTCGTGTCCAGCAGCGCGTCGCGATACGGCAACACGGCATCAAGCGCCAGCCAACCGGATGCCGCCAGGCTCATACGGCAACTCCACGGATCGCGATCCGGTGATGACCGAGATCGGCGTGGACATCGACGATTTCTGGAACGATGACGTGCGCGCCGGCGTCGCCGGCGTCCCTGGAATCAACGACGGCTGCGGCTTCAGCGGTGCCGATGCCTGGAAGCGCCGCCGCGCGGCCCGACCCCGTCCACATGACACAGTCGCGCCGCATACCCGATGCGGCTGCCATCCAGATGTCCGCGACGAGCACCTCCTCGCGCTCAACCGTGTGCCGGTGCACGGCAAGCACCGGCATGGGCGCGGCGTCGGGGAGCGGCATCAGCAGCGTGAAGAACTCCGCGCACTCGACATCGTCTGCCGTCGAGACGACGACTTGCGCCGGCTCTTTCACGCCGTAGCGCGTCGACACCCATCCGTCCTCGATCGCGATGGGCCACGGCGGAGCGCCGGCGGATGCGGCGACGAGACCGAGGCCGGACGCGCGAACGGCGCACAGGTCGTCGCAGTCGACGGTGACCGCGCATTGATCGCGCGCGCCGGACGGAGCGAGATGAAATCGCAGGTCGTAGCGGTGCGGCCTGGATCCCACGAGCGAGTCGTGGACGATCCAGTACTCGCGATTGACGAAGACGATGCGGCGACGATGGATCGCCTCGTATGCCGGGCTCCTGACCTCGCCGTACAGGATGTCGAGCACGTCGCGCCCGTCGACGCCTCGCGCCGCCAAACGGTGGAGAAGCCGCGCCTGCGCGACCGGGCCTTTCGGCTTGCCTCGGCGGTACGGCGTCTGATCGAGGCCGTCGACGGTGACCGTGTTGTGCGCCGCGGTCGACTTGAACCATCGCCGCCAGTGCGGGGGATCGTCGCAATAGGTGAACCGGCCCGGATCGACGACCAGCGGCCGTCCGGCCGCGACGTCGATGCTCAACGCGTCGTAGTGGCCGTGGCCGCCGTCGCCAACCGGACCGCAGTCGAACAGAAGGAATCGCTCGCCGTCGGACGATGCGAATTCGTGGTCCCGACCGCTTCGCTGCACGAAGTAACCGCCAACGGGAAAGCTTGCGGACGTCCTCACGCGCTCGCCGCCGGACGTCGTCAACCGCTCGCTGCCGGGCGTCGTCACCCGCTCGCTGGGGCTCGCGCCGCGCAGCGGTTCGCCGCTCGAGCCGAGATCGCCCGCGAGCGCGAGCAAATCCAGATAGCTTCCGCTGTCGCTGTCCGACAGCGCCGGAATCGTGCCGTCCGGACGGTGCACGTGCCGCGAAAAGTCGCACGCGCGAGCCAATCGCTCGTCGAACTCGGGAGGGAACCGCAGACCGAAGCGGCGCGCGTTCTCGCGCGCGCCGAGAAACGATCGAAGGACGACGTGGTGGTAGTGAGTCGAGCGCTCGCGATGGACGCCGTCGGGCCCGACGTCCTGCAGCAGGTTGCGCTGCAGTTCCTCGACGGCAAAGGCCAGCAGGCTGCCGTCCGGATCGAGCACCGGCAGCGCGAGCGCGGCGATGAACAGCGCGTACAGCTCGAGCGTGCGGTGGTTGCGCTCGCGCGTCAGGTGCGCGCGCAGATGCGCGATCTGTGCGCCGAGATTCTCGAGCACGAGGTCCGCCGTCCCGTCGCCGAGACGCTCGAAGCGATCGCCGGCCGCGAACCCGTTCCACGCGTAAATCCAGTTCTGAATGCGGCGGCCGATGACATCCGACGGATCGGTCGAAATCGGCACCTGCCGGATCCAGGACCGCACGAGACGTTCCCACGTCTCCTGAAATCGCGGCTCGCCGGTTTCGCGAAATGCCCACGCGAGATCGAGGCCGTAGTAGAACTTCACCCATTCGAGCCGCCACTCGCGATCGGACGGCAGCGCCGCGCCGAGCCAGTCGGGTTCGACGCCGAGATCGAGCGTGACGCCCTGATGCTGAAACTGACCGCGGCACACGCGTTCGGCCACGGCACGATCGCAGTACGCATGCTCCACGACGCAGAACACCGGCCGCGGCGCGACGATGTTCGTCATGCCCGCTGCTCCCGGGCGCGTCCGACGAGCCGCAGCACGTGCGGTTGTTCGACGATGCGTCCGTCCTGGAGCCGGTAGACGGCGTCGGCGTGTTCGAACAACGACAACCGATGCGTGATGGCGAGGCACGTTCGCCCGCTGCGCCACCGGCCGAGCGCCGCCGCGATCACCGCTTCCGATTCCGCGTCGACATTCGACAGCGGCTCGTCGAGCAGGAGAATCGGACGATCGAGCAGGAACGCGCGCGCCAGCGACAGCCGCTGCCGCTGCCCGCCGGACAGATTGACGCCGTCTTCGCCAAGCGCGGTGTCCAGCCGATCGGGCAGGCTGCGCACGAACCCGTCCATGGCGACGAGCGCCAACGCCTCCCAGATCTGCTCATCGCCGGCCGCGTTGTCGGGCGGTGCAACGGCCTGCCGGATCGATCCCGCGAACAGCCGCGTGTCCTGCGCCATCGTCGCGATTTGCCGCCGGAGGGACTTGATCGAGATCTGCGTGAGCGGGATGCCGTCCAGCAGAATCGTTCCTCCGGTCGGATCGAAGAGCCGTACGAGCAGGCTGAGGAGCGTGCTCTTCCCGGCGCCGCTCGCGCCGACGAGCACGACGAGCGAGCCCGGCTGCAGCCGGAGATTGACGCCCCGCAGCACCGTGCCGCGCCGGCCGGCGCTCGCGTACGAGAACCAGACGTCGCGCAGCTCGATGACGCCGCGTGCGCTGTCGAGGGCGATCGCGTCGGGCGCGTCGGTCACCGCAGGCTGCTGATCGAGAAGCGCCAGCAGGCGCTCGCCGCCGACGAGAGCCTTCGAAGCGGTTTCCGCGAGATCGTTGAGCCGCTCGATCGGCCGCAGCAGCTGCGTCAGGTACGACGACAGGACGATGAGCGAGCCGAGCGTCAGATATCCGTGCAGCACCATCAGCGCGCCGGCCCCGACGACGAGCGACGTCGCGGTGCCGTGCGCGATTCTCAGCGTCCGCTCCATCGTCGCGGCGACGCGCGTCTCCTGCTGCCCGGCGCGCAGGCTGCGCGCGTTGAGCTGGCGGAAGCGCTCGCGCGCCTGCGGTCCGCCGCCGAGCGCCTGAATCACGGCGAGACCGCGCACGATTTCCTGCGCGAGCCCCGCGACTTCGCCTTCCCGGCGCCGCTTCTCTCGCGAGGCGGCGCCGAGGCGCGCGCCGTAATGGCGCATCAGCACGGCGAGGCCGGGCATCAGCGCCAGATTGATCAGCGCAAGCCACGGCTGCAGCCAGAACATCAACGCGATCGTCGCGATCGTCGTGACGACGTACTCGAACAGCGTCGGCAGGGTCTTGGTCAGGAGCCGCACGAAGAGATCGACGTCGCCGACCAGGCGCATGACGAGCTCGCCGCTGCGATGCGCGGTTTGAATCGTCGGCGGAAGCGTTTCGAGGTGGGCGAGCATGCGATCGCGCGTGTCGACGTTGAGCCGCTCGCGCAGCCGCGCCGCCAGCGTCGTCTGCAGAAATTCCGCGATCGCGCGCACCGCGGTGATCGTGACGATGGCGAGCGCCATCGCGATCACGATCCGCTGCGGAGACGTCTGCGGCAGGAAGAGACGGAGCGGATGCGGCAGCGGCCGTGACGACAGCACGTGATCGACGATGATCTTCAGCGGCCACGGCGCGACGAGCGTCGCGCCGATCGCCAGCACGCGGAAGGCGCACGACGCCAGCATGGTTCGGCGGTGGGCCCACAGATCGGGACCGAAGGTCCGCGCCAGGTCGAGCCACAGCCGCCGATCGGCCAGCGCGCTCATGCGGCCGCCTCCGTGAACAAGCGCGCGAGGTCGGCCGCGAGGCGGTCGCCGTCGAATCGCTCACGAACCTGCGTCTCGGCCTTCGCCGAAATCCTGCGCGCGAGCGCGGGGTCGCGTGCGAGGCGTTCGATCGCATCAGCCGTCGATGCGGGATCGTCCACCGGAACGACCAGCCCGGTCACCCCATCGTCGACAATCTCCGGGATGCCCGACACCGCCGTCGTCACGACGGGCACGCCGCACGCCATCGCTTCGATCAGCACGTTCGGAATGCCGTCGCGGTCGCCGTCCTCGTCGACGCGGCACGGCAGGCACACGACGTCGGCGCGGCGGTACTCGTCGTACAGCGCCGCCTGCGAGAGAGGACCAGTCAGTCCGATCCGATTGGCGAGCGAGCGATCGGCGATCCGCCGTCGAAGATCGTCGCCCGCGTCTCCGTCCTCGCCGGCGATCGACGCGCACCAACGAATGCCGCGGCGGTCCAGCAACGCGAGCGCGTCGACCAGGACGTCGAACCCTTTCTTGCGGACCAGCCGGCCGACACCGAGCACGCGCAGCACGCCGTCTCCCGGCCGTCGGGCCGCGTGCTCCGTGTGCAGCAGACGCGCGAGCTCCGCGTTGAGGCCGTGGTACACGCGATGAACCGGCGTGCCGTTCGCCAATCGTTTCAGATGCTGCCGGTTGGCCTCCGTGCACGTGACGACGAACCGTGCGGCCGCGAGCTTTCTGCCGAGCAATCCCGCCGGGTTGAGCGACGCGCAGTACAGATCCTTCGCGTGCGCGGTGAACGAGAAGGGCAGACCGGTCATCACCGACGCCAGCCACGTGACGGTCGTCGCGCCGTGGCAGAAATGCGCGTGAAGATGCGCGACGTCGGGTGCGTCGAGCAGACGATCGGCCAGCGCCGCCGCCTGGAGAAATTCCTTCGCGTACACCTTGCGCGGACGGAGACCGCGCCGCGCACGGATCGCCTGGAGCGAGGCCAGGCCCGCCGCGCGGATCACGCCAAGCGGGCGCCGCTGCAGGACGCGCCGCAGGCTGGGCGCGAACGCACCGAAATGCTGCGCGAGCCAGCGCCACAGCGCGACGGCGGACACGGAGCCGGCGGCCGGCAGGTACTCCGGCCGCGCGTCGATCTCGGCGACGATCGCGTGGCGAATCGCTTCGTCCGATCGCTTGATGACGTAGATGCGCAGCGGCACGCCGAGCCGCTCGAGCCGCGAAATCTCGCTCGCGATGAACAGCTCCGACAGACGAGGGAAGCCCTTGAGGACGTAGGCGATCGATCCCCGGTGGTGACTATCGTGACTGTCGTGACTGTCGCGACCGGTGCGCGCCGCCGCAGCGTCAGGCATAAGCGGCCTCGAGCACGCGCCGCAGCCGCTCGGTGCAGAGCCGCAGCGCAAAATCCTGTTCGGCGCGCGCGCGTCCCGCCCGCCCGAGCCGCTCGCGCAGCACCGCGTCCGCGCCGAGCACGCGTATCGCGTCGGCGAGTGCGGCCGGATCGCCGGGGCTGACGAGCCATCCGGTCTGCCCGTGGATGACCGCTGCCGGAATGGCGCCGATCCAGCTCGCCACGACAGGACGCGCCGAGGCCATCGCCTCGAGGACCACGTTCGGCAGTCCATCGCGATCGCCGGTGTGATCCTGAATCGACGGCACGACGACGATGTCGGCGGCCGCGTATTCATCGGGCAGGTCGGCGTGCGTGCGTCCGCCGCAAAACGTGACGCGATCCCTGAGACCGAGCAGTTCGACGGCGCAGCAAAGCCGCTCGGCTTCCGGGCCGTCGCCGACGATGCGAAGCGAGTAGGGAATGTCCAGCTGCGCCACCGCCGCCAGCAGCACGCCAAACCCTTTCTTCTCCACCAGGCGTCCGACCGACAGCAGGCGGAGCGGATCGCCAACGCGCGCGCCCGCGCCGGGAAGGAAGTGTCCGACGTCGACGCCATGAGGAACGAGCTCGGCCGCGACGCCGCGCTCGCGCAAGCTCGCCGCCACGTCGATATTGCAGGCGATGACGACCGCGGCGCCGCGGCCGCGGCGTGCGAGCTCGGCCGGCTCGACTTTGCGCGTGTCGCGCGCGTGCGCGGAGAAGCCGTACGGCACGCCCAGGCGCGCCGCGGCGGCCGCCGCCACTTCCGCCGGCGTGTGCGCGAAGTAGCCATGGACGCCCGCCACGCCGCTGTCGCGCAGATGCGCGGCCACCGTTTCTGCCTGATCGATCGCGGAACCTGGTTGGAGCATGACGACACGCCCCGCGAGCCGCGCGACGGCTGCGTGCGGCTCGACGCCGTCGCCGGGCTTGGTTGCGAAAATCGCGGCGAGCGATCCCGCCGCATCGAGCGCGACGAGCTCGCTCAGGGCGAACGTCTCCGAACGCCGTGGAAACCCGCTCACGACCATCGCGATGCGCCGTCGGCGCCTGGCGTCCGTCACGGCCTCACCTCACGCGATCACGTCAGCCAGGAGCGAGCGCACGCGTTCGCGAACGCGCGGCAGTCCGTCGAGATCGATCGGCCTGCGAGCGGCCGGGCGCTTCAACGCGGCGAGCACCTTGGCGATGAGAATGTCGGGCGTGAGCTCGTGCGGCTCGACGTAGTCGAAGTACCCGCGCGCCGCGAACAGACGCGCGCGAAGCAGCTGCTCGCTCACCGGAGTCGCGCGCGGCGCGAGCACCGCCGCCCGCCGGAAGGACAGCAGCTCGCAGACCGTGTTGTAGCCCGCCATCGCGACGACGACGTCCGCCTTCGCGTAATGCGCCGCGAGATCGGGCTCGAAATCCAGGAACTCGACGTCGGCGAGCGATCCGAATCGCTGCAGAATCGTCCGGCGCGACGGGCCGTCGACGTGCGGACCGAAGATGACGGTCGTGCGCAGTTGAATGCTGCGCGCCAGCGTGCTGAGACCCTCGAGATAGGTCGTAATCAGCGGACAGCCGGCGA
>Ga0075423_10007978_pt1 | contig 10025 bp, 3 predicted proteins | sample SoiMethybrSBSTD2_FD_80114 | JGI IMG/M metagenome (GOLD analysis project Ga0075423, IMG submission 80114) | Bulk soil microbial communities from a Populus tree surrounding site in Tennessee, USA - Soil MetaG P. TD hybrid SBSTD2 | ecosystem: Environmental > Terrestrial > Soil > Tree plantation...
CAGCATGACGTTTCCTGCCCCCACCCGCGACAGGCCGTTTGGAACCGCGACGAACGCCGAGCCGGTCGTGGCCGACCACGGACAACTCGCAGGTGCTGTCACCGCAATGGTGACCGACCCTGCCTGCGATCCAGCCGTGACCCAGCCCGGGCTTACCGAGTAGTTGCACGGCGATGGAAGTAGCGCCAGCGCCGCATCGACATTGATCCGCGGGAACACCAGGCCGTTTCCCGGATCCGTGATGGGCGTGCCGGATCGCACCAACGCATCGAGGATGTCGCTGACCGACGCAGACGGACGCTTGGATTTCATGAGCGCCCACGCGCCGGCGACATGCGGCGCCGCCATCGATGTCCCGCTCAGGTTGAGGAATGCTCCGCCCGGCCACGACGAGAGAATCGCCTCGCCAGGCGCCAACAGCGAGAGGAATGGGTTCGTGTTACTGAACACTGACACGTGGTCCGCGACACGGAAGGTGCCGTCGGTGGTGGACGCGACACTGATTGCCGTCGAAATGCAGGCGGGTGCTGAAAGCGCGGTGGTCGACCCGTCGTTCCCGGAAGCAATGACGGTTGCGATTCCAACGCTGCGCAATTGATCGACGATCGCTTTCATCGAATCGGAATCGCACGGCGAAGTGAACAGCCCTCCGCCAAGGCTCAAATTCACCGCCGCGATGTCGTAGGTCGATCGCAGCGAGTAAACCCGTTCGAGTGCGCGGATCTGATCTGACGTGTAGCTCAAGAGACACGGCGTTGGCCTGGTGCCACAGTCATCGGGAGTGTCGAACGAGCTGAATACCTGGATGCTGATAAGCGTCGCATCGGGTGCGACGCCGGAAAAAGCGGTGCCCTTGCCGGCGGCGATTCCGGCGACGTGGGTGCCATGCTCGCATCCTGGCAAAAAGCAGGGGCTCCCTGAGCCCGGCAACGTGCTCGTATCGCCGAAGCTGGGGCACATAGCGCTTGACCGCCCGGACACGGTGGTCGAAAAGCACGCCTCTGAGACAACCTTCCCAGCCAGGAACGAGTGACTGCTGTCAACGCCGGTATCGACGATTGCGACCGTCGATCCCACCCCGGTATAGCCAGCCGCCCATGCCTTCGTTGCCCCAATGATTGGCGTGCTCTCGGCCAGAGTCGGGGCGGCAACGGCGTCGATTTGGATGTCGCTCACATCGGCAGAGGCTGCGAGCGTCTGAAGATCTCCTTCGTCGACTTCCAACGCCAGGTAGGGAATGGAAGTGAACCTGCGGATCGATCCGGCCCGCGTCCGAAGCATTCGGCCGAGTACTGAGCTTTGTGCCCGAGCGATCGACCCGCGCTGAGACTGGATGCCTGACACCCCTAAAGAAGATTCCGGCGTCACAGCGACGTTCAGCCGGACGATCACTCGGACCGATCCCCGCCCTCTCGCCCGGGCGGTGACATCTGCTGGGATTTGCGGACCCGAAGGAACTCGCGATTGGGCCCAGACAAGGGAGTCGCCGACCGCGCCTGCCGCGATTACAAGAATAGCGGCGACGATAGAACGAGCACCGCTCAGCATTTACGCGTTCCAACGCGAGGCAGCATCCGGACCGTTCGGGCTGCAATGGCTAGTCCGGACCTCGATTGTTTTTACGGAGGAAAGCCGGGCGCCGATCCAACCAGCTGCACGTCAGAGGGTTCGGGGCACTGCTCGGTGCAAGCTTATGGAAACAGTAGGCTTACTGCCCAGGTGAAAAGGTGGCTGGCGACGAGCATCGGAGGTGGGTGTTTTCTTCCCTTAAGGAGAAATCGCTGAAACGGTATCCAGGAGGCAGACTTATGTCGCCCGACGGACTGGGGGCTACCCTCGGCGTCTACCCCGGCCCAACGATCAACCAGTTCAGATCCGAGACTCGATCGATTGAGAGCAGTCGCTGATTGGTGACCGTCGGCCCCTTCAACATCCACACGCCTAATTCCCCGGTCACGTCATTCTGCCAAATGATGTCGGCAAAATTGTCCGCGTCCACGTCGCCGACGGCCCGGATGTGCCAGTTGAGATCGCTGACACGGTTGATACTGAGAAAATTGGTGCTCAGCACGTCTGTGCCCCGCATGAGCCACACCGCGAGCGACCCCTGTGTCTTGTGTTGCCACACGAGATCGGCATAGCCATCGCCGTTCACATCACCGGCTCCGGCGATCTCCCAATCGGTGTCAGGGACGCGATTGATGCTCAGAAACTGGGTTGACCGCACCTGAGCGCCGTCCATCAGCCAGGCCGCGACCCACCCTTCCGTCTTATGCTGCCAAATCAGATCGCCTTTGCCGTCGCCGTCGATATCGTCGACGCCTTTGATCTGCCAGTTCAGATCGGCAACCTGGTTGATGCTAAGGAATACCGTGTTGAAGACGTGCGTTCCGCGGAGCATCCATACAGCGAGCCACCCTTCCGTTTGATGTTGCCAGACGAGATCAGCAAACCCATCGCCATCCAGATCCCCGCTGCCCACTGCGCGCCATTTCAAGTCAGACACGTTGCTTATATCCAGAAATGCTGTGCCGCGGACGTTCCATCCGTCGAGGTACCACGTCGCCAACCGGCCGTCCGCGACGTTCTGCCACAGGAGGTCCGTACGCCCATCACGATCCATATCCGCCTGACCGAGACGGCGTCTCTGGGAGATCGTGACGACAGTACCAGCCACGGTCACGGTGCCGTTTCGGGGGAAAGCTGTCAGATTCGGAAGAGCGAGGACGGCGACTGTTCCAGACCCGAAGCCTCCGGTGGGCGACGGGAGGAGAAACGGCGACGACGACGTGACGGTCCAGGGGCACGTCGGGGCCGTGATGACGGTAACAGAGGGGACGTTGCGTTCCGGACCCAGGTCGAAGTGTGTCGGACTCACGGTGTACGTACAGGGGTTCGGAAAAACCTCCAGCGCTCGGTCGACGTTGATTCGCGGCTTAGTGATCCCGTTACCGGGATCGAGAATTGGCGTCCCCGTACTGGTGAGTGCGTCCAGAACCTCAGTGACTGTTGCCGATGCCTTCCTCGATTTGATCACCGCCCAGGCGCCGGCAACATGAGGCGTGGCCATGGACGTGCCACTGAGATTCGCGAAGGCGTTGCCCGGGACCGACGACCGGATCACTTCGCCGGGAGCCAGAAGTGACAAGTATTGGTTGCTGTTGCTGAAGTCGGAGACTTGATCTGCTGTCCGCCCCGACGAGCCGTCGGTGGTCGACGCCACGCTAATCGCGGTCGAGATGCACGCGGGTGCCGACAATGCATCGACGAATCCGTCGTTCCCGGAGGCAACGACAGTCGCGATGTTCGCGGCGCGCAACTGGTCGATGATGGACTTCATAGACCCGAGGTCTGTATCACACGGCGACGTGTACCGGTCGCCGCCGAGGCTGATGTTCACCGCCGCAATGTTGTAAGTCGAGCGCAGTGCATAGACCCGCTCGAGCCCCCGGATTTGATCGGAAAAGAAGCTCAGGGCGCAGGGAGCCGGACGCGGGTTGCAGTCAGCACTGGCGACGAAAGAGCTGAAGACCTGGACCGAGATGAGCGACGAATCTCTGGCAACGCCGAAAAAATTGAAAGGGCCGCTGCCGGCCGCGATCCCCGCGACATGTGTTCCGTGGATGCAATCGGCCATCGAGCACGGGACTCCGGATCCGGTCGCCGTGCTGGCGGAGCTGCCGTCAGGACACACGCTGGTCGATTGAGGGCTGAAGGTCGAATAACAGGCTTCGGCGATCACTTTCCCGCTGAGGAACGAATGCGTCTTGTCGATCCCCGTATCGAGTACGGCAACCGTCCATCCGGCGCCAGTGGAACCTGCCGCCCATGCCCGCGTCGCGCCGATGAGCGGCGTGCTCTCTGCCAGCGTCGGCCGGGCCACTTCGTCGATTTCGATCTCCGTCACGTCTGGCGACGTCGCCAGCGTTTGCAGATCGCTCTCGTCGACTTCCAGCGCTAGAAATGGGATGTACGAAAACCGGCGCACCGACGCGGCATCGACGCGCAGCATTCGCGCTAACACCGCGTTCTGCGCGCGTGAGATTGACGCGCGCTGATTGAGTACCGCGGCGGCCGTCGCGAGACTCGGCTCGGGAGTAAACGGCGCGTTCACGCCGACGATGACCCGAGTCGCGCCATGCGCCCGCGCATGGGCGAGGGCGGCCGCGGGGATCCGCGGCGTCACCGGCGGCCGTGACTGTGCCGGGAGCCGCTGACTACTCAGCACCGTCAGCCCAATCAGGGCGGCAAGAGCACCCAGTGGACGGGTGCGAGCGATTGTCACCATCTCCACACACGTCCCATCACCACCGACTCAGATCCCACTATACCTTCTCCGCTCTGCCAGTACCCGTTTCCATCTATGGTGCGCCCAGTGTCTTTGTGGCAAGCTACCCCCACACTGCCGGTGCTCGGGGGGAAGCGGCGACGCTGGCCAACGACGACAGTTCCCTGCGAGAGGAACCAACGATGCGTGTCGCCGCAAAGCACCTCCGTCGTATTGTCCTGGTATCGCTCGTCGGCCTGCACGTCCTAAGCGGCACGGCCAGAGCTCAGCTGCAACTTCAAACGTATGTGTCGGGCCTCACTCTGCCCGTGGGGTTCGTGCAGGATCCGAGCAATCCATCAATTCAATATGTGATCGAGCAGGGCGGCCGGATACGGACGATCGTCAACGGCACCCTTCTCACGACGCCGTTCCTCGATGTCTCTTCGCTGATTTCCTGCTGTGGCGAGCAGGGGCTTCTCGGCCTTGCATTTCCCGCCGATTACGGGACAAGTCGCCGCTTCTACATCAACTACACGAACACCGCTGGCAACACAGTGGTCGCCCGCTATTTGCGCTCGGCGTCGAACCCGCTGCTCGCGGATCCGACCACACGTTTTCCACTGCGCTGGGGTGGTGTATCGACGGAGATTCTTCAACCGTTCTCGAACCACAACGGAGGACACATCGCTTTTGGTCCGGACGGCTTCCTGTACATCGGAATGGGCGACGGGGGATCAGGCAACGATCCTCAGAACAACGCGCAGAACGCCACGAGCCTGCTCGGCAAGATGCTCCGCGTCGACGTCAACGTTGCCTTGACCGATTCGAACGGCTATCGAATTCCTCCAACCAATCCATGGGTCAGCAACAGTGCCATCCGACCCGAAATCTGGGCAGCGGGACTGCGGAACCCGTGGAAGTTCTCGTTCGATCCAATTGCTCTCGGCGGTATTGGCTCGCTGATCATTGGCGACGTCGGACAGGGCAACTGGGAAGAGATCGATTACGAAGGACGCGGATGCGGCGGCCGCAACTATGGCTGGAGGGACTTCGAGGGAAACCATCCAAATCCGACTCCGCTGGTTCCAGTCCCCGTGCCCTTGATGCCCGGCGCGAACGGTTCTTCTTTGGCGCCGATCGTCGAATACCCGCATCCGGTCGGCTTCTCTGTTATCGGCGGCGTCGTGTATCGAGGGGCCGCGCTTGGTCCGTCCTATTGGGGACGCTACTTCTACGGCGATCTCAACGGCCGCGTCTGGTCAGTAGTGCTGATGCCGTTCGAGTGTGGCGGGCTCACCGATGGCAGTCCACCGATCGAGCACACTGAGCAATTGGGAGGCACAGGGGCGACGGCGTTCCTGACGGCGATCGGCACGGATGCGGTCGGTGAAATGTATTTGGTGAATTATTCGACCGGCACCGTCTTGAAGATGATCGATCCGTCACTCGTCAGGCGTGCGGCGACGGACTTCTACGGTCTCCGCGATCGTCGTCCGGATCTCGTGTGGTTCAACCAGTCGACGCGGCACCTGGCAGCATGGCACATGGGCGGCGATGCGACAAACAGCACGATGATCATCGGTGGTGAGCTCGTCTCGACACCCGCTGTTCCTGCCGGGTGGCAGGTGGTGGGGGCTTTTTCAGAACGGCTGAATCAAACCGAACTGTTCCTTCAGTCTGACGGCGGACAATTGGGTATGTGGGTGTTCAATGGGCAGGTATTCCAAGGTGGCGTGCTGCTCAATCCCTCCGGTGTTTCGGATCCACTGTGGCGGGTGAGAGCCGTCGGAGATTTCAACCACGACGGCCATGCGGACCTCGTATGGCAGTACACACCGACCGGGCAAGTGGCCTTCTGGTTGCTGAACGGCAACACGGCTATCAGCTACGCCCTCCCTTCTGTCACTGCCCCTGGGCCGGACTGGGAGATCTTCGGAAGCGGCGATTCCAGCGGCGATGGCGACCTCGATCTGTTTTGGCAGCATCGCCCAACCGGCACGCTAGCCACCTGGCACATGGTCGGAACGAGTTTTCGTTCCGGCGTGTTTCTGTCGGCCAGTCCCAGCACCCCTGGCTGGCGTGCGATTGGTGTCTGCGACCTGGACCTTGATGGTTCGCCGGACATCATCTTTCAGCATCTCTCGACGGGAGACGTTGCGGCCTGGTACTTGAACGGAGAGATATTTCGGGGTGGGAAGCTTTTGACGCCGTCTAACGTGGGCGACTCGAACTGGAAGCTGGTAGGACCGCGTTGAGGTGAACTCTGAAATGTTCAATGCTCAATGTTCAACGTCCAAATGCTGATGGACATTGAACATTGAACATTGAACATTGAACATTGATCTTTAGCCTGGACCGACCATTTTCCAGTTCAGATCGACGACCGCCGGGGCTCCGTTATTGGAAAGGTATTTTGCGTCCTGAACCGCAAATCCGGACAGAGTCCACACAGCAAGATTGCCGGTCGCCATATTCACCCAGAGCAGATCGGCGTGGCCATTGCCCTCGACGTCACCGACTCCCGCGACTTTCCAATTCAGATCCGGCGTATACAGTGACAGGAAGGCCGTTGTCAGCACTTGAGTCCCGTTCATGAGCCAGCCTGCGAGGCGGCCAGTGGTCTGATGCTGCCAGAGGATGTCGGCTTTACCGTCTCCGCTGATGTCCCCGGCACCAACGATCAGCCAGTTCGGGTCCGGCTGCTGCGGGATGCCTAGCATCGAAGTCCCGACGGCTGTCAGACCATTCATAAACCAAACGGCCAGCCCGCCGTTCGCATCGTTCTGCCAGACAATGTCCGCCTTTCTGTCACCGTTCAAATCACCGACACCTCGGATTTTCCAATGCGGATCGACGACGCTTGGGCTCAGGTATCCCGCTCCGTTTAGATAGCCCCCGCTGGTCCATAGCCACCCTGCTACCGTGCCATCCGTCCTTTGCCACACGAGATCGGCGTGGCCGTCGCCATCCAGATCTCCCGTGCCGGCAACTTTCCACGACAAGTCGGCAACGCCGGGTAGCGTAGTGCCAGACGCCACGTTGGTGCCCTCGAGCCTCCACATGGCAAGGCCCCCATTTGGCTGATATTGCCAAAGAAGGTCGGAGTACCCGTCGCCATCCATGTCGTGAGTGGAGGCGGCGTTGAAAGCAGCTTGTTGAATGGTGATCGATTGGCCAGCTATCGTGAGCGTCCCGGTGCGCTGGCTGGCGCCGGCGTTACGCATCACAGTCACGGAGACGCTCGCCGGTCCTGTGGCGCTCGCGTTCCCAGTGATCTGCATCCAGGACGCATTGCTCGCGGCACTCCACCCGCACGTTGATGGGACGTTGACGTCTATCGACAAAGCTCGCGCCGGGCTCATAACCGCGACAGTCGAGGACAGAGACAGTGACACGGGGCACGGCGGAGGAGGTGGTGGCGGCGGCGGACCACCGGCTGCCGTATAGCGGCTCGATCGCAGCGTCCGGAAGAAGTGATTGTCCAGATACAGGAATCCAGGGCTCACGTTATTCGCCACAGGGATCGTGTACTGGGTCCGGCTGTCATAGTTTGGTCCCGGATCGGGAATGAAATCGAGAGCGCCGGCGATTGGCTGTCCGTTCCCGTCGATTTCCTGGGCGACCGGGTACCCCTGGTATCCCGCTACAGCGAGTAGGGTTGTGTTCGTCGCGCTGTTGTACGAGAGAGACGGGAAGCGGTATCCTCCGCCGTCCAGGGCGGCGGTGGCGGGACCGCTGACGCGGAGTCCATAGTAAGGACCGACCGACGAGACGTCCACGGCCGCACCGCTGGCGACATGTCCTAAAACCTGGCCGTTTCCTGTATACGCGATGATGAACTTCCCACCACCAAAACTCACCGTCGGCGAATCCATGTAGCCGAAGATCGGCGCGTAAAAAGAATCCGCGCCCAGCGGCGCACCCGTCACATCGTCAACGTACCGTGCCCAGAGGGCCGGCGGCGGCGCAGAACCGCCGTAGAAAGTGCCCCACGAGAATCCGACGACCAGGCAGTGGCGCGTGACGGGGTCGCAGGCGATTTCCGGATCGGCCTGACCGTCATTTGGATTGGTGATCAGTGTGCCCCTGGCGTTCATTCCAGGGATGACCGGACTCAGAATGGTCCCCGCCGGGTTGATGGCGGTGACGAAGCTGACGGGCTTGGCCCCGCTGGGCCCGGCGTAATACGTCCACCACGTCACGAGGAACGTGCGGGCCGGCACTGAATAGGCGATTCCGCTCTCAGTTCCCGGATGCCCATACCCCGATGCGATGGTGATCTCCGAACTGAGCACCGGGCCGCCTGAGTAGGTGACAAACCGGGCGGCCTTGCCGTGGACGTTTGCGGCGAGGATCTTCGTGTAGCTGACGAGGAACTTTCCTTCCTGTGCGCTGTAGATGACTCGAGCCCAACCCGCCTGCAGGCTGCCGTCGGAGTGATCCGAGATCGCAAACGGGGCGCCGAGTGGGACGCCCGCCTCGTTCAAGAACATGCCGTTGGTCGGTCCCGCAAACTGGGTGCCCCAGACGGCAAGGTACACGCGATTGACACTGTCAAACGCGGCGTCGAACTTGACGAAGACTTTGGATTCGTTAATGAGGTCGAGAGGACCGCTGACTCTGGTAATTGAAGCGTGCGCCGTGGCTGCTATTAAGGTCACGGCTGCTGTTGCAAAGAACGCCAGCCGCCTTCGGAATTGGCCCATCACTCACTCCCGCGACCGGAGTTCCGACGTTCGCAGTTCGGACCCCGCTCATTTCTTTACTTTCGGCTGATCACAGGTACACAACAGAGGAGGCGCCGATAGGGTACCGACGGTGGTACGTGCTGTCAAGTATTGTTACATACCTGATTACTCTTGGGGTCCTCCCTACCCAGCCCGGAACTCATTGTGTACCGTGGGGTTGCTGCCGTCGGTGAAAGCTAGTGTAGGATAACCGGGCGTTTCCGACCATCTGACCAGACATGGTGCACAAGGCCGGCGTTCTCGCGATTGTTGCGGCCGTGTGGTGGACTCCGGCCATACCGAACACTCCGCGCGAGTCGACCGCGCTGGTAGACGTCGCACCGTCTGCCTTCTCAAAGATCTCTCCGGGAGACAGGTCGACCGGCAATCAAAACGTCCTGACACTGAGTTGGAGCCCGTCGGTCGGGGCGACCGGCTATGAATACTGCATCGACCGGGTCGAGAACCTGCCCCTATTCAACCAAACGTGCGACACGGTGTGGGTGCAAACGACGGCCACGACGGTAACGGTGTCGAATCTTTTCCTTGGAGGAGCTTACCTGTGGCAGGTGCGTGCCCTCAATGGAGCTGGCGCGACTGAAGCCAACGACGGCAGATGGTTCAGATTTCAAACCAAGTATCCCGCCGGTGTTTATCTCTCAGACGATTTCGAAGTGGAGTTTGATTGGGTTCTGTATGAACAGAATTTCTACCCCAGCACCGAAACCGCGCACAGCGGAACGACGTCCTGGAGGTCCTACCCCAACGTGTATCCCGCAGGGACCACTGGGTTGTACTTAAACAAGTCACTGGACCTGACTCGTGCCGTGAACCCGGAACTCAGGTTCTGGCACCGTCGCGGTTTTCGCGGTCAGAGCCGCGGAGTTGTACGGATGGTGCGCGACGGCGACTTTGCTGGGACAATCCTGGCGACATACTTCGGTGCGGACTCGCAGTGGACTGAATCGAGGATCGACCTGAGTGCGTTTGTGGGGGGGCGCTACTATCTCGAGTTTGTCGCCTCGTTC
>Ga0075423_10007980_pt1 | contig 10024 bp, 8 predicted proteins | sample SoiMethybrSBSTD2_FD_80114 | JGI IMG/M metagenome (GOLD analysis project Ga0075423, IMG submission 80114) | Bulk soil microbial communities from a Populus tree surrounding site in Tennessee, USA - Soil MetaG P. TD hybrid SBSTD2 | ecosystem: Environmental > Terrestrial > Soil > Tree plantation...
GAGCGCATCACGATCTACCTCGCGGAGGACCGCAGCCTGGTCGAGGGCGGCCAGCAGGAGCGCGTGAAGGCGGTCTTCTATCCCAAGTCCCAGGACCAGGCGGCCGCCCGCCCCAAGCTCCCCGCGGGCCAGTGCTCATGAGCGGCCCGCGCCCGACTGACTGCTTCGACCGGGGCCCCGAGGGCCACGTCACCCAACGCATGACAACGTGCATCGACGGTGGTCCGCCGCGGGGGGAGCGCGGGGGCCCCGAGGGCCACGTCACCCAACGCATGACAACGTGCATCGACGGTGGTCCGCCGCGGGGGGAGCGCGGGGGCCATGTCGAGGCCCCCGCGTAAGATGGAAGGCCTGATCGCCCAGGGCCTGCGCAAGCGGTTCCGGAGCCGCGTGGTCGTGAACCGCGTGAGCCTTGACATCCATCCGGGCGAGGTGGTGGGCCTGCTGGGGCCGAACGGGGCGGGCAAGACCACCTCGTTCTACATGATCGTGGGACTGCTGCGGCCGGACGGGGGCCGCATCTTCCTGGAAGGCCAGGACGTCACCGAGCTGCCCATGTACAAGCGCTGCCGGCTCGGCATGGGCTACCTGCCCCAGGAGTCCTCGGTGTTCCGCAAGCTCACCGTCGAGGAGAACCTGCTCGCGATCCTGGAGACGCTCGACCTCTCCCACTCCGAGCGCATGACCCGCCTGGGGGAGCTCCTCGCCGAGCTCGACCTGACCCGGCTGGCCCGGCACAAGGCGTTCACGCTCTCGGGCGGCGAGCGTCGGCGCCTGGAGATCACGCGGGCCCTGGTGACCAACCCGCGGTACCTGCTGCTCGACGAGCCCTTCACCGGCATCGATCCCATCGCGATCGGCGACATCCAGGAGATCGTGGCCCGGCTGAAGGAGCGCGGCATCGGGGTGCTCATCACCGACCACAACGTGCGGGAGACCCTCGCCATCACCGACCGCGCCTACATCCTCTACGACGGTCGCATCCTGGCCTCCGGCACCGCGACCGAGCTGGCCAACAACTCAAAGGCCCGGGAGATCTACCTGGGCGAGAAGTTCTCGCTATGAAACTCGTACAGCGCATGAGCCAGCGGGTCGTCATGACCCCGCTGCTCCAGCAGGCCATCCAGCTCCTCCAGCTCTCGACCCTCGAGCTCGAGCAGGTCGTGCGCAAGGAGCTGGAGGAGAACCCGCTCCTCGAGGAGATCCCGGTCGAGAACAGCGAGACCGCGGAGGCTCCCGCGGCCTCCACGAACAGCGCGGAGGCCCCGACGCCCGCGGAGACCGCTCCCGCCCCGGAGGCCCCCGAGCAGCCGTCGAAGGAGACCTCGTCGGTCGACAGCGAGCGGGCCGACGACCTGCCCTTCGACCTGTCCTCCGCGATCTTCGACGACCACGGCGACGAGCGCACCCCGGTCTCGATGGAGGAGCGCGACGAGCTGCCGTTCGAGAACCTGGGACGCAGCGACGCCTCGCTCACCGAGCACCTGATGGAGCAGCTGCGCCTCAGCAGCGACGACAAGGAGGTGCTGCGCATCGGGGAGGCCATCATCGGCAACCTCGACGAGGACGGCTACCTGCGGGCCGACGTGGGCGAGGTCGCGGGTGGCATGGGCTGTCCCGCGGAGGCGGTGGAGGCCGCGCTCAAGCGCATCCAGGGCTTCGATCCGCCCGGGGTGGCGGCGCGCAGCGTGCAGGAATGCCTGCTCCTTCAGCTCACCACCGACGCGGAGCCGGACCCGGTGTCGGTCGAGATCGTGGAGAAGCACTTCGAGGACCTGGAGCGCCGGCGCTACGCGGAGATCGCGCGGGCCATGAAGCTGCCGCTGGAGCGGATCATGGAGTCGATCGAGGAGATCCAGAGCCTCGAGCCCAAGCCGGGCCGGCGCTTCTCGGCCAACGACTCGCGCTACGTGGTGCCCGACGTCACCATCCAGAAGGTGGGCGAGGACTACGTGGTGATCCTGAACGAGGAGGGGATCCCGCGGCTGCGGGTCAACTCGCTCTACCGCTCGCTCCTGCGCCGCTCCGGCGACGAGGCCAAGCAGTACGTGGAGCAGAAGCTCCGGTCCGCGGTGTGGCTGATCAAGTCGGTCGAACAGCGTCAACGGACCTTGCGAAAGGTCGCCCAGAGCCTGGTGAACTTCCAGCGCGACTTCCTGGACAAGGGGCTGCCCTTTTTGCGCCCGCTCGCTCTGCGCGACGTGGGCGACGACATCAGCATGCACGAGTCGACGATCAGCCGCGTCACCACCAACAAGTACGTCCAGACCCCGCAAGGGCTCTTCGAGCTCAAGTTCTTCTTCCACAGCGGTATCGCCTCCGAGAACGGCTCGATGGTCTCGTCGGTCTCGGTGAAGAAGACGATCCGCGACATGGTGAGCGGGGAGGACAATGGCAAGCCGCTCTCCGACCAGGAGATCGCCCAGGCCCTGCAGGGGCAGGGGCTTACCATCGCGCGGCGCACGGTGGCCAAGTACCGGGAGGAGCTCGGCATCCTGCCGTCGCATCAGCGGCGGCTCGCGTCCAAGAAGCGCTGAGGGCCCTCGGCCCCATGCAGGTGATCATCAGCACCCGCGGGATGAGCGTCTCCCGGACCTACAAGGACGAGCTGACGCGCAAGCTCGCCAAGCTCCTGCCGATGCTGCCGACCGTGGTGGAGACGCGGGCGATCCTCTCCCGCGAGAAGCACCGGCGCACCGCGGCCCTGACCCTGCGCTCGCGGGCCCGCGCCTTCCGCAGCCGCGAGACCGCGGCCGACCTCGCGGTCGCGGTGGACCGCGCGGTGGTCTCGCTTCGCCGGCAGGTGCGCGAGACGATCAAGCGCCGTCCCCGTCGCGCGACCCGTCCGAGCCTCGCGTGACCGATCCCGTCGCCACCGAGCCCATCCGCTTCGTCATCGTCACCGGCCTCTCGGGGGCGGGCAAGAGCTACGCGATCAAGTGCCTCGAGGACCTGGGCTACTTCTGCGTCGACAACCTGCCCACCACCCTGATCCCGACCTTCGCGGAGCTGTGCGCGAACTCGAGCCGGGGGATCCATTCCATCGCCCTCGGGGTCGACGTGCGGGAGGGCGAGTACCTCGCCAACATGGTGGAGACGATCCAGGAGCTACGCGCCCGCCGCCACCACGTGGACGTGCTGTTCCTGGAGGCCTCCGACGAGACGCTGGTGCGCCGCTACCACGAGACGCGGCGGCGGCATCCCCTCGCGGGGGAGGGCAACGTCGTGGACGGCATCCGGGCCGAGCGCCAGGCCCTCGCCCATCTGCGCGAGATCGCCAACCGGGTGATCGATACCACCTCGCTGACCGTGCACCAGCTGAAGGACCAGATGGTGCACTCCTACGGGCCGCAGGGGGCCCCGAGCGGGCTCACGGTGGCCCTGGTCTCCTTCGGCTTCAAGCACGGCGTGCCCTACGACGCGGACCTCGTCTTCGACGTCCGCTTCCTGCCGAACCCGCACTTCGTGGATCACCTCCGGGCCCTCGACGGCCGCGATCCCGCGGTGGAGGAGTTCGTGATGTCGTTCTCGGAGAGCCGCGAGCTGCGGTCGCGCCTGGAGGGCCTCCTGAAGTTCCTCCTCCCGCTCTACGAGCGCGAGGGCAAGGCCTACCTCACGGTGGCGATCGGCTGCACCGGCGGCCGTCACCGCTCGGTCATGCTGGTGGAGGCGCTGCGCTCCTTCCTGACGGGTCTCGGCCTGAGTCCGATCGTCAGGCACCGGGACCTGGACCGTGAGTGACGAGCGGCTCCACTTCCTGCTCGGCATCCACAACCACCAGCCGGTCGGCAACTTCGAGTCGGTCGTCGACGAGACGATCCTCCGCGCCTACCACCCCTTCCTGGAGACGATCGATCGGGCCGGCCGCGACCTGCCGGTGACCGTCCACTGCTCGGGGGGACTCCTCGAGAGCCTCAAGGCCCGCGCCCGCCACACCTTCGACCTGCTCGGCCGGCTCGCGGCGGAGGGTCGTGTCGAGCTGCTGGGCGGCGGCTTCTACGAGCCGATCCTGGCCCTCCTGCCGGACTGGGACAAGGTCGGCCAGATCCAGGCCCTCGCCCAGTTCCTCAAGTCGCACTGGGGCGTGACCCCGCGCGGGATGTGGCTGGCCGAGCGCATCTGGGAGCCGCAGCTGCCGCGCGCGCTGCGCGAGGCGGGGGTGGAGTTCGTGCTGGTCGACGACTCGCACTTCGCGCTCGCCGGGCTCGACCCCGAGACCCTGGGCGGTTACTACCTCACCGAGGAGCAGGGGGCCACGGTGGCGGTGTTCCCGATCAACCAGCGCCTGCGCTACCTGGTGCCCTTCGCGGATCCGGGCGAGAGCCTGCGCTACCTGGAGGGCCGGCGCGGCGCGGGCGCGATCACCATGGTCGACGACGGCGAGAAGTTCGGGGCGTGGCCGGGCACCGATCGCCTCGTGTACGGCGAGCGCTGGCTGGAGCGGTTCTTCCAGGCCCTGCGCGAGGCCCCCTGGCTCGCGGTCTCCACGTTTTCGCGCTATATCGCCTCCCACCCGCCCACCGGGCGCGTCTACCTGCCCACCGCGGCCTACACCGAGATGGGCGAGTGGGCGCTCCCCCCCGCCGCGGCGGCCGAGCTCGCGGCCGCGCGGCACCGGCTCGGGGAGCTGCCCGAGGGCGAGCGGCTCACCCGGCTGCTGCGCGGCGGCTTCTTCCGCAACTTCCTGCTCAAGTACCCGGAGATCGGCGACGCCTACTGGAAGATGCTGCGTCTCTCCGGGCGCGTGCACGAGGGTCTCGCGGCCCGGCCGCGCGATCCGCGCTTCCTCGCCGCGCGCGAGCGGCTGTGGCAGGGCCAGGCCAACGACGCCTACTGGCACGGCGTCTTCGGTGGCTGCTACCTGCCGCACCTGCGGCGGGCGGTGAAGTCGGCCCTGATCGGCTGCGAGCGGCGCCTGGAGGGCGCGGGCAAGCCGATCGGCATCGAGTGCCTGCGCGCCGACGTCGACGGCGACGGGCAGGCCGAGGTCACGGTGCGCAGTCGCACCCTCGGAGTCATGCTGCGCCCGGCACGCGGCGGCTCGCTCACCGAGCTCGCGTGGATGGGTGGGGAGGTGGACGTGGCCGACGTGCTGACGCGCCGGCCCGAGCCCTACCATCGGCAGGTCGAGGAGCGCCCGCGGCCGAGCGACTCCGGCGAGGTGAAGACGATCCACTCCGCGCCCGCGGTGAAGGAGGCGGGTCTCCCCGCGCTGCTCCGCTACGACCGGTTCCGCCGCGCCTCGCTGCTCGACGGTCTCTTCCCGCCCGCGGCGGGACGGGAGCCGCTCGACCCGCTCGAACCGTGGGACGCAGCGTGGGTCGCCATCGGCGAGCGCCCGCTCGATCACGAGGTGAAGACCTCGCCGCGCGAAGTGGCGGTGCTCTGCTCCTTGCTTCGCCCCGAGGGCCAGCCGATGGCGCTCCAGAAGTCGCTGGTGGTGGCCGCGGACGACCCGGCGGTGGTGGCGGGCTACCGGTTGCGCTGGGAGGGCGGCGAGCCGCTCGACGCGCGCTGGGCGGTGCAGTGCAACCTGACCCTGAGCGCGGGCGACGCGCCCGGCCGGTACTTCCGGGTGGCGGGCCGCCCGTCGCTCGGCAGCCGCGGCCGCCTCGAGGGCGCGCACGGCCTCGCGATGGTGGACGAGTGGCTGGGGGGCGAGGTGGCGCTGAGCTTCTCCGCCCCCGCCGAGGTGGCGTGGGCGCCGGTGGAGACGGTCTCGCTCTCCGAGAGCGGCTTCGAGCGCATCTACCAGGGCTCGGCCCTGCTGGTGAGCTGGCCGGTGCGCCTCGAGCCGGGGCAGACGTGGGAGGCCTCGCTGCGCGTACGCGTCGGAGAAATGGCCGCCGGCGCGCCCGAATCCGGGGAATCCGCTTGAGAGCCCCCGGGGGGCGTGCTAATGTCACGTATTCGCAGTCGATCCCCGCAAGAGCACGGAGGGTTCCAGGGCATGGCGCGTGAGGAGTACCTCTTCACCTCGGAGTCGGTGACCGAAGGGCATCCCGACAAGATCGCCGACCAGGTTTCGGACGCGGTCCTCGACGCGGTCCTGGCCCAGGATCCGACCGGGCGCGTCGCCTGCGAGACCCTCCTCACCACCGGCCTGGTGGTGGTGGCGGGCGAGATCACGACCTCGTGCTACGTCGACATCCCGCGCGTGGCGCGCGAGACCATCCGCGAGGTCGGGTACACCCGCGCCAAGTTCGGCTTCGACCACGAGACGTGCGGGGTGATCACCGCGATCGACGAGCAGTCGGGCGACATCGCGATGGGCGTGGACAAGCTCGGGGCGGGCGACCAGGGGCTCATGTTCGGCTACGCGTGCACCGAGACCGAGGAGCTGATGCCGCTGCCGATCACCCTGGCCCACCGGCTCTGCCTGCGCCTCACCCAGGTGCGCAAGAGCGGCCAGCTGCCGTACCTGCGGCCCGACGGCAAGAGCCAGGTCAGCGTGCGCTACGTGGACGGCAAGCCGGTGTCGGTGGAGACGGTGGTCATCTCCACCCAGCACGGCCCCGAGACCGGCCTGTCGAAGATCCGCGAGGACATGATCGAGCAGGTGATCCGGCCCACGATCCCGAAGCACCTCATCGACGGCAACAAGATCGTGTACCACGTCAACCCCACCGGCCGCTTCGTGACCGGCGGGCCCATGGGCGACACCGGCCTCACCGGGCGCAAGATCATCGTCGACACCTACGGCGGCTCGTGCCCGCACGGCGGCGGCGCGTTCTCGGGCAAGGATCCGACGAAGGTCGACCGCTCCGCGTGCTACATGGCCCGTCACGTGGCGAAGAACGTGGTGGCCGCGGGTCTCGCCGAGCGGGCGCAGGTGCAGGTGGCCTACGCGATCGGGGTCGCGGATCCGGTCTCGATCATGATCGAGACGTTCGGGACCGGGAAGGTGCCCAACAGCAAGCTCGAGCAGCTGATCCGCCGGCACTTCGACTTCACGCCCGCCGGCATCATCAAGTACCTGGACCTCCGGCGGCCGTTCTACCGGAAGACCGCGGCCTACGGGCACTTCGGGCGCAGCGAGCCCGAGTTCACCTGGGAGCGTACGAACCGGATCAAGGATCTTCGCGACGACGCCGGCGTCTGACGCCGGCCGCCGTTGACGCCCGCGCCCCGTGGCCCGAGGGTCTGGCCGCGGGGCGTTCTCATGTCCGAGGCTTCTATGTGAGTGTGTCCGGGCGCTCCCGGCCCGTCGCCGGCGAGGCGCCCCGGACCTAGAACGGAGCGCGCGTGGCGCAGATGCCTCCTGGCGGCGGTCGAGTGCTTCCCCTGCGGCGTCCCCGCGTGGGCCTCTGGGTGCTGCTGGCCTTCGTGGCCCTGAGCCTCCTGGGCCAGGCGGTCCCGCTCTACACCGACTGGCTCTGGTTCCAGGAGGTGGGCTTCACCACCGTCTTTACCACGCGCCTCACCCTGAGCGGCTGGCTCTTCATGGGGCTGGGCGGGGCGGTGTTCGTGTTCCTCTTCGTGAACCTGTCCCTGGCGGCCCGCACCGCCCCGCCCGACGTGCTCTGGGAGCTGGAGGACCAGCTGGGCCTGCCCGGCCGGGCGATCCTCGAGCCGCTGGTCCGTCGCCTCCTCTTGCCCGTGATCGCGGTGATCGCCTTCTTCGCGGGGGCCCGCGCCACCGGCTCGTGGCCGACGGTCATCGAGTACGTGAACGCCACTCCCTTCGGGCAGACCGATCCGCTCTTCGGCCGTGACCTCGGCTTCTACTTCTTCGTGCTTCCGTTCTGGCGGCTGCTGCACGCGTGGGCGACCGCCCTGGTGGCGGGCACCCTGGTGCTGGTGGCCGCGGTCTACGTGCTGCAGCGGAGCCTGGTGCTCACCGCGCGCGGGCCGCGCCTGGCCGCGGGGGCCCGCACCCACCTCCTGGCCCTGGCCGCCCTGCTCCTGCTGATCCGTGGGGTCGGCTTCTGGCTCGACCGCTTCGACCTGCTCTACTCGCCGCGGGGGCTCGTGTTCGGCGCCTCCTACACCGACGTGCACGCCTCGCTGCCGGTGCTGCAGTGGCTGGTGGTGCTGGCGGTGCTGTGCGCGGCGGCGTGCGTGTTCCAGATGTTCCGGCCCGGCTGGCGCTTTCTGGTCGCGGGCCTCGTGGTGCTGGTGGTGCTGTGGATCGCGGGCCTGGGCGTGGCGCCCGCCTTGCTCCAGACCTACCGGGTCAAGCCCAACGAGCTCGACTTCGAGCGGCCCTACATCCAGCACAACATCCGGATGACCCGCCAGGCGTATGCGCTGGACCGCATCGTGGAGAAGGACTTCGCGGCCGAGGACAACCTGAACCTGGCCGCGCTCGAGCGGAACAACCTCACGATCAAGAACATCCGGCTGTGGGACCACCGGCCGCTCCTCACCACCTACGGCAAGCTCCAAGAGATCCGCACCTACTACAAGTTCCGCGACGTGGACGTGGGCCGCTACATCGTGAACGGGGAGTACCGTCAGGTGACCCTCTCGGCCCGCGAGCTCTCCTATCGCGACCTGCCGAGCCGCGGGTGGATCAACGAGCACCTGACCTACACTCACGGCTACGGCCTCGTGGCGGGGCCGGTGAACCGCATCAGTCCCGAGGGGCTGCCCGAGTTCTTCATCAAGGACATCCCGCCCGTGGGGTCGGGGATGCCGAAGATCACGCGGCCCGAGATCTACTACGGGGAGATCGGCAACGAGTACGTGTTCGTGGGCACGCGGACCCAGGAGCTCGACTACCCCTCCGGCGATCAGAACGTCTACACCAAGTACGGCGGGCGCGGCGGCATCCCGGTGGACTCGATCCTCCGCAAGGCCGCCTTCGCGGTCCGCTTCGGTGCGCTCACCATCCTCCTCTCCGACGCGCTGAGCCCGGACAGCCGCATCATGATCTACCGCGACATCGGGACCCGGGTGCAGGAGGCGGCCCCGTTCCTCCGCTTCGATCGCGACCCCTATCTGGTGGTCGCGGCCGACGGGCGCCTGGTGTGGATGGTCGACGGCTACATCACGAGCGACCGGTATCCCTACGCGACCCCGGTGCGCGGCTTCAACTACATCCGCAACTCGGTGAAGGCCACCGTGGACGCCTACCACGGGACGGTGCGCTACTACGTCGCCGACGCCGAGGATCCGCTGATCCGTACCTACGCCAAGGCCTTCCCGGGTTTGCTGCGCCCGCTCTCCGAGATGCCGAAGGACCTCCAGGCGCACATCCGCTACCCGGAGGACCTCTTCACGGTGCAGGCGCGGATGTTCGCGACGTACCACATGCAGGATCCCCAGGTCTTCTACAACAAGGAGGACCTCTGGGTGCTGCCGCGGCTGGCCCAGGACGGACGCGACCGCGAGATGGAGCCCTACTTCACGGTGATGCGGCTGCCCGGAGAGGCGCGCGAGGAGTTCGTGCTGCTGAGCGGGTTCAATCCGAGCGGGCGCGACAACATGATCGCGCTGATGGTGGCCCGCATGGACCCGCCGGAGTACGGCCGCCTCATCGCCTACGCGTTCCCCAAGCAGAAGCTGGTCTTCGGGCCCCGCAACATCCAGGCCCGCATCAGTCAGGACCCGGTGATCTCCCAGCAGATCGCGCTCTGGAACCAGCAGGGCTCCCGGGTGATCAGCGGCAACCTGCTCGCGATCCCCATCGACCAGTCGTTGCTCTACGTGCAGCCGCTCTACCTGGCTGCCGCCGAGCAGGGCGCGCTGCCCGAGCTGCGGCGGGTGGTGGTGGCCTACGGGAACCAGATCGCGATGGAGCCCACCCTCGAGGCCTCCCTCGGCCGCATCTTCGGCGGCCGGCCCCGCGCCGAGGAGGGCGCGCCGCGGGCGCCGGAGCGCGGGCCCTCGGGCGGCACCGCCCCGGCCGCGCCGAGCGCGGCCATCGTGGGCAGCGTGCAGCAGGCCTGGGAGGCCTGGCAGCGCGGCCAGGAGGCCCTGCGCAAGGGCGACTGGACCTCCTACGGCCAGGAGCAGAAGCGCCTCGAGGAAGCCCTCCGCCGCCTCCACGAGGCCCGCTAGCGGTAGTCAGCCCCTTCTA
>Ga0075423_10007984_pt1 | contig 10023 bp, 9 predicted proteins | sample SoiMethybrSBSTD2_FD_80114 | JGI IMG/M metagenome (GOLD analysis project Ga0075423, IMG submission 80114) | Bulk soil microbial communities from a Populus tree surrounding site in Tennessee, USA - Soil MetaG P. TD hybrid SBSTD2 | ecosystem: Environmental > Terrestrial > Soil > Tree plantation...
AGAACCTCGATCAGCTGCTCGAGATGATCCTGCTGTCGACCGACATCCTCGAGCTCAAAGCCAATCCGAAGCGCAGCGCTTCGGGTGCCGTCCTCGAGGCCAAGCTCGATCGCGGACGCGGGCCCGTCGCCACCGTCCTCGTGCAGGATGGCACGCTCAGCGTCGGCGACAACTTCATCGCCGGCCCTGTTGTCGGCAGAGTGCGCGCGCTCATCGACGACCGCGGCCGAGCGGTGAAGTCGGCCGGGCCCGCAACGCCGGTCGAAGTGCTCGGCCTCACCAGCCTGCCGCAGCCCGGCGATCCATTCCAGACGGTGGCCGATGCGGCGAAAGCGCGGCAGATCGCGACGTTCCGTCAGGCGCAGGCCAAGGAACGCGCGCTCGGCGCCAAGGGCGGGCGCCTCACGCTCGAATCGCTCAAGGAGCAGATCGCCGAAGGCGGCATGAAAGAGCTGCCGCTGATCGTCAAGGCGGACGTGCAGGGCTCGGCCGAAGTGCTGGCCGACACGCTCACCAAGCTGTCGGACGACAAGGTCAAGATCCGGATCATCCGTTCCGGCGTCGGCGCCATCAACGAGTCAGATGTGCTGCTGGCATCGGCCTCCAACGCGATCATCATCGGGTTCAATGTTCGTCCCGATCGCAATGCGCAGGACATGGCCGAGCGCGAAGAGATCGATATCCGCCTGCATTCGGTCATCTACAACGTGACCGAGGAAATGCAGAAGAGCATGGCGGGACTGCTCGAACCGACCTTCAAGGAGGTCCGCATCGGCACCGCGGAGATCCGCGAAGTGTTCCGCGTGCCGAAAGTCGGATCGATTGCCGGCTGCATGGTCCTCGATGGACGCATCACACGAGCCGGCGAGACACAAGCGCGTCTGCTGCGCGACAACGTCGTGGTATTCGAAGGCAAGATCGCCTCGCTCCGCCGCTTCAAGGACGACGTCAGCGAAGTGAAGTCGGGGTTCGAGTGCGGCATCGGCCTGCAGAACTACAACGACGTCAAGGTGGGCGACGTCATCGAAGTCTTCACGATGGAGCGCGTGGCCGTTACCGCCTAGCCATCGCTCCATGCGGATCGCCGTCCTGCACGTCGAGCTGCACCTGCCGTACGCGCAATCGCTGAAGGACAAGCGAATGGTGCTGCGACGCGTCAAGGATCGGCTGCAGAAGTTCAACGTCGCCATCGCCGAAGTCGATCATCAGGACGTCTGGCAACGTGCCACACTGGGCATCGTCGCGATTTCAACCACCACTGAGCATGTCGAGCAATCATTGGCGGCGGCGGTTGACGAGATCGATCGCGTGGAGCCGGGGCTGGTCACACGGACTGAGATAGAGTTCCTCATGTAATGCAGAATTCGGAATGCAGAATGCAGACACGGTGACTCCGTGCCTCCTTTCTGGATTCTGAATTCTGCATTCTGAATGACATGGCTCAAGGTCACAGACCCGATCGTGTCGGCGAAGAGATTCGCCACGAGCTGAGCGAGCTGCTCACCAGGGGCGCGGTCCACGATCCTGGCGTCGGCTTCATCACGCTGACGCGCGTCAAGGTGTCGCCCGATCTGCAGATTGCACGGGTGTTCTACACGTCGATGGGCGACGATGCAGCCCGGCGAGAGACGTCGAAGGCATTGGCGCGGGCGACGCCGTTCTTCCGCCGCCATCTGGGCGGCAGCCTGCGTCTGCGCCGCGTGCCCGAGCTGGAGTTTCGCTTCGATGAATCGATCGCGAACCAGGATCGCATCGAGCAGATCCTGCGCGACCTGCACGAGGAAGAAGCCAGACGCGCCACAGACGATGACGGGGGCGATGACAACGAGCGCTGAGGACACGCGAGCGCAGATCGTCGAGGCGATTCGCGCACGGCAACGGTTCGTGATCGCCTCGCATACGCGACCCGATGGCGATGCCGTCGGATCGTCGCTGGCGATGGCGTATGCGCTGCGGTGTCTCGGCAAGGACGCGCGCGTCGTCAGCCGCGACATTCCGCCGCCGCCGCTGCTGGTCTTTCCCGGCGTGCCCGAGATCGAGATCACCGATCGCGTCGACGACCCGGGCGATGCCGTCCTGGTGATGGAATGCGGCGACATCAACCGCACCGGCGTCGCCGGCCTCGATGCCGGTTTCGTCATCAACATCGACCATCACCCTGGCAACACGATGTACGGCGCGTTGAACTGGTTCGACCTGTCCGCAGCCGCATGCGGCGAGATGGTGTTCGATCTCGTGCGCGCCCTAGGCGTGCCGATGACCACTGAGATCGCCACGCATGTCTACATCGCGATCCTCACCGATACCGGCTCGTTCCACTACTCGAACATCACGCCGCGGACCTTCGACATCTGCCGGCAGTGCATGGAAGCCGGCGTCAATCCGCCCAGCGTTGCCCGCAGCCTGTTCGACAACAACAACCTGGGCCGGTTGAAGCTGTTCGGCGCCGTCCTGAGCCGGATGCAACTCGATCCGTCGCACCGGATCGCGACGCTGTTCGTCGATCAACAGCTGGCCCTTGAATCGGGCGGGACCTACGAGGACACCGAAGGCCTCATCAACCTGCCGCTCACCGTCAAGGACATCCTCGCGGTCGCGTTCTTCAAGGAAACCGGTCCGGGCGACTGGCGAGTGAGCATGCGCTCGAAGGGCGACATCGACATCAACGCCATCGCCAAGGAGTTCGGTGGCGGCGGCCACAAGAACGCGTCTGGCTGCAGCGTGAAAGGCGAGCGGCTTGCGCTGACGATGATGTTCGAGGAGAAACTGGCGCTCGCCATCGAGAAGGCCTCAGGGGCCACGCCTCAGGCCTCAGGGCTGGGCCAGGCCCAAGGGGTTACTGAGGCCTGAGGCTCTCTCTTTTATGGACGGCGTCCTCGTCCTCGACAAGCCAGCGGGTCTGACGTCGCACGACGTCGTGGCGGTGGCGCGAAGATGCACGCGCGAATTGCGCATCGGGCACACCGGAACGCTCGATCCACTCGCGACCGGAGTGCTCCCACTCGCCTGCGGCCGCGCCACCAGGCTGATTCGCTTTCTCACATCATCGGAGAAGGACTACGACGCCGAAGTCAGATTCGGACTCACGACCGATACGTTCGACGTGATGGGCGAAGAGACCAGCCGATCTGGATCGATTCCATCTCGCGCTGAGATCGAGCGAGCCGTCGAGGCGCTGCGCGGCGAGTACCTGCAGATGCCGCCGCCGTTTTCCGCAAAGAAGATTGCGGGCGAACGCGCGTACGCCATGGCTCGCCGGCGCGAGCCCATCACGCTGACGCCAGTACCGGTTCGCGTGACCCGTGCGAACGTGCTCGGCATCGACGGCGCCACTGCGCGAATCGAGTTGACCTGCTCGGCGGGGTTCTATGTCCGCGCGTTCGCGCACAGGCTCGGTGAGATCGCTGCCACAGGTGCGTGCCTTGCGGCACTGCGGCGCACGCGGAGTGGCGACTTCGATCTCCGCCAGGCGATCACGGTCGATCAGCTGCAGCATCCAGGCGGTGAATGGCGCGACGCGCTCATGCCGCTCGAGCGACTGCTGCCAACATTTCCCGCGACGACGCTGACCGCCGAGGGACGACAGCGCGTGTCGCACGGTCAGGATGTACTCGACGCCCACGTTCAGTCTCACTCAGGTCTGGCGGGCCGCGACGAACCCCGACCAGAATGGGTGCGCCTGCTCGACAACGAGGGGAATCTGCTTGCAATGGCGACCGCGGGAAAGAATGGCGGTTCTTTGCACCCGGCGGTCGTCCTGATTTAGAATCAATCGTTTAAGGGAATCAGAGATTCCACACATACGGCGGCTTGGTGGGTCGGAAGGCGCGGCAATGAGCCCCGTCGATCAGATCTGGGCCGTTCGTGAAGGAGCCACAGTGGCGCTGACCAGGGACCGCAAAAGCGGCATCATCGGAAACTACAAAACCCACGACGGCGATACGGGATCGCCCGAAGTACAAGTGGCGCTCCTCAGCGAGCGCATCAACTACCTGACCGAACACTTCAAGATCCACGCGAAGGATCATCATTCACGCCGCGGACTGTTGAAGCTGGTGGGTCAGCGCCGGCGACTGCTCGACTACCTCAAGAGCAAGGACTCGGACCGATACGCAGAGCTCATTCAGCGTCTCGGCATCCGCAAGTAACCGACGCCAATGCACAACGTCAATCTGCACACACGCGAGGTCCAGATTGGATCTCGCCGCATCTCCATCGAGACCGGCAAACTGGCCAAGCAGGCCGACGGCTCGGTGCTCGTCCGATCCGGCGACACGATCGTGCTCGTCACGGCGTGTCACGCCGCCAACCCGCGAGAGGGGATCGACTTTCTCCCCCTCACGGTGGATTATCGCGAATACACCTACGCCTCGGGTCGCATTCCCGGGGGCTTCTTCAAACGCGAGGGGAAGCCGCCCGAGAAGGAAGTGCTGACCAGCCGGCTGATCGATCGCCCGATCCGTCCGCTGTTCGCTCCCGGCTGGAACTACGAGACGCAGATCATTGCGCTGCTGATGTCGGCGGATACGGAGAACGATGCCGACGTGCTCGCCATCACCGGCGCGTCGGCGGCGCTGGCGCTGTCGGAGATTCCGTTCGAGAAGACCATCGCCGGCGTGCGGGTCGGGATCGTCAACGGCAGCGTCGTGATCAATCCGACGTACGCGGAACGCAAGCAGAGCACGCTCGACCTCATCGTGGCTGGCAGCAACGACGGCATTCTCATGGTCGAGGCCGGCGCGCACGAGGTCACCGAGAAGGACGTCGTCGGCGCGCTCGAAGCCGCGCACGCCGCGATCAAGCAACTGGTCGCGGCCATCGACGAGCTGAAGAAAGCTGCGGGCAAGAAGAAGGTCGCGGTCGCCGCGAAGGCAGTGGACGCCGCGTTCCATCAGACCGTCCACGACAAATCCTTCGGCCCCCTTGGCGACGCGATGCGCATCCTCAACAAACTCGAGAGCTACAGCCAGGTCGACACCGTTCTCGAGGAATTGCTCGAGGCGCTCGACGAGGAGCAGCACGCGCAAGCGAAGCACATCTTCCACGAGATGCAGGAGAAGGTGCTCCGCGACGAAGTGCTGAACAAGGGGCATCGCCTCGACGGCCGCAAGTTCGACGAGGTTCGCCCGATCTGGAGCGAAGTCGGCGTACTGCCTCGCGTGCATGGGTCGGTCGTGTTCACACGCGGCGAGACACAAGCGCTCGTCACGTGCACGCTCGGCACGGCGGATGACGAGCAGAAGGTCGAGCACGTGAGCGGCGAGTTCTACAAGCGCTTCATGCTCCACTACAACTTCCCGCCGTTCTCGGTCGGCGAGACCGGGCGGTTCACCGGGCCCGGGCGCCGCGAGATCGGTCACGGCGCGCTGGCCGAACGCGCGCTCGCGCCGGTCGTACCGGGCGAGGACAAGTTCGCCTATACGATCAGGCTGGTGTCCGACATCCTCGAGTCGAACGGGTCGTCGTCGATGGCCTCTGTCTGCGGCGGATCGATGGCCATGATGGACGCTGGTGTGCCGATCAAGTCTCCGGTCGCCGGCATCGCCATGGGCCTCATCATGGACGAGAAGTCCGGCAAGTGGGCGGTCCTCTCCGACATCGCGGGCGCGGAAGATCACTACGGCGACATGGACTTCAAGGTCGCCGGTACAGCACAGGGCATCACTGCACTGCAAATGGACATCAAGGTCACCGGCATCACCTCGGAGATCATGTCCAAGGCGCTCGAACAGGCGCGGGCCGGCCGGATGCACATCCTCGCCGAGATGAGCAAGACGCTCTCGTCGACGCGGACCAACATGTCGATGTTCGCGCCACGGATCATCACCATCAAGATCCCCGTCGACAAGATCCGCGACGTCATCGGGCCGGGCGGCAAGATGATTCGCAGCATCATCGAACGTACCGGGGTGAAGATCGACGTCGAAGACGACGGCCGCGTGAATGTCGCCTCAGCCGACGGCGAATCGGCGCAGAAAGCGATCGGCATCATTCAAGAGCTCACTGCCACACCCGAGCTCAATAAGACCTACATGGGCAAGGTGCAGCGCATCACCGATTTCGGCGCCTTTGTCGAGATCATGCCGGGCACCGATGGGTTGTTGCACGTCTCGGAAATTGCGACGCATCGTGTGAAGGACGTGCGCGACGAGCTCAAGGAAGGTCAACAGATTCTGGTGAAGGTCATCAACATCGATCCCACCGGAAAGATTCGACTCAGCCGCAAGGCTCTACTGCAGGAAGAGGCGCAAAAGGCCGGGGCGCCCGCCCCAGCCGCGAAGGAATAGACGAGCTCGCAACCGCCGGGTCGGCCAGGTCGTCTAAAATAGGTAGATGACACCGACGCGGCGGATGCTAGGACTGCTCGTCGGAGGCTTGGGCCTCATACTTGGCGCGTCACTGCATGCTCGTGCGCAGTCCGCCACGGTTCGGCTCGCGGCTGAACAGGACCAGGCTCCCAACCGACGTGAGTTCACACTGACGGCTCGGGATTTCCACTTCTCCCCTGATCGCATCGAGGTGGGTCAGGACGACCTGGTCAAGCTGACGGTGCAGAGCGCCGACGTCGCATACAGCTTGACCATCAAGGAATATCGCGTCTCACGACGCGTCCCTGCAGGCGGCTCGACCACGATTGAGTTCCGTGCCGATCAGCCGGGCACGTTCGCGTTCTATTCCGATATGACCAGCGATCCGCGCCACGCTCAGATGCGCGGGCAACTGGTCGTTCGAGGGAAATAGAACGCGGAGGCGGAAGACCCGGCCTACACTGCCTGTTCTCCACGAATCACGCTCGTGTTGCGAGTCGACCATCGTTTGGCCGCCTCGATGCGGGCCGATGTCGGTGGATGCGTCGAAAACAGCAAGCGCACGAGCAGAGACGGCCGCTCTTCCGCGAGATTCTGCGCCGCCAACCGCCTCATCGCCGAAATGAACGCCGTCGGATTGCCGGTGAGATCGAGCGCATACCGATCGGCGCGGCGCTCGTGCGCGCGAGAAAGCGCGTTGGCAATAGGGAGCAGCAGCAGCGACGCCGCGCCTGCGGCGAGGACCAAGAGAGGCAGCCCGGCCACATCGGCCTTTCCGTGCAAGTCGAGCCACGATCCGAAACGGATGAACGCCGCATCCGCGACGTAGAAGCCCAACGAGACGAGCACAGCCTCGACCACGATCGCGGTCCAGATATCGTGATGCACGTGATGCGCGAGCTCGTGCGCGAGAATCACCTCGATCTCATCATCGCTGTGATCGGCAAGCAAGGTATCGGAGACGAGGATGCGGCGCGTCCGGCCCATGCCGGCCAGAGCGGCATTCGCCTTCCGCGTTCTCTCGCTGAGGCGCCATTCGAACACGCCGAGAATCTGCGCGCCGGCCCGATTCGCAAGCGCAAGCAACCGTTCGCGCAGCGATTCACGCGTCAGCGGCCTGACCTCGTAGAAGATCGGCAGCAGCACGACCGGCGCGAGCTGTGCCATCAGTACGAGAATCAGCGTGAAGACGACTGCCGCCGCCATCCACCATCGCTGCGGACTCCACCGTGCGAGCGACACCACGAGCAGCGCCGCAACGACGAAAAAGACGAGCGCAACCGCCGTCGACTTCAGATGGTTCAGCCACCAGCGCGCCGTCGATTCAGTCGAAAGGCCGTAGCGGCGTTCGAGCGTGACCCCGGTGTAGAAGGCCCATGGCAACGTGGCGACATCGAGGATCAGCGCAACGACCGCGACGTACACGGCAACGAGTGGAATGAGTCCACGACCGACGGTGGCGATCACGCTATCGCGCAGCAGCGCCGATGCACCGGAGACCAGCAAGAGGAGGAGACAAAGCGTCTGCGTCAGTGTGGCGAGCACTGAGGCTCGGCGCCTGAGCCTGTGATAGCGGGTGGCCTTGTCTTCGTTGATCATCAGGATGGCGGCGGCGCACCTCGCCGGCCCCGGCGCCCGCGCCCGCTCTCGTACACATCGAGCGTCCCGGACTTCACGCGGACCGCACCGTTGGTCGTGTTGGCGGTGATCGTCGGCCCGCCGCGATTGATCGTGCCGGCAACATGCTGCGGGCTTCTATCGGTCGTCGTCAGCGGAAACCCATCGGCGATGAGCACGGGACCGTTCACCACGCTAGCCTCGAGCATGGCGTTCACATCGGGCGCGAGCGCCAATTCGACTGGCCCGTTGACGGCCGTAATCCGCGAATCTCCGGTGAGCTTCGCGATCTCGATACGAATGCCGCCATTGACCGTCGACGCGGTCACCGACCCAGAGAGCTCACGGCCGACGATCGGGCCGTTGGTCGACTGGGCTGTTAATGTCCCATCGACGCGCTCGAGCTGCACGCCGCCGTTTTCCGTCTTGGCAGACACGATGAGCCCGGCAGGAACCCGCACCGTGATTTGTACATTGACGCTGTGGCCGAGCCCGTTCCGGTTGTCGAGCCGAGACTCGATCGCCACGCGATCGGGCGCAACCTGCTCGACCATCTGGGCCTTCTTCAGCAGTTCCTGCGCGTTCTCGTCGGTCGAGGCTCTGGCTTCGCGGCTGGCGACGATCTCGACGCTTCCCGTCTGCGAAGGCAACACGACGATTTGTCCGCTGACATTCACGATGTCGAGCCGCCCGCCAGGCTTCAGAGAGTAGGTCCGCTTCCACTCGTCGGTGGCCTTGCCGTGGGCAACGTCGACCGACACGCCCTCTTTGCCGACCTTCACGTCGCAGGCGATCACGAGACACAACGTAGCGAGGAGAGCGGCGATTCCGGCGAGGCGACTCATCATGGTCGTCAATACGTTCGGATGCGGCAGGGCGTTCGCCCGCGGACCGGTCAGTTCAGTTGAACTGAGATCAGCTTCGAGACGCCGGGTTCCTCCATTGTCACGCCGTACAGTCGATTTGCGATCTCCATCGTCTGCCGGTTGTGCGTGATCAGGATGAACTGCGTGCGGTCGAGCATGCCCTTCAGCATCTCGACGAAGCGATGCACGTTGGCGTCGTCGAGCGGCGCGTCGATCTCGTCGAGCAGGCAGAACGGGCTCGGTTTGTAGCGGAAGATCGCGAACATCAGCGCGATCGCGGTGAGCGCCTTTTCGCCGCCCGACAACAGCATCACGCTTTGCAGACGCTTGCCGGGCGGTGAAGCCACGATATCGATGCCGCTTTCGAGGGGATCGTTCTCATCGAGCAGCGTCAACCCGGCGCGTCCACCACCGAACAGCGTCGAGAAAGTGACCTGGAAATTGGCCTGGATCGCCGCGAACGCCTCGGTGAATCGGGCCTTCGTCGTTTCGTCGATGCGGGCAATGGCCTGCGAGGTCTGGGCGATCGACTCGACGAGATCGCGGCGCTGCGTGCTCAAGAAGACGTGACGCTGTTCGAGCTCGTCGAACTGCTCGATGGCCATCATGTTGACCGGGCCGAGTCGATCGATTTTCGCCTTGAGCCGCGTGATCGCCTCTTCCGCGGTCATCGACGCGGGAACATCCACGGGAGCCGTCTCGACCGCGGGTTCATCGGTTTGTACGGCACTGCCCTCGTCATCGACTTCCGGGTCGGGCTCCTCGGATGCGATCGCACGTGCATCCGGCGTGGTCTCACCAGCCAGTTCCATCCGCTCCACTTCCGCGAGCACTTCGTCGAGCGAGCTCTGCACCGTTTCGACGCAAGTCTGCGCGACGTGCATGAGATCGCTTTCCGCCGACACGCGCGACAGCTCGAGCTCTCCCGCCTCACTGCGAATCGCGTCGAGCGCGGTGCGCGCCCCGCGAATCACCGCGTCCTGCGCGTCGACGCGCCCCCGCAGCGACGCCGCGGCCTCGTCGGCCTCCCTGAGTTCGTCGCGCTTCGCGGTCAGCAGCCGGATGTCGTCATCCAGCGCACGCTCGCTCTCGGCGACCGATGCGAGGAGCGACGCGCGCCGTTCATCGGTCTGCTGGCGCTCGCTGCGTCTGGCCTCAATCCGAACCTCGAGATCGCGCGCGCTCTCCTCGAGCCGTTGGACGTCGGCCTCGAGCGCGGCCGCTCGTTCGAC
>Ga0075423_10007985_pt1 | contig 10023 bp, 9 predicted proteins | sample SoiMethybrSBSTD2_FD_80114 | JGI IMG/M metagenome (GOLD analysis project Ga0075423, IMG submission 80114) | Bulk soil microbial communities from a Populus tree surrounding site in Tennessee, USA - Soil MetaG P. TD hybrid SBSTD2 | ecosystem: Environmental > Terrestrial > Soil > Tree plantation...
CGTCCAGGAGGTCTTCCTGCGCGTCTGGCGGGCGCGGGAGCAGTATGAGCCCACGGCCAAAGTGACGACCTACCTGTTCCGAATCGCCTCGAACTTGTGGATCAACCAGTCGGCGAAAAAAAGGGAGTCGGCGCTCGGCGACGCCGACCGGCCGGTGGGCGATTCACCCGCGGAGCCCCTGGAACGCTCCGAAGTGCAGAAGGCGGTGAAGCGGGCGGTCGAGGCGCTGCCCGAAGGCGAGCGTCTCTGCCTCGTGCTCTCGGAGTACAACGGGCTGAAGTACGCGGAGATCTCCGAGGTGCTCGGCATCCCCGTGGGCACGGTGAAATCACGCATTTTCAGCGCGACGCAGCGGCTCCGGGAGGCGCTCAAGGACCAGCAACCCTGAGCTTCCCATTCCTGATTCCTGATTCTTGATTCTGGATTCCGTCCCATATTTATCATCACAGCGGAATCATCGGGGCATCGTAATCGTTAGTAGAATAGCGATGATGAAGCGAGTGACATTTCTGCTCCCCCTCCTCCTGGCGGGATGCGTGATCCACGAAGGGCCCGTCGCGTGGACTCCCGCCCGCGTGCCCCTCTCGGTCGACGAAATCGCGGCCATGCGCCGCGCGGGCACTTCCGACGACACGATCCGCCGGGAGCTGCAGGCGAACGGCGTCGAGCGAAAGCTCACCGCCGACGACCTGGTGGCCCTGAAGGACGCGGGCGCCGGCGACGGCCTGCTCGCGGCGGCGGCCTCAACCCCCGTGCTGGAGCCCGAGGACGCGCAGCCCATCTATCACCGCCACCTGTATTCCTATGACAATTGCGTCTACTGCGGGGCGTACGCCCCGACGTACTTCGCGCTGGGATTTGCGTTCAACAACTTCTTCCGTTTCCACCGGGGCTACCGCACCCGCTGGAACGGCCGTGGAGCGCGGTGGTAAACCGCCAGGAGGAGTCTATGAGAACCGTACTGGCCCTGGTCCTGCTGGCCGTCGCGCCGGCGTTCGCCGCCGCGCAGGCATCGAAGGATGATCTCCAGAAGCTCGCGAAGGCGGGCCTCTCCGACGACGTGATCATCGCCTACCTCAAGGCGAACGGGGGCGCCGCCAAGCTCTCGAGCGACGACCTCGTCGCGCTGAAGACGGCCGGATTGAGCGACAAGGTGCTCACGGCCATGCTCGCGCCCGTCGAGAAGGCGAAGGAACTTCCCACGACTCCCGCGGCGACCGAGACCCCCGTGGTCGTGGAACAGCCCTCGCCGGTGGTCGTCGTGCCGCCCGTCTACGCCTCGGGGTACATCAACATCGGCCGGCCGTACTACTCGTACTACTACGGCTGCTACCCGAGCTATTACTCGTACCGGTCCTGCTACCCGAGTTTCTACCGGTCCTCCTCCTACTGCGCGCCGAGGTTCTCCGGAAGTTTCTCCGTGGGGCGGAGCTTTTCGGGCGGCGGTCGGGTGGTGAGGTCCGCGGCGGTCAGGCGTTCGGGCGGCCGTTGGTAGATTTGAGTTCGAGGACGAGCGCCGCCGCGCGCCCCGCCCCGAAGCCATTGTCGATGTTGACGACGGTGATGCCCGCGGCGCACGAGTTGAGCATCGCCAGGAGCGCCGCAAGTCCCTTGAAGCTCGCCCCGTAGCCGACGCTCGTCGGGACGGCGATCACGGGCCGGCGCACCAGCCCCCCCACGACGCTCGCCAGCGCCCCCTCCATTCCCGCGACCACGATCAGCACATCCGCGGCATCCAATTCCTTCCGATGCCGGAGCAGGCGGTGGATTCCCGCGACGCCGACATCGTGGAGCATCCGGACGCGCGCGCCCATCATCTCGGCCGTCACCCGCGCTTCTTCGGCGACGGGAATGTCGCTCGTCCCGGCGGTCACGACAAGGGCCGACCCCTTGAGCCGGTCGGGCTTGGTTCGCGTTACCGTGACGCAACGCGCGTCCTCGTGATAGAGCGCCTTCGAATCGACGTTCCGGATCCGCTCGAAGGCTTCTTCCGACGCGCGCGTCGCCAGCAGGTTGGCGCCGGAGTCCAGGATCTCGCGGGCGATCCGCGCCACGCGATCGGGCGTCTTCCCCTCGCAGAGAATCACCTCGGGGTGGCCGCATCGGAGCGATCGATGGTGGTCGACCTTGGCGAACCCGAGGTCGCGAAAGGGCAGGTCGCGGAGCCGCGCGACGAATTCGCGCTCCGTCATCCGCCGCGCCTTCAGCTCCCGGAGGAATCCGCGGAGGGTTTTCTCGTCCATGGCGAGCCGCTATTGTAGGAACGCCTGTCGCGGGCCGCGATAGAATCCACGGGAGACCGCCGGGAGGTTCCATGCACACCGTACTCCGGATCGCCGCCGTTGCCTTCGCCGCCGCCGTGCCGTCCCTGTCCATGACGACCTGCTGCGACATCGAGCACGCCACGATGCTGTACGCCGACGGCTCGGGAAAGCTCACACTGACACTGAGGATCGTCAAAGAAGACAAGGCGGAAAGCCCGGAGGAATTCCTGGCGGATCTGACGGAAGTCGCCGAAGGGGTGGTCGCATGGACCGAGCCCCGGCTCAAAGAGGAGTCGAAGCTTAAGACATACACCGTCACCGCTTATTTTGACGATGCCGGGAAATTTCGTTGGTATGAAGACAGATCCAAGCGCAAGCTGACTTGGTCTTTCGACCTCAATACCAAGACCATCCTTCTCTCCACGCTCCAGATTCATGACCGGACGATAGGGGATCTGTTGAAGAAGCTCGCGACGCCGCCGGGTCCGGACGAGAAAGAAGACGCGGACACCGATCTTTACGCTTTCACGATCACCGTCCCCGGGAACATCACCAAGGTGGAAGGATTGCCACCCCCCAAGGGGCGGACGGCCGGGATTCGCATCGAAACTCGAACGACCTATGCGGCGCGCAAGGGCGACCTGGAGGCGAAGAAGCGCCTTGCAGGGCTGTCCGAAGACATGAAGATCAGGTGGTCCGGCTCGGACGTTCCCAAGGATGAATTCGAGACGTTCAAGAAGGAGCTGGCGGCGGCTAAGGAGAACTGGAAGGCGAGGTTGGAGCCCAAGGTCCGCGAGATCATCAAGGGTCGGCAACCGCGGAAAGACCGTTAAACTCTCGTCCGCTTCGTCGGCTCGACGTCGAGCATGAGATCCGACCCCTTCCCCTCTCTGAGCAGGTGGTAGCCGAGCCCCGCGATCATCGCCGCGTTGTCCGTGCAGAACCGGCCGGGCGGGAAGTACGTCGCGATCCCGAGCCCCTTCCCCGCCGCCGCGAGCTTCTCCCGCAGGCGTCCGTTGCACGCCACGCCTCCCCCCACCGCCACGCGCTTCGATCCGGTCCGGGCGCAGGCCCTCAGCGTCTTCTCGACAAGCACGTCGACCACCGCCTCCTGGAACCCGGCGCAGATGTCGCCGACCTCCGCCTCGCCGAGCGCCCGCGGCTTCTTCCCGTCCTGGCCGCGGACGTGATAGAGCACGCTCGTCTTGACGCCGCTGAAGCTGAAGTCGAGCGACGTGGGCTCGAGCAGGGTCCGCGCGAACGCGAGTCTCGCCGGGTCGCGCCCTTTCGCGAGACGATCGATGACAGGCCCGCCGGGGAACCCGAGCCCCAGGATCTTCGCGACCTTGTCGAACGCCTCTCCGGCCGCGTCGTCGGTCGTCGATCCGAGCAGGTCGTGGCGCGTCTCGCTCCGGCTGTGATAGAGACTGGTATGACCCCCGGACACCACGAGCGACACGAAGGGATATTCCAGCTCGGGGAACGCCAGTTTCACCGCGTAGATGTGCCCGTGGATGTGGTCGACGCCGGCCAGCGGCTTCCCCGTCGCGAGCGCGAGCGACTTCGCCATCGAGACGCCCACGAGCAGGGCGCCGACGAGCCCCGGGGTGTTGGTCACGGCGATCCCGTCGACGCCATCCAGCTTCATCCCGGCCTGGCCGAGCGCCTTGTCGACCACGGGGACGATCGCCTCGATGTGGGCGCGGCCGGCGAGCTCCGGCACCACCCCGCCGTACAGCGCGTGCATATCGATCTGCGACTGCACGACGCTCGACAAGATCTCGCGGCCGTCGCGCACGACCGCCGCGGCCGTCTCGTCGCAGCTCGACTCGATCCCAAGTACGTTCATCTCGGCTCGGGGGTGGGAATCTTGGCGACTTCGCGCGGCACCACGACCGCCGGCCGGTCGGCCAGCTTCGCCCGGAGAATCTCGAGTCCGGCGTCGAGCTGGAAATCCTTCACGGGTTCGACGGGGGCCGGCGGACCCTTCACGATCCGCTCACTCCACCACTTCTTGAGGAGAGCGGTCTCCTCCTCGCGCGTCATCTCCACGACGTAGTCCGGCACGAGGCCCCCGGGCGTGTCCGCGTCCTTCGGGCCGACCCGCACGCCGTTGGGCGTCACCCACCGCGCCGTCGTCAGCTTCAGGTGCGACCCGTCCGAGAGATCGAAGGGCGTCTGCACCGTTCCCTTGCCGTACGTCCGCGACCCGACCAGCAGCGCGCGGCCATGGTCGCGCAAGGCGCCCGCCACGATCTCGCTCGCGCTCGCCGTCGATCCATTCACGAGGATGACCACGGGCATGCTCGAGGGCAGGTCGGCGGCCCTTTTCGTCAGGTACTCCCTCCGGTCGCCCGGGTTCTTGCCCTCCGCCGCCACGACGACGCGGCCCGACGGGAGGAAGCGGTCGCACAGGTCCACCGCCGCCGAGAGCAGGCCCCCGCCGTTGAAGCGGAGGTCGATCACGAGCGCGTGCAGCTCCTTCGCCTGGAGATCCGCGACGGCCCGGTCGAAGTCGGGCACCATCTCGGTGAATTCGGAGATGCGCACGAGGCCGATCCCGGACTTCGCGTCGACCATCTTGTGGTGGACGGCCCGGATCTTGACTTCGGCGCGGACCAGCGGAACGTCGAACCGGTCCTTTCCCGGGCGGCGCAGCGTCAGCGTGACCTTCGACCCGGGTTCCCCTCGAATGCGCGTCACGACCTGCTCGAACGGCTGGTCCTTGATGTCCACGGCGTCGACGGCCAGGATCAGGTCGCCGGGCAGGATGTCGGCCTCGAAGGCGGGCGAGTCCTCGATCGGCGTCGTCACGAGGTAATAGCCGGTCTTCGAATCGGGTTCGACCTGGACGCCCACCCCGGCGAACTTGCCCTCCATGTGGCGGGGCCGCCAGTCGCGCCACTCCTCCGCCGTGAAGTACTCGCTGTGATCGTCGACCGCCTTGAGCATCCCCGAGAGCGCCGCGCGCTCCAGCTTCTCCCGCGGCACGTCGTCCGGGTAGTAGCGCTGGACGAGCCGCTCGACCTCGCCGACCTTTTTCGCCGGGCCGCCGGGGACGAAGACGAGGCTCGTGACCGTCCCGAAGACGAAGCCCGTCGCGACGAGGGCCGTGGCCGTCGCCATGATCAGGATCCTGCGCGCCATGATCGCTCCCTCTAGAGAGAACCCAGATTATACGGGAGCCGGCGCCCGCGCGCCGCAGGTGGTTGGAAGCTTGAGGCGTCGGCGGCGGGCCGATATCATGCTCGCGCGGGAGACTCACGGGGGGAATACGGTGGACACGCACGTCATGACGCAAACATCACAGCTCGTCCTGATGGCGCAGAAACTGCGCCGGATCTCGATCCTGGCGACCACCGAGGCGGGATCGGGCCACCCGACGACCTGCATGTCCTGCGCGGAAATCATGTCGGTCCTCTTCTTCCACGAGATGCGGTACGACCCCAAGGAGCCCGGGGCGCGGAACACCGACGCCTTCGTGCTCTCGAAGGGCCACGCGGCGCCCATCCTGTGGGCCGCGCTCCACGAGGCGGGCTGCATCAAGGAGGATCCGCTCACCCTGCGCCAGGTAAAGAGCCCGCTCGAGGGCCATCCCACGCCGCTCTCGCCCTGGGTCCGCGTCGCCACCGGCTCGCTCGGCCAGGGCCTCTCGGCCGCGGTCGGCATCGCCCTCTCCCGCCGGTTCGACGGCATCGGCGCGCGCGTCTATTGCCTCATGGGCGACGGCGAGGCGGCGGAGGGTTCCGTGTGGGAGGCCGCGGCCTTCGCCGCGCACAACCAGATCGACCGCATCTGCGCCATCGTGGACGTCAACGGGCTCGGCCAGAGCGGCCCGACCATGCATCTCCTCGACGCCGAGGCGTACGGCCGGAAGTTCGCCGCGTTCGGCTGGGCGGTCCTCATCGTCGACGGCCATAGCGTGCCCGAGCTGATCGACGCGTTCGAGAAGGCGCGCGCGACCGAGGGACGGCCGACCGCGATCATCGCGCGCACCGCGAAGGGCAAGGGCGTCTCCGCGCTCCAAGGCAAGGAGGGCTGGCACGGCAAGCCGCTCAAGAAGGGGCCCGAGCTCGAGGCGGCCCTGCGCGAGCTGGGCGACACCGAGGTGACGATCCCGATCAAGCCGCGTACGACGCACGTCACGAGCCTCCGGACGACCATCCTGGCGCACGGCGAGGTCGTGCCCGAGTACGCGCCCGGCCAGGAGGTCGCGACGCGCGAGGCGTACGGCACGGCGCTCGCCAAGCTCGGCCGGATCAACCACGACGTGGTCGTCCTCGACGGCGACGTGAAGAACTCGACGTTCGCTGAGAAATTCAAGGCGGTGCGGCCGGAGCGGTTCGTCGAGGCCTTCATCGCCGAGCAGAACATGGTGGGCATGGCGACGGGACTCGCCGCCGACGGCAAGATCCCGTTCGCTTCCACGTTCGCCGCCTTCCTCACCCGCGCGTACGACCAGATCCGCATGGCGGTCTACTCCCGGGTGGGGACGCTCGTGCTGTGCGGCAGTCACGCCGGCGTCTCGATCGGCGAGGACGGGGCCTCGCAGATGGGCCTCGAGGACCTCTCGATGTTCCGCGCGCTCCTGGAGTCGACGGTGCTCTATCCCGCCGACGCGGTGAGCGCCGAACGGCTCGTCGCCGAAGCCTCGATGACGCGCGGCGTCATCTACATCCGGACCACGCGGCCGAAGACGCCCGTGCTGTACCCCAACTCGGAGCGATTCCCCGTCGGGGGCTCGAAGACGCTCCGGACCGGCGCGAACGATCGCGCGACGGTCGTGGCGGCGGGCATCACGCTCTTCGAGGCGCTCCTGGCGGCCGACCAGCTCGGCAAGGAAGGAATCCCGATCCGGGTCATCGACGCGTACAGCGTGAAGCCGATCGACGGCAAGACGCTTCGCCGCGCGGCCGAGGAGACGAAGCACGTCATCACGGTCGAGGACCATTGCATCCACGGCGGCATCGGCGACGCCGTGGCGCACGAGGTCTCGGGACTCGCGCACGTCGAGATGCTCGGCGTTTCGAAAATTCCGAGATCGGCCACGCCGCGCGAAGAGATGGAGATCCACGGGATCACCGCGGCGCACATCATGGCGACCGTGCGGAAGGTTCTCGGTCTGTAAGGGATCGCCGGACCGCGATCACTTCGCGAGAATCAATTCCTCGAGCTGGGCGGGCGTCAGCAGTTTGCGGGTGACCAGCACGTCCCCGAGGGACTTCCCCGTTTTCTTCCCCTCGCGCAGGCCCTCCCGGAGCTGGAGCTGGGTGATCCATCCCCGCGCGACGGCGAGGGTGCCGATCGACGCGTCGCTCGCGGCGGTGAGCCGGCGGCGGAGGCGGTCCAGGATCCGGGGATCGGTGTCACGCATTTGAAGAGTCCTGGGTCCTGGGTCCCTTGTCCGTTCCGAGTCCGATGTCCAATGTCCGACAGCCCCGGCCGGGCCACGGCTTCGAACTTGATGGACCCCTAGAGAGAGAGGATGTCATTGAGTTCCTTGAAGACGTCGCTGTCGTTTTCGCAGTACAGGCGGACGCGCTCGGCCAGGAGTTGGCGGAGCTTCTGGCGGGCGTAGGCGAGGTCGGCCTTGACCTCGGGCTCCGAGCGCTTGAGCCGTTGGGCCACTTCGCGGTATCCGAGCGATTCTCCGGGGGGCGGCGCCAAGTCGTAGATCTCCAGGGTCTCATACGCTCTTTCGCGTTTTTCGGCCTTGAGTTCCCGCTGGAGGTCGGACAGGGCCGCGGCGAGGATCTCGTTGGCCCACGCGCGGTCGAAGCAGGCCTCGGGGGATTCCCCGCCGGGGGCGGCGGCGAGCTCCTCGAGGGGCGCGACCTCGGCGTCGATGGGGATGCGCACCTTCCCGCCCCCGCGCTTCTGGCGCCCGGCGGTGCGGTGCTCGTCGGCGAGGAAATTCTTGAGCGCCGCCTTGAGGAACGTGCGGAACCGGCCGCGCTGGGGCGCGTACTTCGAGAGCAGGTCCTTGTCGATGACCTCGGTGAAGAAGGCCTGGGTCAGGTCCTTCGCGTCCTCGGTCGACTTCCCCCACGCGCGCCGGACGAAGACGTAGACGGGCTTCCAGTACTCGGTGAGGATGCGCTCGAGGCCGTCGCGGTAGTTCCGATTGGGGCCGTCCTTGTCGCCGAGGAGCTGGGACCACCGGGTGGAGGGGAACGCCGTGCCGCCCGGGCGGATATCGGTGGTGCGATCGGACATGGTGCTTTCACGATACCAGAACAAGGAGAGGAATCAGGAATCACGAATCAAGAATCAGGAATGAAGAGGGGGAATGAGGAGGCATTAGGCATCAAGCATCAGGCATCCAGCATCCAGCATCCGGCATGCAGCATCCAGCATCCGGCATCCGGCATCCGGCATGACCGACGGGTCAGTCGTTGTGGATGATTGCCAGGCCGACGACGGCGAGCAGAACCATGCCGCAGAAGAGGGCGGGCCCCAGGAGGGGATGGTCATCGCAATGTCCGCCAAAGCACCCTGAAAGAGCCAGGGCGGCAACCAGCGCCGGCGAACGCCAGAGTCTGGCGCGGCGCGCTCGGCCCCCGGCATCTCGCATTCACCGATTCTATGGCTGGGGATACGTCGAGGGAAGTCGGCGGTCGGGCCTGATTGACACTCGGAGTCGCCCGCGTATAATCGGGCCGCTCTACGCGCCCCGCCTTCATGGACAGGTAGCTCAGCTGGTAGAGCACTGCACTGAAAATGCAGGGGTCACCGGTTCAATCCCGGTCCTGTCCACTCTTCGCCCCGATCCTGTCTCTCCCGATCAACTTCCCGTCGGGGTTACGGATGGCAAGCCACCTTTTGAGACCTGTTTCTGGCGCGTAACAAATGCGGGTTGCGTACAAAAGTTACCCGAGCAGTCGAAGGGTGTCCCGGGATGAATGCCCTTCGCGCTCGCACCAGGGTGCCGTCGAGCGTTCGAGCGCGTTAGTATGGGTATCGCAAGGTTCACATGATTCGCATTGCGTTGTTCGTGGCTGCCATCGCTGGCGTCCTATCGGGACCTCAGGACGCCAAGGATCAGACCAGGCTCATCAAGGAGGCGGTGGAGCGGCTGCGGTCCGAAGACATTCGGACGCGAGAACGGGCGACGTTGGAGCTCAAGAAATTCGGCAGTGCCGCAAGGTCGGAGCTGGAGAAGGCCGCTGGGGACGCAGACGCGGAGGTGTCGAATCGCGCCAAGGTCCTTCTCTACAGACTGACTTTGATCGAAACGCTGCCCGGGCGACTGCAGAGTCTGTTGCCCGACATCGCGGACCGGCTCGCTTTCGGGAGCGACCACGATTGGACCGAAGCCTTCCTGGCCGTGGCGATGAAATGTGAAGACGCAAGTCGTCTGCCTGTCCTCAAGCGGGCCGAACTTGAATTCCTCTCTGCGCGCGCGGTGCGGGGCGCGTCGACCGAAGCGGAGCGCGCTTCCGTTTGCGAGGCGATCGCCGGGCGCGGAATGAAACCGCCGGTACCGGAAATCGCTCTTGTCTTGCAAGGTCCTGACGGCGCCCCGCGTTGGTCTGTCGTCAGGGCTGTACGGGTGGATCCCCCGGATTCCGTAGTGCATTGGTTGCTCGAAACGACACGCGAAGGAAAAGCGTGGCCCCGCGCGGCGGCCATCACGGCCTTGGGCTACCTTGGAACAAGGAAGGCGGTCCCGGAGGCCACCCGGTTGCTTTCTGACGTGGATCCTATCGTGCGGTCGCGTGCGGCGGGGGCCTTGGGAAAACTCAGGGCGAGAGAGGCC
>Ga0075423_10007986_pt1 | contig 10023 bp, 8 predicted proteins | sample SoiMethybrSBSTD2_FD_80114 | JGI IMG/M metagenome (GOLD analysis project Ga0075423, IMG submission 80114) | Bulk soil microbial communities from a Populus tree surrounding site in Tennessee, USA - Soil MetaG P. TD hybrid SBSTD2 | ecosystem: Environmental > Terrestrial > Soil > Tree plantation...
CGGAGACGCGCACGAGCTGCTGTCGACCCTGGACTGGGAGTCGGCGCTCACCGTCGACGTGGCGGCTGAATCGTTCGTCCACAAAGCCGGGTCCGGTCCGCGGGCCGACCGGCGGGAAGGTGAGTCGTGACAACCCATCCGGATCCAAGGCTGATCGCGGCCCATGCGGACCGCCGCCTGGCGGGCGACGAGGCCGCGCGCATGGACGAGCACGTCGCCCGCTGCCCGGACTGCTACGAGGTGTTCTCGGAGACGGTCCAGTTCGGTCTCGCCGAAGAGGACGCCGGGGTCATGAGAACGGGCGCCCGGGCCGCGGCGCCCGTGACATTCCTTCAACGGCCAGCGTTCCGGATCGGGCTGGCCGTCGCGGCCGTCCTCGTCATCGCCCTCGGTTTCTGGGTTCCCCGTGCGGGCTTCCGGAGTGCCCCGGTGCCCCTCGTCGCGCAGCTCGCCGAGGCGATGGGCGAACGGCGTTTTGTCGAGCCCCGGTTGACCGGCGGCTTCCACCATGGCCGGCTCATCACCCTGCGTTCGGGCGAGACGCCGCACGGTCTCGATGCAGAGTCGCCCGCGGTTCTCGGCGCGGTCGCGCGGATCCGCGAGCGGGCCCAGGCCGACACCTCGCCCGAGGCCCTGGGCGCGCTCGGGGTCACCTACATCGTTTCGGGAGATGCGGCGGCGGCGGTCAAGTCCCTCGAATCGGCCTCGGCCCAGAAGCCCGACGACGCGCGTCTGCTGAGCGACCTCGCCGCGGCCTACCTCGTGCGCGCCGCGCAGCTGGACGAGCCCGCGGACATCCCGAAGGCGCTCGAATCCGCGGAGCGGGCCATCGTCCTGAAGGACCCGCCGCCGGAGGCGTACTTCAATCGAGCGCTCGCGCTCGAGCGCTTGCACCTGGTCGACGCCGCCCGAAAGGCCTGGGAGGACTATCTCCAGCGCGATTCTTCCTCCGGCTGGGCCGACGAGGCGCGGCAGCATCTGGAGGGGTTGCCCAAGGCTCACCAGTCGTCGGCCGAAGAGGACAAGGCGCGCGCCCGCGCCGCGGTCGAAGGCGGACAGCCGGCGATCGACCGCCTGGCCGACGAGTCGCCCCAACTCCTGCTCGATTACTTCGAGAACGACCTGCTGCCGGCCTGGGCCGATGCGTACCTGGTCGGTCACCCCGACGCCAACGTGCTCCGTGACCGCGCGCGGCTCGTAGGCGACGCTCTCCTGCGCACGACCAGCGACGCGTTGCCTCGAGAAGTCGCCCGCGCCTTGGTGGAGCCGGTCGGCGCGTTTTCGCGAGACCCGCTTCGCTCGCAGGCGGTTGGCTATCAAACTCTGCACGAAGCCAAACGCCTCGAGGACCGCCAGGAGCCCTCGTGCGCGCAGTTTCGCACGGCTCTCGGTGACTTGAAGGCGGGCGGCACGCCTTACGCGGCTTGGGCAACGGAGGAGTGGATCAGTGCGTGTCTCCTGGAATCGGAGCACGAGAAGGCCCTAGCCCAGCTCGACCAGCTCACGAAACTCGCGGAACCGTCCGGATACCTCCAGGTTCTCGGTCACGCTCGCTGGCTTGAAGGCCTCATTCATGGTCGTCGAGGCGATCTCACGGAATCGCTGGAGCACTATCGTGCGGCGCGCGCTTGTTTCGAGACCAGCCGTGACCCCGAGAGCACCGCGACGCTCTACGCTCTGACCGCTGAGAATCTTCATCTTCTCGGCGAACAGCGCGGCGCTTGGCGCGACCGTCGACAGGGGCTGGCTCTCTTGAGCCACGTCAAGAACCCTCGTCGACGGCAGACGATACTCGGCGAGGCCGTGATCACGTGCCTGGAGGGGCGCATGCCCTGGTCCGCGCTCCAACTCGAGACCGCGCTCGTCGAGTCGAGTTCCCGTTCGTCCCGTGCCTTGGACGTGGGCGAGGCTCTCACTCGTCGCGCGGCGATTCATCACGAATTGGGCCGTGACGATCTCGCCGTGTCAGATTTGCAGCAGGTACGGCGGTGGATACCCCGCGTTGCGGACAAGCCATTGGCAGACCTACTACAGGCGCACGTCGACATCACCGAGGGTGAGATCTTGGTCCCGTCGCAGCCCGAGAGCGCGGTTCTCTGTTTCGAGCGCTCGCTCACGCACTTCGGTGCGACGAGGCCGGCGCTGGTACCCGGTCTGCGCTTGATGCTCGCCCGCGCCCAGGTCGCCCGGGGTTTCGACGACCTCGCTGAGAGGGAGCTGCTGGCGGGCATCGAGGCACTCGAGCAGACTCGCCTGTCGCTGCGGGATGCCGCGCTCCAGATCTCCTTCTTCGACCAGGCTCTGCCCCTGTTCGATGACATGGTTCGGCTCCAGGTCACAAAACGGCATGATCCACAGCGGGCTTTGGCCTTCGTTGAGCGCGGTCATGCCCGCCAGCTCGTCGATTCGATGGCGGGCGCCGTTGCTACCCCTCTCGACCCCCAGTCCCTGCAACGAGCGCTGCCGCGGGGCCTGTCGCTGATCTACTACGTTTCCCTCGAGGACCGTCTCTTCGCGTGGGCGTTGACTCGAGACGGATGTGACTTCATCGAGCGCCCGCTGCCGGCAGCCGAGCTTTCGAAGCTGGTCGCCGCCTACAGGTCAGCCGTCGAGGGACGCGCCTCCCAGGAGGTCGTGCGGTTGACGTCGGGGCGCCTGCACGATGAGCTCGTGCGTCCTCTTCTTCCTTTCATAAGCCCGCAGCGGGCGCTCGCCTTCGTCTCCGACGGGGTGGTCCAATCCGTGCCTTTTGCCGGGCTCTGGGATCGGCAGAGCGGTCGCTTTCTCGTCGAAGACCATCTCGTCGCAATCGCCCCGAGCGGCACGGTCTTCGTGCGTGCCTCGGCCGGCGCTGCAGATCGGCACGGCGCCGGGGTCCGGGCGCTCGTCGTCGGCAACCCGCGGCTCGATCGACGGCGATGGGTGGGTCTGGCGAGTCTGCCCGCCGCCGAAGCGGAGGCGAACGAGATTGCGGGCCTCTACCCCCGCTCCGTTCTCCTTACGGGCACCAGCGCCACGAGGGCCGCGTTCCTGGACGGTGCGCACGACAGCCAGGTGGTGCATTACGCGGGCCATGCCGCCGCGAGCTCCGACGCTCCGTCGACCGCACGCCTTCTGTTTGCCGCCGACCCGCGTACCGGTGATTCCGGCGCCCTCTATCTACGCGAGCTGGACGCACGCGGCTTTCGGCGCACTCGTGTGGTTGTTCTCGCCGCTTGTCGCACGGCAGCAGGAACTGTATCGCGGGTCGAAGGCGCGCTGAGCCTTGGCCGGCCGTTCCTGGCGGCTGGCGTTCCGTACGTCGTGGGCAGCCTCTGGGACATCGACGACTCCGTCAGCCGGCACTTTTTCATCGCCTTTCATCGCGCGCTGCTGACCGAAGGCGACGCCGTTCTGGCGTTGCGCACGGCCCAGATCGCGCTGCTGCGTAGTGGGGACACCCCCCTGGCGCATCCGGCGAGCTGGGCCGCTTTCATCTCCATGGGTGGACTCGACCCGCATTCATTGAATTCATTGCCGAAAGGAGACGTGTCATGAGCATTGCTTTATCGATCGCTTTCACGGGCCTCTGCGCTCTCGTCGGTGGCGGGGATGGCAAGCCCGGCGAGGTCCTGCTCCTCGACGCCAAGGGCGTCGGCGAGGTCCGCGGGGTGAGCCTTCCCGAGCACGCGCCGACGCTCGTCGTGAGCATGAACGACCTGGCCAATCCCGAAAGCAGCCGTCCCACGCGCGTCGTCGCGGGCCGGCCCGGCCGGTCTGGACGCATTGACCAACTCGGCATCTGGGACCTCACGGGGTTCGAGGTGCGGATTCGAGCGCAGGGAGACGAACCCAAAGGCCTTCAGCTGTTCCAGCCTTCGAGGAACGAGACGTCGTGGCCGAAGGCGCCTCACAACGCCAACGACCCTGCCGCTTGGCGCGACCTGCGGTTCGTACCGAGCATGAAGGCCCTCGTCGGAGACGGGCGTATCAATCCCGCCGTGCTTGGCAACGGCTTGCTCACACCGAGCGGGCTGCCTCGATCGCTGTCGGCCAGGATCTACCTCGATGCGGGGCTGCTGGAAGGCGCCCTTCCGAGCCAGGAAACCTATCGCGAGGAATTGTTCGAGTTCCGGGGCAGCGCGTCGGAGCGGCCCGCGCGGCAGGCGCTGACCGACACGGTCCAGTGGAGCTTGCGGACTGACGCGGCCGCCATGGTGATTGACCTAGTTCCCGCAGCCGGCGGGGAAACCAAGCGTTTGCTCTTCGCGCCCAGCGCATTGCCGCACCGCCTCTTCGTGAGCAATCTGCCGGCAGAGAACTCTGTTCATTCAGGTTCCCATGCGACGAACGGCGAAGACATGATCGGCCTGCACTTCGCTGCGTACTACGCACTGCTGCTTGAAAGGCCGTCGCTCATGCCCTTGCCGACGCTCGCGAGCGCAGAGGGCTCCCGCAAGGGAGTCAGCGCCATTCGGCCAATAGTCTGCCACCTCGCGATGTTCAGCCGTCCGTAGCGCGTAACCCCTAACAGTCCCTCGTCTTCAATCAAGGAGGCTCTCATGCCGCCCTGGACCAGGTGTGTGCTCATCGGGATGACGGTTGTTGCCGCCACGACCGCGGCACCGCGCCTGGAGGCATGCCAGGAACGGGTGCTGAGCCTCCGCTTCTCACCCCAGGTGGGTCGCGCCAACAACTGGTGCTGGGCGGCGACCAGCCAGATGATCATGGAGCTTCTCGGCGAGCCGCGAACCCGGGCCTGCCAGTGCCGTCAGGCGGAACAGGTGCTGGGCGTGAAGGGCTGCTGCGTCACGCCCAGCTCCTGTCTCCCCGCCGACGAGCTTCCGGCGCGATGCGACCGGCCCCGCTGGCCGGCCTTCGTCGAAAAACCGAATCGGTACAACTTCAGCTACGCGACCACCTGCGACGCGCTGCCGGGCCGCCAGAACGACGAAGCCTGCGGCTCGCACCCGCTCGACTGGAAGGCGCTGACGGCGGAGATCTGCGCCGGCCGGCCCGTGATCGCCTCGGTGCGTTCCCTCGGCTCGGCCAACGGCCACACGATCGTCGTCAAGGGCTTCTCGACCCGTCCGAACAAGCGGGTCCTGGTGGTCGATCCTTCGCGGCTCTGTCCGGCCGGGCGGGATTGCGAAGGTGAGCTGGACGAGGGCTTCTGGCTCTCCTACGACGAGTACGTCGCGGGCTGGGACGGGATGGTCCATTGGGTGGACTTCTACGGGATCAAGAGGAAGCCGACCCGGGAAAACTGATGGGCACGTCCGTCCAATGAGTGAGCAGGTGAAACATGGCGACTACGAGCGGACGGCCGGTGGCGCTGCGGGTGCTTCCGTCGCGGTGGGCGGGGCTGGCCGACCGGCCCCAGCCTGACCTTGCCGGTGCCCTCGCCCTTTCCGGACCGAGCTATCGGCCCGAGGACGGGGAGGCGGCTCTCGTCTTTCCCGAGGGCTACGTGCCGGGCCACTCCGCCGCGATCCTGCAGCTGTATGCGGAGATGCGCGCGCTCCTCCGGGGAGACGTTCCGGTGCTCCTCATGGGCGAGACCGGCGTGGGCAAGGAGAAGCTGGCCCTCGCGCTGCACGCGTCTTCGGAGCGCCGCAACGGGCCGTTCGTGGCGGTCAACTGCGCGGCCATTCCCACCGAGCTGCTCGAAGCCGAGATGTTCGGCATCGCCAAGGGCGTCGCCACCGGCGTGAGCGAGCGTGCGGGCAAGTTCCAGCTCGCCAGCGGAGGCACCCTCTTCCTGGACGAGATCGGCGACATGCCGCTCGCCCTGCAGTCCAAGCTGCTGCGGGCCCTCCAGGGCGGCGAGGTCGAGCCCGTCGGGGGCGCGCCCGTGCGCGTCGACACGCGCGTGGTCACGGCGACCAACTCCGACCTGGACGCGAAGATCGAGCAGGGCCTGTTCCGCCGCGATCTCTACTACCGGGTCGCCGGCTTCGTGCTGCGGGTGCCACCCCTGCGCGAGCGCCGCGAGGACATCCCCGAGCTGGCGCAGACGCTGCTCGTGGGTCATGCGCGGGAGGCGGGCAAGCCGCTCCCGACCATCACCGCGGAAGCGATGCGCATCCTCGCCGGCTACGGCTGGCCCGGCAACGTCCGCGAGCTCGAGCACGAGATGCGGCGGCTGGCGTATCTCTGTCCGGAGGGCCACCCGATCGACGCGCGCCTGCTCTCCGAGCGCGTGGTCGTCGCCCGGGAAGCGGACACGGAGCTGCCGCCGTCGTCGCTGAAGCTCGAGCCCAACATCGAGCACCTCGAGCGGCGCCTCGTCCGGGCCGCGCTCGTGCGCACGAGCGGCAAGCGCTCGGCCGCCGCCCGGTTGCTGGGGATCTCACGCAACGGCCTGGCGATGAAGATGACGCGCCTCGGCATCGTCGACTCGCGCGCCGGCGTGGAGTCGTAGCTTCCTCCTCACTGTTTCAGAATCGGAAGGAGACAGAAGCCGCGATCCCGCGGCCGCGCCGGGGCGTCACGTTCACGGAGAAGCGACGAACGGGGATCTCTTCCCAGCGCTCGCCGGGGGCCGCGGCGACGCCGATCACCAGCCCCAGCGGTACGAGGATGGCGGCGCTCGCCAGCATGACTCCGCCGCGCCCGAAGCAAATGGTGTCTACGCCGTGCCGTTCGGGGCAGCTCTCGCCCAGCACGAGCCCCACCAAGGCGGCGGACAGCGCTCCGAGGGCGAGGCCCCCGACCGCTCCCGCGCCCCGCTGGCTCGCGGCCACGCTCTTCTGAACCCGGAGGATCGCGCTGCGCGGCACGACGACCGGACCCTTGCGCCCCCTGGCCTGGAGCGTGAGCGATTGCTCGTCCTGCGCCACCAGCCGGCCGACGACGCTGCGGTTGGTGATGACGCGGAGGCGGGTCCCCAGCGGCAATTGCGGTGGCTCGTCGGCCAGAACGCTTCCCTCGAGCGCGATGGCCAGGAGCAGCGTCGGTGTGGCCATCGCGAGCCTGTTCATGCCGTTTGGCACAGCAGGGAACGTGCCGGCGTTACGGTCCAGAACGAGATGCCGGCAAGGTGTTGAACGGATATGACTCACTCGGTTTGCGGGGCACGCTCGTCCGGGGCGGCTCGCCCGCTCGCTGGGCGCGGGCGCCCTGTCACTTGGCGTTCACCGAGCTGGAGGAGGGTGACGCACTCTTCCCGGGAAGAGTGCGGCGCCCGGGTGGACCCGCGCGCCCGTAGAACAACTCGCTCTCGTACGCGTTGTGCGCACGGCAGAGGAGCCGAATGTTCTCTGCCGTGGCTTCACCGCCCACGCCGTGTGGGTCGACGTGATGGAGCTCGACGAACCCCCTTTCGCGGCAACGCCGGCCACTCTTGCTCACGAAGGCGCACACACCGCCGTCGCGCACCCAGACCGCGCGCCGGACCTTGGCCGGGATATCCCGGCTGCCCGGCGCGGTGCGACTGGCCCGCGGCCGCTTCGTGGCCGCGAGCTTTTTTCGGGCCAGGTCTTCGAGCAGCGTGGTGAGCGCTCGATCGATGACCTCCGCCAGATCTCCCGTGGGAATGGCGTGTCGGAGCAGGTCTTGCGCCAGACGCAGCTTCTCGCGCGTGTCGGCGCTCGCGGTGAACCGCACTTCATAGCGTTCGGGGGCGAGCGGCCGCACCACTGGCCGTCGTGCCTGATCTGGCGGTACCGACGAGGACGTGACAGACGAGGGCAGGATTCCTCCAAGCTCCACCGCGGGCGCCGTCGGCAGCTTTGCCGTCGGAAGCTTGCGGACGGCGGAAGGAACGTCTGGTCTTGGGAAGTAGTGGACCAGCATCTCCTCGACTTGGCGCTTGCTCTTGCCCGCGGCCGCCGCAAGCAGGACCGCTTGGTTCTCGGCGGTCAGTTTGGCTGCGAGCAGCCGCACCGTCGCCAAGCTCAATGAGCCCTCAGCGAGCATGGAAAGAATCACGGGGAAGGTCCGCGCCGTCCTGGCGACTTCTATGCGGTTGTACGCCGCCGGCTCGGAGAGGTGCAGCACCTCACAGCAATAGCCGAAGAGGGAAGAGAAACCGGCGGCCAGGTAGACGTGGCGGGAGTCGAGCTCGCCCAGGTGAGAGACAAAGGATGCGGTCGCCTCCCGCTCGCACTGCGCCAGGGACTTCACCTGTGCGACCAGGTCATGATCCGAGAGATGGGATGGGATCTCGATCTTCATGACTATTCAGATAGCATGAAGAGATGTGCAGAGAGGTCCAGTTCAAGCGTGATAGTGATATGTTCGAATTATCTATCAGAAATATGAGTGATCAGAAAATAGCCACGGCCGGTGCCCGCGTCCAAGGGGGCGTGGCGAACTCTTCCCGGGAAGAGTTCGCCCAAGAGCCACAGCTCCCAAAAACAAAAAGCCCGGCTCCGCCGCGCGGAGCCGGGCCAGAAACTCGCAGTCGTGAGGTGTTACTTCTTGTTGCGCGTCGCGATGTCGTAGACGGTGCCGGCGACGCCGCCGAGCACGGCGCCCTTGATCGCGCCGCCCTTGCCGCCCACGATGGCTCCGATCCCGGCCCCGCCCGCGGCGGAGCCGCCGATGATCAACGCGCTCTTCTTCCAGGAACGCCCCTGGTGGACCGGCTCGGAGGGAGCGGTCCGGTAGCTGACCGGCTGGCGCGAGGCCACCGTACGCGTGCGCGTGGGGGCCGGCGCCGAGTAGGTCGCGGGACGGCTCATCGACGCGGGGTACGCCCGCGCCGTGGTGTAAGCCGGGGCCGCGATCGGCACTTCGTCGAACGCGTTGGCCGTCGTCAATGGCTGAGAGACACACTGGACCTGGGCCACGGACTGCCCGGCTACGTCTGCATGCCGCACGAGGGCCCTCTGGCCGTCGGCGCAATCGACGAGCACCGCGTTGGACGCGGGACCGGCACCCTGGCTCACGAGCTGCGAGCTGCCGAGCGAGGGGGCCGGGAGCGAGGCCTGCACCGGCGACGTCACGTAACGCGAACCGGCGACCACGATGGCGCCGAGCGCCAGGCCGCCGATCGCCGCTCCGATGACTGGCATCCTCATTTCCGACCTCCTTCAGGACGCCGATACGTCTCTAGCGTCCACCCGAATGAATAGCAACCGACGTGCCATGCGTAATGCCTTAAAAATGAGTTAGTTGTAATGAAGACGGCTAGCCGAGAGTGTCCTCCGCGGATATCACTCCGCGCGGCCGCGCGAGCACGATCAGCGTGGTACGGTTTGGAGATGGCAACGGCGCCGCCGCGCGTTCTCGTCGTCGAGGACAACGAGGACGACGCCTTCCTCGTGCAGCGGGCGCTCGACGCGAGCCGGCGGCCCTTCACGCGGGAGAGAGCGAGCCGCCTGGCGGCGGCGCTCAACCGGCTGTCCCGCGGCGGCATCGACGTCGTGCTGCTGGACCTGGCATTGCCCGACGCCAAGGGCTTCGACGCCGTCCAGCGGATCGGCGCCGAATACCCGTTCGTCCCCGTCGTGGTCCTCACCGGGCTGGAGGACGAGGAGGTCGGCCTGAAGGCGGTGCAGGTCGGCGCCCAGGACTACCTGGTCAAGGGCAGCCTGGACGCGCGGCTGCTCGATCGGTCGCTGCGCTACGCCATCGAGCGCAAGCGGGCGGAGCAGGCGCTGGCCCGCCTGGCCGCGATCATGGGCGGCATCTGCTACCACTGCGGCCGCAAGCTCGAGCCCGAGGGCGGAACCGGCCGGCCGGCGAGCTGAGGGCGTATCCTAGAGATGAGGAGGCCGTGATGAAGAGAACCATACGGGCGGGAGCCTTTGTGCTGGCCGCCGGCCTGGGGCTGCTCGGCGTGGGCTGCACCACGATGACCGTCAATCGCCTGCTGGCCGAGCCGAACCGCTACTCCAACCGTGATGTCACGCTCCACGGCGACGTCGTGAAGAGCGCGTCCGTTCTCGGCCACGGCGCCTACCAGCTCGACGACGGGACGGGCCGGATCTGGATCGTCTCCAACCGGGGCGTGCCGCGGCAGGGTGCGCGGGTGAAGGTCACGGGACGGGTGCGCGACGTCGTCGATCTGGGCCGCCTCATCCCCCTCCCGCCCGA
>Ga0075423_10007987_pt1 | contig 10022 bp, 9 predicted proteins | sample SoiMethybrSBSTD2_FD_80114 | JGI IMG/M metagenome (GOLD analysis project Ga0075423, IMG submission 80114) | Bulk soil microbial communities from a Populus tree surrounding site in Tennessee, USA - Soil MetaG P. TD hybrid SBSTD2 | ecosystem: Environmental > Terrestrial > Soil > Tree plantation...
GCTCCGACGTGGCGACCAGGTCGACGCAAGCGCTACCGACGAGTACAGCTCGGAAACCGCTCGCGACACGGGCCCGCCTCTCGTTGCACGACCGCAGACATGGCTTCTTTGCGTCGGGTGGAAGTGCGCATGGAACCGAGTGCCGCTCGCGGCGTAGGGCGGTTGCAACTGCGATCCCGATGAGCATGACGAACGCGGCGTCTCACACGACGCCTTTCCGTCGCAGCGTAGCGATGGCGTCGCCGCCGTAGCCGAGCTGCGCGAGGATTGCGTCCGTGTGCTCGCCAACGGTCGGGGCACGGCCACGGGGTACACGCGACGTCGCCGAAAGCCAGACTGGGACGCGCGCGATGGGAGCCGGCGTCGGGATCCCGGGGTAATCGACCGGCTCCAGTACGCCCGTCGCTTGCACCTGCGGGTCGTCCAGCACCCCCTGCGGCGTGAGCACGGCGGCGCCGGGGATGCCCGCCTGCTCGAGGGCGTGCAGTGCGTCGGCATTGGTGCGATCCGCGCACCACGACGCCATCCGCTCGCTGATCACCGCGCCGTGGTCGCCGCGAGAGGCGTCGTCGTGGAAGCGGGGGTCGGAGGGCCAAGCGGGTTCGCCGACCAGCGTTGCCCAGCGGGCGAACATGGCGTTGCCGATCACCTGGCAGAGGATCCAGCCGTCCCGGGTGCGGTAGACGTCGGAGGGCGCGACGAGCTGGCCGCGGCTGCCGGAAGGCATCCGGTTGCGACCGAGCACTGCCTGTTCGGTGACGTAGACCCCGTTCAGCGCGACGGCGCTGGGGAGCAGCGCTGCCTCGACAATCTGCCCTTTGCCGGTGCGCGCCCGCTCCATGAGCGCGAGCAAGGTGCCGAACGCCGCGTGCAGCGCGGTGGAGAAGTCCACCCAAGAGACCGCGGCGCGCGCCGGCCTCTCCGGATCGCCGCTCATGTACGCGGCGCCGGACATCGCCTGGCCGATGCCGTCGAAACCGAGGCGGCCGGACAGCGGACCGCGACTGCCGTACGCGGAAATGGTGGTGAGAACGATGTCCGGTTTGACCGCGCACAGGCTGGCGTAGTCGAGCCGCATCGCCGAGAGCGTGGTGGGCGGCAGGTTTGCCACCACCACGTCCGCGGTCGCCACCAGCCGACGCACGATCTCACGGCCGTCGTCCGCCATCGGATCGAGCGTCAGCGACAGCTTGTTGCGGTTCATCTGCAGGAAGAGCGCGCCGTCTCCGCCCGGCGTCACCGGCGCGACCGCGCGATCCTCCCCGCCGCCGCGGCGCTCCACCCGGATCACCTCCGCCCCGTACTCGGCGAGCAGCGCCGCGCAATACGGTCCGGCGATGTACCGGCCGAAGTCCAGCACCCGCATGCCCTGCAGCACGGCGGTCACACCTCGAGCCACTCCTTCCGGACGGCGTCGTTCGCGCGCAGGTCCTGCGCGGTCCCCTCGAAGACGATCTGCCCGTGACCCATCACGTAGAGCCGCTCGCAGACGTCCAGCGCCAGCGTCAGCTTCTGCTCGACGAGCAGCACGGAGATGCCCCGCCGCTTCACTTCGCCAAGCAGCATCCCGACCTGCTCGATCGTCTTCGGAGCGAGGCCCTCGGTCGGCTCGTCGACCATCACCAGCTCCGGGTCCCCCATCAGCGTCCGACAGAGCGTGAGCATCTGCTGCTCGCCGCCCGAGAGGACCCCGCCCGGCGTGTCGGCACGCGCCTGCAGCGCCGGGAAGATGCGGAAGACGTCCTTCAGGCCCCAGCGCTCGCTCTCCTGTCGGTTCTTCACCCCGAGCAAGAGGTTCTGGCGCACCGTCAGGTCGGGGAAGATGGCGCGGTCTTCCGGCACGTAGCCGATCCCGCGCCGCGCGACCTCGTGCGCCTGCAGCCCGAGGATGTCCTGCCCCTTGAAGCGGACGCGGCCGTGCGCAGTGACGAGCCCCATGATTGCCTTCACGGTCGTCGAGCGGCCGGCGCCGTTCCTTCCGAGCAAGCTGACGATCTCGCCTCGCCCGACGGAGAACGCCACGCCCTGCAGCACGTGGCTCTTCCCGTAGAACGCGTGCAGGTCCGCGACCTCAAGCATGGGCGCGGCTCGTCCCCAGGTAGGCTTCCTGGACGGCGGAGTTGGCGCGGATCTCCGCCGGCGTGCCGGTTGCGATGATGCGCCCGTAGACCAGCACCGACACCCGGTCCGCGAGCCCGAAGACGACGCCCATGTCGTGCTCGACCATCACCAGCGTCTTGCCCTCGGTGACGCGACGGATGAGCGAAACGGCGTGCTCCGTCTCCGAGCGGCTCATTCCGGCGGTGGGCTCGTCGAGCAGCACGACTTCCGCGCCGCCCGCGAGCGTGATGCCGACCTCCAGCGCGCGCTGCTCGGCGTACGTCAACGTCGAGGCGAGCGCGTCGCGCCGCCGGCGCAGCCCGATGCGGTCGATCATCTCGTCGGCGCGCGCGCTCGCGTCCATCAGCGCGGACAGCCGCCGCCAGAAGGCGTATCGATAGCCGAGCGACCACAGCACCGCGCAGCGCACGTTGTCGAAGACGGTGAGGTTGTGGAAGATGTTGGTGATCTGGAAGCTGCGGCTCAGGCCCCGCCGGTTGATCTCGAACGCGCGCAGCTCGGTGATGTCGTCGCCGTTCAGCTCGATGCGCCCGGAGCTCACCGGAAACCGCGCGCTGACGAGGTTGAACAGCGTCGACTTGCCGGCGCCGTTCGGGCCGATGATCGCGTGGCGCTCGCCGCGCTCGACGGAGAGGTTCACGTCGCGCAGGATCTCGGTGCGACCGAAGCTCTTGCAGACGTCGACCATCCGCAGCGCCGGAGCCGTCATGTCCGCTGCTCCTGCCGCAGCGTCGCGTAGACGCGGTGCCGCTCGTCCGAGACGGTGCGACCCACTTTGCGCAGCAGCAGCACTCCGAGCGCGATGGCGGCGGCGACCGCGATCCAGAACAGCCCGCGCGTCGCGTCGACGGTGACGCCGAACACGCGCAGCTGCGCGCTCTGCTCCTTCATCACCCGGTAGACCATCTCCACGACGGCGACGACGCCGCCGCCGACCAGCAAGACCGGCAGGGCCGCGAGGAGGTACGCCGGCGCGAGCTTGCCGAGGACGCCCGCCTGCCAGAGGCGCCGGTGCTCGACGACGACGCTCGCCACGCCCCCCGGCGCGTAGAGCACGACCATGAGGAACATCAGCCCGAAGTAGAACAGCCAGGCGGCCGTGATGCTGGACACCACCATCTGCAGGACCGTGATGAGCAGCGCGCCGATGATGGGGCCGAAGAAGTAGCCGACACCGCCGACGAAGGCCATCATGATGACGATGCCCGACGTGTACGCGTGCAGCGACTCCGCCGTCACGATCTCGTAATTGAGCGCGGTGAGCCCGCCAGCGACGCCGGCGAAGAAGCCGGCCAGCACGACCATCAGGAAGCGCACTACCTGCGGGTTGTACCCGACGAACTCGGCGCGCTCCGGATTGTCCCGCACCGCGTTCGCGATGCGCCCGAGCGGCGTCTGCGAAAGCGCGTACATCGCCACGACGCAGGCAAACGCCCACGCCGCGATGAGGTAGTAGATCTGGATTTGCGGCCCGTAGGTAATCCCGAACCAGCCCTTGCCGACGACGCGGTTGCTGGAGAGGCCCCCTTCACCGCCCGAGAATGCCGGAAACATGAGCGAGCTGGCGGCGACCATCTCGCCGATCCCGAGGGAGATCATCGCGAACGTAGTGCCCGCGCGCCGCGTGGTGACGTAGCCGAGCAGCACGCCGAAGAACAGGCCACCCAAGCCGCCGACGACGGGCAGCAACGTCACGGGGATGGTGAACACGTGCTGGTTGACCGCGATGAGCGCGTGCATGGTGATCATCGCGCCGAGCCCGTAGTAGACGGCGTGACCGAAGGAGAGCAGCCCCGTCTGGCCGAGCAGCATGTTGAAGGAGAGCGCGTAGACCGTCATGACGGCGACTTGCGAAAGCAGCGACAGCCAGTAGCCCGAGCGCGACAACAGCGGCGCCACCAGGATGGCGGCCAGGTAGACACCCCAGACTAAGACGCGCCTCGGGTACAGGAGCGGCGGAGGCTTCATGTCTCTCGCGCTCCCATGATTCCGCGCGGCCGCAAGATGAGGATGGCCACCATCAGGATGTACGGCATGATCGCCGCGAGCTGGGTCAGCGACAGCCGCGCGAGCGCCGGCGCCGTTTTGATCTGGATACCGACGGAGCGCGCGAAGTCGACGAGCGAGTAGTCGCTGCCGACCATGAAGGTCTGCAAGATCCCGATGAGCAGAGAGGCGATGAACGCGCCCGTCAACGAGCCCAGCCCGCCGACGACGACCACGACGAACACGATCGGTCCCAGCGCGTCCGCCATGCCGGGCTCGGTGACGAAGGCGTTGCCCCCGATCACGCCCGCCAGGGCGGCGAGCGCGGACCCTCCGCCGAACACGAGAGTGAAGATGCGCGGAACGTCGTGGCCCAGCGCCTGCACCATGTCGGGCCGCGAGAGCGCCGCCTGCACGATGAGCCCGATGCGCGTGAACGAAAGCAGCGCGTACAACCCGACGAGCATCCCCACCGAGACGGCCATCATGAAGCCTTTGTAGACGGGGAACGACGAGGAGAAGAGCGTGAACCAGGTGCCCGACAGCGACGGCGGGACCCGGTAGTCCACGGCGGCCTTGCCCCAGACGAGCTGCACGATCTCCACCACGAGGAAGGCGAGCCCGAAGGTGAAGAGCAGCTCGGCGACGTGCCCGTACCGGTGCGCCTTGCGGATCCCGAACCGCTCGACGAGCGCCCCCAGCCCGCCGACGACGAGCGGCGCGACGACCAGCGCCGGCCAGAAGCCGATCTTCGTGCTGATCTGGTACGCGAAGTACGCGCCCAGCATGTAGAAGCTGGCGTGCGCGAAATTCAGGATGCCCATCATGCTGAAGATCAGCGTCAGGCCGCTGGACAGCATGAACAGGAGCAACCCGTAGGTCACGCCGTTGAGCAGCGAGATGAGCGCGAATTCCACTGGCATCTCCTCCGGTCGGGAGGGTGCGGCGGGGCTCAGGCATGTACCATCGGGCCTCGTCCGCCCACAACCGACCAGCCGCTGGCGGGATGCGCCGGCGCTGCGCCGTTCGAAGCAGGGACTTCATGGCATGCGCCCGCGTATACTCGCGCCATGGCCGAGCTGAACCTCGTCGCCCCTCCCCGCCCCGACTTCCAATCCGCCGCCCAGGAGCGCCTCCACCGCAAGCAGCGCCTCGCCGCGGCGTTCCGCCTGTTCGCCCGCTACGGGTTCGACGAGGGTGTCGCGGGGCACATCACCGCGCGCGACCCGGAGCGGCCGGATCATTTCTGGGTCAACCCGTTCGGCATGTATTTCGGGCACATCCGCGCGTCGGACCTGCTGCTCGTCAACCACGACGGCGACGTCGTCGAGGGGAAGCACCCGGTCAACGCGGCCGCGTTCGCCATCCATTCGCAAGTCCACGCAGCCCGCCCGGACGTGGTCGCGGCGGCGCACTCGCACTCGATGTACGGCAAGTCGTGGTCCGCGCTCGGCAGGCTGCTCGACCCGCTGACGCAGGACTCGTGCGCATTTTTCGAGGACCACGCCCTCTTCGACGACTACACCGGCGTGGTGCTCGACACCTCGGAGGGTCGCCGCATCGCCAGGACGCTCGGCGACAAGAAGGCGATCATCCTGCGCAACCATGGCCTGTTGACGGTGGGCCGCTCCGTCGACGAGGCGGCCTATTGGTTCATCGCGCTCGAGCGGAGTTGCCACGCGCAACTCCTCGCCGAGGCGGCCGGGAAGCCGGTGAAGATCGATCCGGAGAACGCGCGCCTGACGCGCTCGCAAGTCGGCTCCGAGGTCGCCGGCTGGTTCAGCTTCCAGCCGCTCTACGAGAAGGTCGTCCGCGAAGAGCCTGATTTGCTGGACTGAAATGCACGGCGCCGCGCCCTGGAAAGGCGTGGCGCCGGCGCATGCCGGCGGCGGCTAATCCGCGCGGAAGGTGTCGCACGCCTGGAGCGATCCAGTCTCCAGGCCCCGCCGGAACCAGCGCGTGCGCTCGGCGGCCGAGCCGTGCGTGAAGCTCTCGGGCGAGACGCGCCGCCCCGCCATCTTCTGGATGCGATCGTCGCCGACTGCTGCGGCAGCGCGCAGGCCCTCCTCCGCGTCGCCGGGATCGAGCAGGTTGCGCTGCGCGGCCGAGTGACCCCACACGCCGGCGAGACAATCCGCCTGCAGCTCGACGCGGACGGAGATCGCGTTGCGCTCCGCGGGATCGCGCCGTTGCGCCGCCTGCGCCCGCTCGGTGACGCCGGTCAGGTTCTGCACGTGGTGCCCGACCTCGTGCGCGATGACGTACGCCTGCGCGAAGTCGCCCGGGGCGCCGAACCTGCCGGACAGCTCCCGGTAGAATCCGAGGTCGATGTACACGCGCTCGTCCTGCGGACAGTAGAACGGGCCCATCTGCGCGCCGGCCGCGCCGCAGCCGGATCGCACTTCGTCCCAGAACAGCACCAGCTTGGCGTCGCGATACCCCGATCCGGATCGGCTCAGCGCCTGCGCCCAGAACCGCTGCGCGTCGTTGAACGCTCCGACGGCGACGCGCTCCAGATCGCGCTCCGCTGCGCCGCGCTGCGTGTTCTCGGGGTTCGTGCGAGCGACCTCTCCCGCAGGCGGGCTCGATTGCGACAGCGCCGAGAACAGATCCGTCTTGAACACCAGGCTGAGCACCAGCAAGGCGACCGTGCCGCCTAGCCCCAGCTTGATGCCCGTTCCCGAGAATCCGCGACGGTCTTCGACGTTGGAACGGTCCTGGTCCGCGCCGCCGAATTGCATCTGCGAAAGCTGGCGGCGGGCCTGGCCGTTGCCAACCGCGTGCGCTGGAGACTCAGGCGAGCTTCACCACCTGCTTGCCGACGTTCTTCCCGGAGAGCATCCCGATGAACGCCGCCGGAGCGTTGCGCAGCCCTTCGGCGATCGTCTCGCGGTACTTGATGCGCCCTTCGGCGACCCAGCGCTCCAGGTCCGCGAGCGCCGCCGGCCAGCCGTTCAGGTGGTCCCACACGATGAACCCCTGCAGCTTGATCCGGTTCACCAGGAGGCTGCGGATGTTCCGCAGACCGCGCGGCTCCGGCCTCTGGTACTCCGAGATGGACCCGCAGAAGGGAATGCGCGAGAACGGATTCATCCGCCGCAGCACCTCGTCGGCGATCTCGCCGCTGACGTTGTCGAAGTAGACGTCGACTCCCTTGGGAACCGCCCCTTCGAGATCCGCGGCGAGCCTTCCCGCCTTGTAGTCGACGCACGCGTCGAACCCCAGCTCTTCGACCACGATCCGGCATTTCTGCGGGCCGCCGGCGATCCCCACCGCCCGGCAGCCCTTGATCTTCGCGAGCTGACCGACCACACCGCCCACCGCGCCGGAAGCGGCCGAGACGACCACCGTCTCGCCCGGCTTCGGCTGCCCGATGTCGAGCAGCCCGATGTACGCCGTGACGCCCGGCATCCCGATGACGCCGAGGTACGCCGAGAGGGGAACTCCGCGGCCGGCGATCTTGCGCACGCCTTTGCCGTCGCTCAGCGCGTACAGCTGCCAGCCGAATGCCCCTTCCACCTTGTCGCCCGGCTTGAACTTCGCATGGCGCGATGCGAGCACCTCGCCCACCGCGGCGCCGACCATCACTCCGCCCAGCTCGACGGGTTTCGCGTACGACTTGGCATCGCTCATGCGGCCACGCATGTACGGGTCGAGCGACAAGTAGAGGTTGCGCACCAGGAACTGGCTTTCGCCGGGTTCGGGGACAGGCGCCTCGACGATCCGGAAATCCTCCTCGGTCACCGCGGCCGTCGGCCTGCGCGCCAGCACGATCTGAAGGTTTCGTTCCGTCATGCCGTCCTCCGAGGCGGCCGCTTCTTCGCCCACGGCTGCGCGCGCTCCAGTTGCGCCGCCAGCCGGAAGAGGACCGCCTCGCCGCCGAACGGTCCAGCGAACTGGACGCCGATGGGCACGCCCTCGCCACTCCAGTGCAGCGGCACTGACATGGCAGGATTGCCGGTCCAGTTGAACGGCGCCGTGAACGAGATCGTCCCCACCAGCGCGTGGCGGTACGCGTCCCGGTCGTCGGCGGAAAGGCTGAGCACGCCCAGCGGGTGCGGCGGCGCGCACATCGTGGGCGTGAGCAGCACGTCCCACTTCGTGAAGAAGCGGCCGGCGGCGCGCCCGGCGGCGTGGACCGCGCGGATGGCGCGAGCATAGTCGGCTGCGGTGTACTTGGTTCCGAGCTCCGCCATCACCCACACGCCGGGCTCGACGTCGTCCCGACGCACCTGCCGTCCCAGCTGCTCGGCTCGAAGATCGAGCTGGGCGCGCGTGTGCGCGCCGACGATCACGAGGCCCGCGGCCGCCCGCCCCGGCTCGTCCCATTCCGGGCGCGCCTCCTCGACGACGTGGCCGAGCTGCTCGCACAGCCGCGCGGCTGCACGGACCGCGGTGGCGCATTCGGAATCGACCGGATGGTCGTTCCACGGGCGCGTGGTGAACGCGATCCTCAGCCGCCCCGGATCGGTCTCCACCTCCGCCGCGTAGGGACGCTGCTGCGGCGGCGCCCAGTACGGGTCGCCCACGTCGGGCCCCGCGGTGGCGTCGAGCAGCGCCGCGCTGTCGCGCACGGTGCGCGTGACGGCGTGCGCGCAACCGGCGCCGTTCCAAGCCTCGCCGACGTCGGGTCCGGACGGCGTGCGCGCCCGCGTCGGCTTGAGCCCGAACAGGCCGCAGGCGGAGGCGGGAATCCGGATCGATCCACCGCCGTCGGTCGCGTGCGCGGCGGGCACGATTCCGCAGGCGACCGCGGCTGCCGCGCCGCCGCTCGATCCGCCAGCGCTGCGGTCGCGCGCCCACGGATTGCGCGTCGGTCCGAACAGGCGCGGCTCGACCGAAGTCGACAGCCCGAACTCGGACGTATTCGTCTTGCCGAAGATGACCAGCCCCGCGCGTCGCATGCGCGCGACGATCTCGCTGTCGTGGTCGGCGACGGCGTCGCGGAAGAACGCCGAGCCCCAGCTGGTCACCGTCCCCGCGGCGAGCACGCCCAGATCCTTGAGCAGATAAGGCACGCACGCGAGCGCCCCGTCTGGCCGCCTGCCCTGCACAGCAGCGCGCGCCTGGTCGTACATGCGCAGGACGACGGCGTTCACCGCCGGGTTCAGCGCCTCGACACGCTCGATGGCGGCCTCGAGCACCTCGGACCCCGCGACCTCTCCGCTCCGCACCAGGCCGGCGAGGCCGACTGCGTCGAACCCTTCGTATTCGGGAAACGTGGCCAAGGGACCCTCGCGTGCAAGGGAGACCCGTCTTTGCTACCCTGCCCCGCCTCGCAGTCTGCCCCATCTGGAGACGAAGCGCTCTTCGTCCCCGGGAGACTCACATGACCGTTGCCGCGATGAAGCGATGGGCCCTGGCCTTGCTCCTCGGCGCGTCGGCCGGCGCCGCGCGCGCGCAGCTCAAGATCGCGTACATCGATCCGCTCTCCGGCCTGATGGCGGCGACAGGCGAGCACGGGCTGCGCGAGCTGCAGTTCAACGCCGAGCGGATCAACGCGCGCGGCGGGATCCAGGGACAGAAGATCGAGATCGTCCCGATGGACAACAAGCTCTCGCCACAGGAGAGCCTGGTGCTCTTGAACCGCGCGGTCGACGAGGGCATCCGCTACGTGATGCAGGGCAACGGCTCGAGCGTCGCCGCCGCGCTGATCGACGGCGTCAACAAGAACAACGCGCGCAACCCCGACAAGAGCGTGGTGTTCTTGAACTACGCGGCCGTCGATCCGGACTTCACCAATTCGAAATGCAGCTTCTGGCACTTCCGCTTCGACGCGAACAGCGACATGAAGATGCAGGCGCTGACCAACTACATCAAGAGCAAGCCCGCGATCAAGAAGGTCTACCTGTTCAACCAGGACTACCAGTTCGGCAAGCAGGTGTCGAAGGCCGCGAACGAGATGCTGAAGACGA
>Ga0075423_10007991_pt1 | contig 10019 bp, 3 predicted proteins | sample SoiMethybrSBSTD2_FD_80114 | JGI IMG/M metagenome (GOLD analysis project Ga0075423, IMG submission 80114) | Bulk soil microbial communities from a Populus tree surrounding site in Tennessee, USA - Soil MetaG P. TD hybrid SBSTD2 | ecosystem: Environmental > Terrestrial > Soil > Tree plantation...
ATGTACAGCTCAGACGCCGTCTGCGCGAGCTTGCGGGCCCACAGAGCAACGCACCCGCACTCATGCCGCAACGCAGCCTTGCCGAGCTTGCGGCGGCGACAAAGCAGCGCAAGCAGCACCGCGAGGAACACGAGCGGCGTGAGGCGGAGCGCCTGCGGCTGCGGCGGCTGGAAGAGCTGGCGCAACGCGAGCCGTCGGCTTGGGAACATGTGACGGCGCTGATCAGCCAAAAGACCACGAAAGCCTACGATGAGGCGGTTTTTCAGCTATGCGAGCTGCGCGAGCTTGCCGATCATCGCGGCGAGCGCGCGCAGTTCAACGCGCGCGTCGATCGCATCCAGGCCGAGTACAGTCGGCTGTCGGCGCTGACCAGCCGGATGCGATCGGCCCACTTGATCTAGCGCGGTAGAATCACGGCAGATCATATAGCGAACCTACATCAGAAGTAAACCGGCCTGACGATGGACGATAGACGATACGAGCGCATTGTCCATCGTCTATCGTCTATCGTCAGGTTTACACATCACATAGGATTGCTATAGTATGAGGAGAGCGCTATGGCGAACGATGCGACCAGCCACGCTGGACTGGACCCCAAACGCACGATTGAAGAGCTGAAGGAATTGCGCGCCCTGACCGGCAACGCCGACGGTGCCCAACGCCTGTGCTGGACGGAGACCTGGGCGCGCGCGCGTGCCTGGATGCGCGAGAAGCTCGCGCAATTGCCGGTCGAGGTCGTGGTTGACGAAGCCGGCAATCAGTGGGCGACGCTGCGTGGCCGATCAGCGCGGAGTATGCTGATCGGTGGGCATATCGACTCGGTGCCGAACGGCGGCTGGCTCGACGGCTGCCTGAACGTCGTAGCCGGGCTCGAAGTGCTGCGCCGGATCGCGAGCGAAGGCACGCCGCCAATCACCGTGCGGCTCGTGGATTGGGCCGACGAGGAGGGCGCGCGCTTTGGACGCAGCCTGTTCGGATCGAGCGCTGCCTCTGGCACGCTCAACCCCGACGATCTGCGCAACTTGACTGATCGCGATGGGATCAAGCTGCCGGATGCGCTCAACGCCTATGCTGTCGTACTTGACCATGCGAAGGAGGCCAGCAAGCAGCTGGCCAACGCTGCAGCCTACCTTGAGCTGCATATCGAGCAAGGGCCCGTGCTGGAGAGTCTTGGGCTGCCGCTTGGTGTGGTGCTGGGCACCTTCGGCGTCGAGCGGCACGCCATTCGCTTCACCGGCCAATCGGCGCACGCCGGCTCGACGCCGATGGACAAACGGCGCGATGCCTTCGGCGCGGCCGCCAAGCTCGGCCTGGAGATCCGCGAGATCGGCAAGCGCAACGGCGGCGTATGCACCGTCGGCAGTGTGGTGACGCGGCCCGGCATCGTCACGGCAGTGGTGGGCCAGTGCGATATGACGCTCGATCAGCGCCACCTGAGCGCCGATGGACTCGCGCAGATGCTGGCCGAAGCCAAGCAGGCGGGTGATCGCATCGCACAAGAGGAGCAGGTTGCGGTCGAATGGCAGCGCATCTGGCAGATCGAGCCGATTTTGTTCCACCCCGAGCTGATCGAGCTGGCTGATGCAGCAGTCCGCGAGACATGCGGCACGATGCATCGGCTGCCCAGCGGCCCGCTGCACGACGCGGCCGAGGTCTGCCGCGCGGGCGTCCCCACGATCATGCTGTTCGTGCAAAGCCTACGCGGCCTGTCGCACGCAAAAGAGGAAGACACCCGCGAAGAGCACCTTGAGCTGGCGGTGCAGGCGCTTGATCGCCTGGCGACCAAGACGATGGACTGGATCGCGCAGTCGCACTGAAATAGTGTAAAGCTACTCGCACAGCTTGGCCTACATAACACCAGAGTTTCACCACCAAGGCACCGGGTGCCCTCTGGGCGTCACCAAGGCTTGATGGCTTGGTGACGCCCAAAGGGACGCGAAGGCGTATTTCCTCTTCGCGTCCCTTCGCGTCTCTTCGCGGATCAGCATATATGACCCAGGTTCTAGCCGGAAGTGCGAGCTAGATCGTCGTCGGTCTGCGCGGCCAGCAGATCCTGGTCGGGTGGCGCGGGCAGCTCGCCGGGCAGCGGCAGGCAGACCGTAAAGGTGCTGCCTTGCCCTTCCTGACTGGCAACCGCCACTGTGCCGCCGTGGAGTGTGACGATCTCCTTGACAACATATAGGCCGACGCCCAGCCCGCTGATATGATGATCGTCGGCGTTGGTCGCCCGGTAGAAGCGTTGAAACAGCTGCGGCAGCGCGCTCGCCGGGATGCCCAGCCCTTGATCGACCACATCCACGCAGAGCAGCGCCCCGCAGCGCCGGATCTGAACCGTCACAGCGCCACCCGCCGGGCTGTACTTGATCGCGTTCTGGAGCAAATTCTGAAACACCTGCTCCAGGCGTAGCCGGTCGCCCTCGACCAGCAGCGTCTCATCGGGCGGCTGATAGACGATCGTATGGCGATCGGTCTCCATCTGCACCTCCTCGATCACTTGGCGCACCAGGGCGAGCAGATCGACGGATGTATGCTCGATGGCGAGCTGCCCGGTCTGGATGCGCGAAATATCGAGCAGGGCATCAATCATCTTGCGCAGCCGGCCTGCCTGCTCGACGACGACGCGCAGCGAGCGTTGATCGCGTTCCTGGAGCAAGCCGGTTTGGAGCATGCGCCGCTCGACCAGCTGCGCCTGACCCATCAGCGAGGTTAGTGGCGTCTTAAGCTCGTGCGAGGCGACCGAGAGAAAAATATCGCGCAGCTGCACCGCCTCCTGCGCCTCACGATAGAGCCGCGTGTTATCGACTGCCAGCGCGGCACGATAGGCCAACTCTTCGGCCAGATGCAGGTCTTCGGATCCGTAGCGATGCTGCGCATTCGCGAGCACGAAGGTGATCGCGCCGAGCGTCCGATCGCGCGCCCGCATCGGCACGCACATATACGAGCTAAAGCCGAGCAAGCGCAGGAGCTTAAGATGCTCGTCATCGCGCGCCGAGGACATCAGCATGGCATCCGGCACCTCGACATAGATCTCCGACCGGCCCGTGCGCACGACCTGCGGCACAATATGCTGGGCGTTAGGATCGAGCGAGTAGCGCTGCGGGCGCTCGTTGGCCAGCGCCTCCTTCGTCGGGTCGATGTGCGCCACCGCTAATCGCTGGATCGTGCCATCGGCTTCGAGGATATGGACCGCACACCAATCGGCAAGCGTGGGCACCGCGAGCCGCACCACGCTCGTCATCGTCGCTGTGTAGTCGAGCGACGAGGCCAGGACCGTGCTAGCATTGGTCAGGAACTGCTGTGCTGCCTCGGCCCGCTTGCGCTCGGTGATATCGCGAATGATGCTCAAGAAGACGCGCTCATTCCCGAACACGGCGCTGAGCGAGCTGACCTCGACCGGGAAGGCTTGCCCATTCCGGCGGCGATGGATCGTCTCGAACAAGATGCCGGTGCTGTTCGCCTGCGCCATCTCGTCGGCGATCGATGAGCGGGTCGGCGGGTCGCGCAACTCGGCGATATTCAGCCGCAGCAGCTCGTCGTGCGAATAGCCATAGGCGGTGCAGGCGGCACGATTAGCCTCGGCGATCTGGCCATCTTCGTGAATAAACAAGATGATGTCGTGCGCATGTTCCGAGAGCAGCTGATAGCGCGCCAGGGCGAACTCGACCTGTTTACGCTCGATAAACTGGCCGATCTGGCTGCCGAGCGCCGTCATCATCGCCAGCACACGATCGTCGGGCGGCTGCACAACATGGCTAAAGAACTCCACGACACCCAGCAGCGTTGATCGACCACGAATCGGCACGCCGAACGCACTATGTAGCCCCAGCTGCGCAGCGAGCGGCGCGCGTGGAAAGTTGGAATCCGCCAGGATATCGGGAATCAAGGTCGGTTCGCCGCTGGCCCAGACACGGCCCGGCAGACCGATGCCGGCAGCAAAGCGCAGATCCTGACTGCCCTGCACCAGCGGCGCAGCTGCGGCAGCGAGCGTATGCCAGATCGCAACACAGCCAAGCTCGTTGCGCTGCGGATCGACGCTCCACAGGGCACCCCAGGCCCACCCAAGCGTCTCACAGATCGCCTGGAGAAGCTGCGGTGCCGCCGCCTTGAGCGTCGGCGCATCGGACAGGATGCGCGTCACGGCGTACTGGGCGTGCAGCCGCCGCTCGGCGTAGACACGCTCGGTGATGTCGCGAGCGATGCCCTCGACCGCCACGATAGCGCCGGCGTCGTCGGCGATCGCCACATTGCGCTGCTCGATCCATATCTGTGTGCCATCTTTGCGGATCAGGCGCAGGACCAGCGGTGTGGTGGTCGTTTGCGGAGACTGCGTCAGCGCTTCGATCAGATGCCGGTCTTCGGGATGCACGCTCTTGAGGTTCAGATCTGAATCGGTATAATATTCTTCCGGTGTGTAACCAAGCACGCGCGTGGCCGAAGGACTCATATACTCGCAGCGAATCTCAGGCACCATCTGGTAGCGATAAATCACATCCTGAGCGTTCTCGGCCAGCAGTCGGAAGCGCGCCTCGCTGGTTCGCAAGGCATCCTCGGCCTGCTTGCGCGCGGTGACATCGCGAAAAACCAGCACGACGCCGATGATCTGTCCGCGCTCATCGAGAATCGGCGCGCCGCTGTCGTCGATCGGCCACTCGGTGCCATCGCGGGCCAGCAGAATCGTGTGATTGGCCAGACCGATGATCATGCCCTCGCGAAGCACCCGCGTCGCAGGATTCTCGACTGGCAGGCGCGTCGCCTCGTTGACGATCCGAAAGACCGCGTCAAGATCCTGGCCCTGCGCGTCGGCCTGCGACCAGCCGGTCAACGCCTCGGCCACCGCATTCACGAACGTAATGCGTCCATGCACGTCGGTCGCGATCACAGCATCGCCGATGCTCGATAGCGTCACCGACAGCCATTCGCGCTGCTGGCGCAGCGTTTCTTCCGCCCGTTTGATCGCGGTGATGTCCTGAAACATATTGATCACGAAGCGCAGCTGCCCACGTTGGTCAAAACTTGGTGTCGCCTTGACGACCGACCAGTGCTCCTCGCCGGTCGCGATAGTGCGAAAGCGTAGGAGCCTTTCGGACACTGGCAGCCCCTGCAGCGCCAATCGACCCGGCAGCTGCGCCAGCGGGAAGGGCTGCCCGGCCTCGTCCATAACCTCGAAGCGCTGCATCACCTCGGTGAGAGGCTCTGCGAGCAGCGTCTCGGCCGAGGGATAGCCGATCAGCCGAGCCGCAGCGTCGTTCGCGTAGATCAGCTGGCCGCTCGGACTTTGCACGGTTATACCGTCATCCACGTCGCGCAGGATGGCCGCGAGATGATCCTCGGACTGGCGCAAGGCATCCTCGGCCTGCTTGCGCGCGCTGATATCGCGGAAGATCAGCACGACGCCGATGATCGCGCCCTGAGCATCCTTGATCGGCGCACCGCTATCGTCGATCGGCCATTCGGTGCCATCGCGGGCCAGCAAGATCGTGTGATTGGCCAGGCCGACGATCATGCCCTCGCGGATGACGCATGTCGCAGGATTCTCGACTGGCAGGCGCGTCGCCTCGTTGACGATCTGAAAGACTGTGTCAAGCTCCTGGCCCTGCGCGTCGGCCTGCGACCAGCCGGTCAACGTCTCGGCCACCGCATTCATGAACGTGATGCGGCCATGCACGTCGGTCGCGATCACGGCATCGCCGATGCTCGACAGCGTCACCGACAGCCATTCGCGCTGCTCGTCGATCTGGCGATACAGGCGCGCACTGTCGATCGCCAAGGCGGCACGACGAGCCAGATCCTCCGCCAGCGTCACATCGTCGGCGCTGTAGCGGCGGCCCGAATCAGCCGACACCAGCGTGAGCACGCCGAGCACCCGACCATGCGCCAGCAGTGGCGTGATGATAGCCGATGTGAAACCGATCTCGCGCATGATCTGGAGCTGTTCCGCATCGCGCGCGGCGGCGACCAGCATCGCATCGGAAATCTCGGGGTAGAACTCCGAGCGGCCGGTTCGCACCACCCGGTACGCGCCAGTTGCAGCGCTGGGATCGGCTGGGTAGCGGCGCTGCAATGTATACCCCCACGCGACCTTGTCAGGGTCCACATGGGTCATCGCCAGGCGCTGCAACGAGCCATCTGCGGCGAGCAGATCGACGGCGCACCAATCTGCTATATGTGGCACAACCAGGCGCGCCACCTGTGTTAGCGTGGTCTCGTAATCAAGCGAAGCCGCAAGCAGTGTGCCTGCCTCGGCCAGAAACGCGAAGCGGCGCTGGGTTGCTTCAAGCTCCGCCATACGCTGCTGAAGCGCCTGGACTTCGCTCATAAGCTGTGCTTTTGTCTTTGCCGCATTCTTCATTGGATGTCCGTCCCTATATGGCGCGTGTATTGCTCAACCAGATCGAGCAACGCACTCAGATCGAACGGTTTAGCCAGAAAGCTATCCGCGTCGATCTGTGCAGCATAATCAACCGCATCCCGCGCAGCCGTCAGCATGATGATCGGCACATGCGGCCCTGGCAGCTGGCGATAAACCTGCGCAAATGACCACCCATTCAGCAGCGGCATGCGCATGTCGAGCAGAATCAAGCTCGGCGGATAGCAGTCGATCAGATCAAGGGCAGCTGCTCCGTCGGCGGCCGTGATGATCTGGTACCCCTCGTCGCCGAGCGCCATGCTGACAAATTCGCGAATCGCCTCATCATCGTCGATCAGCAGGATGCGTATTCTCGGTTTCATACCTACTGCTCCATCGAGATCATAGCTCGCTGGGGGAGTCATGTCGGTGCGCGGTACCAGGCACTGCTCGGTCTACGCGGGCACCGCCGCGAGCACGCATCAGTATACCATACACGTATCTGGCGGGATATATTGGGGTGCTGCGTGGGTGGGATGCATAGACACAAAAAGACGGGGAAGTGCTTTCGCACTTCCCCGTCTCTGCGTTTGGAGCCGGTGAGGGGATTCGAACCCTTGACCTGCTGTTTACGAAACAGCTGCTCTACCACTGAGCTACACCGGCAGCGCCGCGTCCCAAGCCGATATATTGTAGCATAGAAGCCCTACCGTCGCAACCGGCGCCATTCCAATGGTGCAAGAACGTGCAACTAAGGTAGGCAAATCAACCCATTCTCGCACGCAAAATAATCTAAATCATTATACTTCCGCTACGAAGCCGCTAACGACGAAGCTTGATCCGACTCCGCCGTCATAGTAAGCTCATATAGGAAGCACTACATTCCCATAAGGTCTGCGTTGCCTCCATCGAGATCACACCAGAACATTCAACAAGAACAATGGAGGCACTGTGTCTACTGCCAAGCCACCCCGATCGCCACGTACGCTGCTTCAGCGCCGCTTCATAACGGCGCTGTTGCTATGTATAAGCCTGCTCATGGCCCACAAGATCGCGCTGGCTACCGCAACCTCGACCGTCGTTCTGTCCGTACCCGCCACCGCGCCGATCGGCGCAGACTTCAGCTTCAGCGCGACCTTCGACAACAGCGGCACGACTGCCTACGGGCCATTCATCGACATTGTTTTTCCAGCCACTGGTGCCGACGGTAACGACGGCATTAGCTTCACTGACGCAACCTACCTTGGACAGCCGCTCACCGCCGTGACGCTCACCTTCCCAGCCGGCGGTTGCGTCCCGCATCCCTACGCTCAGGATACCAGCCACGCGCCGCTGCAAGTCTGCGGCACTCCTGGCGATACCCTGGTCGTGCTCCAGCTGCCGTTCGGCTCGTTCACGCCGGCTCAGCCGCCTGCGAGGGTGACGGTCAACGCCCACCTGAGCGACCTGGCTGATCTGGGCACAGCGCTGACCATCCGCGCACGATCCGGCTTCCAGTACGGCAACGACGCGCTGGACAACCCGTGCTGCGATCCGTCGATCGTCAATCCGTCGAGCACCAGCAGCGCAACCTGGCCGGGCAACCCGCTCACGCCGACGCTGCTGACGCTCACGAAGACCTATATCGGCCCCGAGGACGAGACCGCGACCGGGCCAAACTATCCGCGCCAGTATCACATCGACGTGGACATCGCCCCTGGTCAGATCGTGACCAATCTGCAGATTCAAGACCTGCTGCCAAATAGCATGCAGTTCGTGACCGTCAACAGTGTCAGCGGCGGCGCGGTCATCGCCACGACCGACCCCAGCACGACGATCCCCGGCGGCACGTTGAGCCGCACGCTGGGCAGCGTCACGGGCACGGCAGCGACGAACGACGCCTCAGTGCTGTTCACCTTTTATGTGCCGCTCAATAATGCTGCCGGCAGCCCGGTGCTCAACGCGGCGAGCGGCGACGACGCCCTGGCGCTCAATAATGCGAGTGCGCTGGGCAACTGGACGCCCAAGGATCCGCGCGACCCCGGCGGGACGAGCAACGCCGTCGCGAACCCGCCTGGGCCAGAGCACACGCTGACGGCCAAGTCGATCGCCATCCAGAAGAGCGTCGCGATCGTCAACGACGCTGGCATGGCCGGCTATTCGGTCGGCGACACGCTGGAGTACACGCTTCAGTTTCAGGTCTCCGACTACTTCGCGTTCCAGAGCGTCGTGATCAGCGATACGATCTCGGATGGGCAGCACTACGATGTCGCTTTCCAGCCGATGCTCTCGGTCAACGGCAACGGCTTCGCGCTCGGCAACGGCACCATGAACGCGACCAATGTCACCGTCGCGCCGAACTACACGCCCGCCGATCCCGCGCCCAATGATGGCACAACCACGTTCAGCTTTCGCGTCTCGAACGAGCTGCTGTCGCGCGGGCGACCGAATGGCCGTTGGGTCGGCGGCTGCGTGCCGTTGGCCGGCAGCGGTGGCCCGGCCCTCGATTGCGGCACGTACAACGACGGCGCAACCAGCGCAACGCTGACGTTCCGCACGATCATCCAGGATACATTCAGCGACACATTCCCCTCGGGCGACCCGTATGTCGACTCGGGCGATCATCTGGACAACGCCGTGACGATCACCGGCGATCTGCTTTCGGTCGCGAATACCAACAACCCGACCGGCGCTGCCGAGGCGGATACGAGCGGCACGAGCGTCAACATCGTGTTCGACAACCTGAGCAAATCGGTCTACGCGATCAACGGCAGCACCTCGTTCGCCACGCCAGTACGGGTCATGGCCGGCGATACTGTTACCTATCGCATCCAGTACGGCCTAGCCGCCAGCGACTTCGAGAATCTTCAACTCGTTGATAACCTGCCGCTGCCGATCTTCAGCGCCACGCAGATCGCCCCGCCGTTGAGCGCTGCCGCCGTGCCGCCGGCGGGCCAGGTGGCCTATGGGCCAACTGACACCTATCACACGTTGAGCGGCGTCACGCCGGTCACGCCGACGATCACGACCAGCGCGACGGAAAATAGCCTGACGTTCGGCTATGGCACGTTCAACGACCCGGCTAATCGCTCGTCGGTGATCGACCTGCTCTTCACCGTGACGGTCAGCGCGCAACCATTCGCCGACAAGCTGTTCCTGACCAACCAGGTCCACGAGAGCGACGGCTCGACCAACGGCCCGCTCCATCAGACCGATGCGATCGTTCAGATCCAGCTGACCGAGCCAGTGCTGCGGATCAAGAAGGGCGTGATCGGCAGCGATCATGCCAGTGCCACGCTGACGCCGACAACCACCGGGCCGATCGGATTCAGCGCGCCAGGCAGCGCCGGCCCGCGCTGGGCCGGCACGATCAATTCGACCAACCTGGCCAACTCACCGATTGACAGCAATATCAGCGGCGTTGACACCGGCGATCTGGTGAGCTATGCGATCATTATCGAGAACACTGGCACCAGCCAGAAGGGTGCCTTCGATGTCACAATCACCGACACGCTGCCATCCGGCTTGAGCATCCCACTCGGCGGCGCTGGGCTGAATATGCGCGTGACCTATGGCAACGGCACGCCGCTGACCTTCGCGCCGCTTGGCCCATCGAATAGCGCCAGCGACCTTTTCGCCAATGGCATCACGCTCGACGACCCGGCCGGCGCGGGCGCATGCCAGACGTACTACC
>Ga0075423_10007992_pt1 | contig 10019 bp, 9 predicted proteins | sample SoiMethybrSBSTD2_FD_80114 | JGI IMG/M metagenome (GOLD analysis project Ga0075423, IMG submission 80114) | Bulk soil microbial communities from a Populus tree surrounding site in Tennessee, USA - Soil MetaG P. TD hybrid SBSTD2 | ecosystem: Environmental > Terrestrial > Soil > Tree plantation...
AGCTGGCCTTTGTGGCCTCCTGGACGTTCCGTGGCCGGTGGGGCTACGAAGAAGTCCAGACGTATGAGTGCGCGACGCACGGCCCGATCTTCATTGCTGCGCAGATCGCAACGGGAGCGGGGGCCAGCCACAGAATCAAGTCAGGCCCCGAGAACGGTGACCGTGACTCGCTAATCCCGGCGCGGCGCAGACCGGCGCCCTCGCTCGACTCTGACGTCATCGCCCTTCCTGAGCCAGATACGGACTGACGCTCGCCCGCAAGCGCGCTGGGAATCGAGGTTCGAAGGGGAAGGAAAGCTTCGGAGCTGCAACACGCCACGCTCACGAGCGTGGTGTCATCGCCAGAACTGCCACCACCTCCTGGTCTTCGCCCGAGAGTCGCGACCTGTCCGCGCGACCTCGTTCGCGACTCTTCCGTACAGATCCCCGCTCTCTTCGAAGGCCGCGACGGCTTCGCGAGCCCACGATTCGAATGAGTCGGCAATCCGGCCGAATCCGAACGGATCGTGCGAGCAGTAATACAGAGCCCATTCCCCGGGTCCGGTCTGCTTACGGGGATTCATCGCGACGAAGTCGCCGACACCGCGGACGTTGTGGACGAGCGCCACGAATCCGTTCATGTCACCGCAGTCCTCGTCGAAGGCATAGACGTCTTCCGGCGCGGCCACGGAGTCGCCGCACCACTGGCCGCAGGCGCACACCCGGAGAAATGTTCTGTACGACGCTGGCAGCGGCACGCCGAGCCGTCGCTCAGCCGCGTCGACCTGGCGGTCGTCCACAGGGGCATCGGGATCGAAGATCTCAACGCGCTCCCCATCGAACTCCACCGAGCGCGACTTGTTCTCAGTGAGAAAGTGCTCGAACGCGGTGGTCATCTGCGAGTCCAGCCGAAATGGTCCGAAAGAAAGCCAAACCAGGCTCGCGGGCCGCGAGTCAAATGGACCGGAGGGAATTGCCCATGCGGAAATCGCGCAGTACGCCGACTTTCTGCCGTTCAATATATCGGCGAGACGGTCCGGTTGACCGTGGACGGCTTTCCGGGCGGCATCACCACCATCACCTGCAAGGTGTCCTGGATGCACAACGAGTTCATCAGCTGTGCCGGCGACGGCCAGCGCCGGCCGCGTGCGGTCAACCTGCGATACGTGCAGGAGATCGTCCCCGCGTCCGAGCGCTAGTCCCCTGCAAGCGCCTGCGCGCGATCGGCTCTCGACTCGCCGCCGTCAGTAACGAGCCCCGCGCGCGTCGTCTGCGCCGGGTCGCGTCAATCGAGGACCACCGATGTCCGGACCGATGTCGGAGTGACCCCGCGGCTTCCACCAGGTGAACCAGGTGTGCCCGCGCCTCTTGCCCCGGACGTTGGAGATGAAGAACGGGACGAACAGCGCGAGCACGAGCACCAGCGCGACCGCGATCCCATAGACTATCGTTGTGTCCATTGCTCAGCTCCTCGAGTGCAATGGATTCTTCATTGCAAGCTGCGGTCCCGTTTGAACGCCACCTGTCGCGACCCCGACAGACGGCTGTGCTGATTCCGCATTGAGGGAGTGAGCTCATGCGGCCTCTCCTGGCCGTGGCGCTGTTCGCGTTCGCTGCGCTCGTCGTCATCTGGGCGACGCAGCGCCGACTGATGTACTTCCCGGATCGCGACGTCCCGCCTCCGCCCTCGGTCGGGTTGAAGGACGTCCGAAGCGTGACGATTCCGGTGGACGACGGCACGACGCTCGGCGGCTGGTTCGTCGCGGCGCCGGGCGCGGTCTTCACCGTGCTGGTCTTCAACGGCAACGCCGGCAATCGCGCGTACCGCGCCCCGCTCGCGGCCGCGCTGCGGGATCGCGGCTTCAACGTTCTGCTGTTCGACTATCGCGGATTCGGTGACAGCACAGGCGCGCCAACCGAAGCGGGACTCGTCGCCGATGCCCGCGCGGTCCGGACGTACGTGCTCGGCACCATCGGCATCGATCCGCAGCGGCTCGTGTATTTCGGCGAGTCGCTGGGCGCAGCCGTCGCCACGTCGCTGGCCGCGGCATCTGCACCCGCCGCGCTGATCCTGCGCTCACCGTTCACGTCGATGACTGACGTCGGCCGGCATCACTATCCGATCCTCCCCGTGCGGATCCTCCTGCGCGATCGCTACGATTCGATCGGCGCCATCGAACGCGTGCACGCACCGGTGCTCGTCATTGCCGGCGACCGCGACGCCATCGTGCCCGTGGACCAGAGCCGGCGTCTGTTCGAACGCATCGCCAGCCGCAAGAGGCTGCTCGTCGTCCCGGGCGCGGATCACAACGATGCGGAGCTCCTGTATGGAGCGGCGATGATGAACGCGATTGTCGAGTTCATTGGAGGCTGAAGGAATCACGTGCTACGTGCTACGTCCTACGTGCGCAGGCACGTCGCGCTATACTGCGTCCTCGTCGTGAAACGGAAAGGAAGACTCGCATGTCACGCCTGGTGATGATCCTCGCAGCGGCATCGGTGCTGGCGCCGGATGCGCTCGTCGGGGCGCGGGTCGAGCCGGCAGCCGTCCGCATCACGAAGGACACGAACGGCTACTGGTTCAGCGAGGGCGACACCCGGGTGCTGTTCTACCAGGCTGAGCGGAAGGCGCTGCCCGACGGGCAGGCCGCCCGTTCGAACTACTTTCATCCGCTCTACGACCTCGACGGCACCGCGCTGACCGAAGACTTCCCGAAGGATCACATCCATCACCGGGGCATCTTCTGGGCCTGGCATCAGGTGCGGATCAACGGCAAGACCGTGCAGGACCAGTGGGCCAACCGCGACTCGTTCTGGACGATACAGAAGGCCGCCGCGATCGAAGGCGACAATCGCTCCGCTGCGCTGGCCCTCCGTGTCGTGTGGGAATCGCCGCTGTTCACCGATGCGCAGGGCCGGCGCCGGCCGTTCGTCGAGGAGCGGAGCGTCACCCGCGTGCACCGGGCCGAGGGCGGAATCCGCAAGATCGACTTCCACCAGCAGTTGAACGCGCTGGTCGATGGCGTCGAGATCGGCGGGTCGGACGACGCCAAGGGCTACGGGGGATTCTCGTTCCGCGTTGCGATGCCGCCCGACATCCGCTTCACGGGTGCGCAGGGCGTCGTGACGCCGATCGAGAATGCGGTCGATGCGAGCCCCTGGATGGATGTGTCCGGGACTTACGGGAGCTCGGGAAAGAGCGGCCTCACGGTCCTGACGCACCCCAGTACCACGGGCTTCCCGCAGGCCTGGATCCTTCGCGCGAAAGCCAGCATGCAGAACGCCGTCTATCCGGGCCGGCAGCCGGTCGCCATTCCGCGCGACCGCCCGGTGCTCCTGAACTACCGCATCGTGCTGCATCGCGGCGAGCTCGCCGCCGCCGACATCGCACGGCTGCAGGCGGAGTATGCGAAGGAGCGCATCGCGCAGTGAACCGCGCTCAGCGGTGACCGGGACTCAGCGCTTCAGCGCTTCCGCGACGAACGCGAACAATTCCTTCGTGACGGGATCGCCGGCCACGCCGATGTTGTCGTTGATGCTGGCATGCGTGGTCTCGCGCCCGGCGACGACCTTCACCGGAATCCCGGCCGCCTCGAGCACGTTGGCCATGCGGCGCGCCTGCGCCGTGGTGTCGGGATGACCGGCGATGTGAAGGATGAGGAACGGGGGGATGCCCTTGTCCCGCGCGACGTGCGTCACCGGAGAGAAGTCGCGATGCTTCGCGGGATCGTTGCCGAACTTCTGCCGGTGGCCGTAAGTCGGCAGCGGCAGCTGGTGCGCCCGGGCGCGCGTTTCCGCCACCTCGATGATCGCCGGGATGTCGAACGTGTCGGCGTCGACCGGCACGCAGCCCTTGATCATCGTGAGGGAGTAGCCCTCGGCTTTCGCATACCGATCGTCCGTGCACATCAGCGCGGCGAGCTGCCCGCCGGACGAGTGGCCCATGACCAGCAAGCGGTTCGGATCGCCGCCGTGCGCCGCGATGTTCTTGTGGACCCAGCCCAGCGCGCTGGCCACGTCGCGCGTGAGGGCGCCCATCTCGACGGTCGGCAGCAGCCGGTGGCTGATCGTGACGAAGACGAAGCCCGCCTCCGTGAACGCTTTGGGCTTGAGGGCCACCATGGTCTTGTCGCCGGTCTGCCAGCCGCCCCCGTGGATCCAGAACACGACCGGCAGGTTCTTCGCGCCCGCGGGCGCGTGCACATCGAGCACCTGCCGTTCGGATGCCGTGCCGTACGGAATATTGCTCGTCACGCGCTGCGCGGATGCCTCCGGGACACTGGCGACAGTGACCAGGAAGAAGAAGAGGAAGAGGCAGATGGCCTGTTTCATCGCGCGCCTCCTGAAGGCGAGAACCGCACGAGCGAGATGCTACCGCAGTCGGGATTTGCAGAAGACGACGATTCGAGGGCATACTGCGCGCGGCACGGCGAATGGTCGCGCGTGCCGCTCATCGACGGTGCGATGGTGATCGAGGCCGGCCAGCGATTGGATTCGTTCCTCATTCCCAGCCATTGAACATGCCGTTCGGCCGGCCAGATTAGGCAGGCGGGACACCCTCGGCGACTTCTTCGCGGCCGCACGCGGCCCGGACCGGCACGCGTGTCGGCGGAGGGGCGCTGACATGGCACCAACGGACCCTCAGAAGCGGAATCGCAGACCCCCTGACGACTGCGTCACCCCTCCGGCTGCGGACAAAGGATCGCCCGCGCGTGCGATTCGACCGTCGGACGACCCGGCGGAGGCGGTGGAGCGGATCGTGCCGAAACGGCACTTACTGGTGGAGAAGGGTGACATCTTCATCAGCCGCGCCGTCGCGCCGATCAAAGGCGCCGGCGATCGCGACATATACCAGCTCGTACGGCATCAGGTCGGGCCGGTCCCCGGCCGCTTCACGACCTTCGAGCATGCCGTCGCCGCCGGAGACGAACTGGCGACGATGGAGCGCGTGCGGCTCTACTTCAAAGACTCACCGGACCATCCCGCACAACTGTTGAAGGACTGTCGGCCTGCCTAGCCTGGAGTGAGACGTCCGTGTTCTATTTCTTCGAACGCGAGCGAGAGTTCGTGTGCGTCGAGTTCAGCGGCAGCAACGAAACCGGCTATCACCTCGCTATCGCCGAGCCGGGCGGACAGGGCCGCATCGAGACCTTCGGATCGGCGGAGGCGGCCTACGATCGATGGACCGAGCTCCAGGAGCAGTTCCAACGGAGCGGGTGGTGCGGACCTTCAGAGCGTGATTGATCCGGGACATCACAACTCGTGGCGCGATGCAGCTCAGCGTGTGTGAGCTCGACCGCCGATCCGAGGCTCGACCGCAGTTTCGGGTGGATCGACGGCAAGAAGCTGGCCGATACTCGCAGCAATGGCGCTGCGAGCCCATTCCGGATCACGTTCGCCGTCTGCGCAGTCCTGAACGCGTCGTGGTCGACGCGATGCCGGCGTCCGTACTCATCATCGAAGATGACGAACCGCTGCGGGACAAGTATGTCTTCATGCTGGCGCTGGCCGGATTCGAGGTGCGCGAGGCGCGAAGCGGGTACGAGGCGCTGCAGCAGATCGAACGGCGGCGCCCCGACCTGCTCGTGCTCGACGTGACCCTTCCTGGCATCGCCGCCGAGGAGGTGAGCGCAGAGATCGCGGCCGATCCGGATACGACCGCCATCCCGGTCGTGGTGCTCGCGCGCGAGCTGCACACGTCGCCGGCGTCGTGGAACGGCGCGGCCTGCGTCCTGGTCAAGCCCGTCTCGCCTTCGCGGCTGCTGGATGCCGTGAAGCGCTGTCTCGGCGACGCCGCCGGTTCGACCTGACCGAATCTGACGCTTGGAGAAGAGTGGAAAACGGGACCGCTGGGGCCCCAGCGGTCCCGGAACCACGGCCCGGATCCCTCCTCCCGAAGGAGCGAGCCGGTTCAAGCGCCAGCGCAGTCGCCGCCTTTGGTGGAGGAGCGAGGACGAAGCGCCTGTCGCGATTCGCGTCCACTCTAGGGACATCTCCCCGCGCCGTCAAGCATCAGAAGTACCACTTCGCCCCGAGCTGGACGATCCGCGGCGGCACGCGCGTATCGGTGATGGTGCCGAAGCTGCCGGCCGTCACCAGGATGTTCGGATCCCCGAAGTTGACGGTGTCGAGCAGGTTGAAGATCTCCGTCCGCAGTTCGAGGCGCTGACTGCCGATCGTGAAGCTCTTGAAGATCCCGAGATCGACCTGGAAATACCCGGGGCCCGTGAACAGGTTGCGCTCGGAGCCGGTGCCGCCGGGGTCCGGCGTCTGGAACAGGGCGCGTTCCTCGGCCGTGAAGAACTCCACCCCGCGTTCCGTTCGACGCACGCGGCCGATGCTGCCGCTGCCCGTATAGTCCGCCCGGTTCGTCACGCCGTTCGCGCTGGTCGTCGCCACGCGCGTGCCGCTGTCGTAAAAGGTCGCGGTGTGGAACCCCGAGTAGACACTGAACGGGAAGCCGCTCGACGCGTCGACGATGCCGTTGATCCGCCAGCCGCCCGCCAGCGCATGCACCAGGCCGGAGGCGCCGGCGAGGAACTTCTGCCCGCGTCCGAACGGGAGATCCCAGATGAAATTGCCGCGGAAGACGTGGCGGACGTCGAAATCCGACCGTCCTTTGTCGAGATCGAGCCGCTTCGGGTCCGAGGGCACGACGAGCTCGGTGCCCGCGCCTCGCGTATCGTTCGAGACATCGTCGGTAGATTTCGCCAGCGTGTAGTTCACGCCGAACGACAGGCCCTGCGCGAAGCGCTTCTGCACCTGCAGCTGCAGCGAGTTGTACTGCGAGCTCGAGCAGGTGCAGCCGACACCGGCGATGCTGAACTGCGGGTTCGGCCGGAAGAAGTTGTCGGGCAGTCCCGCCGCCGCCAGCCCGATGCCCTGGGTGCGGCGATCGAGCGCGTCGGCCAGGAGGCCGACGTTGTTGTTCTGGATGTCGGCGTAGGCGCTGGCCGGGATCGTCCCGCCGTACAGCCGGCCGAAGTTGCCGGTCGATTCGCCGACGTTCGGGTTGCCGCCGGCGGCGAGATTCCGGCGCGCGGCCGCGAAGTCCCTGATGAACCCGTTCGCCACGAGGTCCATCGTGTTCACGTTCATCATCCGGAACAGATCGCGCCCGCGTGATCCGACGTAGGAGACGTCGACGACCGTATCCTTCCAGACTTCGTGTTGCACGCCGACGACCACCTGCTCGAGGTACGGGGTGGTGACGCCGGGATCGAAGAACAGCGGCTGCTCGTTGCGGTTGTTCGGCGGCGTCCGCACGATGGAGGCTGGCGTGGTGAGCTGCGGCGCGACGCCGTTGAACGTCACGGCGATGCCGCCCTGCGGCTGCGGCAGGCGTGAGGACTTGAGGAACTCGTTCAGCCTCAGCACCTTGTCCGATCCGGCGATGGACGAATCACTGGGGGCGACGATGAATTGATTCAGCGACGTCGCCGGCTGCCGCTGCTCGACGACGTTCAGGGCCCAGGAGATCAGGCGCTGATAGGCGAGCCGGTAGCTTCCTCGCACTGACGTTCGTCCCTTCCCGGTCGGATCCCACGCCACGCCGATCGACGGCGCGAAGTTGTTGTTGTCCTGCTTGAACCAGGTGTTGCCGGTGCCGGGGCCGGCCTGAAGGAAGGTGACCGGACCCTGGCTGCCGTCGAGCGGTTTGTCGGGAACGACCTGCACGCCGGCCGCATCGTACGGGACGGTGTTCACCTCGTAGCGGAGTCCCGCGTTGAGCGTGAGGTTCGGCCGGATGCGCCAGTCGTCCTGCAGGTAGAAGTTGTATTCCTGCATCCGCTGATCGAGCGTCAGCGGCTGCAGCGGGACGAACTCGCGGCCGTTGCTGTAGAACACCTGATCGATCCGGCCGATCCGTCCGAGCATGACGTTGTAGAGCGTATTGAGGTTGTTCCGGTCCGTGGCGTTGATCCCCGAGCCGGTGAGATTGGCGAGCGTGCCATCGGGCCTGACCACGCCGTTGTTCTCGTTGCCCGTGAACGTGGCGTCGGTGCGCGCGAAGGTGATGCTCGGAAAGATCCCGAACGGATTGCCGGCGCCCCGGGTCTGCGAGATGTAGTACAGCCGCGCCGTGCCCCCGCCCTTGAGCGCGTGCGACCCCTTGATCCACGTCAGATTGTCGGTGAACTGCAGCTCGGTGGGCTTGCGGCCGGTGCCCGGCCAGTACACCAGCGGGCTGCTGAAGATGCAGCCGCTGCGGCAGATCTCATAGGTGCGGGGATGCTCCGGGTCGTCGAACCGGAGGATGTTGCGCGTGAAGCCGCCGATGATCTCGTTCACGAGATGACCGGTGAGCGTCCACTTGTGGCCGAATGCGCCGCCCTGTTGATCCGAGATCCGGACGCGCGCCGGCCAGCTCATGGGACGGGGCGTGGTGTTGATGATGTCGTTGATCAAATCGTTGCGCCAGGCGTTGCTGTATCGTCCGAACAGGCTCTGGCTGCGGCCGAGCGTATAGTCGACGCGCGTCGTGATGCCGTCGAGCGGCGATTCGGACGGCGAGTTCCAGCGGTAGCCCGCGGTGTTCAGGCCGTCACCGATCGTGAAGTCGTTCGGCAGCGGCAGCAGCTTCAACGTTTCCTGCTGCATCACCTGGTCGAGCCCGAGCTGACGGGGATCGTTGGCCACGAAGCTGTAGGAGGAGACCGGCACCAGCGGCGCCCCGTTCGCGTCGACACACGACGGCCGGTTGCGGGCCGCGGTCTCTCCGGCACAGGCCTGCGTGACGAACCGGAACACGCCGCCGCGCAGCGCCGCCGTCGGCACCGTTACGGTCTGGCTGGTTTCCTGCGTACGCCGCATGCCGTCGTAGTTCACGAAGAAGAACGCACGGTCACGCCGGATCGGGCCGCCCAGGGCCGCGCCGAACTGGTTGCGTTCGAGCTGTTCCTTGGGAAGGCCCTGGAGCTTGTTGAAGTACGAGTTGGAATCGAGTCGGGTGTTGCGGACGAACTCGTAGAGCGCGCCGCTGAACCGGTTGGTGCCGCTGCGGGTCACCAGCTCCACCTGGCCGCCGGCCGAGCGGCCGTATTCCGCCTTCGCGTTGCTGGTAATGACGCGGAACTCCTGCAGGGCTTCCGGGTTGACCGGGGCATTCGTCAATTCCCCGCGTGGAATCACCGGGTCCGAAATATCGATCCCATCCTGCGTCGTCGTGATGCCCCGCCCGCGATCCCCGTTGATGTAATGCGTCGCGGTGCCGCCCGATGACGTGGCCTCCGCGCTGTGGCCGACCACGCCGGGGACGAGGCCAATCAGATGAAGTGGGTTCCGTCCGTTCAAGGGGAGCGTGACGATCGTCTCGCGGGCCACGAGCGTGCTCAAGGACGACTCCGTCGTCTGGACCAGCGGCGACTCGGACCGCACGGTGACGGTCTCCTCGAGTCCGCCCGGTTCCATGTTGATCGTGAGGTTGATGTCGGTGCCCACCGTCAACACGATGCCGGGGCGACTGACGGTCTTGAACCCGCTCAATTCCGCGCGGAGCGTGTAGGGACCGACGGGCAGGCTGGGGAAGAGGAACAGCCCGTTGTCGGTCGTCACGGTTTCGTGGCGGACGCCGGTCTCTTCGTGGAGAGCCGTGACGGTCACGCCCGGCGCGAGCGCACCGGTCGCGTCTTTGACGAGTCCGGAGAGCCGGCCGGCGCCGGTCTGAGCCACTCCGGTGGATGCCAGGAACAGGGTGAGACCAGCAGCGATGACCATCAATGCGCGGCGCATGCACACCTCCCGATCGCGGGAATTATGGGATCAGCCGGCCGGCGTTGCAACGGAACAGCCGCGTGCCCGCGCGCCTGACAGCGAGGCGCCAAACCCCGGCCGCGCCGCGCGCGTCGTATTCTGAGAGGGTCCCGATGAGCACCGCTCACACTGGAACCGACGCCGCCGAGCCGCGGCCGGCCGATCTGCCGGCGGCCGTGGCGCGGTCCGCGTCGCGCTATCGGGCCCTGGCGATCGCGGCGCTGGTCCTGGCGTCGGTGCGAACCACGTTCCGGATGATGACGCACGAGACCAGCGATCCCGGCGAG
>Ga0075423_10007993_pt1 | contig 10019 bp, 10 predicted proteins | sample SoiMethybrSBSTD2_FD_80114 | JGI IMG/M metagenome (GOLD analysis project Ga0075423, IMG submission 80114) | Bulk soil microbial communities from a Populus tree surrounding site in Tennessee, USA - Soil MetaG P. TD hybrid SBSTD2 | ecosystem: Environmental > Terrestrial > Soil > Tree plantation...
CCGATCTGCTCGTAGCGGAATCCATCCGATGCTCGATCGATGCGCAGCGCGTACACCGCATTCGATCGGCCGCGCGCCGGCCCGCCTCTCGCCACCACCCGATCACCGGCCTTGAACGTGTCCGTGGTCATGCCCACATCGACGAGCTCGAATCGATTGTCCATCTCGAGCTGCCACGTCTGACTCTTCCCGTGCTCGTCGATCACATCGATGGTCAGGTACGGATGCGGGTTGACGAAATGAAACTCGACCACCGTGCCCTGGAGCGTGATCGGCTTGCTGTTGTCGTAGATCGCTGAGATCGCGTGATGCGCGTCGAGAGAGGCACCGAGTGTCAACACCACGAGTGCCAAGCGACACAGCGATCTTGCCATTGCACGATTTTACCCCCAGCGGTCGGAACGGTCACGACACACAGAGGCACCGAGCAATCGATGTTGACCCCTGTGCCTCGGTGCCTCGGTGTGTCGTCGAGATGGATGCCAGTGATAGCATCACCGCCCGGGGGAAATCATGATGCGACGCGTGACACTGGCGTGTGTAGTGGCTTTGGCGGGGATGACGTCCGCATCTCTTGATGCGCAGCGCGGCAAGGCGCCTGACAAGCCACTCGTCATCGCCAGTCAGGGCAGCTTCTTCGTCGGCGGCGAGTCGAAGGCCATTCCCGCGCCGCCGGCGGGGCAGGGACGCGGCGGCGTGCCGGGCGGCGACGTCACCGTCAATCAGATGTACGTGCAATACCAGATTCCCCCGAACGGCGCTCGGCATACGCCCGTGGTGATGGTGCACGGCTGTTGCCTGAGCAGCAAGACGTGGGAGACGACGCCGGACGGGCGTATGGGGTGGGACGAGTACTTCGTGCGACGCGATCGGCCCGTGTATCTCGCCGACCAGGTGTCGCGCGCGCGCTCAGGATTCGACGCCACGGTAATCAGTGCCGTGAAGGCGGGTTCAGCACCCGCGAGTCAGCTGCCGAACATCATCTTCGCCACGCATCAGATCGCGTGGACCGTGTTCCGCTTCGGCCCCGTGTACGGCAAGACGTTCCCCGATGGTCAGTTTCCGATCGAGGCCATCGACGAGCTCTACAAACAAATGATCCCGGATCTCAACGCGCTGCTGCCGAACCCCAATCCAACCTGGACGAACATGGCGGCGCTCGCGGTGCGTCTGAAGGGCGCCATCCTGATGGGGCATTCCGAATCCGGCTTCTTCCCCGAACAGGCCGCGCTCATCGATCCGAGCGGCATCCGCGGAATGATCTCGATCGAAATGCCATGCCCCGCCGATCTCACCGACGCGCAGATCGCGACGCTGGCGAAGATTCCCACGCTGGTGATGTTTGGCGATCACCTCGGCGATGTTCAGGGCGGCCCGGCGAATTGGGCGATGTCCTACGACAGCTGCGAGAAGTACGTGCAGCGCATCAAGGCCGCCAAGGGCGATGCGGAGATGATGTCTCTGCCGAAGATGGGCATCAAGGGCAACAGCCACATGCTGATGCAGGACAGGAACAACTTGCAGCTGGCCGATCTGATCCTGAAATGGATCGATCAGCACGTCGAAGGCAAGAAAGGGACGTAGCCGTCAACTCCCAATTCCCAATCGCCAACTCCCAAAGCAGCGCGCCTTGGGAGTTGGAGGTTGGGCGTTGTCGCATTACTTGCCGGGTCTTATGTTCTGATTCGACCTGAATAGGTTCTGCGGGTCGTACTTCTTCTTCACCTTCTGCAGCTTCGCGAAGTTCTTCCCGTAGGTCGCCTTCACGCGGTCCTCGCCCTCGTCCATCATGAAGTTCACGTAGGCGCCGCCGGCCGAATACGGGTGCAGCGCCGTCCAGTAGTCGCGCGCCCAGGTCGTGATCTGGTCCTTCTTGGCGGGATCGGGATCGACACCGACGATGACCGACGACCACTTCGCGTCGCGATAGGCCCACGCGGTTGAGTCGTTCTTGGGCTTCGCCGCAACTCCGTCAACCGGGTAGAGGTGCATGGTCGACAGCAGCGTTGGCAGCTTCGCGCCATGCTCGGCGTGCAGCGCGATGGCCTCGTCGCTCAACTCGCGAACGAAGTCGGCCTTCCAGTACCACTGGTGTCCCGCCGGGTAGAGCGCATCGAACATGCTGTTGAGCACCGGGTTCGGAATCGGCCCCACGAGATCGAGCGCCGGCGTCTTGAACTTGCGGATCGGTTTGAAGACGCTCGGCCCCTTCTTCACGTTGCCGCTATAGGCCCAGACGATGCCGCACATCTTCTTATTGTGCAGGGGCTCGGGGAAGGGCGGTCCGGGCGGCACCGTCAAGAACGCGAAGAACCCATTCAGTTCCCGCGGTGCCTTGGTCATGAACTTGCGGTACCACTTCATCACCTCCACGGTGTCGCTGAGCTCGTACAGGATCGGGCCGGCGTACTGCGTGTGCACGGGGCTCGCCTTGAACAGGAACGACGTGACGATGCCGAAGTTGCCGCCGCCGCCGCGAATGGCCCAGAAGAGATCGGCGTTCTCCTTCGCGCTGGCGATGACGAACTTGCCGTTGGCGAGCACCATGTCCACCGACAGCACGTTGTCGATGGTCAGACCGTAGTTGCGTGTGAGGTGGCCGATGCCGCCTCCGAGCGTCAGGCCGCCGATGCCGGTGGTGGAGATGATGCCGGCCGGCACGGCCAGCCCGAATGGATGCGCCGCGTGGTCGACATCGCCCCATAAGGCGCCGCCGCCGGCGCGAATGGTCTTCTTCTTGGGATCGACGTGCACGTAGCGCATCGGCGACAGATCGATGACGAGACCATCGTCGACCACGGCGGATCCGGCCGCGTTGTGGCCTCCACCGCGCACCGACACTGGCACGGCATTGTCGCGGGCAAAGTTCACGGCCTTGATCACGTCGGCGACGTCGTGACATCGCGCGATGAGCCGGGGCCGGCGATTGTGCATGGCGTTGTAGACCTTGCGCGCCTCGTCGTAGCGCGCGTCGCCGGGCGCGATGAGCTCGCCGCGCAGCGCGCTCTTGAACGCGGCAACCGATGTATCAGTCAACATGAAACCTCCGATGTCGTGCGGGATACGCGCCTAGTCGGCGATCCGGAACGTCCGCTCGTCGAGCGGGCTTCCGGTGAGCGGCTGCAGCGCGTCTCGATACTGTTTGGTGTGCTTCGCGGCGACATGCGCGTCGAGGGCCTGCTGGTTGCGCCACGCTTCGATCACGGTGAAGTGATTGGCGCGCATGGTGTGCAGCAGCACATCGAATCGCAGGTTGCCGGCTTCCTGACGGCTCGCCTCGGCGAGCTGTCGCAGCAGCACTGGGACCTGGGGATTGGGCGTGACGTCCACGTGGGAGATGACGTAGACGATCTGTTTGCCAGTGGGAGGTGTCGAGGTGCCGATCGAGAGCGTCTTGTACGGGCGCTGATCGTAGCCGCTCACGCGAATCGGCTCGAGCGCATCGAGCAGCCGCTTCTGCGTCGAGGCGTCGCGAGCGTCGAAGGTCTTCTGATCGCGCCAGGTCTCGACGATGGCGAAATGGCCGGGGCGGCCGACCTGCTCGAAGAACTCGGCGCGCGTGAAGCCGTCCTGCGCCCGGCTGCCATCTCGGTATTGCTTCAGGGCGGCGACGGCTTTCTCCGACGAAGATCCCATCGTCTCGACGTATGAGACGGCGTAGTACGTGGAATCGGCCGCGGCGGCTGGTGCGTCGGGCCGGGTTTGCGACCCGAGACCCGATGGCAGCAGCGCCGCGCCGACGAGGAAAGGCAGCCAGCGAAACACGGGCGTACGAGCCAGCCGCGCTACTTGCGCGAAGCCGACCAGTTGGCGCCCTTCATCGTATTGCCCTCGACCTTCCCGGTGTATTTCATCGCGTCGCTGGTGAGGGTGATCTCGTCGCCGCGCAGACGGCCGGTGAGCTTGGTGCTGCCAAGCGTGCCGGTGAGCATCTGGAAGTTCTGCTTCAACGTAAGCGTGTTGGCGCCGAGCTGCCAGTTGCCGTCGACCTGCGCCGGCACGATCCACAGCAGCGCCGTGCACCAGCTCACGCAGTCGCCGCCGATCGTCTCGGTCTGGTCGGGCATCCAGTCTTCCATCGTGAACGTGTTGGAGACGACGCGCGTGCCGGGCTTCATCTTGAGGATGTTGGGACGAAGCCGCATGTTGATCGACGGCAGCAGGAACATCGTCACCACCTGCGCCTTCGAGAAATCGGTTTCAAACAGATCGGCCTTCACGAAGGTGGCCTTGTCGCCGACGCCGGCAGCCTTGGCATTGCGCTGCGAGAGTTCGACCATGTCCGGGTTGTATTCGACTCCCTGGGCGCGGGCGCCGCGCTTGGCCGCGGTGATCACCGTGCGGCCGTCGCCGGATCCAAGGTCCATCACGAAGTCCTGCGGCGTCACCTTTGCGAGGTCGAGCATCTTGTCGACGAGCGGCTGCGGGGTTGGCACCCACACCACGTCTTTGCCGGCCTGGCCGACGGTGGGTTCGAACTGCTTGGTCGCCGTCTGCGCGATGAGCGCTGCCGATGCCAGCAGCGCGAACGCGGTAAGAAGAAGCATTCGACTCGAACGACGTGCATTCATGGCTGGTCTCTCCGTCAAAAGAGCTGTCTAGGGCGCCCAATAGGGTATACCGGGTGGGCGCAATTCGAACCCGAAACGCGCAAACCCCGACAATTGGGCTGGATCAGGTACGCCGGGCCTAGAAACCAGGCCCGGCCTACACAGTCCCTTAGCGAGTGGTGTAGGCCGAGCCTGGTTTTTAGGCCCGGCGTGTAGGACTCGCGGCGTTCCAGCCGGCACCAACGTTGCGAATTCATGCGCCGTCGTGTCGCGCCCCAAACGTCTCGCGAATCGTTCGTACGTTGGCAAAGCCCAATACTTCCTGACGTTCTGCGTGCGGGAGAGACGTCCGGCATTCAGAGACGCACCCGTGGCGTCAGAGACACTGGCGCACTTTCTGCGCGCCGCGGCGGCTCAATCGTTTGAAGTTCTTGCGTACTGCGTGATGCCCGACCACGCGCATCTCCTCGTCGAAGCGCTTGGCGCGACGTCGGACCTCCGGCGCTTCGTAAAAACCGCCAAGGAGCGATCGGGTCGCGCGTACCGAAAGCGCTGCGACGAGCGGCTATGGCAGGAGGGCTACTTCGAGCGTGTCTTGAGAGACGACGGTGATGCGCGCCGATACGCCGCGTATATCGTCAACAATCCCGTACACGCAGGCCTCGTCACTTCGCCGACCGAGTACGAATTCGTGGGGGCGACGAAGTGGACGATCGAGGAGTTGACGGGCGTTGCTCTCGACAACGATGTACCTCGGAGCATCATGAACGCCGGGCCTTGAAAACCAGGCCCGGCCTACACGCCGGGCCTAGAAACCAGGCCCGGCCTACACGCCGGGCCTAGAAACCAGGCCCGGCCTACACTGTCCAACTAGTACGTCACGCGGACGCGGTACTTCACCGTGGTTGTTCCCTGCGCCGCCACAGCGGCGTTGAACTGCGCGGCCCACGCGTCGGTCTTCGTGTACTCGTGCGTCGTGCGGATGATGCGCCACGTGCCGCCGATTGGCTCGTTCAGCTCCACGGTGATCGGCGCGTCCTTGTGGTTGCGCAGCACGATCTCGTACTCGACCTCGTAGACGTTCGATGCGATTTTCTCGAAGTCGATCTGCTTGCGCTCGGAGACGACGTCGAACGCGTTGCCGATCTTCAGGTTGATCACCTCGTCCTTCGGCGTGTGATCGATGTGATCCTCGCCGACGAACTGCGTGCCACCTTTCGAGTCGGATTGATAGACGCGGATCGTGCCGGCCGGCATCGGCATGCCGAGCCCGGCGCTCGCCTCGTTCTTGAACTGATAGTAGACCTGCACCACGTCCTTGAGCGGCGATCCGGGATGCATGGCGTTGCGGTAGTAGAACGCCTGGCCGTCGACGATGTAGCGCTTCTTGACCGGGAAACCGGTGGCGTCGAGCATGCTCACCTGCTTCGTCTCGTTGTTGTTCACCGTCGTCTTTCGATCGAGCGTGTAGAGGTGGTAGTCGGAGAACGACTCCTGCGACATCGGTGGCGGCGCTGCCGGCTTGGCCATGTCGGCGCGCGATTCGAGCTCCATGCGACCGAACGCTTGGCGCACGCGATTGAGCTCGCCGGCCACGAGCTGCAGCTTGGCGTTGCGGAACGCGGTGCCGCTGCCGTTGGTCACCGTCACCCATCCGTCGACGTCGGCCGATCTGTCGTCGCGCGCGACGGTGAGGATGTAGTCGGCGTTCCACGCCAGCTTGGTCGCCAGATACGCCGCCTCGACGCGATGCTTCGCGGCACCGTCGTTCTGCAGCGACCAGATCAGCGTCGGACGCGAATAGAGGTTGCCCGGGAGCTCTGGGAAGCGGATGGAATCGGCATGAAGGCCGGTGACGATATCGTTGCCGATCTGCCACACTGGCGCGTTGTTGTAGCTGAGGAGACGCGCCTTCACCTCCTCTTCCTTCGTGCGGCCGCCGTCCTGCACCAGACGCACGAGCGTGACGTCGCGGCCGACGTACTTGCGCAACAGCTTCTCGGGCTCGAGCAGGTCGTACTCGTAGTTCTGCTCGAGCACGCTGACGCGCGACGGCTCGGTGAGCGATCGAAAGTGCACGGTCGCCGGATTGACGGTCGCGGCGATGTCCATGAAGTGGAGATCAAACGCGCCCCGTGGCAGCTGAATCGATCGCACGTCGCGGACGAGCGCGAGATCGGAGTTGTAGACGGTGAGCGACAGCTCCGTCTGATCGTCGAGCGTGGATGTGTCCTGTGCGGGGGCGGGCGCGGGCGCCGCCGCAACGGCCGTTGCTGGCAGCAGACGCGGGCCATAGGCCACGGCCAACGCGACCACGGGCGCTGCCAGCCAAAGACGTGCGTTCATGTGCAAATCCCTCCTACCCGTAGAACGGGGGAGCGGGCGTTTCTTGCAGCCGGGTCCAAAGGACCCGGTCCACGCGCCGGGCCTAAAAGCCAGGCCCGGCCTACACTGTCCTTTTGGCGCAGCGTCGAAGTACGATCGAGCGCGAGGCACACCATTCTTCCCACGTCGATTTCTGACCTTCAGCAGCGGCTCGCGACGCAGCACTACGTGGCCGACCAGGGCCTGGCCGTGTCGCTGTTTCTGGCGCTTCGGCTGCGGCGTCCGCTGTTCCTCGAGGGCGAGGCGGGTGTCGGCAAGACGTCGCTGGCTGGGGCGGTGGCCTCGGCGCTCGATGCCGATCTCATTCGCCTGCAGTGCTACGAGGGGCTCGACGTCAGTCATGCCGTCTACGAGTGGGACTACGCACGCCAGCTGCTCGAGCTGCGTATTCTCGATGCCACCGGTGGGCTCGGCCGCGACGACGCACGCCGCGAGCTCTATAGCGAGGCCTTCCTCATCAAGCGGCCGCTGCTGCAGGCCATCGATCCCAGCCGATCGCGCCCCGTGGTGCTGCTGATCGACGAGATCGATCGCGCGGACGAAGAGTTCGAAGGCTACTTGCTGGAGCTGCTGGCCGAGTTTCAGGTGACGATTCCAGAACTCGGGACGATCCGCGCCACAGATCCGCCGCTCGTGATCCTCACGTCGAATCGCACCCGCGAGGTACACGACGCATTGAAACGCCGCTGCCTCTATCAATGGATCGCGTATCCGACCTTCGAGAAAGAGATGGCGATTGTGCGGACACGCGTGCCGCAGGCCTCGGCCAAGCTGGCGCAGCAGGTGACGACGCTCGTGCAGGAGCTCCGACGCGAGGAGCTCTACAAGGTGCCTGGCGTGTCGGAGACGATCGATTGGGTCACCGCGCTCGCGGCGCTCGATCGGCAGTCGCTCGACGCCGACATCGTCAGCCACACATTGGGTGTCGCGCTCAAAGCGAAGGAAGATCTCGACGTCATTCGCGGAGAAAAGCTGACCAGTCTCCTCGACCGTGCGATGGCGCAGGCGTAGATCGATGATGCCCCCCGCCGGCAGTCACGACGAGTACGCGACCATCGCGGATCTCTACGATTACGTCGCCCCCTATCGCGATCGCGGCGACATCGCCTTCTTCGTCGACGCCGCGGTGACGGCAGGCGGTCAGGTGCTCGAAGTGGGCTGCGGCACCGGCCGCGTGCTCATTCCCACCGCTCGCACCGGCATCGATATCGTCGGTCTCGATCTGTCGGGGCAAATGCTCGCGACGTGCCGTGAACGGCTGCTGCGCGAGCCGGCCGCGGTGCAGGAGAAAGCGACGCTCGTGCACGCCGACATGCGGCACTTCGATCTCGGACGCAGATTCGCGCTCGCGACCATTCCATTCCGTCCCTTCCAACATCTGCTGACGGTTGACGATCAGCTCTCCTGCCTCGGCGCGATCCGGCAGCACCTGGTTGACGGAGGGGTGTTGATCTTCGACATCTTCAACCCCTCGCTCGATGCGCTTGCGAACCAGCCGATCGGACAAGAGACCGATGCCGGCGAGCCCGAATTCACGATGCCCGATGGCCGCCGGGTCACGCGATCTTTCAAGATCGTGGCCACCGATCGGTTTTCGCAGATCAACGACATCGAGCTGCTCTACAACGTGACGTATCCAGACGGCCACCAGGCCACACTGGTCCACGCCTTTCGCATGCGCTATCTCTTCCGCTACGAGGCCGAGCACCTGCTCGCTCGCGCAGGCTTCGTCGTCGATCGGTTGTACGGAGGGTACGATCGCAGCGAATACGGGGCGACCTATCCGGGCGACCTCGTGTTTGTCGCGCGCAAGGCCGGGACGTGACGTTTGGACCCGCCCGCGCGGTGAGATCGCGCAGGACGTGGCTTGTCCTCATCGTCACGATCGTGGTCGCTACCCTCGGTTTCTACGCCTATCAATTCGCGGTGGTCGGGTCGGCATACGTCGCACACATGCTGTGCTCGGGCGTGTTCGTCTCGGGGCGAACGGTGCATTTCCTCCGTGATCCCTCGTGCGCCTTGGCCTCACACGCAGCGCGGGAGCCTGGGCACACGATGAATTCGTGGCCCGCGTCCTGCGCGCGCTCGACGAGTAGTGCGGAGACAACTGCGATGCTGTTCATGGTCATCGAGCATTTCAAGGGCGGGGATCCGATTCCGGTCTACCGGCGCTTCCGCGATCACGGCCGCATGGCTCCCGACGACGTCCGCTACGTGAACAGTTGGGTGACCCCCGATCTCACGACCTGCTATCAGGTGATGGAGTCGCCCGATCGCGCGCGCCTCGATCAATGGTTGCAGCGATGGCAGGACATCGTCGATTTCGATGTGGTTCCGGTGGTCACGTCGCCGGAAGCGCAGGCGATCGTGGCTTCACGTCTGTAACGGGAGTCGGTGTCAGCCGATACGTTTTCTGAGAGACGCGGTGAGAAAGCGCAAAGGGCCTCCCGATCCGTTTGCCGACTACATCGAGTGGTCGAACAATCGCTACAACCCTGGCCATTACCTCGGCGGAAACATCCCGCCCTATCTCAGAAAGTCGAGTCTCGGTCCGAGAGCCAGCCACCGGATGGGAGTCTCGCTGGCCATTTCCGCGATTCTGGGATTCGCCGTGCTGCTGACGGCGCTGCCGTGGTCGCAGCGAGACTTCGGGCTATCGATGGTGGTCAGCGTCGTATCGGTTGTGTTGGTTGGCGGCGCGGCGGTCGCGATGTTCCGCAACTCGCGACGAAAGAGCCAACGTCAATCCTAGCGTGTGTCCTCTTTAAATGACCTCCGACCCCAATTCTCGCATCGCGCTGCTTCGTGCCGTCAACCTCGCCGGCGTGAACGTCGTCGGCATGGCCGACCTACGCGAGTTCATGACCTCGCTCGGATTAGAGAAAGTGACGACGTTGCTGCAAAGCGGCAACGTCGTCTTTCGAAGCGACGCCGCGGCGGATCGACTCGAACAGCAGCTCGAACGCGCGAGCGAGAAGCAGTTCGGCGCGCGCATCGAGTTCTTCGTCCGCACGGCGGCTGAATGGAAAGCGATGATCGCCGCCAATCCGTTTCCACAAGAGGCGAAGGCCGATCCCTCGCACC
>Ga0075423_10007994_pt1 | contig 10019 bp, 8 predicted proteins | sample SoiMethybrSBSTD2_FD_80114 | JGI IMG/M metagenome (GOLD analysis project Ga0075423, IMG submission 80114) | Bulk soil microbial communities from a Populus tree surrounding site in Tennessee, USA - Soil MetaG P. TD hybrid SBSTD2 | ecosystem: Environmental > Terrestrial > Soil > Tree plantation...
GGAAGGCTGCGCTCGTCACGGGCGGCGCGCGCGGGATCGGCTTCGCGATCGCACAGCGGTTTGCCGACGAGGGCGCGTCAGTCGCCGTGCTCGCGCTCCACGAAGCATCGGCGGCGCGAGCGGCCGAGCAGATCGTCGGCGCCGTCGCGATCGCGGCGGATGTCTGCGACGAGGAGGCGATGGCGCGCGCGGTGCGAGAGACGGTCGAGTCGTTCGGGCGCCTCGACGTGATGGTGAACAACGCGGCGACGATCGCGATCGTCCCCCTTGTCGAGACGAGCGCCGACACGTGGGACCACGTCCTGCGCGTGAACCTGCGCGGCGTATTCCTCGGCTGCCGCGAGGCGGCGCGGCAGATGATCGCGCAGGGAGGCGGCGGCCGGATCATCAACGCCTCGTCGGGCGCTGGACGGCAGGGCAACGCCGACATCGCGGCCTACGCGGCGAGCAAGTTCGGCGTGATCGGCCTGACGCAGAGCCTGGCGGTCGAGCTCGCACCCTACGGCATCACCGTCAACGCGTACTGCCCTGGTCACGTCACCTCGACGCCGATGTGGGACGCGATCGACGAGGCCGTGACCGCGCGCAGCGGCGACGAACCGGGGTCGGCGAAGCGCGCCGCGGAGGCCCAGCCGCCGCTCCAGCGGTCGGGGCGGCCCGAGGAGATCGCCGCAGCGGTCGCCTACCTCGCCTCCGACGAAGCCGGCTTCGTGACCGGCGAGTCGCTGCTGATCGACGGCGGTCTCGTCAGGTTCTGACGGCGTCCTCGAGCGACTGCCCCGCCGCGACGTCGTGCCAGCGGGCCGGCTTCCTGAAGGTGCGGTCGACGCCTCCGCCGTCCCAGCTCGAGATGCGCTCAGGCTTGATCCGCACGAGCACGCGCGGCAGGTCGAGCGTCGCCTCGAAGTACGCCATTCCCCCGGGCCCGAGGTAGCGGAGCACCATCCTCCGCGCGAGCACGACCCAGTCGCCGTCGACGAACTCCGCGCGCCCGCGCACCATCACGCGCCTGTACGGCGTCTCCGGGTTGTCGATGCAGAGTGTCACGCGCGGATCGCGTCGCATGTTGCGGCAGAACCCTGCGAGCTCCTTGGTGACGAGCCAGAAGGACTCGCCGTCGTACTCGTACCAGGCGGGATTCACGTTCGGCCAGCCGTCCTCGCCGATCGTGCCCACCTTGACGAAGATCATCGTCTCGGTGAGGAAGGAGTGCAGCTCCTCCGGCGTCATCCCGCGCCCTCTCCCGAGCTTGAAGCCGCTCATGAGCTGAGCACCGCGACGGCGTCGACTTCCATCAGCAGGTCGGGCAGCCCGAGGTTCGCGACCTGCACGAGCGTGCAGATCGGATACCGGCCCGGGTCGAAGAGCTCTTCGCGCACGCTGATCTCGGCCGGTGCGTGGCGGACGTCCTTGAGGAAGACGGTGATCTTGACCACGTCAGCGAGCGTGCCGCCGGCCGACTCGACGGCGAGCCGGATGTTGCGCCAGACCTGCTCGGCCTGCCGGCGCGGATCGCCGATGCCGACCGTCTTGTTGTCCTCGTCGAAGGCCACCTGGCCGGCGATGTAGAGCGTGTCGCCACAGCGAATCGCGTGCGAATAGGGCTCCGGCGGCGGCGCGATGCCTGCGGGCTCGAGGTAGATCGGCTCCATGCTCCTCCTCTTAGACGGCCTTCTCGGCCATTACGTCTTCGCTCTCTGCCGGTAGACACCGAGGATCGTGAGGATGATCAGGCCCTGGATCAGCTGCTGGTAGAGCGCATTCACCTGCAGGATGTCGAAGAGCTGGTTGAGCGCCACGAGCACGAGCGCACCGCCGAGCACGCCGATGATCGAACCTTCGCCGCCGAAGAGGCTGACGCCGCCGATCACGACCGCGGTCACCGTCGTCAGAAGCAGCGTCGCACCGAGATCGGGCGCCGCGACGCTCGTTTGCGACAGCTCGAGCAGTCCCGCCAGCGCGCCGATCACCGAGCAGACGACGTAGGAGGCGATGCTGACCCGCGTCGTCCGGACGCTGGCAAGCCGCGCCGCTTCGCGATCGCCGCCGATCGCGTACAGGTGCTTGCCGAAGGCGGTCTGCCGGGCGACGTACCAGCAGACGACCCAGAAGACGGCGACCATCACCAGCAGGACCGGAATACGTCCCCAGGTGTCGGTATAGAGGTTGTAGAAGCTGGGGGCCGCCGAACCGATCGGTTGCACGCTCCACGTGTAGCCGACGCCCTGCAGGATGTAGTACATCCCGAAGGTCGCGATGAACGGCGCGATCCGCAGGTAGTTGACCAGCACGCCGTTGATTGACCCGACGCCGATCCCGATCCCGATCGAGGCGAGCACGGCGAGCGGGATGCGGCTGTCGTGCCCGCTCATGATCACGGCCCCGGCCATACCGCTGATCGTCGCCACCGAGCCGATCGAGAGGTCGATCCCGCCGCCGACGACGACGAAGAACTGGGCGGCCGAGGCCATGCCAACGAACGTCGCGGCCTTCAGGGTCTCGACGAGCACCGGCTCCGAACGGAACGTCCCCGACATCGAGATCCCGATCGTCATCAGCACGGCGAGCAGCGACCACGCGATCAGCGCCCGCGGCTGCCGCCGGAGCCAGTCGCCGGAGAACTGGGCCGGGATCGCGGTCACGCCGGTCCCCAAAGCACGCGTTTCCGGCGCCTCATGCCGCGGCGCTTCCCTCTTCGCTGTGGGCGCCGAGGACGGCGAGCCGGAGGATCCGTTCCTCACTGAACTCGTGCGGCTCGAGGCTCCCGGCGATCCGCCCTTCGCTCATGACGAGGATCCGGTCGCTCATGGCGATCACCTCCGGGAGCTCGGACGAGATCAGGATCACGCCCGCGCCGCCGTCGACGAGCTCGTCGATCAGACGGTAGATCTCGAACTTCGCGCCGACGTCGACGCCGCGCGTCGGTTCGTCGAGCACCGCGACCTCCGGTGCGGGCTTCCGGACGAGCCACTTGCTGAGGACGACCTTCTGCTGGTTGCCGCCGGAGAGCGTCCGGGCGGGAATGTCGGTTCGCGGCGGGCGGACGCCGAACCTGTGCGTCGCCTCCTGCGCCAGCCGCCGCTCGTCCGCCGTTCGGACGACACCTGCCTTCGAGAGCTCGCGCAGCGACGCGAGCCCCACGTTCTCGCGCACCGAGTGCGCGAGGATCAACCCTTCGCGCTTGCGGTCCTCCGGAATCACCACGATGCCGGCACGGACGGCGTCGCGCGGACTCTTGAGTCTCACCGACCGGCCGTTTCGCACGACCGAGCCGGACTTGGCGGGACGGATGCCGCCGAGGGCGCTCGCCAGCCGCGACCTGCCCGAGCCGACGAGGCCCGCGATGCCGAGCACCTCTCCGGCCCGAAGCTCGAAGCTCACCGGGTCGACGTCAGGCCGCAGCTCGAGCTCGCGGGCCTCGAGCACGATGCGTTCCTGCGGCGGCTTGCGCGCCGGCCGCGCGCCGATGTCGCGCCCGACCATCAACCGGATCAGCTCGTCGGTCGTCAACCCCTCGACGTCCCGGCTCGCGACGACGCGGCCGTCCTTGAGCACCGTGGCGCGGTCGGCGAGCCGGAAGATCTCCGCGAGCCGGTGCGAGATGTAGAGGATCCCCAGCCCGCCGGCCCGAAGCTCCTCGATCACCGCGAACACGCGGTCGAGCTCCGGCCCCGAGAGGATCGCGGACGGCTCGTCGAAGATCAGCACCCGCGCCTTGAAGACGAGTGCACGCGCAATCTCGACGAGCTGCCGCTCGGCGACACTGAGCGCCGACACCTCGCTACCGAGACGAATGTGTGCGCCGACCCGGTCGAGCGCCTCACGCGCCTCGCGCTTCATCGCCGCCCGCTCGAGCACCCCGGGCACGCGGCGCGCTTCGCGGCCGAGGAACATGTTCTCGAGCACGGTCAGTGTCGGCACGAGGCTGGGTTCCTGGTAGACCGCGCCGACACCGTGGTGCCGCGCCTTCTCCGGCGTGAGCGTCCCCACCTCCTCTCCGGCGATGAGGACCACGCCGGCGTCGGCGGTCTCCGCTCCGGTCATCACTTTCACGAGCGTCGACTTCCCCGCGCCGTTCTCCCCGACGAGCGCGTGGATCTCTGCAGGAAGGACCTCGAGGGACACGTCGTCGAGCGCGGTGATCCCGCCGTAGCGCTTCGTGATGCCCCGCGCCCCGACGAGCGCTCCCTCGAAGTCCTTCATGCCTCGTCCTACCTGATGAGGTGGATTGCAGCCAGCTCCGCCTTCGTCAGCACCGCGTCGGTGCCGACGTAGAGGTCGTCGCTGTACTGCGACTTGTAGTAGCGGTTGAGTGGCGGGTAGAGGTTGCCGTACTGCGAGAGCTTCGAGATGTTGATCTCCTTCGGCACCTTCTGGCCCTTGGCCGCCTTGACCGCCGTCTCGACGCAGACCTTCGAGTCGACCGGCGGGAACTGCAGCATCGCCGCCTGCACCTTGTTCTCGATCGCGAGGCGAAGGCTCCCGTTCGTTGCGGCAGCGCCTGCGTTCGGCGGGATCGGCTTCACGCCGGCGTCCACATACGCCTGCAGGATTCCCGTCACCGCCTCGCCGCCGACGCCCCAGGTGCCGTCGAACTTCTTCCCCGACGCGATCGCGGTCGCGGTCAGCTGCTTCGCGGTGCTGATCGAGTAGTTCGCGTTACCTCCGTTGACGACCTTGATGTTCTTGTACTTCTTGATCACGGAGTTGAAGCCCTGGTCGTAGAGGATCGTCGTCCCGTTGCCGGGCAGCCCGCCGATGTAGAGCAGGTTGCCCTTGTAGTTCATCTTCTTCGCGAGCCACTCTGTGAGCGGGACCGTCGCCGTCGCCGGATTCGGATTGACGAGTGACGTGTACTTGTCCGAATTGATCTTGCTGTCGCAGAGGACCACGGGGATCCCCGCGGACATCGCGCGTTCGACCGGGCCGGTGTCGGCGGCCTGCCCGAGCGGGACGACGACCATTGCATCCGGATGGGTCGCGATCGCCGTCTGGAGCTCCGGCAGCTGCTTGGTGGCGTCGCCCTGGCCGTTGTAGTAGACGAGCTTGACACCCAGCTGCTTCGCGGTCTTGCGGGCGACGGCGTCGAGCTGCGCCGCCCAACTGTTCGACGTCCCCTGAGAGACGAACGCGATCGTGAGCTGAGCCTTGCGGGCGCCCGACGACGCGTTCACCGCGACGGTCGTCGCGAGTGCGATCACCGCGGCGACCGCCACCGCCCCTCGCGCACGCCTGCCAACGGCTGAGTACTGACGAGACATCTCCTCCTCCCTCCCTTTCAGTTCGCTGGACTCTTCTTGAGGAACTGGAACACGGACACAGCAACGAGCATTACGGCGCCCTGGATGATCAGTTGCATGAACGGATTCAGTGACGACAGGGTGACCACGTTGAGCAACGCGAGCAGGAAGAAGACGCCGGTGAGCGCGCCGACCACCGACCCCTCACCGCCCGTGAACGCAACCCCGCCGACGACTGCGGCTGCAATCGACTGCAGGTTGTAGTTGCCGCCGATCGTCGGGTCGACATAGCCGACGTAGGCGCTGAGGATGATCCCGGCGATGGCTGCGAACAGGCCGCACATCACGTAGGCCGAGACGCGGACGTTCGTCGTCGAGATCGCAACTCTTCGCGCGACCTCCGGTGAGCGTCCGACGGCGTAGATCTTGCGCCCGTACGTCCCGCGCCGGAGCACGAACCAGAGCACGAGCGCAATCGCGAGACAGATGATCAGCGAGTACGGCACGATCCCGACGCCGTCGAGGGCGACCGGCCGCAGCTCTTTCGGGATGTTCCCGGCAGGGACGCCCTTCGTATAGACGAGGAGCGCACCCTGGATGCACGCGAGCATGCCGAGCGTTGCTGCGAACGGCGGCACGTCGCGCAACGAGACGAGCAGGCCGTTCACGAGGCCGACCGCGACGCCGAGGCAAAGCGAGAGCACGATCGACGCGGCGATCTGCGTGTGGTGCCGGTTCATCACGGCGATGATGATCAGGGTCGCGTTCATCACCGCTCCGACGGAGAGGTCGATCCCGCCCACGAGCAGAACGAGCAGCTGCCCGAGCGTCACGATCCCGAGCACCGAGCACTGCTGCATGAGGACGTGCAGGTTCTGCGAGCGGTAGAAGTCCGACTCGAACACCGCGAGCAGGACGCCGGCGACGAGCGCCGCCGCGATCGGCACGACGGAGACACGCCAGGAGCCGCCCGAGGCCCAGTCGACGAGGAGCGAGCGTGCCGCCGAGGGCCGCTCGTTCGCTGCGAGCGACGCGCTGCCGGCGCCGTCCCTCATCGGCTCACGGCCGAAGCGAGCGCGCGTTCCGGCAGGAGCAGCGCCGCCGAGCCGTCGACGGGCTCGTAGAGCGTCGTGGCATCGCCCTTCCAGCCCATCGCGCGCGAGATCTCGACGGCGGCCGTCGTCACCTGCGGGCCGGCGCCGTCCGGGTCGAAGAATTCCTTGATCGTCGAGAGGCTGATCGCAGCGACCGACCGTCCTGTGTGGTCGCGAATCGGCGCGCCCACACACCAGACGCCCAGCAGGGCTTCCTGCTGGTCGACGGCGTACCCGCGCCGCCGCGTGCGGTCGAGATCGGCCAGGAGCGAATCGGGGTCGGCGAGCGAGTACTCGGTCACGCGCTCGAACCCGACGCCCTCGATGATCGTCAGGACAGACTCGTCGTCCAGCGCGGCGAGCAGCGCCTTGCCGAGGCTGGAGCAGTGGAGCGGCCGGCGGGAGGCGACGCGGGGGTCGGTCCGCACGTCGCGGGCATCGCTCAGGATCTTGTCGACGTAGAGCAGCTCTCCGGCCTCCGGGACCACGAGCAGCGCCGTGTCGTGCGTCGCCGCCACGAGCCGCTCGAGGGGCGCGCGTGCAGCGGTCCGCAGCTCGAGGCGGTCGGCGACGTTGAGCCCGAGCTGGATCAGCCTGGCACCGAGGTGGTAACGGCGGGCGCCGTCCTCCATCAGGTAGCCGCGCCGATGGAGCGTGCGGACGAGTCCGTGGGTGCTGCTGCGCGCCAGGCCGAGCTTGTCGCTGATCTCCGAGACGGTCAGGCCCTGTGACTCCCCCGCCAGGAGCTCGAAGATGTCGAGCGCCCGGTTCGCCGACTTGACGGGGTTCGCTTCCACGTCAGCCGCTCTGAGCGCGCATCAGGGCCCCGCTGCTCCATTCACAACCGTGAACCGCAGTCATCCCAGTGAACTTAATCGAGCGCAGCGGCAGCGGTCAAACGAGAACGAGCAGGGCCCCGCCTGGGACGGCGCCGACCGATTCGCGGGCTACATCGCCTGGTTGACGAGATTGAGGATGTTGCCGTCGGGATCCTTGAACCAGACGGCCCTGAGGTCGCCCATCACGTGCACGTCGCCGTCGCGCGTCGTGCCGGGCAGGTCGTCGTAGCGCTCGAAGCTCACGCCCTTCCCCTGCAGGCCCTGGACGATCGCGTCGAACTCGTCGCCGACCGCCCACGAAGCAGCGGTCGCCTGGTTCGTGCCTGCGTATCGGGACTCGTACACGAGAATCGCCGAGCTCCCGCTCCGGTAGAGCGCTGCAGTCGGATCCGGTGAGCCGTTCTCGATCTGCGTCAGCCCGAGCGTGTTCTCGTAGAAGTTCCGCGCCGTCTCGATGTCCTTGACGGCCAGCGTGGCTGCGGCGTCCTTGTCTCCCAACATTGTCGACCTCCCTGGTCAGATGGATTCACACCCTAATGGTCGTCATCAACCGAGCGTCCCGCAGGGCGGCGACCGGTGCCCAGGCGATCTGCGACAGCGCGCAGGCCGAGGTCGCCGGCGACCCCGAGCCCCTCCTCGCGTAGCGCAGCGGCCCGTTCGCGGTCGTCCCCGAGCCCACGCTCGAGCAGGACCTCGACGCAATCGGCAATGGTCCATGCGTACTCGGCCCGGTATCCCGCGCCACGGCAGAACTCCATCCCGGCTGCGAAATGCTCGAGCGCCGAATCCAGCTGCCCGCAGGTAGCCGCGAGCAGGCCGAGCACGCGGTCGTGGGCGAGCGGCACGAAGAAGCTCGCCGTGCCCCGCTGCGGCTCGATGATCGCGTAGAGCTCCTCAGCCGCCTCCGCATCCCGTCGGTACACCGCGGTCAGCGCGAGCCCGTTCGTCGCGTACAGTCTCAGGGCCGGATTAAGCCTCGGCAGCGCAAGCACACCACGTGCAAAGGCAGCGCCGGCGTCCAGCCGCTCGTCGGTGCCGCCCGCGCAAGCGACGAGCGCGGCCGCGACAGCGGAGAAGACGTGATCTGCGATCGGCCCCGGCGGGGGCACGCTCGCAGCCACCTCGTGCAGACGCGCAATGTACGCGGCGCTCTGCGAGAAGTCACCGAGCTGGCAATCGAGTATCGCCCGCAGCCCAAGATGACGCGGATCGTTCGCTGCGACGCTCAAGCCGAGCTCGCTCAACTCGCGGGCCGTCTTCCAATCGCCGTCGTACAGGCACGCGAGCTCGTTGCTGAAGCTGCTCGAGGTCAGCCACCAGCTTTCTCGGAGACGCCGAGCCTGAGCGAGCGCCGCCGCGGCGTTCGTATGTGCATGCGCGCGCATCCCGGTCGCGCTGGAGGCAAACGCGACGGATCGACGCGCCGCCATCTCCGCTCGTGGGTCGCCGTCGGCGACAGCGAGCTCAACGGCTGGAAGCGCTCTGGCAAGGCAGTCCGCCCAGCGAAGGTGAAACGCATCGACGAAGGCAGCGTTGGCGAGCGTCCTCCGCTCGAGCGCCGCATCCTGTTCGCGTGCCGCGATTCGGCGTGCCTCTCCGAACACCAGTTGCGCTCGAGCGTAGTCCGCCTCGATGAACCCGACGAACCAGCCATGCTGGGCAAGCAGGCGTCCCGAGTCGTGGGAGTCCGAAGCCACACGCGCAAGAGCGTCGGCGATCAAGTCGGCGGCGTCGGTGTGGCCAAAACGCAGAGAGAGGGGCAGCGGGTGAGCGGCCACGGCAACGGCCCGGTTGACGTCGCCCGCCTCGATGTAGTGGTCGTACACGCGACGAAGGTTCGTGATCGCCACCTCCACCTCGTGCGGGGGAAGCGTCGCGAGCTGAGCGCGCGCGATCCCGAAGACGAGTGCGGCCGTCTCGTCGTTCAGCTCGCGGTCACTCTCGGCGGCGAGCGCGCGTTCGAAGTAGGCGAGCGCTTGTTCGGGGGCATGCGCCGCAAGGGCTGACTCGCCGGCCGGTAGCGAGTAGCGGACGAGCTTGCCGGTGCCCACCACGGCCCTCGCCTCGTGAAAATGATGCACGAGCTCAGCTGCGTGACTGTCGACCTGCTCGCCGTAGAGTGCTTCGAGCGCTTGCGCGATTCGCGCGTGAAGGCGCGCGCGGCGTGTCTGCGAGAGACTGTCGAGCAGCGTCCCCTGGATCAGCGTGTGGGTGAATTGGTACCGGCCGGCAGATCCAGCCGGCTCCTCGAGGATGTGCGCCGTCAGCGCCTCTTCGAGCTCGTTCGGCAGCTCGTCGTCCGACACGTCCGCGATCTGCGCAAGCTGTGCGAGCGTGAACTCTCGTCCGAGCGCCGACGCGAGGGTCAGCATCTCGTTGCAGCGTGGTGAAAGTCGGTCGAGACGTGCACCGATCGCCTCGCGGACGCCGTCGGGGATCCGGGCAACGTCGAGCCCGCCTTCGTTCAAGAGGAGTTGGACGACCTCGCTGACGAAGAACGGGTTGCCCTCGGTGTGGTCGCGCACCGTGCTCACGAGATCCTGATCAGGTGCGAATCCGCACGCATCCTCCAGAAATCGAGCGACGTCGTCGTTCGCGAGACCACTCAGCAGGACACGCTCGAACAGCCGCTCGCGCGCGAGCTCGCCGAGCGCGTGGGCAAGGCTGTGCGAGACCTCGGTATGCCTGTAGGTGCCGATCACGAGTAAGGGCGTATCGACAAGCTCGCGCGCGGCGAACTCGAAGAGGAGCAGCGACTCCTTGTCCGCCCAATGGAGATCGTCGAAGACGAGCATCAGCGGCGTGGTCCGACTTGCGCGTCGCAAGAAGTTCGAGACTGCATCGAA
>Ga0075423_10008004_pt1 | contig 10014 bp, 9 predicted proteins | sample SoiMethybrSBSTD2_FD_80114 | JGI IMG/M metagenome (GOLD analysis project Ga0075423, IMG submission 80114) | Bulk soil microbial communities from a Populus tree surrounding site in Tennessee, USA - Soil MetaG P. TD hybrid SBSTD2 | ecosystem: Environmental > Terrestrial > Soil > Tree plantation...
CTCGTCAACGTCGCGGCTCCACTCGAGCTGCTGCCGGAGCCGGTCGGAGAGCATGCGGGCGGCGGCGAAGCCCTCGGCGCGACGCGTGCTCATGATGCGCTTGGCGCCGCGGACGGCCAGGGGACCGCTCGCGCCGATCCGGGCCGCCAGCCCCTGCGCTTCTGCGCGCAGGCGCTCGGCGGGATGCACGGCGAGGACCAGTCCGAGGCGCAGCATCTCGGCGGCGTCGATCTCGCGGCCCGTGCCGATGAGCTCGAGGGCGCGGGCGCGGCCCACGATGTCGGGCAGGCGCACCGGGCCGCCCGCACCGGGGAAGCCGCCCCACAGCGCCTCGGGCAGGCGGAAGGTCGCGGGCGCGGCGGCGAGCCGGATGTCGCAGGCGAGCGACAGCTCGGCCGCGCCCGCGCGGGCGGCGCCGTTGTACGCGGCGATGACGACCTGTGGGAGCGCCTCGAGCGCGTCATAGAGTCGGTTGGCGATACGGACCAGCTCGAGGATCTGCTCCTTGGTGTAGGCGGCCCGGACCGTCGGGTTGAGGATGCCCATCGAGAAGAACTCCGAGCCGCTTCCCGTCACCACCACGGCCTGGGCCTCGTCGTCCGCGCCGAGCTCGTCGACGATGCTCTGCATGGCGAGGAGCACGTCGCGGGTGAGGCGGTTCTGATCATCGGGGCCGTCCAGCGTGAGGGTGACGACGCGCTCGGCGCGCTCGACGTGGAGCTTGGTCATGCGCTCACGCTCCGGGACAGGGGATGACGCGGAACTCCACCCGGCGGTCCAGCGCGTCGCGCTGATCGTCGGTGCCGCTCCCCACGATGTTCTCCCGCGAGCCGACGCCGGCGGTCTCGATGCGCGAGGCGGGCTCGCGCGACTCCGCGACGAGGCGCCCCTTGATGAACTCCGCCCGCCGCAGCGAGAGCCGCTCGTTGTTCACCTCGGAGCCGGTGCGGCTCGTGTGCCCGACGATCTTGAGACAGGACTTGGTTTCCTTCATCTGCACGGCGATCTGGCGCAGCCACAGGGGATACGGCCCGCTGATCTTGGTGTCCGGCCAGAAGTCCGTGCTGCCCGGGCGGAACAGGAACTTCACCGCGAGATTGTTGGTGGCGAGGCCGATGGCCACGATCCTGCCGAAGGCCGTCTCCGCCTCGCCGCCGCGCCCGAGATTCCAGTAGATCATGTAGAGGCCGTTGTAGACGCGGAGCTGCTGGCCGTCCTGGCGCTTCGCGGCCTCTTCGTAGTAGGGCAGCGCCTCCGCGTACTTGCCGACGTTGATCGCCGCCATGCCCTCGTTCACCACCGCGGACGTCGGCAGCCGCTCGATGTAGACCGCGTCGGCGGGCTGGGCGGCGGCGGTCTCGGCGGTCTTGATCTGGCCCTCGATCACCCGATCTTTCGCGATGGCCGGGCTCTCGCGGAAGAAGGGCGTGGGGGTGACGTCCACCGAGTCGTCGCGGACCCGCGCCGCCGACTGGGCCACCACGAGGCCGGCGCGGATCTCGGTCACGGACATGTTCAGGCGATAGAGCCCCTTCTCGTTCATCACCGGAGTCATCGTGGACGTGACCACGTACTCGGCGCGCTTCAGGAATTCCGGCGTGGCGGCGTAGACGTCGAACTGCTTGAACTTGGCCTGTGTGCGCTCGTAGACGAAGGCCTCGGCGAGCAGGGTCGCCTGCGTCTGCTGCCCCGTCGCCGCGTCGATGATGGTGTCCACCACGATGACGCTGCGCCTGGCCTCGGCGCCGCCGGCCCTGGGGGCGAACGCGGGGAGGCGCTGGAGCTGGATGAAGAGGTCGTCCACCGCGTAGGCGATGCCCTGCGCGAAGGTGAGATCCGAGCGCTGGGGCGCCGGACGCTCCGGCAGCGGGGGCGGCGCCGGGGGCGGAGGCGGCGGCTGGCTCGCGCAGCCGGCGAAGAAGGCCAGCGCGGCGAGAAGCCAGGCGCCACACACCACGAGCGTTCGCGGTTGGGCTAGCGACATGAGGTCGTCATCTCCCGTTGCTCGTCCGGCGTGAGCGTCTCGCCGAGCGCGGCGCGCTGGAGGAGCCGCGAGCAGCGCGCGCTGGGCGGGGCCGTCGGCGGCGGCGCCGCGCTCGGCTGCGGTGTGGCGGGTGCACCGGCCATCGCGCTCTTCGGTGGCGCCGGCGCAGGCTTGGCCTTCTTGACGCCCGACGTCTCCGCGGGGTGCGGGGCCGGCGCGGACGGGCTCGAGGGAGCCGGGGCCGCCGGGGCGAGGGTGGGCGACGCCTGGGCGGCGGGCGCCGCCGCGGGCTGCTCCGTGGGGGTCGGCGCCGGAGGCGCGGGCGGCGTGACCGACGCGGCCGAGGGTCCCGACGGCGCGGAGACCGGCGGCGCGACGACGGGCGGCGCGGCAGCCGGCGGCGCCGGGGACGACGGCTCGCGGGAGGCGGCGCTGGTCGCGGCCGGTAGCTCGCGCACGACCTGGCGTGACGGCCACGCCACCCAGGCCACGACTCCGACGCCGACGATCGCGACCGCCGCGATGAGACCCAGGCGCGCGGATCGGCCCTGCGGCCTCGACGTCGCGACCGCGGCCGGCGCGCGGCCGGCCATGCCGAGGCTCTGCAGCGCGGCCTCGATCGCGTCCGCAGACGCGGTCAGGCGAAAGACCTCGTGCTCCCGCCCGTGCTTGTCGGCGCGCAGGCCCAGCGGCTCGAACAGCGTCTGGAAACTCGAGTCGAGATAGAACACCGCCTCCTGGAAGCTGCGCGAGGCCGTGGTTTCGCCGGGCTGGGCGAAACTCATGATGCGCTCGGCGGAGTTGACGCCCTCGCCGACCATGTTCGGATGCCCGTTCACGTCGGTGACCACCTTGAGCGGCCCCAGGTTGATGCCGAGCCGCAGGTCGCGCGAGCGCAGCAGGCTGTCCTCCGGAGCGTCCTCCAGCTCGCGGCGCAGGCGCAGCGTGAGGCTGAGCGCGTACTCCGGGCTCACCAGGAAGCCCACCGCGGCGCCGTCGCCCGTGTCGAGGACGATGCGGCTATTCGCCGGGTACGGCGCGACCAGGCGCTGAAGCAGGCGGGCAAGCACTTCCTTGGCGGCGAGCTGGGCGGGCACGGACTTCTTCGAGAAACCCACGATGTCCGCGAAAACGACCGCGGCCATCCGGGTCTGGCGATCGAGCTGGGTGTCGGCAGACTGCTTCATGATCCGGAATCGCCCGCAAGAATAACGCTTTTCCGCCCCGGCGTGCAGGGGGTTCCGCGGCCGCCGGGGTGGGGGCCGTCCGTGCTAGCGCGTGGCCTGGAGGACCTCGTTGAGCGCGGCCGGGTCCACCGGCTTGACCAGGTGCGCGTCGAAGCCGGCCTCGCGGGACAGCGCACGATCCTGGGGCTGGCCGTAACCGCTGACGGCGATGAGCCGCACCGTGCGGCCCAGCTGCCGGCGGATGCGGCGCGCCGCCTCGTAGCCGTCGATGTCGGGGAGGCCGATGTCCATCACCACCACGTCGGGCGCGTGGCGCACGGCCGCCTCCACGCCCTCGGCCCCGGTGGCCGCTTCCAGCACCTCGTGGCCCAGCATGCGGAGCAGGGTGGCCTGCATTTCGAGGGCGTCGTGATTGTCCTCGACGAGCAGGACGCGCTGCGCGCGCGTGGCCGGCGCGAGGGCCGGCGCGTCGGCCGGCCGGCTCTCCGGCGCGACGAGGGGCAGCCGAACGATGAAGCGCGCGCCGCCCCGGGGCTCGTTCCTCGCCTCGATGCGGCCGCCGTGGAGCTCGACGAGATGACGAACCAGCGTCAGGCCGATGCCGAGGCCGCCTTCCGTCCGGGCGAGCGTCGGGTTGGCCTGCACGAATAGCTCGAAGATCGCCTCGATCTTGTCGGGGGGAATGCCGATGCCGTTGTCGGCGACGACGAGGACGGCGTCCTCGCCCTCGACACCGAGCGAGAGCCGGATCGCCCCGTCGACAGGCGTATATTTCGACGCGTTGTTGAGCACGTTGCCGATGATCTGCGCAAGCCGGACCGGATCGCCGGACACGGTGACGGGCTCCGCGGACACGGACATCGTCAAGCGCTGGCGCTTGCCTTCGATGCGGTGCCGCTCCATCTCCACCGCCTGCTCGAGCGCGTTGCGCAGATCCACCGGCACACGCTCGAGGTCGACCAGCCGGCCGCCGATCCGCGCCACGTCGAGCAGATCGTCGAGCAGGCGCGCCAGGTGGCGCGCCTGGCGTCCGATCAGACCGCGTGCCCGGTCCTGCTGCGGCCGCACCGCGTCGGGGCGCTCCAGCACGGCGAGGGCATTGACGATGACGCCCACGGGATTGCGCAGCTCGTGCGCCAGCATCGCGAGGAACTCATCCTTGACCTGGTTCGCCAGCCGCGCCTGGGCGAGGGCCGCCTGCTCGAGTCGCCGCAGCTCGTCCCGCTCGGCCTCGAGACGCTTGCGCTCGCTGATGTCGCGCGCGATCTTGGACGCCCCTACCACGCGGCCGTCGCGCGCCCGGATGGGCGAGACGGTGAGCGAGATCGGGATGAGGCGGCCGTCCTTGGCGCGGCGCTCGGTCTCGAAGTGCTCGATGGACTGGCCGAGGCGAAGGCGCCGGAGGATCTCGTCTTCCTCGAACAGCCGCTCCCTCGGGATGATGATCGTGATCGGCTGGCCGAGCACCTCGCGCTCGGTGTAGCCGAACAGCCGCTCGGCCGCGCCGTTCCAGGACGTGATCCGGCCCTCGAGCGTCTTGCTGATGATGGCGTCGTCCGCGTTGGCGACGATGGCGGCCAACCGGGCGGCGTAGGCTTCGGCTTCGGAGAGGTCGCTCATGGGCTGAGAACGTAATGGTACCTCGCTCTCATGCCGTTCCGCTTGGCGCCGTTTGTGCTAAGTAGGATCCAGTTGCGTACCGCGCCGCGTTGCCGCTGGGAAGAAATTACCGACCCGAGGACCGCCTGCGCACGCTCCTGGCCTCGAGCCGGCGGTAGCGCGCGGGGCTCAGGCCGAACGCCGACTTGAAGTGGCGCGTCATGTGCGCCTGGTCGGCGAAGCCGGCGGCCAGCGCGACCTCGGCCGGCGCCTCGCCGGCGCGCAGGCGCTCGCGCGCCCCATCGAGCCGGCGTAGCAGCGAGTAGCGGTACGGGCTGGTGCCGAGGGCGGCGCGGAACTGCCGCGCGAGCTCGTAGCGCGTGAGCCCGCTGACCTGCTCCAGCTCGCGCGAGTGCACGATCCGCGCGGTCTCCGCGTCGAGGAAGCTCCGGGCGCGCGCCACGGCGCCACCGTCGACGCGCGGCGGGCGGATGGCCGTGGCGCAGCAGGGATCGGCGTCCAGCAGCGCCTCGGTCAGCGCGAGGACCAGCGCGTCGGTGGCCAGCGGCTCCGGCTCGAGCCTGAAGGCGCCCGCGATGGCGGAGGCCAGGGCCGCGTTGACGGCGACCGGCTCCTTCACGAAGGGCAGGGGCGAGGGCCCGCCGCGAATCGCGCGCGCGGCCTCCTGCACGCGCGCCGGCGCCACGTAGACGATGCGATAGCCGAAGCCGTCCCGCGTTCCCGCGCGCCCGTCGTGCGTCTCGTCCGGGTGCAGCACCACGACCTGGCCCGGCAGGCTCGCCTCGGTGACACCACGATAATCGAACGCCTGGACGCCCGAGTCGGTGAGGCCGATCGCGTAGGTATCGTGGCGATGACGGTCGAAGCCGCGGCCGCCGAACCAGGCCTGAAGCCCCTGCACCCCGTCTCCCACGGAGCGGGTGCGCATCCAGTCCGCCGGCCGGGTCGCGCACGATCGTTCAAGACGGCGCCGCGTGCCTCTCCCTACCATGACCCCATCATGACACCGGAGCGCGCCTTCGCGTTCGTCGTGTTCGCCATGGTCGCCGCGGGGACGCCGGGGCCGAGCAATCTCCTGCTCACCGCCACCGGCGCCCAGGTCGGGATCCTGCGCGGGATCCCGGCGCTGCTCGGGGTGAGCCTCGGCATGGGCGTGATGATGCTGACGGTCGCCTACGGTCTCGGCCGCGTCGTGCTCGCGCACCCGGATCTGGTGCGCGCGCTCAACTGGCTAGGCGGCGCCTTTCTCCTCTGGCTGGCCTGGAAGATCGCGACCGCGAAGGGCGGCGACGCCGGCGCGGCGCGTAAGCCGGTCGGCTTCGTGGGCGCGGCGGCCTTCCAGTGGATCAATCCGAAGTCGTGGCTGGTCTGCGCCAGCGCGGCCGGGACCTACCTCGCCGCCGGCTCCGGCAGCGCGCTGGCCCAGGCGACGGCGTTCGGCGGGCTCTTCACGCTCGCCTCCCTGCCGTGCTGTCTCGTGTGGCTCGCGTTCGGGGCCGCCGCGCAGCGGCTCCTGCGCACCGCGCGCGCGCGGCGGATCTTCAACGTCGCCATGGGCGCGCTGCTGGCGGCCTCGGTCGTCCTGATCGTGCGCTAGTCGCGGCTAGCCGACCGGCGTCGAGCGGGTGACGTCGAGCGGGTGGTCGATCAGCGGCTCCACCCGCGCGAGCATGCGCACGGTGTGCGGCTCCTCCGCGTGGCGCTCGAAGGCGGCCTCGTCCGTCCATCGGGAGTGGACGTAGTAGAGCCGCGGGTCGCGGAGGGAGCGGAACACCTGGCCGCTGAGACAGCCCGCCTCGGCGCGCGTCGAGACCATGCACTCGGTGAGCGCCTCCCCCACCGTCTTGTCGTGGCCGGGGCTCGCGTGGAAGCGTGCGAAGACGTAGAGCTCCATGGCGCGCCCCTATCCGATGCGGGTCATGGTCATGATCCAGTTGGTCTCCCACGTCTTGCCGTCGTCGGGGGAGAAGGCCTGCTCCCAGCGCGCGGTGTGCTGCGTGATCCCGGACCAGACGAAGCGGACGACGATGGGCCGTCCGTCCAGCTCCTGGCGGCCCTCGAAGACGCCCACGCCGTCCTCGTCGAACGCGCCGATCACCGGCGGCTCGAAGCCGTCGATGCGATTACTGGCCCAGTAGATATGCCAGAGGCGCGTGCGGGGGCTGTACAGACGCACCGACATCCCCACGAAGCCCGGCCAGTGCTCGGTGACGTAGTCGTCCATGTTGCCCAGGCCGCCGGGCAGAAGCCGCGCCTCCTGGGTCGCATCGAACGTCTCCCACTCCGTGCAGCCCTTGAGTCGCTCCTTGAGCCGCTCGTTGCGAATGCTCCAGTGGCCGGTCTGAAAGTCGAAATCGTGCGCGCCGTCGCGCAGGGGCCTGGGAACAGTGGGATTCACCGTCGTCGTCATGATGTGCCTCCTTTGTAGCGCAGGAATGAGCGCCGGGTCGGCGACAGGAGCCGCCGCTCCACGCGCGCCACGCCCGCGGGGGCGGCGGCCGGCGCCTCGGCGGCGGCGCTCTCGTAGCTGTCGCGGCCCGAATAGGCGGCGACCGCCACCGCCACGTTCGCGTCCTCGCGGATCGCGAGCCGCGGATACCCGTTCGGCGAGGGCTCGGTGACGAGCCGTGCCAGACAGATGCCGCGGCCGTCCCGGGCCACGCCGAGCCCGGCGGCCACGACGTCCGGCGTGGCCGGAGCGGCCAGATGCGCGATCGTCGCCACGATCAGCCCGCCCGGCTTCTCGGCGGCCTCGGGCGGCGGCCGCCGCCGCGGGTCGAAGCGGAAGCCGAGCCCGGGGCCGGCGGGGCGCAGGAGCAGCACGTCGGTGTGGTCGGCGATGGTGGCGTTGGCCGCGGGGCGATGCGCGAGCCAGAGGGCGCTCGTGTAGAAGGCGTCCAGCGCGCGCGTGCGCGCCTCCATGTCGGTGAAGCCGCGAATCCAGACGAAGCGGTCCGGGTCCGCGAGGTCGCGGAACTGGCCCAGCACGTGGCTGCCTTCGCGGTCCTGGCTCTCGAGGAAGTGCGCCTCGAAGAGGTCGATGAGGGTGTCGCGCATCTCCGGGTGCTGCCGGTACTGCCGGAGCTCGTAGACGGTGAGGCTCGGTGGCCACTGGCTGGTCATGCCGTGATTCTCGTCCCGCCCCGCGGAGGCTCGAAGAGCCAGTTCCGTCGAAACACGTAGAGCCACTCGGCGCGGGCCCGGGCTGGTATCATCGCCTGGCAGACCCGGGCGCCACCGGATATGGCCAGTTCCCCACCATCACCGAGCCTCCTGATCCGCCTGGACGGCCGCGCGCGCGGCTCTCTCCAGCGGCAGATCTCGGCGTCCATCCAGCGCGCGATCCTGGACGGCGTGGTGGCGCCGGGGACGCGGCTTCCCTCCACGCGCACGCTGGCGGACGATCTCGGGGTCTCGCGCACGACCACGCTGCTCGCCGTGCAGCAGCTCCAGGCGGAGGGCTATCTCACCGGGCGCCGGGGCTCGGGCACCTACGTGGCGGCCGAGCTACCCGATGACCTCATCAGCCGCCGCCGCGCTCGGCCCGTCCGGCTCAGGCATCCGGCGCTCTCGCGCCGTGGGGTCGCGCTGGTGGCCGCGCCCCAGGGGGCGCGGCGCCTCGACGGCCCGCCGCGCGCCTTCCGCATCGGCACGCCCGGCCTGGACCTCTTCCCGGCCGCGCTCTGGTGGCGGCTCGCCAGCCGGCGGCTCCGCACGATCACCCCGACCCAGCTCGACTATGGTGAGCCGGCGGGCCTGCGTGTCCTGCGCGAGGCCGTCGCCGACCACGTGCAGGCGGCGCGGGGGACGCGCTGCGGGGCGGAGCAGATCCTCATCGTGGCGGGGGCCCAGCAGGGCCTCGAGCTGATCAGTCGCGTGGCGCTCGACCCGGGCGACCGCGTCTGGATGGAGAACCCCGGCTATCCGGGCGCGCGGAGCGCGCTGCTGGGCGCGGGCGCGCGCATCGTGGCGGTGCCGGTGGACGGGGAGGGCCTCGTGGTCGAGTGGGGCGCGCGGCGCGCCCGCGACGCGCGGCTCGCCTACGTGACGCCGTCGCATCAGTACCCCCTGGGCGTGCCGATGAGCCTGACGCGGCGGCTCGCCCTGCTCCAGTGGGCGGGCCGCGCGAGCGCCTGGGTCGTCGAGGACGACTACGACAGCGAGTTTCGCTACGGGGCACGGCCCATGCCGTGCCTTCACGGACTCGACGTGGACGGACGCGTGATCTACGTCGGCTCCTTCAGCAAGACGCTGTTCCCCGCCTTGCGCCTCGGCTTCCTGATCGTGCCCCCCGATCTCCAGGACGGCCTGGTCGCCGCGCGCGCCGCCGCCGATCAGCATCCGCCCGTGCTCGACCAGACGGTGCTGGCGGACTTCATCGTGGAGGGTCACTTCGCCCGACACCTTCGCCGCATGCGCGTGGCGTATCGCGAGCGGCTCGACGCGCTGCTGGACGCGGCCCAGCGCTTCTGTGGAGGCGTGCTCCGCGTGCGGCCCACCCGGACGGGTCTCCACGCCATCGCCGATCTCGAGGGACCGGACGCGGCGGCGGTGTCGCGGGAGGCGGCGGCGCGGGGGGTGGAGGTCGCGCCGCTCGCCGCCTATCAGGTGGGACGCGAGCGGCCCGCGAACGCGCTCGTGCTCGGCTTCGCGGCGGTGCGGCCGGACGCGGCGAGGCGGGGCATGGAGCGGCTCGCGGCGGCGATCGAGGCGGCGCGGCGGCGGCCGTCCGGACGCCCTCGGGTCTAGTCCCGGAAGAAGTCGACGGACATGGGCGGGTCGACCTGGTTCAGGAGATCGTCCTTCGCCTCGGTGATGTTCCAGTCCGCGTCGGTGAGGGGCCGGAGCTCGCCCTCGGGCTTCTCGGGATCCTTCGGGGTGCCGGGGAAGCCGTTCGAGAAGAAGTCGACGTTCTTCCTCGTGAACGTGATCTTGCCGTCCGTCCCGAACAGCTCGCGCACGTACACCGCCACGTCCGGACCGTTCGAGCCGACGCCGCAGCCGACCATGGTGATCTGGCTGGACGTCGCGAATCCCTTCCTGAACCGCTCGACGGACTTGGCGTTGGCGTTGATCGCGTCGAGGAGATCGTTGATTCCTCCGCTGGACACGGTGAAGATCTCCCGGCCGAAGAAGATCTCCGGGGTGAAGCCGTTCGGCTGCTCGCCGCCGGCATGCGTGATGATGCAGATGTCCTGCCAGACGGTGCCGCTCTTCGGACGC
>Ga0075423_10008005_pt1 | contig 10013 bp, 6 predicted proteins | sample SoiMethybrSBSTD2_FD_80114 | JGI IMG/M metagenome (GOLD analysis project Ga0075423, IMG submission 80114) | Bulk soil microbial communities from a Populus tree surrounding site in Tennessee, USA - Soil MetaG P. TD hybrid SBSTD2 | ecosystem: Environmental > Terrestrial > Soil > Tree plantation...
CGACCGCGCTCGCCGCCAGGGTGACGTTCGACGTGCCCGACGTGGCGGCGTTCGCGAGCGGCGCGAGCAGCGCGCTCATCAGCAGCGTGCCGAGAATGACATTGCGAGCCATGAGACCTCTCTCCGGAATGGGTGCACTGCGAAGCTCCATCCCCAACGACATGGGCGGATCGAGCTCCAAAAGGGCGGCGCCATGGTGTGCGGGCTGCGATCTCCGCTCCCTGGAGTTATCGGCCGGGGCCACGGAGAAACTGGAGCCATGGCGCGGCGGTAAGTCGCAAGAAGGCCGCCATTCTCGGCCGGGGGGGGGAATGGTGTCGGCGATTGCCGGTTTACAGGGTAAACACCGCTATACAGGAAGCTGGCATCGGCCAGCCCATTATCCGTCAGCCAAATAAGTTCGACTTCCTGACCGTTGCTCCCGAGCCACGCGTGCAGCGCGCACATCGCAGAGCCGACTCCGCGGGCAGTCTGCAATCACATCAGGGATGTGCGCGCGGTGCGTCGTGGAGTGCTGGGTGCCGGGGCGCCGCGCTGCGCAGGGTCAGCGCCGCGAGCGCGAGCGCCGCGGCAATCCACAGCAGCATCGCGGCGCGCGTCACGGGAACGGTGGCGGTCCAGCCTTCGGGCACGTAGCGCATCGTCACGCGGTGGCGCCCAGCCGGCACCGCGAGGCCTCGTGCGACCTGGTTCACGCGGTGGATCGGAACCGGTTGCCCATCCACCTGCGCGGTCCAGCCGGGAAAGAAGGTGTCGGCCAGCACCACGAACGCAGGGTCCTTTGCCTCGGCGTCGAACGCGATCGCGTCCGGCTCGTCCTCGAGCCAGCGCAACTCGCAGCGGCTCGAGCCCGGATAGTCACCCGCGGCGGCAGGATCGGCGGTCAGCGCCATGACGTGCGGATCGAAGCCCGGCGCGATCATGCGCTGCACCATCGCGACGTCGTTGCCGGCCGCCTCCACGCGCTGCACCGTGAACAGGCGCCCGAGCGCGCCACGCATGCGGCACACGACCTCGTCCGGAACCTCGCGCACCTTGTCGAACCGCGCGGAGTCGAAAGCCGCCGCGGGCGCGAACGAAACGTAGACCACGCCCAGCGCCTGCAGCGCGGGGACGCTGCGCAGCAGCTCGCCGCCCATGCGCCAAACGCTGGGAGCTGCGCTGTGGCCGCCGCCCAGCGCGCGGGCGCGCCAGCGAATCCAGTCGTTGATCAGGAACTCGGCCTGGGGCTCGAGGCCCGCGCGCCCGGGGGCATTCGTGGCCGGGGGCCGCGCGGATGCGACCCGGACGTGCGGCTCGGCTGCGCCGATGCGGGCCAGCTCCGGCATCGGCGTGGAGTAGAGCACCTGGGCTGGCCCCGACGAGCGCGCGAGGATCGGTCGCAGCACGGAGCCCAGGTCGAGCACGAGGACCAGCGGCAAAGCGGCCGCGGTGACGGCGCGCGCGCGCCCGCCTGCGGCGCGCCACACGAACAGCGCGGCGCCCGCGAGCAATGCCGCGACGCGCAGCGCGAGATCGAGGCCCGCATGGTGCGCGATCGCGAGCGCGGTTGCGTTCCCCATCGCCGGGCGGGCCGCCAGCGCGGCCGCGGCGTATGCGTTCGCGAGCGGACCGCGCCACATCGCGAGACCGGCGAGGAGCGCGAGCGCCGCCGCCGCCGCGGCTGCCACCGGGACGGCGCGTCGCGTTCCCGGCGAAGAGGCGGGCGATGCGAACAGGCGCGCGGAGAGCAGCGCGAGGCCGAGCTGCGGGATGATCTGTGCCGCCGCCGGCACACGGAACCGCGACCAGAAGGGGAGGGCGTTGTAGAGCAGCGTGTAGAGGGGTCCGAGTCGCGCGCCCAGCGAGACGATGAGGCCGAAGCCGGTCGCCCCGGCGAAGAACCACGCCGCGCTCGCGCCGGGACGGCGTCCGCGAAACGAAGCGATGCACGCCGCGACCACGAGGATCCCGGCGTAGCGCGGGTATTCGGTGGAAGGGAGCCCGCCCCAGTAGCCCGCGCCGCTGTGGCCCACCGCCCACGGCCACACCAGCGAGACGAGATCGCCGGGTCCGAGGCTGTAGCCCGCGATCTCGGCGAGGGCCTCGCCGGCATCGGCGGCGCCGCGCGAGGAGTGTGCGCTGTAGAGCAGCGCCGGGTACCAGGCGGCAGCGCCGACGGCAATGCCGAGCGCAGCGGCGCCGGCGAGCCACGCGATCGCCTCCGGGCGCCGCAGCGTGGCGATGCGCTCGATCGCGAAGCCGGCGGCGAGCATGCCGGCGTACACCAGGATCTGGGGATGCCCGCCGAGCGTGGTGAGGGCGAGCGCCAGCGCGAGCGCGAGCGAAGCTGCGAGCCGCGCGCGCTGATCATGGGCGGCGACCACGTGATGGATCGCGAGCAGCATCACCGGCATGAGCGAGGCGGTGAGGCATTGGGCGTCGTGCCCGAAGGCGAGGGGGACGACGAGGTCGGGCATCAGCCCCCATGCTGCGCCTGCCCAGACGGCGCCGAGCGGCCCGGCGCGCCACAGCGCACGCGCGAGCGCGGCCATCGCGAGCATGCCGAGGAGGTGGGCGAGCAGCGGCGCGGTCATGGGGACGGCGCGCGCAACGGGGGCGCGCAGCTTCTCGAAGAGATCGAGCGCGAGGTCGGGCAGGTACTGGGGGCGCGAGTCGGCGAGGCTCACGGTCGCGGGGATGCCGCAGAGCACGTACGGGTTCCAGAAGGTGCGCTCGTGGCGCTCGTGCCAGCGCGCGCGGGAGAAGTCGGGGAAAGGCCGGAACGCGATGGTGTCGCCGAGGGTGAAGATCTCGCCGCGGAAGAGCTGGGGCGCGAAGATTGCGCACCATAGCGCGAGGAGAGCGACGGCGGTCGTGAGCCAATCGCGACGCATTGGCCGTGCGGGACCGGGCGTTGCATGAGCGTGGGGCGCGCCGCGCTCGGGAGTCTTTTCTCTCATTGTCAGGCCGTGCGGCGCTCCGAGTCCGGAATCTTTTCTCTCATTGCCAGGTCGTGCGGCGCTCCGCGCCCGGGAGTCGAGTGATCCATGGCTCGGCCGTGCGGCCATCCGAGCCCGGAGTCATTTGTCTCATTGCCAGGTCGTGCGGCGCTCCGAGCCCGGGAGTCGCGTCTCGTGGCGCCCGCTCGCTCCGCCTAGGGCTCCGCTCGCTCCTCGCGAGCGCGCTCCGGGAACCGCCCGGAGCGCGCCGCGAGAGCGCCGCGAGACGCGACTCCCGAGCGCGGAGCGCTCCTCGGACCGGGCATCACTTCATCACCGCGCCGTAGCGCTGCGCGCGTTCAGCATCTTTACGAACGAGCGGCCGCGGAGCTCTTCGAGGGTGATGCCGGCGGCGAGCGCCTCGTCTTCGGTGAGCGCGCCGCACGAGAGGCCGCGCAGGAAGAAGTTGAGGAGGCCCTGGCCGGTGGCGGCGTCGTCGAAGGTCGAGCCGAGGAGCGTCGCCTGGGCGGCCTTCTCGACGAACGCCTTGAGGCGCGCGCCGGCCTCGGCGCGCGATTCGAGGAAGAAGGCGAACACGGCAGCGTAACGGGTGGGAAGCTGCCCGGGATTGAGGTCCCAGCCTTGGTAGTACGCGTTCTTGAGCGATGCGCGTACGTCGTCGTAGTGAATCTTCCACGCGCGGTGGACGGCATTTCGGTTCTCTTCGACCTGGGCTGGGGCGAGCGGCGGGCCGCCGGGCGTCATGCGATGGGGGCCGACGGGCATCACGGTGGTGGCGCCGTCCGAGAGCAGGATGCCGGTTCCGGCGAGGCACACCTGCATGACGTGGCGCGCGAAGTCGCACGCGAGGTGCTGCGGGAGCTGATACATGGCGGTGATGCCGAGCCCGGCGGTGTAGTCGTACGTGCCGAAGTGGGCGGCGCGGCAGCGCCCGCGCGCGGCGGCGATGAAGCGCGGCAGCGCGAGCGCGCCATCGGGCGCGAAGATGGACTGGGGCGTCTCCACCATCAGCTCGATGCGCAGCGATCCGGGTGCCAGCTTGCGAGCCTTCTCGATCAGCTCACACACCTCGACGGCGGCGGTCGCCTGCTCGGGCGCCGTGATCTTGGGAATGGTGACGACGAAGTTCGCGGGCAGCTCGCCGCCGGTCTTCTTCACCAGCGCGCCGACGTACAGGTCGAGCGTGCGCAGGGACCGCGCGCGCAGCTCCTCGGAGAGCGGCTTGATGCGGATGCCCATGAAGGGCGGGAGCGAGCGCGCCACCATGCCGCGCGCGGTCTCCTCTGCGTCGGCAACGGCGTGGCCGTCTTCCTCGGCGTCGGGACGGTTGCCGTAGCCGTCCTCGAAGTCGATGCGGTAGTCCTCGACCGGCTCGCGCCTGAGCTTCTCGGTGACGCGCGCGTGAACCGCGCGCGCCAGGGATTCCGGGCCCTCGAGCCCGATCGCGCGCGCGAACGTCACGGGATCGGGTGCGTTCTCTTCGAGCGCGCGCAGCGCGGCCGCGCCGAGCTTGGACGCGACGTCGGCGGAGAACAGGTGCGCGCCGCCGTACACGGTGTGGACCGGCTGGCGGTCGGCGCGGTCTCCGGGGTAGGCTTCCGCGAACCGCCGGTTCGCTCCGCTCAACCGGTGCAGCAACTCGCGCGTGTTTCGGGGATCGAGAACGGTATCCATGGGCGTCTCCGTGGGTCGAGCGCGAGAATGTAGGCGGAACCGGGCGTGGATGCGAGGAGGGTCCTGAATGCCGCAGAAGGGACTGGTGGGAAGCCGGGCGGTGGTGGAGCGCAACTACGCGATCCTTCCCCCTCAGGGGATTCCGGAGAGTGTGCTGCCGGAATGGAGCGGAACCGCGGCGCGCGTGCTGGCCGCGCCCGCGATGGGCGCGCGCTTCTCGATGTACATGCTCAACGTCGCCGCGGGCGGCGGCAGCCAGCATGCGCTTGCCGAGGGCGTGCAGGCGTTCTTCTACGTGATCTCGGGCGAGTGCAAGCTCGACCTCGGCGGCCGCGCCAGCGCGCTCAAGGCCGGCGGCTTCGCATACCTCAAACCGGGAGCGCGCTTCGAGCTGTCGGCCCCGCGCGCGAGCCGTGTGATCTGGCTCAAGAAGATCTACGAGCCGCTCGATGCGCGGCGCCCGGCCGACGTGACCGGCGAAGAAGCCAAGGTGAAGGGCGAGCCGTTCATGGGCGTCCCGGAGCTGCTGCTCAAGACGCTGCTGCCCGCCGATCCGGTCTTCGACATGGCGATGAACATCTTCACGTTCCCGCCCGGCTTCTCGCTCCCGGTCACCGAGACGCACTTCATGGAGCACGGGCTCTACATGCTCGAGGGCCAGGGTGTGTACTACCTGGGCGACCGCTGGTACGAGGTCGAGGCCGGCGACTTCATCTGGATGGGGCCGTACGTTCCGCAGTCGTTCTTCGCCACCGGCTCCGATCCGGCGCGCTACCTCTACTACAAGAACGTGAACCGGGACGTCGCTTTGTGAGTTCGCGGCACGCGGCGATCACCCAGGTGCTCAGGCCGCAATCGGTCGGCGTCTCGGTCCCCAAGCTCGAGGGATACGACAAGGTCACGGGGCGCGCGCGCTACGTGGACGACCTGCGCGTGCCGGGCATGCTCCACGGGCGCACGGTGCGCTCGACCATCGCGCGCGGCCGGATCACGAAGGTCGTGCTCGATCCGGCGTTCGACTGGAGCGGCGTGACGGTTGCCGACCACCGCGACATCCCGGGCGAGAACCTGGTGGCGTTGATCGTGGACGACCAGCCGCTGCTCGCGGCGGGCGAGGTGCGCCACGCCGAGGAGCCGATCCTGCTGCTCGCGCACGAAAGCGCTGAGCGCGTCGAGGCCGCGACCCGCGCCGTCCAGATCGAGTACCAGCCGCTGCCGCCGGTGCTCACGATGGAGGAGTCGCTGGCGGCGAAAACGCTGCTCTACCGGCAGGACAACATCTTCAAGGAGATCACGATCGCACGCGGCGACCTGGTGGGCGGCTACGCGGCCTCCGACCAGATCATCGAGGGCGAGTACTACTGCGGGCACCAGGAGCAGCTCTACATCGAGAACAACGGCATGATCGCCGAGCGCACGGAGGAGGGCGGGATCTACGTGCGCGGCTCGCTCCAGTGCCCGTACTACGTGCACAAGGCGCTGATGCGCGCCTTCGCGCTGCCGGCGGAGAAGGTGCGGGTCGCCCAGACCGTGACCGGCGGCGGCTTCGGCGGCAAGGAGGAGTACCCCTCGATGATCGGCGGTCACGCCGCGCTGCTGGCGTGGAAGAGCGGCCGGCCGGTCAAGATCATGTACGACCGGCTCGAGGACATCGCCGCCACGACCAAGCGTCATCCCGCACGCATGCGGGTGCGCGCCGGCGTCAAGCGCGACGGAACGCTGCGCGCGCTCGAGATCGAGATCGTGATGGACGGCGGCGCCTACATCACGCTCTCGCCGGTGGTGCTCTCGCGCGGCGCAATCCACGCGGGCGGGCCCTACCGCTGCCCCAACGTGAAGATCCACGCGCGCGCGGTCGCCACGAGCACGCCGCCCAACGGCGCGTTCCGCGGCTTCGGCGCGCCGCAGACCCAGTTCGCGATGGAATGCCACATGGACCGCATCGCGGCGGCGCTGAAGATGGACCCGGCGGCGCTGCGGCGCGTGAACGCGTATCGGGTCGGCGACGTGACGCCGACCGGGCAGGTGCTGCGCGAGAGCGTGGGCGCCCTGGAGGCGCTGGAGGCGGCGGTGAAGCGCTCGGACTTCGCGAAGAAGCGCGCGCGCTACGCCGCGGAGAACGCGAAGGCCGATGCGCGCGAGGCGGGCGAAGCGCGGAGCCGGCGCAACGGGCACGTCGCGCCGCCGCGGCTCGCCCGCGCGCTGGCCTTGGATCCCGGCGCGCTCGCCCCCGCGCGGCGCGTGCGGCGCGGCATCGGGCTCGCGCTCGTGTTCCACGGCGCGGGCTTCACCGGCAGCGGTGAGGTGAAGCTCGCATCGCGTGCCGCGCTCGACCTCACCGCCGAAGGGCGCCCGCGCATCCTGAGCGCGAACACCGAGATCGGCCAGGGCACGGTGACGGTGTTCTGCCAACTGGTCGCGGAGGCGCTGGGCGTGCCGGCATCGTTCGTGGTGTTCGAGACGCCCGACACCAGCGTGGTGCCCGACAGCGGCCCCACCGTGGCGTCGCGCACGCTCATGGTGGTGGGCGGCATGCTCGAGCAGTGCGCGCGGACCATGCGCGAGAAGCTCGAGTTGTTCGCCGAGCGCCCGCTCACGGACGAGCGCGACTTCGCCCGCGTCGCGCGCCGCTTCAGGGGCGAGCGCGGCCCGCTCCGCATCGAGCGCCGCTACGAGAAGCCGGCCGGGCTCGAGTGGAACGATGACGACTACCGCGGCGACGCATACGGCGTGTTCTCGTACGGCGGATGCGTGGTCGAGGTCGAGGTGGATCTCGACACCGGCGAGACGCGCGTGCTCCACACCGTGGTGTCGGCGGACATCGGCAAGGCGATCCATCCGGTGCTGTGCGCGGGGCAGATCGAGGGCGGCACGGTGCAGGGGCTGGGCTGGGCGCTGCTCGAGGACGTGCGTTGGAAGGACGGCCGGGTGTGGAACCACCAGCTCACGAACTACATCATTCCGACCGCTGCGGATTCGCCGCCGATCGACGTCGCGATCGTCGAGATCCCGTACTCGCACGGGCCGCACGGCGCGAAAGGGGTGGGCGAGCTGCCGATGGACGCGCCGGCGCCCGCGGTGGTGAACGCGATCGCGCACGCGACGGGCGTGAGGATGAGCGAGATTCCGGTGCTGCCGGAGCGGTTGCTGCGGGCGCTGAGTGCGGAGAGGAAGGCGTGAGCGCCCGAGCCGGGGGCGCGCGGAAGCGGCGAGCCGGGCGGGGGAGGCCATTTCCCGGCGCGGCAGCTACGGGGGCGGTGGCGGTCCCAGCGAAGGATCCGGCCGGCCGGAGAGGCCGCGATCCAACGTCGAAGCGACGCCTTCAGCGCCGGGAAATGGCCTCCCCCGCCCGGCCCGCCGCCTCCGCGCGCCGCGAGAGCGCCGCGATACGCGACTCCCGGCCCGCCGGTCCCGCGCGCCCCCCCGGCGAGCGCCACATCACCATCGCGCTGGCGCTCACTGTAAACGGGAAGCGGAAACGCGTGAGCGTGCCGCCGATGAAGCGGTTGCTCGACGTTTTGCGCGAGGATCTGGAGCTGCCGGGGAGCAAGGAAGGCTGCGGCGAGGGCGAATGTGGGGCGTGCACGGTGCTGATGGACGGCGAGCCGGTGAATTCGTGCCTGGTGGCGGCGGGGCAGTGCGAGGGTGCGCAGATCCTGACGGTCGAGGGTCTGGCGCGTGAGAATCGGCTGTCGGCGCTGCAGCAGGCGTTCGTCGAGATGGGCGGCGCCCAGTGCGGCATCTGCACGCCGGGCATGCTGGTCTCGGCCCACGCGTTGCTGCGCGCGGCGCGCGGGCGCGTGCCGGGGGAGGACGAGGTGCGCGAGGCGCTGGCCGGCAACCTCTGCCGCTGTACCGGCTACCAGAAGATCGTCGACGCCGTGCGTGCCGCGGCCGGGGGGACGCGCGGCAAGCGCCGCGCTCCAAAAGGCGGATGAGATCGGCGCTCTCGACGCTCGAGCTCAGGCGGCCGCGGTCAGTGGACGAGGCACTCGACGCGCTGCACCAATCGATCGCGGGCCGGCGCCTCACACCGCTCGCGGGCGGCACGGATCTCTTCGTCTACCTCAACGCCGGGACCTTCGAGGGCCGGCGTTTTCTCGATCTCACGCGGCTCTCCGAGCTGAGCCGTATCCGCTTAGGTCCTGCGGGCGCCCGGATCGGCGCGCTGGCCACGTTTCGAGCGATCCGCACGCACAAGGTGCTGCGCGGCCGCTTCCCGGCGCTGGCCGCAGCGGCGGCCGAGGTCGGCGCGTGGCAGATCCAGAGCCGCGCCACGCTGGCGGGCAACATCGCCAACGCATCGCCCGCGGGCGACTCGCTTCCGGTGCTGCTGGCACACGACGCGACGGTGCACGTGCGCTCGGTGCGCGGCGCGCGCGCGATCGAGTTCGCCCGGCTCTACCGCGGCTACCGCGATCTCGATCTCGCGCCCGACGAGCTGATCACCGAGATCGAATTACCCGAGCCGCCGAAGGGCGCGGTCCCGTTCTTCCGCAAGGTGGGGACACGGCGCGCGCAGAGCATCTCCAAAGTCGTCTTCTGCGGGCTCGCGGCGCAGGGCAAGGGCGGCGCGCTCGAGCACGTGCGCCTGGCCTACGGCAGCGTGGCGCCGGTGCCGCTGCGCGCCACCCGCGCCGAGCAGGCGCTGGCCGGCCGCAAAGTCTCCGCCCCGGCGGCCGCCGCCGCGCGCAAGGCGCTCGCCGAGGACATCGCGCCGATCGACGATATCCGCTCCGACCGCGAGTACCGCATGGCGGTCGCGGGCAACGTGCTGGAGCAGTTTCTGCGCACGCTGGGGTAGGCGCGAGGGCGCGCGGCCCGGCGGCCCGGCCCCCCCGACCGGCGCGACCGGCCCGGCCTCCGAATCCACGGCGCCGTCTGCGCTTACGGAGCCGCTTCTCACCACCTCCGCGTTCAGCGTTCCCCTCCGGCTGCCGATACCCCGGAGGCAGGCTGCCCACGTGGGCTGTGGTCGGCCCGGGCCTCCAAATCGGTCGCTCGGGCGCTCGCGTGCAGGGCAGGGCAACGGTCGTTTCCTCGAGAGGGCTCCATCGTGTCCGCGTCGCCTCGTCCCTCGCTTTCCGACATCACGCGCTCGCTCGCGGCGCTCGCCGAACGCGTCGCCGAATCCGAGGAATCGCCCCCCGAGCCCTACGTCTCCGAACGGCTGCGCTCCGCCGTCGGTGCGCTCCAGGGCTTCATCCCGGGCCTCGAGCCCGCGCCCGATCCGGAGGCCGCGCGCGGCCTGCTGCGCGGGGCCGAGCTGGCGCTCCAGCGCGGCGACGGGCGCGAGAGCCTGGCGCGCGCGCTGCGCGGGCTCTCGCACGCGCCGCATCATCCCGGGCTGTGGTACGTGGCGGCATCGGCCAGCTTCGAGCTGGGCGGCGTCGAGGA
>Ga0075423_10008008_pt1 | contig 10013 bp, 3 predicted proteins | sample SoiMethybrSBSTD2_FD_80114 | JGI IMG/M metagenome (GOLD analysis project Ga0075423, IMG submission 80114) | Bulk soil microbial communities from a Populus tree surrounding site in Tennessee, USA - Soil MetaG P. TD hybrid SBSTD2 | ecosystem: Environmental > Terrestrial > Soil > Tree plantation...
CGAGCGCCGCGAGGACGAACGCGCGGGCGGACAGCGAGCCGGCTCGAGCGCTGATCCGAACCGCATATGCAGTGATCAGGAGAGCGAACACCTCGGGAAACACGACGAACGAGGTCGAGAGAGCAGGCGGCGCCAGCCAAAGCGTCAGTACCACGACCGCGGCGCGCCCGTCGGATAACCCCTGATCTCGCAGCGCAGCTCGAGTAATCGCCGCCGCCAGAGCGGAGACGGCAATCAGAAACAACGAGACGAGAGAGTAGGCGAGCAGCCCTCTGCTCATCCGGAAGCGGCGCAGGAGCTCCTCGGGCGGCCACTCCGCGACAGTCACGGCGACCGCGTACGCCGGCAGCAGCAATACGGGAACGCCGATGTCGTGCACCGGCATGAGCTGCCCCCCGCGAGCGACCTGCACGTGGGATCCCGGCTCGAGCTCCGCAGCGCCGAACTTCACTTCCTGGTGTTCTGCGTGATTGTTGCGGAGGTCGAGATCCCGGTCCGACAGGAGGCTCTGGGAGACGATGAGATAGTGCGGCTCATCGCCGGTCACCGAGTACTTTCCGTGCGTCGTCAGCGTCCACGCCACCAGGAAAAAAATGACCGGAACGAAAAGGTTCGAGCTGCGCACGGCTGCGCCCACGTTAGCATGGGGCGCCATCGTGGCGGCACCGCCGTACTGCCTTCTCCCCTCTCCCTTTGTCGGTCAGTCTTCCCGACTGAGGCTGACGTTCAGCGTCGTCGTGTCGCCGCGCTTCACGCGGACCTCCGCGGTGTAGGTGCGGTAGCCGCTCTTGCGAACTTCCACGCGGTGGGTGCCTTCGGTCAGCTGCAGCGTGATGCTGCCCGCGTCCGGCGACTGCCACGATTCGCCGTTCACGATCACCTCGGCGTCGAGCGGCTGGACGCGCAGCGCGAGCGAGCCGTATTCCTGCGACTGGGCGCCGCGCGGCGGTTCGGGGGCGCCCCGGCGCGGTGACGGGACGGGATCGCCGGGGCGACGAGGAGCGTCCTGCGGCGGGTAGTCATCTCTGGACGGTCCGCCATAGGGTCTGGGCTGCGGCCGGGTGCCCGACGGCGCGGGCCGGGCCTCTTCCGGGTCGCCGGGCGCGAGCGGCTGCATCACGTGTTCGATCCGCAGCGTCGCGCCGGGACGGAACAGCACGTTCTGACGGAACGTGCGATGCCCCTTCAGATAGATCGTCAGCTCGTGCTCGCCGGGCGCGACGTTCAGCCGCTGCAGCCAGCCGTCGAAGTCATCGACCGTGCCCACGAAATAGCCGTCGATGAACACCTCCGCCGATCGCGGCTGCACCTGGATCCGCGCGGAGCTGCTGTAATCGCGATAGTAGCGATAGGCAGGATAGGGGTAGGGGTACTGCGCGTAGTAGTACGGGTAGCCGCCGTACCAACCGCTGTACCAGCCGGCGTAGCCGCCGTAGTACCCCAAGGCCGGCCCGTAATATCCGTAATAGTACGGCCGGTAATAGCTGTAATAGGAAGGCCGCGCGGACACATACACGACGGAGCGGGGCGCGGGCCGCCGCACGACGCGGCGCTGCGCGAACGCTTCCGCGGGCACGATCACGGGCGCGGCGATCACTGCCAGCAGAATGAGGGACCGCACGACTCGCTTCACCTGGACCTCCCGACCAGGCAGGCGCTGGTCTGGCCAGCAATCAGAATGCCACGGAAAGGCCGGGAATGGCGCGGTTTCCGGCAGAGGCCGCCGTCACCTCAGGCGAACAGGTGTGGTTGAGATAGGACAGAGGGCGCGGCATCATCAACTCCCAACTCCCAACCTCCAACTCCCAAGGAGAACCGATCGAACAATGAGGTGCAAACCGAACGATCTGGCTGGTTCGACGGCTTTCCTCCCCGGTTCTTCCATCGACTCTCCTTGGGAGTTGGAAGTTGGGAGTTGGGAGTTGACGATGGCTTATCTGATCAGGAGAGCCAGCCGCGGAAACGCGAACCTGCCCGCGGCGGCGTCGATGACGTTGACCTGACACGTGTAGAGCCCGGGCTTGAACGCATCGGCCGGGACCTCGAGTCTGAACAGCGCGGCCTTGCGGTCGGGTGCGTCGAGGGCCGCCCGCTCCACGACCGGCGTCTCGAGCACTTTGATCTTCCCGCGATAGAACGCCAGGCTCACCCGCAGGTCGGGCATCGCCTCGGCGACGGCCGGCTCGTAGACCTCGAAGTAGAAGAACACCTTCTGATTGCGCCCGACGACATGAGTGACGTTCGGGACGATCTGCATGCCGTCGCGCACCAGCGGGTTGTCGGTGCGGCCGCGGGCCGCCTGCGGCTGGAGCTGCGTGCTCAGGACGACCGAGCTGACCTTGACCGGGGCCTGTTTGAGCTCGGGGACGGTGACCGCGGTCTCGAACGATCCGATCGCGCCGTTGACGTTCTCGCGCACCACCACTTTGAGCGCGAAGCGCCCCGGCGGCAGCGTGACGCCCGACTGATACAACACCTGCTTGCTCTCCAGCGCCGCTCCTGCGCCTGCCGCCAGATCCATCGTCTGGCGAATGCGTCCGACCGGCCGGCCCTGTTCGTCGCGGACCATGCCGAGGACATCGAGCGTGGCCTTGTCCTTGCCGGGCGGGACGGTCACCGCGGAGCCGGGGATCGCGACGGTGATCGGCACGTAGTAGCGATCCGCGGCCAGGCGGAAGAAGCCGCCGGTCACGAACACCGGCACGTCGGTCGCGGAGACCGCCGACCAGAGCTGCTCCTCGAGCTGCGTTTCCCGATCGCCGCGGTTGGTGTGCGCGAAGTCGCGGGCGGCGTAGTAGCCGGGCCGCGCCTCGATCCGCAGGCCATCGCGCTTGACGCGGACCTGGACGCGGCGGAAGCGGCCATCCTTCGACGCATTGGTGCTGCTGTATCCGAGCAGGTAGTACGCCGACATGTCGCGCTGCACGCGCGTGAAGGCCTCGCCGAAGTCGTTGCTGTCGGTGAAGGCGCGGCCGCCGGTGTCGCCGGCGAGCGAGGTCAGCGTGTCCTGGGAGGACGCGAGCTGCGACATCTGCTGCGCCATGCCGCGGCCCGAGAACATCTCCTGGCCGCGCCCGCTCGCCTGCCGCGCGTCGCCGCCGGGGACGACGGCCTGCAGGCCGCGGACGTCGATCGGATAGATCGCGACGTGCGCGCGAACCGATGCGTTGACGGCGGCGCGCAGCTCGACGAGGTTGTCCTGGCCGCTGCGCTGCATCCCGGCGCTGAAGTACACGATCGCTTTTTTCTGTTCGATCGGCGCCAGTGTCTCGGCGAGCGTCCGCAGCGCGCGAAGGCGGACGTCGTTGTTGAACATGTCGAGCTCGCTGGCCTCGGCCGACACCGGCTCCTCGGCGGCGGCTGCCGCTTCGTCGGTTGCCGCGGTGGTGGCCGCGGGCGCTTCGGCCGACGTGCCCTCCGTGTACCCGAGCCGGCCCAGCGCCGCGTCGACCCGTTCGCGCTCGCCGCTGAAATCGGTGAGCACGTCGAGCGTCGAGGCGACCGTGGCCACGGCGACCAGATCGGCGGCGTTCATCTGCTCCTTCACGTACTTCCGCGCGGAGTCGACCGCGCGCTGGACGTCTTCGGGCTGCATCGAGCTGACGTCGAACAGGAGCACGATCAGCCGGCGCCCGGCGAGCGCTTCGGACGTGAGCGCCGCGGGCGCGGCCGCGGCCGCCGCCGCGCCGGTCTTCGCCGGCTCCGCCATCCTCGCCTCGACGTCGCCGAGCAGCGCCGTCGCTCCCGCCGCCGCGGCCGCCGGCCGCTCGGAGATCTCCTGGAACGTGAAGGTCTCGAGCTGCTGCGGCTGGCCGTCCTCGCGCAGCTCGAAGTCCGCCTGCGTGAGCCCGCGGACGACGTTGCCGTCCTTGTCGCGCACGACGACGTCGATGGAGACCAGTTCTCTTGACGTGCGGAAGACGGGGCGTTGCTGCGCCGCCGGGTCCGCGACGAGGGCACACAGGAGGATCGCGACAAATCCCAAGCTCCAAGCACCAAATCCCAACGCACGCCCAAGGCCCAAATCCCAAATCAACGTCCAAACCAACTCCCAACATTTGGCTTGGCGGTTGGTTTGGGATTTGGACGTTGGGAGTCCGTTGGAGCTTGGAGCTTGGAGCTTGGGATTTGACACGACCGACACCTAGAACCGGAACCTGAGATTGGCCGTCATCGATCGCATCGGCCGCACCGACAGCACCTGCCCGAATGTCGGCGAGTTCACGATGGTGTCGATGGCCTGGTAGTTCACCAGGTTGAGCAGGTTGGAGGCGTTCAGCTGGATCGTCAGCGCGCGCGTGCGGCCCATCCGGACGTCGCGCGAGAACTGCGCGTTCAGCTGGCGGCTGCCCGGGCCGATGATGATGTTGCGGCCGGCGGACCCGAAGGTCCCGGCCGACGGGACGCTGAAGGCGGCGGTGTTGAAGAAGAGATCGATGCCCGGGTTGTGGACCTGAATGGCGCTGCCGTCGTAGTTCGCGCGGAGCGTGCCATTGGTGCCGCGGGCGACGTCGCTGGCGGCGCCGGTGACGCGCGGCGTGAGCGGAGTGCCCGACTGCCAGGTGAACGTCGTGCTCGCGCGCCAGTTCTCCAGCAGTGCCGCCCAGATGCCGCCGTGGTTCAGCCACGGCCGGTTCTGGCCGAACGGCAGCTCCACGCTGAGATCGGCGCTCACCTGATGCCGCCGGTCGAAGCTCGAGAGCCCCCACTCCGCGGCCAGGTTGCGATCGTCCTGGGCCACGACCGACGCGCCGCCGCCAATGGACGACGCGTTGTCGCGCGAGCGGGCGAGCGTGTAGGTGAGCCCTCCGCCGATGCCTTTCACGGGGCGGCGCCGGACCCGGAAGGCCGCGGCGTGGAGGATGGACGAACCCTCGGACGACTGCCAGACGAACGGCTGCACGCCCTCGATCCGCAGGCCGTCGGGACCGCGGTTGGGGGCGCGCAGGATGTCGAGACTGCCGCCCCGGGTCTGCGTGTAGCCGGCGCCGACGTTCCACACCTGTCGGAGATCGCGCGACAGGTCGGCGTTCCAGGTCTGCACGGTCCCGAGCGCGTAGTCGCGCTGCACGCCGTAGTTGTTGGTGGTTTCGTTGGGCGAGGCGGTGGCGAGCGGATCGGTCAGGCTCAGCGACTCGCCGCGGGTGCCGGTCGCGGTGTTCGTGACCGCGAACGGCGGCTGGCCGACCAGCTGGCGCGCGATGTTCGAGTACGCGCCGGCGTTGAAGCTGAGGCCGTAGCCGCCGCGCAGAATCGTCCCCGGTTTGATCCGCCAGGCCACGCCGACCCGCGGCGCGATGTTGTTGGTGTCGGCGGCGAGCAGCGCGCTCGGGAACTCGCCGCTGTACGGTCCGGCGCCACCCGAGACGACGGGAGACACCGCGGTGAAGTCGGGCGTGGCGTCGAGGTTGACCATCTGGTGGTGCGCCTCGGTGAACGGCCACAGCAGCTCGTAGCGAAGTCCCAGGTTGAAGGTGAGCGTGTTGCTCTTCCGCCAGTCGTCCTGCACGAACAGGCTCATCGAGCGGCCGCGGAGATCGACGTTGCCGGGGCCGTACTGGAGGCTGGCCTGCTGCGGGAGCCCGAACAGGAAGTCGGCGAAGTCGAGGCCGTCGCCGCGGGCCGTCGGCACGCCGCCCGAGGCGTAGAGCCCGGTGAAGACGAAGCCGCCCCGCGCATTCGGATCCGTGCGATTGTTCGAGCGGTCCCAGCGATAGTCGCCGCCGACCCGCAGCGTGTGCCGGCCGAGCGGACGCATGAAGGTGTAGGCGGTCGTGATGCGCCGATCGATGCGGCGCGAGGGATCGAGATCGCGCACGTTCGACAGGCTGCTGAACGTGAGATCCGGCACGCCCCAGTCGAACGGATCGGTCGCGACCCCTCTGATGCCGGCGTCACCGGCGACATCGAGCACGTTCGCGTACTGGTTGATCGACCGCGACGAGGACCGCGAGACGTTGACCGAGATGTTGTGCAGCGTGCGGCGGTGCGCGATGTTCAGCATGATCGGCGCCGCCAGGCTCGAGGTGTCGTTCGCGCCGCCCAGGGTCGGGAACACGTTGACGCGCTCGGCGTCGCTGCGCCGGTACTGGAACGACCCGTTCAGCATCACGCTCGTGCCCTGCTGGCCGCGTCCGCCGCGGCCGCCCCGGCCTCCGCCGAAACCGCCGCGTCCCGCCCCGCCCCGGCCGGCAGCGGCCGCCGTGAAGTTGTGGGTGATCCGGCCGCTGATGTTGTCGCCGATCGAATCGGTCGTCGTCGTGTAATGAAAGTTGCGCGTCGTGCCGTCGAGATTGGGGGACGGAATGTAGCGGAGCAGCGCCAGCGCCGCCGGACTCATCGAGGCCAGCGGAATCTGATTCCCGGCGACCGGCAGGCCGGTTCGCGGATCGATCAGCTGGGCCGACGCCGTCGCGAAGTTGCCGGCGCGCATCGCGTCGGTCGGCACCGTCGCGTACTGATCGAACAGCTCGTCGCCGCGGTTGCCGTTGTAGGTGACGGTGAAGTTGGTCTTGCGCGTGCCGTCGTAGACCCCGGGGATCTTGAGCGGTCCGCCGAACGTGCCGCCGAAGGTCTGCCGCGTGTAGGGCGCGCGGCCGGCGCGCGAATCCGAGCGCAACTGGTACGGCGCGGCATCGAGCGGAGATCCGCCGAAGGTGTAGTTCGCGGTCGCGTTGTAGGCGTTCTGCCGTCCGCCGCGCCCGCCCAGCGCGAAGTCGCCGCGTCCGCCCGGACCGCCAGGTCCGCCTCGTCCTGCCGGACCTCCGGGGCCGCCGGGACCGCCGCGTCCTCCCGGTCCCCCGGGACCGCCGCGCCCCTCGAATCCGCCTCCACCGGGGCCGAATCCCGCGCCCGGACCGCCTGGCATCCCGAAGCCGGGCGGCAGCTCGCCGGTGATGGCGGCGAATTCGCCGCGACCCATCGCCTCGAACCGCTCGCCGAGCATGCCGCGGTCGAGGCTCGCGGCGTTGCCCGTGAAAGTCACCGCCTGCGCCGGCGACTCGTTCGAGAACCCGGGCGGCAGCAGCTGACGCGCCGCGGCTTCCTCGGCCTCGCGCTCGTTCGCCCCCTCCGTCACGAGCGCGCCCGCGGCCTGCTGCTGCACGCCGACGCTCTCGAACGGCTGGCTCGTCCCCGCGCCCCGTCCGTTGGCCGGCTGCCCCTGCCGTCCGGCCGACGCGGTCCGAGGCGTGCGCGGCACCAGCGCCAGCTGAAAGTCCACCGTCTGCGTGCAGGACGACGGATCGAGCGTGATGGCGCGCACGAGCGGCGTGAATCCAGAGAGGGAAACGGTGAGCTGATACGCGCCCTGCTTGAGGATGACCTGGTAGCGGCCGTCCGCTTCCGTCGAGGTCGCGGCCGCCGCGGTCTCGCCGGATTTGAAGGTCAGCGACACCCCGGGCAGCGCAATGGGGCCGCTGGTCGCCTTGCCATCGATGCGGCACATCCCGGGCGGCACCGCCTGCCGGGCGTCCACGGACGGCATCACCAACACCAGGACCGTCAGGCCAAGCGCCAGGATCGCGGGGTCGCGCAGGGAGGACCGGAGCCGAGGCATATCCGCGATACGGGGCCGGGTGGCCGCGTGTTTCGCTGTCATGATGTTTTCACAGGATGGGTCTTCTGGAAGAGGACTGCGTCAAATCCCAAGCTCCAAGTTCCAAGCTCCAACGCACTCCCAAATGCCCAAGTCCCAAACCAACGTCCAAGCCAACTCCCAAGGTTCGACTTGGAGGTTGGCTTGGAGGTTGGTTTGGGACTTGGAGGTTGGGAGTCCGTTGGGATTTGGAACTTGGAGCTTGGGATTTGACAGGATCACACGCCCCAGCCGCTACCTCTCGAGCCCGATCAACTCGAGCGGAGGCAGCGCGCGCGGGACGATCCGCGTGAGGTACTTGTCGAGATATCGCTGCCGTGCCGGTGTCAGCCGTGGGCCGTCGGCGGGCGAGTACGGATACGCCTTCATCGCCGCGTACGGCAGCGGGGCGAGCTGGTCGGGGCTGGACGAGCTCAGGTCCATCTCCTTGCTGTAGCCCGAGGCGTAGAGCAGGAACGTGCGCGTCGATCCTTCCGGCACGGGCGGAAGGGAGGCGGCGTCGAAGGCAATTGCGATCTCGTCGCCGGGCCGGGCCACGACGAAGAAGTCGTCGGTGCGCTGCAGCAGCTCGCGCACGTCGCCGAGGCGTGTGTAGCGTCCCGGCAGGACCTTCCATGGGGATTGCGAGTTGACCTGTGAGTAGTCGTAGCCGAACGGCTCGCGCCCGTCGGGGGAGTCCTCGGCCGAGAAGCCGCGCCACCGCAGTTCGGCCGTCACGGGCTCGAGCCGCGCCACGCCGGGCTTCACGCGCTCGTCCGTGATCCCCACCGCGATCCGATCCCAGTACACCCTCATCGTGGTCACGATTCGGACGACCGTGGCGTCGGGCGGGAGGAGGCCGGTGAGATCGACCGGGACCGTCTGCGGCCGGCCCACAGGAAAACCGATGTCGAGGACGACCGTCCGCCAGCGGCCGGGACCGTCTGGCACCTGGAGCATCGGCGGCACCATGCGGAGATCGCGCTGGTGCGCGGCGACGTTGTCGCCGGAGAACGCGTAGTCGGTCCAGCCGGTCATGAGCAGCACGCGGCGGCCGCTGGAAGGCGCGCGCGGCAGCGTCAGCGTGAGCGTGTGCTCCGCCGCGTAGCCGCGCAGGGATTCGAGCGCGAAGTCGTCCGGATAACGCCTGTCCATGCGCGCGAGGCGATCGCGCACGTCGTGCCCGTGCTCGTCTGCGGCGGCCGCGAGCGGGAGCTCCTCGCCAGAGACGAGGAGGCGGAGCGGCTCGGGCGCGGGCTTCAGTCCCTCGTTCGGATAGATCTCGGTGCCTTTCGGATGCACGACCGAGACGAGCTGCACCCGATCGAGGAACAGCGCTTCCTCGAGCTCGTTGGTGACGCGCAGCTCGAGTCTTCCGTCGCGTGGTTGCAGCGCGGCGCGCGGGATGCGGACGTATTCGTCGGGGTCCGGCGTATTGCGCATGCCGGGCGCCAGCCAGTAGCCCATCTCGCCGCCGCCGAGGAAATCGGTCAGGAACTCGAAGCGTTCGCCGTTCCACGTGAAGAGAAAGGGACAGGATGACGGCTTGCGATCGAGCTCTTCGACCTTGACGGTGCCGGTCAGCGGTCTGGCGGGCGGCGCAATCGGCGCGGCCTCGGCCTGCAGGATGCCCGACGGCCAGAGCACGCGGATGACGTCCGCGCCAGCGCGGTCGCCGAGGCCGAACGACAGGTCTGCCGGCGCCGGCGCCGGCGTCGCGGAGTAGGTCTCCAGCCGCTGCCGCAGGCTGCCCGCTCGCATCTCGATCTTCGCGCCGAGCGCGCTGCGGTTGCTGACGCGCGCGGTGAGCTGCGCCCGCACTGAGCGGTTGCGGTTGCCTCCCTGGTTTCTCAGGAAACGGATCCCCGCCTGCGTGCGCACCATTACATCGGGATCGCCATCGCCATCGACGTCGCCGGTGGCGAGGGCGAGCACGGGCGCCGGCGCGCCGCCGAGGCCGCCGGCTTTCGAGCTGACGTCCGTCCAGCGGCTGCCAAGATTTCTGAACACGCGAAGTCCGCCCGGCGTGGCCACGAGCAGATCGAGCAGGCCGTCGTTGTCGTAGTCCACGAACTGCGCCCCGTACGCCGGAGACGTCAGCGGATCGGCCGCGCTGATGGCGTAGCGACCGCGGCCGTCGCTCAGCGCGAACTGGCCTGGCGTGCTGCCTCCGAAGAAGAAATCGACGAAGCCGTCCTTGTTGACATCGCCGGCGGCCGCCACCGGAGCACTCCCGTCGAAGACGAGGCCGACATCGCGCGCGACGTCCTTGAACGTGCCGTCACGCATGTTGCGGTAAAGCGCTGTCGGACTGGAGGGTCGCAGGAGCAACAGGTCGATGTCGCGGCGGTTGTCGTAGTCGGTCGGGACGACGGCCGCGATCTCCAGCACGCTCGGGAGCGCCGTGGCCGTCACATCCTCGAACACCGCCTTGCCG
>Ga0075423_10008011_pt1 | contig 10011 bp, 8 predicted proteins | sample SoiMethybrSBSTD2_FD_80114 | JGI IMG/M metagenome (GOLD analysis project Ga0075423, IMG submission 80114) | Bulk soil microbial communities from a Populus tree surrounding site in Tennessee, USA - Soil MetaG P. TD hybrid SBSTD2 | ecosystem: Environmental > Terrestrial > Soil > Tree plantation...
CATACCTTATTTACGATTTGTGACATCAAGAAAGAATTAAAATCTGAATAAGATTTTGCTTTTGAGCATGAGAGCTCTACTTCCTGCCAGAACTGCTCAAAATTATCATGGATATAGGATTTATTAGATGCAGATGAAATTAGAGATGATGCGGAATTCTTCCGTATCCAGGAAGTTATCTGTTTTCTCCAGTAATTTAAAACTGTCTGTCCTGGTACTGGCATATTAGACGCCATTTGCCATTTCTCAGAGGTACTAATTGGTAGTCTAAGTTCAAGCCTTCCCAAAGAATGTTTTACACTTGGCAGTAGGGCAAGTCGAATCCAGCCATCCATAAAATCATGATCAACTATAAGAAACAAGTTGACAATTTTTTTGTTGGTAAGGTCTTTCCCTTCCTCTTCTCCTCCCCAGCCTGCCCCCCTCTGTTCCATTTTTTCTCCCCTTCCTTCTTCACGCTGATTCTCCTTCTCCTTCTTTTCGACTTCATTTTTGAGAGTCTGAAGCAGGACAATTTTTTTGAATACCCCGCTATATGCAAAAAGGTTGGGTTGATGTATTGATACAAATAGCTTTGTCGATGGATCCTTTAATAACACAATACTATTACTTACAGCCTTGGTCATCGTGCCTGCTTCCGAATGAAATTTACTGATGGCTTCCTGTAACTTCACTCTGTTATTTAAGATAGAATCATTTACGGGTGGAGGAGGTGAATAAGAAGAAGAAGTATTATTATTGATTATCTCTAACATTCTATCAATGGCATCTGGGAAACTATCTGGTATTGATGATATAAACTGGGAGACTATAGGATCTTTAACCCTTTCATATTTTGAAAATAACGACTTTGCACCTCTACTATGTGGCCGCTCGTCGTCTAATGTTGTTGTTTTTGTAGGAGGACGAGCAGGTGGGTCTGTGGAGGAATTTATCAACATAGTATCCGACTCTAACACTTATATAAATAAATAACACCATCCGTAAAAAAGGATGCTCTCATTTGTTGGGATGCCTACAGACTATTAATAAGAGGTTGATTTGATTTGGGAAACAGAGCATACACAATTTTTTTGTTGTGAGACAATGCAGATGTAAATTATGATACAAGAGCCATCACTGTTGTTAATAGTCGAGTATGTTGTTGCATGTACACATATCTAGCAACACATAATAATCAACAATAGCCAATTACCTACAACATAAGAGAATTTTTTAACATATATTTAGTAATGTAAGAAAAAACAAAATTTTAGCAAGTCCTGACAATTTTATATAACGGTTAAGCATCTGTCTATGGTTGCACAAATGAAAAGAAAAAAACGATCCCAAGGCATAAGAAATAAAAACGCACGTAAGAATTACAATAATAATATTAAGGTTAGTAATAGCAAGAGCAGGTTTGACGTCAATAGTTCCGAGGATACACATTCTCCTCCTCCTTCCTCCTCCATCGACTCTTCGTTGATGCAAAAATCATTATCAGCATCAACAATAACAAAAAAGCAAGGAGAAAAAATATCATCTGGAGTCATTGACTCTTCAAAATACGAACCAGCGAGAGAAAAGGAAGAAGGAGAATCATTATCAGCAGCAGCGACTATTTATGAAAAAGATTTGTGGAACAGGAAGAATGAATTTTTTGGTATCCAGAATGATGAATCAATAAGTCCTGAAATGTCGGTAAGTACCAAGCTTTCAGCTAGTCCTGATAGCATCAATAGTAATTCGAATTTTTCGAATGCAAATTCAGTTATAATAGAAAAACAAGTGGAAGTGGTAGAAAAACAAGTGGAACAACAACCATCCACTGTCACCGATAAAACGAATGATGGGAAAAGGAATTTTGGGAATAATAAGAGCAATATCAAGAATAACAATAACTATAATAATCCACACATTGGTGGTACTAGTATTGGTAAGTTGCAAAACCCCACGATAGCTTGGTTTGACATGTACAACGAATTTTCTAGGAACGCTGCAAGGATGACGGAGCGTTGGCTTAACCTCTTTTGGAATCCTTGGATAACAAGCGAGAGAAAAAACAACAATACTAAATAATAAAGGCGGAATGACTAAAAAGGCAAAAACTCCAAAGTCTTATCAACTAACTTTTTGAATTCTCCAATTCGATAAATAACCGAGTGTGGACGTAATAACTGCCATAAAATTCATTCATTTGTCTTCCAAACAACAACGTCCTATTCCGCCTCCTCCTCAATGTCGTCATCATCCTCATCTTCTAACTCGTCTTGTTCATCATCTTCTAACTCATGGTTTTCTTCTTTAATTTCTTCTCTTTTGGTTCCATCTTCGCTCATTACAAACATGGTAAACCCATAGATACTTAATAACTACTTGCACGCTACGCTATGTATAGCAGGTCTTTCTATATACATATATAAAAAGAACCGTAATATGGATATTACTATAAACTGGAGTTTTATAATGCAATATAAAAACTCGACAATTCCGTGAATTATTCATTCATTTCTAAACCTAATAATAACAATTGGGAGATTTTTTAAATGCATCAAAAATAATGGCTAACATGGAAGCATATCGGATACAAGTGATTCAACAGCAAATATTCTGATTCAAAAATCATCGACACGATTTCGCATATTCATTCTTCTCCTGTTATTCTGTATAGAATAAAAGCTTATTTTCATTGTTTTTGAATAAATTAATAAGAATGAATAGTGACATATATAACACAATAGAAAAAAAGGAAGAAGTAGACGGAATAGTGATCAATCAATTAAAAGTCATCTGCTTGAAAGGCAATTTTGTACCTTGGGTTTACCATAGTTGGCTCTTCAGCAACGAAAAACTGAAAAAGTTATAGAGAATGAAGAATGGAGGGTGAGATATGGCATGGAAGAAGATGAAGATGTTGTTGGCGGCAAGTCATACACGAAGAAGAAGAATAATAATAGTAATAATAAGAGTAATGATCTAAAAGTGAAGAGGGAGGAGAAAAGGAAGAAGAGAAGATGGGATGCTGTCGTAGTAGCGGTTGGAATGCTGATAGGTTTTTCTGTAATCGTTATGAAAATTACTGGCTACTGGCCTTGCAATATAATAAGCACCCTGCAAACCACTGGCTATTGGCCCCAGCAAATCTCTTGCGGTAAATCTATCCAGGAGAATGTGTCTTCGATAATACGTTGGATTCAGCAGCAGTATCAAGGCCGATTTCTTTCTCCTTTCTTATCACAATTTCTTCAAAGTATCTAATTACAGTAATCTCTGAAACTTTAGGCATTGGAGAAATTTCCTTTCCCTCTACCATATCGAGTATCATTGCAGGAAAGTAGGCTCCGGCCAAAGCCGTAAATATTGTCCCACCACCAAGCCGTGGATTGACTTCTATCAGTTTAATCACACCTTCCGGCGACTCTTTCATTTGAATGCATGAAGGCCCCCTTATTCCAAGATGTTCTGCAATTTTCATACAATTTGTTTCAAGATCCGGATTTAGTGTGATTTTTCCTTTGGTAGAAATACCTCCCTTTGTCTGTATTCTGACTCTGGGTACTGCCATCAATGGTTTTTTGTCAAGATCAGACAGCACATCTACAGTATATTCAGTTCCAGGCAGAAACTCCTGAAATATCATGTCCACAAACCTCGATGATACATACTTCAGGTCAGATTCATCTTCTATTTTCAGAATATCTCGACTTCCTTTCCCGAATCGTGGTTTTGCAATAACAGGAAATGCTCTGATCTTTTCCGGATCTGTAGTTGTAAAAGGAACCTCAAAATTATCGGAAGAAAGATTCTGGTATGTTAAGGTTTTGTCACGGCATATTTCCAATGTCGCTCTATCGCTTACAACCGCATAAGCTCCCGTCTCCGCAAGCTTGTCACGATTTTCGCTATACGGATAAATATCAAAACCTGACGATGGCATCAAAACTTTAACATCAAATTTCTTTACGATTTCAAAAAGTCTATCTACGAACGAGTAGTGGTTGGCTTCACTGATAACTTCGCCATTATCCGCCATAAAGAAGCCTGCAGATAAAGGGCTGGAATCAGTAGCAACAATTTTTCCGCCAAAGTTTGCCATCTTCAACGATTTTATAGTGTTTATTCCTGCCGGACCAGAAGCGCCAGGAATTAGAACAACATCGGCGGCATCGTTGTAACCAGGTGATGCTGGCATGCTACTACGGGAAGATGAAGAAGCGGAAGAGGATTGATACGGTGATGATGATTTGGTATTACGCAAATGACCCGACCAGTGGCCGCGATTACTAAACCATCACATATAAACATTCGTTGACCAAAAATTAAAGTTTATAATAATAAAAAACCCACAATTACATCCACATTGAATACCAAAGAAGATTATCATGTTCACTGCAATTACAATGACCATTCTGCGCCTGAACTTACAATCCAAAATGTGCTGAGACGCGCAAAAGAAATGGACTTGGAAACATTGGCTTTTACTGAACATGTTAGAAAAACATCTGATTGGATTCCAAAATATTTAAACGAAATAGAATCGCAGGTAAAAAATTACAATGACGGCAATAACTCCCACTTAAAAGTCGTTTCCGGATTTGAGGCAAAGATCCTTGCAGACGGATCCGTTAACTGTTCCGAAGAATATAGTAAAAACTACTTTTTGATAGCCAGTTTTCATAATGTATATGGCGACAAGGAAATTTGGATTAGCGCATTAAAAAAGGCGATTGAAAATCCGGATGTAAATGTAATAGGTCACGTGGCACCAGAGCCGACGTTTACACTTGAAAACAGCGAGGTTGATGAGCTAGCCTCTCTAATAGTAGAAAACAAAAAAATAGTCGAGATAAATGCAAAGTACCGTAGACCGCCTCGGGATTGGATAGTCACTTTCAATAAAAGAGGAGTGAAATTTCACTTGGGTAGTGATGCACACTCTTTGCAACAGATAGGTCAATTCGAAAAGATTTCGGATCTGATTTCATTAGTGTCGTAGTAATTCTAGAACCCTTTTCCTTTCTGCTTTTGCAAGATTTGTTTGATTGGATTAGATCTGCGATATTTTGTGTTTGTTTTGGATCTTCAACATCTGATGCCTGTGTTAAAACTCAATTTTTATCCATCATCTCCTATTATGGGCTTGTCGTAACAGAACAAAGAGATGTTGTTGACCTAATTTACTTTAATGCAAGGAATTAGGCCCTTGGTTTTACTCATCGCTCTTGCTTTGGTATTCTCTGTCTGGAGGACAGAGGAAATCCTCAAGATCTCAATAGCAATACAGAGTGCTATCTCATTACCTTTTAACATTCATTGTGCCTCTTGCAGTTCCAACTCTGATTAATCTTTTTAACCTACATTATTCTGAGGATGTATTTCAAAAAAGGACTTATTTTTATTGAATACAAACAGCCTATCAGAAAGACCACCTCTCTCACATTAATGTTATTACTACCATATACTTAGGCTTCTGATCCAAAAGCAGTAATGGCTTATCGCCTTTCGTAGTTCCATAATCAATTAAAAGTCTGGCTGAATTGCCATGAAAACTTTGAAAGCTTTGTTGACTAGCGGATGGAGATGGTCTTGATGTCGATAGACAGGTGCATCATTATTTATGAGTTTAAGAACCGTTACATGCTAATGCCAGGCTGCTACATGATTACCTTATAACGTTAATATAGCAACATCAATGATATTATAAAACGACCTCATATTGCAAATCAATCGAAGCCAATCATCGATTTCACATAATAAACCAACAACTGTGTCCATTGTAATTCCCACATATAATGAAGCTGAGAATATTTTGAAACTGATAGAAGCAATAAAGAGTAATCTGCCACATATTACATCTACAGAGATAATAGTAGTAGATGATAATTCTCCTGACGGAACTGGCAGAATAGTTGAGAATTACATACATGATATAACCACAGGCGGCGGCAACGACAAATCAAATCAACATCAACAAAATAATAACCATCTTCCTATTACCACCTCTGTTAAGGTTATTAATAGACAAAATAAGAGGGGACTGATTTCCGCAATTTTACAAGGAATAGAATCTTCGGCAGGAGAATATATCCTAGTCATGGATGCAGATTTTTCTCACTCACCAGAACTCATACCAAGCATGTTAGAGCAACTGTCACAGAACCCTGATCATATAGTTGTCGCATCACGATATGTTAAAGGTGGTTCGGTAGTAGGTTGGCCTATAAAACGCAGGATAATTAGCAGAGGTGCGAATATAATTGCCAGACGTATTTTGAGGTTATGTAATATCACAGATCCTATGTCTGGATTCTTTGCATTTCGACGTCAAGTAATGGAAAACATCAACATCGATACTACTGGATATAAACTATTGCTAGAACTTCTTGTTAAGGTCAATGGCAGTAGTACCAGGGTAAAAGAAATTCCATATACTTTTACCGATAGAAAATCTGGACAAAGCAAGATGGATATCAACGTCATACTTGATTACGTTAGAGCGGTGTGGCACCTTTACAGGTATGGCCAGAAATCAAAACAAACGATACTGCAGAGGAACAAAGAGAGGCGCAAGTCGATACTGTTCCTATCTAAGGTTGGCAGATTCTTTACAGTAGGAGCAAGTGGCTTGTTAGTAAACTATATGGTATCTTATCTACTATCAAATGGCGTACTGGCAAACTTATGGTACGTTGAATCTACAATGATTGGAATAGTATGCTCGATAACTTCAAACTTTTTTCTAAACAAAGCTTGGACTTTTGAGGATAGGAATTTCTCCGCCGTACATACTTTAAAACAGTATGGGCTGTTTGTTACTATGAGCTCAACCGGTGCGGCCTTACAATTAGCAATATTGTATTTGTTAGTACAATCAGGAGACATGAAATACGAATTTTCATTAATACTGGCCGTCGCTATTGCATCTATGAGTAACTTTCTGCTTAACAAGAAATGGACTTTTCGGGAGAAAGTATGGGGTTAACTTATTCATTTTTACACAATAAGTTAATAGTGGCGAATGTTTTGATGCTCCCCTGATTTTAAAGATATTGGTCTTTTTCCGGTTGTGTTAAGTTAAGGATCCTTTCCACTTCTCATCAAGAACTTGATAATGTTGATTTTAGATTGTGATTTTGATAAATTGTACAAAAATACGAAAAGTATTAGCCATTGGTAAACATGAGCTAGATTACAATCGACTGCTTTCTTCCTACATTGATAATAGTCATCAAAAGCTTCTGTTCTATCTTTGACATATTCCATAGCTCTTTCAATTATGCTTTTTTCAAAGGATGTATGGAGAATATGTTTTAGCATTAAAGAATTACAGGCTTCAGGATACCATGATCCACCATCAGAATATACTGTGTGTTTTCCATATAGATTAACCAATGATTTTAGAAATGATTCAGCAACTAGCATATTTCTGTGTCTTGAAATATAAACTCCAATAATTCTATAATGAATTGGTTCTAATGCAACCCATAGCCATGCATCAGTATCTCCTATCTGAATCATGGTTTCGTCTATGACAAAGGCAATTATCCTACTCTTCTTTTTGTTTGGAAAAACATCATTTGGATTGAATTCCTGCATCCAATACCATATGGCAACATAACTTCTATCTACAAATGGTTTCAATGCCTTCGACGTGTTCCTAAGACTTAGTCCAAGGAAATACAACGCATATCTAATAATGAATGGTCTAGTCGTGTTACGTTCAAACATTACACTATAGCATTAAACTGATTGAGCTTTAGCAATTACCTTTGCTTAACTTAACAGGGCCCTTTTTCCTGCGATGAGTGAAAACATGCAACATCAGACTACATGGCAATCGCAATTATTATGAACTCATCTGAAAAGTCTCATTAGTATCATTAATTATACAGCCAAGTTGAATAAATCCTAGATAGGTTGATACTAATCTTTCATATCGTGTCTGGATTCGTCTAAAGCTCTTGAGCCATCCAAAGAATCTTTCTACACCACTACTTCTGACTTTCTTATAGTCTTGGTACAGGAAAATATTTGGTCTACCTTGTTTTGGTTTGGTATTACTACTTCTCTCTCTTATTTGTGTTCTAATACGTCTGTCTGTTGTAAAGATATGTCAGTACTAGAAATGTATGGTACTTAGTATTATCAGCCCAGATACGTTCTTCTGGTCTGCTCTTGGGTCTTCCATTGTTATTCCTAATTTGTATGTCATTCAAAAGTGGAATTAGCTTTCTACTTTCATGCTCCTTCGTTTCCTGGTCCCAAACCTGTTGCTATTGGCAAAGATCTCGGCGTTACTGCTACATGTATTTTGCTTCCCTTTGTCCTCTTATGACCATCAATCAAAGCCTATTTCTTGCCCTCTTTCTTGGATGCTACAGTGCTGCTGTCTACAGATAGGTCGTCCATATTATTTATCAATCCAGAAGTATAGCCACATGATATTAGGGAATTCATAATATTTATTTTCCATACACCTTTGATACTCCACTTCTTGTGTCGTCCCCAAACTGTTTTGTATGAGCCATACTTTGGAGGCATATCCATCCATCTACATCCACTCAAAAGGACATACAAGATCCCATTGATGGTACTCCTATCATCAGCCCTAGGCCTACCAGTATGAGCAGGAACGGGAATTGATGGTACTAACATGGTACTAACAGCTTCCATTGATCATCCGTTAGCTCTTCGAATCTCGCTAGCATCAATTAGACATGATCTAAGCTATAGGTAAGCTAGTGAGAGAATCTAGAGCTATATATCAAATTACTTCAGACGAGTTCTATCATATTCTGCAAGTTACCCCTGCACTCGACTAGACCCCGGCCCAGTTAGCTCCCCCTCATAGTATAATCTAGCAGGGTATTCATTTACTGGCATATCTGTTTAACTTGATACCCTTAACTCCAAACATTTGTATATGCAGAAAACTGATGAACCAATGTCTCAATATTTAATAGACCTGTTGCGTAATTGAAGGCTTACAGCTATATTTTACGTTGTACAGCATTCATTTGGTAATGTTGTCTTGATGTCTTATGCTAGGCTATCGAAGAAGCCTTTGTTATTTAGATCATTTACTGGACTTGAAATATCAGAATTTAATGAGATCTATGGAAATAGAATCAAGGTACAATGAACATGAGAGAGAAAGGCTTTCTAGAATGAAGAGAGAAAGGAAAATAGGTGCTGACAGACCATTCAAGCTGAAAGTCAGAGAAAGATTCTTGATGCTTTTAGTCTATTACAGACTGTATATTACCTTTACATTATCAGGATTTCTATTTGATCTTGACCAGAGTAATATCTGCAGAGATATATCCTTTATAGAACCACTTATCAAACTGTGTATTCCATTGCCAAAGAAGTTGTATAAACGTACAAAAAGAAGGCTTAGAACTATAGATGAAGTTGAGGAGTACTTTCCGGGTTTCAAAGCATTCATAGATTCTTCTGAACAGGATATACCAAGGCCAAAGAACAAAAGAAGAAGGAAAAGCTACTATTCTGGCAAAAAGAAGAAACACACTGTCAAGACACAATATATGGTAAACAGTGAAGGTACCATACTATACAAAACAGCTCATGAGCGCGGAAGAAAACATGATTATGAAGTTTTCAAAAATAGACATCCTATAACTCCGCCGCAAGTTGAGAATGTCCTAGACCTTGGCTACCTGGGAGTTCAGAATGACTTTCCCCACTGTAAAGTATGTATGTACTGCCATTTAGAAAGAAAAGGAAGAAAAAGTGAACTCTCAAATGAAGAAAAGAAATACAATAGAAAGCATTCTAAGTTAAGGGTAGTAGTCGAGCACACTCTAAGCAGAATTAAGAAATTTGGAATAATGGGTACTAAATTTAGAAACAAGCTTGGAAAATATGATCATACTTCTGATATAGTTTCAGGATTGGTAAATTTTAGAATAATGATGCGAACTAATGGTGGGATGTTACTCTAAAAGCAGACAGGTTAAGATTGACCATCGTAAAGAGATTTTCTTTCGTAATTACGCAATACATCTA
>Ga0075423_10008012_pt1 | contig 10010 bp, 5 predicted proteins | sample SoiMethybrSBSTD2_FD_80114 | JGI IMG/M metagenome (GOLD analysis project Ga0075423, IMG submission 80114) | Bulk soil microbial communities from a Populus tree surrounding site in Tennessee, USA - Soil MetaG P. TD hybrid SBSTD2 | ecosystem: Environmental > Terrestrial > Soil > Tree plantation...
CGTCGCGCTCACTTCCGCGCTCATCGTCTGGTTCTCGACGAACACGAGGTTCGGCTCCAGCGCCAGGAGGCCGCGCCGCATCTCGCGGAGCAGCGTGGTCGAGTCGCCGCGAGTGCGCGCGAGGATGGACGCATACGTGTTCGGACGCTGGTTCAACGCCACGTGCAGAAACGCCGTCGGCGGCTCGCCAACCGACAGCACTTTGTGATCGGCGGACACGCCGACGATCTGAAACACCGGACCATCCGACACGCGCGATCGAAACGTCTTGCCGACGGCGCTCTCGTTCGGCCAGTACCGGCGGGCGAACGTCTCGTTGGCGACCGCCACCCACTGCGTGTCGGGCCGATCGTCCTCGGTAAACGCACGTCCGGCCACGATCGGCACGCCGATGGTGTCGAAGTACTCGGGCGAGACCGCCGTCATGTCCACGAAATCGCCGTGCTCGCCGGGACGATGATGATCCGGAATCCAGACGTCCCACCGGTTGTAATTGATCGAAAACGGCACGCGCGTCGCGAGCGCCACCGATTCGACGCCGGGGATCGTCTTGAGCCGCGCCAGCGCCTCTTTGTAGAACTGACGGCTGCGGTCTCCGGTATAGCGGGCCATCGCCGTGTCGGTGGAGATGACGGCGAGCTTGTCCACTGGAAAACCCACTGGCGTGCGCTGGGCGGCGATGAGCGTTCGCGTCAGCAGCGCTGCAATCACCAGCAGCGCCCCCGTTACCGCCATCTGGCCGGTGACGAGCATGTCGCGCAGCGTCCATCGATGCCCCGCCGCGCGCGACACCGCCTGCTCGCCCCGCAGATCCGCGACGACGGCCGGCCGCGACGCCTGCACCGCCGGCGCCAGACCGGCGAGCAGCGCCGCGACGAGCGCCGCGCCCGTGGTGAACAGCAGGACGCGGCCGTCGATCCGGAGGTTGAAGGCGAGCGGGAACGGCAGCGGCAGGCTGATGGACGTGGCGATCGACGTCACCCACCAGGCGAGCAGCGTCCCGACCACCGCGCCGACGAGCGACATCACGAGCGCTTCGGTCACGAGCTGGCGAACGAGACGGCCGCGGCTCGCGCCGATGGCGAGGCGGATGCCGATCTCTTTCTGCCGGCCCGACGCGCGCGCGAGCAGCATGCTGGCCACGTTCGCGCACGCGGTGAGCAGCACCAGACCCACCACGATCATCAGACCGCCGGCAATCGGCAGAATCGTCGAGTCAACGGCCGGGTGAAAATGCACGTCGCTCGTGGCCTGAACGACCGTGCGGCGGTCCTTGTTCGTCTGCGGGTTGGCCTGCTCGATCTGCGCCATCACGACGCCGAGGTTCGCCTCGGCTTCCGCGCGCGTCTTGCGCGGCTTGAGACGGGCGCGGAGGAACATCCAGCGGTCGCCGCGGCGGTCGAGCCGCGTCGTGCCCGGCCCGGGCACCGTGTCGTGCATCCCGATCGGCTCCACCTCCAGCGAAGCCGAGACCGGAATCCAGATCTCCGGCGCGAGCACCGGCACCATCCCGGTGAACGCCGCCGGCGCGACACCGACGATGACGTACGGCGTGCCGCGAATGCGGAGCGTGCGGCCGACGGCGTCGGGCGCCGCCGCCAGCTCCCGCAACCAGTAGCGATGCGAGACCATTGCCACGCGGGGAGCGTCGGCGCGGTCGTCCTGCGGCAGAATCGTGCGGCCCATCGCGGGGCCGACACCCAGCAGCTGGAAGTAGTTGCCCGTCACGATCTCGCCGACTGCCAGCCGCGATCGGTTCTCGAGGTTGAGGGCCGCGAACATCGGGCTGTAGCCGGCCACGTCCTCGAAGACGTCGTTCCGCGCTTTCAGATCGAGGTAGTCCGCATACGACGTGGTCCCGAAGCGCGTCGCGCGCGCGGTCGTATAGATGTCCACGAGCCGATCCGGCGACGCCACCGGCAGCGGCTTGAACAGCACCGCGTCGACGATCGTGAACAGCGCCGTATTGAAGCCGATGCCGATTGCCAGGGATGCGATGGCCACGATCGTGAAGCCCGGGCTCCGCCGCAGCCAGCGCAGCGCGAACCGGGCATCCGCGAGAAATGACTCGAGCAAGAGGGGACGATTATAAGTCGTCCGAACCAGAACGACGAACGGCGAACGTCGAACCACGAACGGCAGCATTGACATATGTGTGACTACCACATATGCTGTCCCCCTATGTCCGACGACCGCGAGCTGCGAAAGGGCAGCGCCGAAGTCCTCATCCTCGCGCTGCTCGACGAGCGCGACCGCCACGGCTACGAGATCGCCAAGCTGATCGACAAGCGATCAAGCGGCGCGCTGAAGTTCCACGTCGCGTCGCTGTACCCGACGCTCTACCGCCTGGAGCGCCGAGGGCTGATTCAGGGCCGCTGGGTGGAAAAAGCCGGCACGCGGCGCCGTCGGTTCTATCGCCTGACGGCGGAGGGCCAGACGGTCCTCGACGCGCAGCGGCGCAGTTGGAGCGCGTTCTTCGCGGCGCTGAACCGCGTCGCGCGGATTCGTCATGCGTAGAGACTGGAAAGCCCTCGTGCGCGCGCGGCTGGGGCGGCTGCCCGTCGATCCGGCGCGCGAGATGGACATCGTCGACGAGCTGGCGCAGCACGTCGCCGAGCACCACAAGGAATTGGTGGCCTCCGGCGTCGACGACGAACGGGCGACGGCGCGCGCCCTCGCGCCGCTCGCTGCACGCGCAGCTGCTGAAATCGCGCGCGCCGATCGCCCGCGACCTGCCGCGCCCACGCCGCCGGCGAGCAGCGGATCGCTCGTCGGCACCATCGCCCGCGACTTGCGCTACGCGGTGCGGCTCCTGCGCCGCGCGCCGGCCTTCGCCGCCGCCGCGACCATCACCCTCGCACTCGGCATCGGCGCCAACGTCGCCATCTTCAGCGTCGTGCGCGCCGTCATGCTGCGGCCGCCGGCTTACCGTGATCCATCCCGCGTCATCGCGTTTCTGAACAGCCGCACCGACGCGCCGGGAGCAATCGCGAGCAGCTCTCTCCCTGACTTCGAGGACTGGCGCGAGCAGCTCAGATCGTTCGAGACGATGGGGCTGCTCTCCGGATGGACGTTCAACATCACCGGCCTCGAGCTTCCCGAGCGCGTGTACGGCGCGCGCGTCACCGGGTCGCTCTTACCGCTGCTAGGCGCGCAGCCGCTCCTCGGCCGCGTCATCGAGCCCGCCGACGATCGCCCCGGCGACGAAGTCGTCGTGCTCGGCTACCGTGTCTGGCAGCGGCTGTTCGGCGGGGACCGCGGCGTCATCGGGCGCACCGTCATGATGGAAGGCCGGCCCCACACCGTCATCGGCGTGATGCCGCCGCGGTTCCGCTTTCCTGCCGACGACGTCGAATTGTGGGCGGCCCTCAAGGACAACATGACCGGCATGCCCCGCAACGGCCGGTTCATGGTCGCGGTGGGCCGGCTGAAGCCGGGTGTGTCGCTGCGTACGGCGCAGGCCGAAATCGACACGCTCAGCGCGCAGCTCGATGCCGCGTACCCCGACTCGAACCGCGGATGGCGGGTGCATCTGACGACGGCGCACGAAGCCGTCGTCGGCGAGACGAAGCCGGCGCTGCTCCTCCTCGCCGGCGCCGTTGGGCTCGTGCTGCTCATCGCGTGCGCGAACGTCTCGAACCTGCTGTTCGCGCGCGCCACGTCGCGCCGCCGCGAAACCGCCATCCGGCTCGCGCTCGGGGCCAGCCGCGGCCGCGTCGTCGCGCAATGGCTGACCGAGAACCTGGTACTGTCGATGATTGGCGGCGCGTGTGGTCTCGCCCTCGCGTGGGGCGCCGTTCGGCTCGTCGTTGCGTTCGGCCCCGCTGACGTGCCGCGACTCGACGAGACGAGCGTGGACGGCGCGGTGCTCGCCTTCACGCTGCTCGTCGCGTTGCTGGCCGGCGCGACACCCGCGCTGGTTCCTGCCATTCGCGCGATCCGCATGTCCTCGCAGGCCGCCCTGAAGGACGGCATCGGTGGGTACTCCGCGGCCGCGCCCGGCCGCGGCGGCGCGCTGCTCATCGTGGGCGAAGTCGCCGTGACGATGACGCTCGCCGTGGGTGCGGCGCTGCTGCTCAAGAGCTTCGCGCGGCTGACCTCGGTGACGCCCGGGTTCGATCCCGCGCGGGCCATCAGCTTCAAGGTGTTCCTGACCCCACCGCGGTACGGCACGGTTGCGGCTGGGAAGCAGTACATTCGCAGCGCCATCGAGCACATCTCGTCGCTGCCTGGCGTCGAAGCCGTAGCCGCCGTGTCGCAATTGCCGCTCGGCGATCCGACATCGGGCCAGCGGTTCGACATCGAGGGCCGTGAGGTGGCCCCCGGGAATCGACCGATGGTTGGCTATCGCGCCGTGAGCGTCAACTACTTCGACTTGCTGCGCATTCCGATCGTACGCGGCCGCTCGCTGCGCGAAGACGATCGCGAGGACAGTCTGCGCGTGATCGTCATCAACGAGGCCGCGGCGCGGCGGTTCTGGCCGAACCAGGATCCAATCGGCCAGCGCATCCGCTGGGCAACCGGCATTCCGACGTTCGACACGCCGCTGTACACGATCGTGGGCGTCGCGGCTGACGTCAAGAGCAACGGCCTCGACAAGCCGGAGCTGCCGGCCGCCTATGCGCCGTACCAGCAGCGCACCTTTCCCTGGCTCCGTTGGACCAGCTTCGTCGCGCGGACCAACGGCGCACCCGCTACGTACGCGCGCGCGATTCGAGAGGAGCTGCTGAAGGTCGACCCGCTTCAGCCGATCTACCAGATGGCGTCGATGGACGACGTGATCGCGCAGTCGGTCGCCACGCGGCGGTTTCATACGTGGCTCGTGGATCTGTTCGCGGCGCTCGGCCTCACGCTCTGTTCGGTCGGCGTCTACGGCACGATCAATTACTGGGTCGCTGAACGCGCGCGTGAGATTGGCGTGCGCATGGCCCTTGGCGCGACACGGCGAGGCATCACGCGGATGGTCGTGGGCCGCGCGCTCGGATTGACCGCCGCCGGGATCGCGATCGGTCTGGGGTTGTGCGGACTCGTCAGCCGCGCGCTGTCGACGTTCCTGTTCGCCGTTCAGCCGTTCGATCCGGCCACCATCGTCGCGGTCGCGCTGCTGGTGCTCGCGACTGGCGCGACGGCCGCGTATTTCCCCGCGCGCCGCGCAGCGCGGCTCGATCCGCTTTTCGTGATTCGGAGCGAGTAGGGGAACAGCGGCATGCGCAACTGGAAACAGCTCGTACGGGCGAGGTTGGGACCGCTGCCCGTAGATCCGGCGCGCGCCGCTGACATCGTCGACGAGCTGGCGCAGCACCTGGCCGATCACTTCAAGGATCTCGCCGCTGATGGCGTGGACGAAGACGAGGCCGTCGAGCGCGCGCTGGCGCCGCTTGCCGCGCGTGCCGCAGCCGAGATTGCGCGCGCCGACCGTCCGCGCTCGAGCGCCCCGATTCCCCCCGCCGCCGAGGCTGGTCCGTTCAGCGGAATCGCGCGCGACGTGCAGTACGCGATGCGCCTGCTGGTCCGAAGTCCGGCGTTTGCGCTCGCGTCCGTGGTGACGCTCGCGCTCGGCATCGGCGCGAACACGGCCATCTTCAGCGTCGTGAACGCAGTGCTGCTGCAGCCGCTTCCCTATCGGGATGCCGACCGTCTGGTCACGATTGGCGAGCGCGGGACCGACGGATCGGCCGGCAACGTCGGGTACCTCACGTTTCTCGATTGGCGAGCCCGCAACCATACGTTCGACGACATGGCGTTGATCCGCTCGTGGCAGCCCACGCTGGTGGTGAACGGCGAGCCGGAGCGCATTGCCGCCATGCGCGTCTCGTCGAATTTCTTCACGCTCCTGGGCGCGCGCCCAGCGATCGGCAGCGACTTTCGCGCCGACCAAGACACGCAAGCCAATTGGCGCGTGCTGATGCTGAGCGACGGCCTCTGGCGGCGGCGCTTCGGCGCGGACCCGTCCATCGTCGGCCGCGTGCTGACGATGAACGACCTCCAGTTCACCGTGATTGGCGTGATGCCGCCGTCGTTCGAGCCCCTCATCTCGGAGCACTTCTATCAGCGCGCCGAATTGTGGGCGCCGCTGGGGTACGACCGAACGCAGTCGTACGCGTGCCGGAGCTGCCAGCATCTGAAGGCGATCGGGCGCATCAAGGCTGGAACGGCGCTCGAAACGGCGCGCGCAGATGTCGACGCCATCGAGGGCGAGCTGCGACGCGAATTCCCGTCCGAATACCCGCCGGCCGCGATGACGCTCGTGCCGCTTCAGGAGGAGTTGACCGGCCGGGTGCGGCCGGCGCTGCTGGTGTTGATGGGCGCGGTCGCATGCGTCCTCTTGATCGCGTGCGCCAACGTCGCGAACCTGCTGCTGGCCCGGATGACCGGACGCGAGCGCGATCTGGCCATGCGGGCCGCGCTCGGCGCGAGCCGCGCGCGCCTGATTCGCCAATTGCTGGTCGAGAGTGCGCTGTTGGCGGCGGTGGGAGGCGTGCTGGGCGTCCTTCTGGGCGCGATCGCGGTGCCCTTGCTCACGCGGCTGGGGCCCGGCGCCCTGTCGCGTCTGACGAACGCGCGGCCGGATGGCCGCGTCCTCGCTTTCGCGATGGTCCTGTCGCTCGCAACGACCTTCGTCTTTGGTCTGCTGCCGGCCATTCGAGCCTCGCGAACCGATCTGCAGGGATCGCTGCACGGTGATGGACGGAAGACATCGCGCGCGCCGACATCGCGCGCGCGGCGCCTGCTCGTCGGTGCGGACCTCGCGCTTGCCGTCGTCCTGCTAATCGCCGCCGGGCTCATGGTCAAGACCGTCGGTCGCCTGCTTGCAGTCGATCCCGGATTCGATCCCGACCACGTGTTGTCGATGCAGATCTCGATGGTCGGTCAGCGATACAGGAAAGACCAGGCGGTGCGCGCGAGGATCGATCAGATCCTCGCACGCCTGCGTACGCTGCCGGGAGTCGACGCGGCCGCGATGGCCGGACAGATTCCGCTTGGCGGCAACGGCGACAGGTGGGGCTTCCACGTGCAGGGCCGTCCGGCAGGTCCGGAGGATCCATCCGTCGAGCGCTATTCCGTGACGCCGGACTATTTTGCAGTGATGCGAATTCCGCTGAAACGCGGGCGGCTGTTCACCGACGCCGATCGAGCGGGCAAGCAAGAGGTGATGATCGTCGGCGAGCAGACCGCGCGCACGCTGTGGCCGCGTGAAGATCCCATCGGGCAGCGCGTCCGCATCGGCGATCCTGACAACGGCCCCTGGCGCACGATCGTCGGCATCGTCGGCGACGTGCGGCATCAGGCGATGGCGGCGCCGGCAACGATGCAGATGTACATGCCGCAAGCGCAGTTGACCGATTCGTTTCTGACTGTCGTGATTCGGTCGCGCTCCGACCGGCCGACGCTCGCGGCCGAGGCGCGCCAGATCATCTGGTCGATTGTCAGCGACGTGCCGGTATACGAGGTGGCATCGCTCGACGAGCTCGTCGCCAAATCGGTCGCGCCGCGGCGCTTCGTGATGATCCTGCTCGAGCTCTTCAGCGGGGTGTCGTTGTTGATGACAGCGATTGGCGTCTACGGCGTGATCTCGTACGGTGTATCCGAGCGTACGCGCGAGATCGGCATCCGCGCCGCGCTGGGCGCTTCGTCCCGCGATATCGTCCGGCTCATCGTCGGCGGCGGCCTGGGAACCGTATGCTCCGGCCTCGGCGCCGGCGTGCTCGCGGCGCTGGCCGTGACACGATACCTCGATCCGTCCCTCTACGGCGTCGGCGCCCGGGATCCAGCCACGTTCGTAACAGTTACACTCGTCTTGTTCACGGTCGCGCTGGCCGCCCAGGCTGTGCCGCTTGCGCGGGCCCTGAAAATCGAGCCGACGGTCGCCCTTCGACAAAATTGACGATTTTGTTCTGCGGCATGCTGCTTGCTCCTGTCGAGCCAGCGAGGGAATTCTTATGCGAATCGCAGCAATCTCGGCGGCAGCAACGGCGGCAGTCTGCTTCGCGCTCGCACCGGCCTATGGCGCTCAGAAAGGCAAGGCTGGCGGCCCATCGACACACGGCAATCCCCATGCGGCGGCTTCCAACACGGCGCCGCCAAAAACGCACGGCAACCCGCACACGACGAGCACCACAACGAAGACGACGAGCGGCACAACGAAGGCACCCGTCAATCCAATCGCGCAGAAGCTCCAAGGCAAGCCTCTCGGCGACCGGATCGAGAAGATGCTGCCCGCGGGCATGACGCTCGACAAGGCATCGGCGGGGTTCAAGAATCAGGGTCAGTTCATCGCCGCGGTCCACGTGTCGAAGAACCTCGGCATTCCGTTCGCCGACTTGAAGGCGGCGATGCTCGGAACCTCGACGAACGCCACATCGACGACGAACACCAGCACGTCGACGACTCCCATGAGTCTCGGCCAGGCGATTCAACACCTGAAACCCTCGGCCAACTCAACGGCAGAAGCGATGCTTGCTGAAAAGCAGACCAACGACGATCTTCGGGCAACGTCGAAGACGTCGAAGTCGAAGAAGACCGCGGGCAAATGACGCGGGCGTGCGCTCTTGCATGCGGCGTCGCCGCGCTCGCCATGTGCGCGCCAGCCTACGCGCAAGGAAACAGCCAGGATCACAACAAGAAACCGCAGAATCCGCCCCCGAGCAAAAGCGATTTGCCGACGCCGGGGGTTGCGCCCGTGGCGACCGTCACCGGGGTGACGCCGTTTGCCTGGATTGACGACGCGACGCTTGTCGAGCCTGGATCCGTTTCGCTCACGATGTCCGTCGTCCGCTGGCAGGGCGCCGGCATCAGCGAAGTAGACGTTCCGGTCGTCGACGCCGCCATCGGCGTGGCGCCCCGTGTCCATCTGACGGCGACCGTGCCGCGCGTGGTTGGCAGCGTCGACCCATCGGGCGCTGCCGGCGGCGTGGGAACGAGCTACTTCGGCGTCAAGATCGCGCTCCTCAACGAGTCCAAGCGAAGCATCAAGCTGTCGGTCGCGCCAATGCTCGAACTGCTCGGCCGAGGCGTCATGCAGTCGCTCTCCGCAGGCGAGCGTCGGGCGCATTTCGGGCTGCCTGCCAGCATTGAGGCCAGCCGTGGACCAGCGCGGCTGTACGGCGGCGCCGGCTATTTCTCGCGTGGCATCTGGTTCACCGGTGGTGCCGTCGGTGTTCGGACGACCGACAAGGTGTACGTGTCCGCCGGCTACAGCCGGTCGTGGCGCACGAACGACGCGGTCGACGTCCCGCTCTCGGACCGCGCACGGACGGAACTGACCGGAGGTGCAGCGTATGCCTTGACGCCGACCGTCAGCGTGTTCGGCTCGATCGGACGGACGATTGCGACGCTCGACCAAAACGGCGCCGGCACGACCGTGGCCGCCGGCGTGGCGCTCGCGTTCACACCAGCCGTGAAGTGAGACCCGTTTCTACTGTTTGGAGCTGGACGACGTCGCTTTCGCCGCGGGGACATTGGCGGCCAGGAACTTCTCAATCGCCGCGAACGCGCGCTGCCACTCGGGCGGGGAAAACGTGCCGTGGCCGCCGCCGGGAATGGTCACCAGCTCGTGCGTCACGCCCGCCTTTTGCAACGCGTCGTTCAGCCGGACCGAGTGCGCGTAGGGCACGAGTTGATCCGCGTCGCCGTGGATCGCGATTGTCGGCGGAACACCCGCTCGCACATACGTGAGGGGCGACGACGCCTTGGCGATGTCGGCGCGGTTGGGCTGGTTCCCGAGCCATTGCACGGTGTACGGCCATGTCTCGGGGAACGGGTTCTTGTTCGGGCCGTCCAGCAGGTCGGCGATATCGGTGATGCCGAAGAAATCGACGATCACGGCGACGTGTGGCTCGGCGGGCATCTGGCACGTACGATCGAACCCCGCGCTCGTCGGGATCATGCCGGTTGTGAGCGCGAGATGTCCGCCGGCCGACTCGCCGGCGACGATCAGCCGATCGGGATCGATGTTGTAGTCCTTCGCGTGCGCGACAATCCAGCGCAGCGCGCAGCGGCAGTCTTCGATC
>Ga0075423_10008013_pt1 | contig 10009 bp, 7 predicted proteins | sample SoiMethybrSBSTD2_FD_80114 | JGI IMG/M metagenome (GOLD analysis project Ga0075423, IMG submission 80114) | Bulk soil microbial communities from a Populus tree surrounding site in Tennessee, USA - Soil MetaG P. TD hybrid SBSTD2 | ecosystem: Environmental > Terrestrial > Soil > Tree plantation...
TATACGCAGAAGCCAGGTGCGGCAGAATCGCAGTCTCAAACGAGACAAGTTTGTTCTTCAGTTCCAACTGGCTTCGCCTTGCTAAACACCACTCCCGTCATTAAGACCAGCGCGAGCTATGTTTTATTCCCTTGAAGTCGTGCTTTTTTGCGCGGGAATAATCCTCCAGAACCCCTGGTCTATACAAGCAGATTGAAATTCCGTCTGGAGGAAAAGCGATGAAGAAGATTTCTGAATGGTTTTTGGTACCACCACTTGATGCGCCTGCGGCGACCATATTGCTGAGAGTCATGGCTGGTTCAGTGTTCTTGTGGGAAGGTGTGATGAAGTTTGTCTTTCCTAATCAGGGCGTCGGCCGGTTTACTAAACTTGGCTTTCCGGCGCCTCATTTTCTCGCGACAGGCGATGGATGGTTCGAAATCATCGGCGGCACGCTGTTGATAGTTGGCTTGCTTACTCGGCCAGTAGCGATCTTGTTCGCCATTGAAATGCTTGTTGCGATGGCTTCAACAAAGATTCCTTTGTATCTGGGAACCTATCCGTTGCCGCTGCCGCCAGTGCCACCCCAGGTCGGCCTGTGGGCGGTACTTCATGAAGTACGATCCGAGTACGCCCAGCTTGCGTGCTCTTTGTTCGTTCTAATTGTAGGTCCTGGATCGTGGTCGCTGGAAGCACTGTTTCAGCGGGAGAGACTGGTTCGCACTACAACCAGCTTGAGAGCTGCATCTTCTGCGAGCTAAGGAAGGGCGGAATCGCAAAAGCATCACCAAATCTTTATTGTCGATTATTACTCTGGCGCGCCTGACCTAATGCTTGTATCGGACCTCCAGTAAGTGACGATTTTAACCAGGCGCGCATCGTCTCTCTTCGCCAGCTCCTATTTCGGTTGCGCGGTGGTCAACTTCAACGTCTTCCCAATTCTTGTGAGAGCTCGCTGGCGCGATTCCCTGCTCGGTATGCGTTCGGCATCAATCCGTGCCAGCGAAGCAGCTCTATTCCATCGATCAAAACGTAAAGTTGCGCGTCAATTTGATCTGAAAACTGTAGGAAGGTCGTTCAAGGCCTGCGCCTGTGCTCTGATTGTAGATGACGAAGAAATCGCTGTTAGGTCTATAGATGTAACGAAGGCGCACGTTGATAACCGACAGGCGAGCGGCGGAGTTGAGTTGGACTAGTGCCGAGGTGAGAAGCTTTCGCGAGAAGTTATAGTTGACTCTTCCAGCGAAGAGACTCGTGGAAAAGTTTCCTTGCGGCAAACGCACTCGGTTGTAGCTCTCTGACAGGTCGAGCAACATGTGCGGACTGGGTCGCCAGGTTATCCCTACCGAAGTCTCGTATCTCTTTCCTGAGTAGAAGTCTCCCCACTTCTCTCGCCCCGTGAAGACAATTGGCTTGCTGCGGTCACTCGTGAACGATACGCGTGGGCGATTGAAGTTATAGGTGCCGGCCGGAATGATGATGCCTGGACGAATCTCGAAAGGTTCCGTCAATACATCTGTAACGGCTTCGATTGGTCGGAAGAAAAACTCTGAAGAGTTTTTGAAAATTGTGTCCCAAGACAGCTCTGTCTGGCGCGTCGCCAATCTCCCGGCGCGATCCGAGTAATATTCAATCTGAGTCTCAAACTCCATCTGCTGTACATGCGGAATGAATTTCGGTCGAGGTTTGTATGCGAATTGTCCAAAGTATTGGTGAATCGCTTTGCGTTCGATGAATCCAACAGCGGGGTTGAATTTCGCGCCAACGTCTTCATAGACCGTGATGAAGCGATAGAGATCGTTTTCAAAGATCGATTCAAGACGCGATGAACCTGCACTCGATCTAACGCCTGGCGTCAACGAGCCCATCCAGAACGCCTTAATCTTATAGTGATCAGTTAGGTTGAACTCTGCATCTGCGCCACCAACCCGATTGTAATCACTACCGCGGGCGACTGTCGCACCCTGGCGATTAACGAAGATTGCTCCAATTGATGAGCGTTTGAGAATGTCACGCTTCACGCGCAGTACTGTGAAGTGATCTCGTGGAATGCCTGAAGCGGTTGAAGGTTCACCGAGCTTGCGTGTCTGTACTTGCAGGAACCCGACGTTGTAAGGACCAATTTTGCCAGTAACTTTAGCACCATAATCGATTGGTACTGGTAGCCCTTCGTCTGTCAATCCAATTCGTCGTGTGAAGAAGGCTTGATTCTCTCCTTCTCTCCCAAACAGAAAGATTCCGGAATTCTCCAGAAAGAAGTCGCGCTTCTCAGGAAAGAAAACTGAGAAGCGAGTGAGGTTGACTACCTGACTGTCGACTTCTGCTTGACCGAAGTCAGGATTTACGGTGAACTCAGCCGTTAATGATGGCGTGATTCCGAGCTTTGCCACTTCCAAACCAGCGCGGCCGCGCACACCAGCATCAAAACCTTCTTTTCCAACCAATGGCACTCCTTCGCGCCATTCACCAGACGCGTAAGGTTTGATCTCACGCAACCGACGCCTTCGAATCTCTTGAACTCCCGTGAGTTCACCAGCCTGGGAGACGCGCTCTAAACCAAAGGAGCGCTGCCAACTTGTCCAAAGATTCTCTTCATTCTTACGCCGGATGATACGGGCGATATTGAACCCCCACTTGTCGATTCCCTCAGTGAAACGAAGCGTGGTCAGTGGGATTGCGATCTCAACAACAAATCCGCTTGCATCGATGCGGCCTTCAGAAAGCCACGGTGCGTCCCACGAAATATTCACATCACGACCTTCATCGGTAATGAGCGCGTCCTGTTGTGTCCCCAGCGGATTAACGGCAAAGCGAAACGCATTGCGGCGATCATGATAAGTATCAAGCAGAATCTCTACTTTATCGTCGTTGACGAAAGTTGCATCACGTACAAGCTCCCGGGCGTTAACGCGCTTGGCATCTGAATCAAACGCGCGAATACCAAAGTAAATATTCTTCTCATCGAACAGCACGCGCACCTCAGTTTTTTCGGAAGCCAGCGCGCCTTCGTCTGGACTCTCCTGGCGAAAATCTGTGGCTGTTTGGGCTGACGACCAGGCAGGTTCGTCAAGAACACCGTCCACCTTTATTGCTTCACTGATAAGTTGCGCTTGAATTCTTCGCGGGCCTTCGCTGCCCTGAGTTGAAACTGCGTTTACCTTGGAAGCAGGTTGCTGTGCCTGAGAGACGGTGACGATTAGATTGAGACTAAGCGCAAAGGCGAGGCGCGCCAGGAAGCGTTCGGATCTTCGATCGAACCGCTTCAATATTTGACTCATAGTTGCTTATCGGATGGTATGGCAATTCTGAGAACCGGCTTCCCACCTACATTCTGCAAAGGGAAATAGACTCGATGTGTCTGAGAGTCTACTGCAACACTGTGAGCATTTGGAGCAAACAATCCCTCACCGACTTTGTGCAGGGCGCGATCACGCTCATCGAATATGGTGACGACGCCGCTTTCAGCAGAAACGTAAAGACGACCAAGGCTGCTATCAAAAGCGAGTACGTCCGGGTCAGCACCGACTGAAAGTGTGGCTGTCGCTTTTTTGGCCTCGAGATCAAAGACAACCAATTTCGCGTTATCTTCGCAGGCGGCGAATGCCAGCCGGTTTTGGGAATCGATTAGAAGCCCATGACTCCCTTTACAATCAGTAAGAGGATATTTCGCTACGACTTGATCTGACTTCGGGTCAATCTCGGCAAGTTCTTCACGACCATCAACTGTGACAAAAATACGATCGCTGGCTGGATCGTATTGACTATTCCCTGCCCCACCGCCGAGCGGGATCGTCGTCAACCGTTGGTTCGTCTTAGCGTCGATCACCGTGTCCGTTTTTCCGTGCAGATCGGAAACGTAAATCTTGTTTTGCTTCGCTGCGTAAGCGATGCCATCGGGATAATCTCCAGCCGGAACTCGCGCGACGACGCTGAGGCTTTGATCGTCAATCACGGCTAGTTCGTTGGTGCCTGTCGCGGAGGCATAAACGCGATGTAATTCAGGAACAGCCAGTACGCCATGTACTCGCTTCAAATCTTTCACATCGCCGATTACCGTCTGCTTATTAACATCGAAGACGGTCATCAAGTCTGACCCGAGATGCGCGATGTAGAGTCGTCCTCTTGCGCTGTCCAAACTCTGATAGTCAAAACGAGTCGTTCCACCGCTAAGAGGAACGTCAGTCAGCACTTTCAAGGGCAGTGTTCCTGCCGCAAGAGTTTCCGAAGGCGTCGCGGCATTTGTTACCGGCGTTGGATGTGCATCAACTGGCAGATGGCTCGGGCTTGAGCAAGCAATCAGTAAGGCGGCAAGTGTGAAGGCGACCGTTGTTGATTTCGAGATTGCTAACCGAAAGACCAAACCTGCCATCCTTTCTTCACTTACCATGCGCCTGTTAGATGTTTAACCTGACTTCCTTCCAACTATCTCTTCTGCTCGTTTATTCACTTCATCCCAATTCACATTTTGCGTGAAGGCATCGACGTATTTGGCCGCAGCTGCGCCATAGTCCATGTGGTAAGCGTGCTCATACATATCGAGAACCAAGAGAGGATAGCCCATTGGAGCGTTGTGCATGTGATCCCACGCCCAATAGTTATGAACTTCGCCTGTATGCATGTTGTAAGACAGGATAGCCCAGCCCGAGCCGCCACCGAGAGCGTTGGCAGTCTTCTTGAATTCGGCTTCCCACTGTTCATAGCTACCAAACCATTGCTTGATTAAGTCGAGCGCCTTGCCACTCGCTTTGCCGTCGCCCCCAAGGTTGGCAAAGTATTTTTCGTGCAGCACAACTGAACCTGTTCGGACCAGCTCTTCGCGCTTTAGGTCGCCATAGATATAAGGAGGCAGATCTTTATCCAGCAGCATCGAGGCAAGTCGTTGCTCGATCGTGTTCAATGCTTTTACAGCACCGCCATAGTTGTTTTCCCAATGTGATCGGATCAGCTTTTCAGACAAGCCTTTGAGCTTCGCCGGATCAAACGGTAGTGGTCTCGGTGTGTGCTGTCCCTGGAAAGCTTTAGCTACAGTGCCAGTGGTTTGCCCGCTGGCTCCGTCTGCACGTAAAAACCCTGCAAGGGCCAAACTCGCACTACCGGTTGCCAGTGTCGAAATTACTTTTCGGCGTGATACTGCTTTCATTTTCAATTTGCCTCCTTGATCAATGACAAGTTATTCGTACCGCAGCGCCACCAACGGATCTACTTTAGTTGCCCGTCGTGCCGGGATAAAGCAGGCCAACAATGCGACCACGATCAAAACGACAGACGAAATGCCAAAGGTCATTAGATCGGTCGGCGCTACTGCAAACAATAGGCTCCTCATTAGACGTGTTACGGCGATCGCGCCGACCGACCCTAGCACTACACCTACCAACGTCAATTTCATTCCTTGACCAATCATCAAACGCAGCACGTGACGTGGTGTTGCGCCAAGGGCGAGGCGAATTCCAATCTCTCTCGTCCGCTGGGAGACTAAATAGGCTATCACTGCATACAGACCTGCTGCAGCCAGCAGCAAGGCCGTTACCGCAAAGACACCTAATAACTCCGTATTGAATCTGTGTGCCGCGACAGACGTGGTTAAAAACTGGCGCATTGGCCTGACTCCAGCGGTCGCAACATCGACGTCCACGTTGTGTAGTTCTCTACGAATCGTCGAAGCGAGCGCTTCAGGTTCTATTCCGGTGCGCACAACCAGGCTGAGGTTATTTGCCATAAACGGCACCGCAGATTTGGGAGCTTGCGGAATTGCGCCGTAGAGTGTCGGCGTTGGTTCGTCGGTCAAGCCCATGTGTTTTACGTCTTCGACGATGCCGACGACTTCGTAGTCCCGCGCAGGATTTCCGTCGCCCATATTAATAAGCACATGCGCACCTAATGGGTCCTCAGCTTTGAAAAACTGACGCTGCAGAGCCTGGTCAATAATGATCGCACCCGGCGAGTGTTCATTGTCACTATCGCTGATGTCACGTCCACGCACCATCGCGATCTTCATTGTTTCAAAATAACCTGGTCCCACCCAGCGATGCTGCGCGAATGGTGTTTCACCTGGGCCAAGTGGGGGATGGCCGGTTATCGTGAATGTGGTCCGCGCGATCAATCCACTCAGCGGTAGAGCACTGGCTGCACTAACACCATCTACTCCAGGCAACCCAACAATGCGCGGTGCAAACTTGTCGTAGAAAGTCTTCACCGACGCAGCGTCTGAGTATCGTGCTGAGGGTAATGACAAACGCACTGCAAGAACGTGATTGGCATCGAAGCCCGGGTTAACTCCGCGCAGCCGCCCGAAGCTTTTTAATAGCAAGCCTGCCGCTACAAGGAGCATCATGGAAAGAGCAATCTCGCTCACAATAAACCAACTGCGAACGCGACTTCGGGTTTCACCCATAGCATCGCGCCCACCTTCTTTCAGCTCGCTATTGAGATCGCTTCGCGTGTGTTGAATGGCTGGAGCAAGGCCCAAAACCAGCCCCGCAAACAAAGTGACACATAGAGAAAAGAGCAGTACACGACCATCAATACTAACCGCTGAGGCACGCGGGAAATCTGCAGGACTCACTGCCAACAATAGATCCTTGGCCCAGAACGAGAGCAGTAATCCTAAACTGCCACCCAGAATCGCGAGCAATGTGCTCTCAGTCAGTACCTGGCGCATCAAAACCTTGCGCTTGGCTCCCAACGCGGTACGGATGGCCATCTCTTTATGTCGCGACGCTGCCCTGGCCAACTGAAAGCTCGCGAGATTTGCGCACGCAATAAGCAACACTACAATCACCGCCGCGAGGATCAGCCAAAGTCCTTCGCGATAACCACCGACGACTTCATCCTGCAGCGCCAAGACGCGAGGTGACGAGATATTCCCGTTGTCGTCAGGATAAAGATCACGCAGTCGATTACTAATTGCGGCAAGATCCGCTTGCGCTTGAGCCGGGGTAACGCCTGGCTTGAGCCGTGCTACGACTCTTAGAAAATTTGAGCCTCGTTCAGTTCGTCGCGGATCCTGATCCATCCTTAATGGAACCATGACTTCGATCTCGGCATTGGGAATAGTGAACCGCGGAGGCAAGACCCCGACTACTGTGTATGAGTCACCATTCAGCGTGAGAGATTTCCCAAGCACTTCGCTTGTTCCGCCAAACCGTCTTTGCCATAAGCCATAGCCCAGCATGACGACGCGAGTGTTCTTTGGATTATCGTCGTCCGAAACCAGCGCACGCCCTGCAGCAGCTTCGACTCCCAGCATTTGCATTGCGTTAGCTGACATTCGCACTCCTTGCAAACGTTCAGCTTCGCCTTGTCCAGTCAGGTTCGCAGGCCAAATCGCCAATGGCGCAACTTCGGCAAGAGTCTGGTTTTGGTCACGTGTGTCGATGAAATTAGGAATCGAGAAAAACGCGCGACTCACGGTTTTTCGCGTTGCCCAAATCCAAACAAGCCGACTTGGATCCTTGAACGCCAGGGGCTTCAAAATTACAGCGTTCACGATGCTGAATATTGAGCTACTGGCGGCGATTGCTAACGTCAATGCAAATACCACGAGCATCGAAAATGCAGGCCGTTTGCGTAGTGAACGGACAGAGTAGCGAATGTCTCTAAGCAAGCCTTCCATAATCACAACCTCCGCATTTTGTTCCTAGCTGGCGTAATGTTCCTCGACGGTCATCATGAAGACTACGGTTCCAACTAGTCCGATCAATCCAGCTGTAACGAACGGTACTTGTGGCGCTATCTTCCATAGCAAGCCGCCAATTGCCGCAGCCGGTGTGATTGAAAGGCTGCGAACGAGATAGTAGAGCCCGACAGATCTGGCGCGAATGTTGTCGTGCGCAAGATCGACGATCATCGCTTTGCGTGAAGGCTCACCAATTTCGCGCAGACCTCCGACCACATAAGCGACGATTAACCATGCAAAGTTGGAAGCGAGAATGATCGCAATGGGAAACATCGCAAAACTCAGAAATGTCAGAATCACAAAAGGCTTGCGTCCAATTCGATCAGCAATCCTTCCTGCCGGAATGTACACGACGATCGAAGTGATCATCTGAATGGCGATGAGAGTGCCGTAGGCTGCGACACTGATGGCATGAATGTTGGTCACATAAAGTATGGCAAGTACCCCCGTCATACCCTCACATGTTCTGATGATGATGTCAGAAATCAGCAAGCGCTTTAGTACGGTGTGAAATGATTGCCAGACGCCCCGAATGCTGATCGGATGCCGAGGTTGTTCAGGAGTTCTGAGCTTGAGGACGAGTACGATGGTCAATGCTGCTAGAGTCAGTGTGATCAAGAGGCCAACATGGATACCTTTGACCAGGCCCATCGAGGCGATCAGGGCACCGCCAACAATTGGCGCGATCACTATGGGCACACGTTTTAAGATCGATTGCAGCGTGAAGCCCATGGCTCGTCGCTCGCGAGGCAGGGAGTCACCGATGACTGCAAAAAGCGCAGGAGACGCCATGCTTTGCCAGGCCATTACTAACGCAAGACCGACAAATAAGAATGGCCACGAGATGCTGAACAAATAAACGAGATATCCAAGTGAGGCGAGTGTAATGAAGATTAGGAAGGCTCTGCGTCTTCCAAACCGATCAGCAACAAAGCCGCCCGGATATTGATAACAAGCGTCAAAGAAATCCTCTGCTGTGCCGAAGAAACCGATGATTGGTGTGGTCGCACCTAGCGCCTCAAGATATTTAGGCAAAAACTTTTTCCATAACTCTTCCCCAAAGCCCAGAAGAAAAACCGCCGCTGACGCAATTGTGACGTTGTGCTCGAGAGCGAGGTAGTCAGTGACTCGCACGCGCCAACCTGAGTCTCGATCTATCACCTTCGGCCATCCTGCCGACGTGTTACTTCCTGGAGCGCTTTCCATTTCGTTTTGTCTTGCGCCTCGGTTTCATTGCATCCTTGCTCAGCAGCGCATGAAGCCCATCAAAAACAACGCCGGTCTGTTGCAGTAACTTGCGATCGTCACGCAGTACCTGACTAAGTCCGTCAATAATCGCATTCAGTCCCGCCGCCTCGAGACGGTGAAATTTGTCGTCTTTCAGATCAACGTCGTGAACGATCTCGGCGATCTCTCGCAGCCCTTTGTTTTCAGTGAATCCAAACCGCTTCAGCATCGTCTCGAATGTGGAGTCTTCCCCGTGATGAGTGAACTCAGCTCCAAACATGTCAAAGGGAATTGCACCTTCAATCGTTTCGCCTTCGGCCACAAAGTAGAAACGCGGACGCTTATCGATGAACTGCTTGATTAACCATGCTGAGGCTAGCCGGTCGATGTGGAGATTGCGGCGAGTCACCCAACGTTGGCCCTGATACTTGGCAACGTCTAGCTTTCCACCCAAGGCGTGAGATTCTGCCGTTTTTGTTTTGGGGCCTTGAGCCGCTCGAAGCTCCTTTTGACATCGCTCGTACGCAGCGAACGCAGCCGTGCTCCCCTTCGCAACAAAGAAGTCATTGGCCGCGATACGTTCTAACTCGGCGTGTAACTTGTCGACTTCACTTTCATGCGCCGAAAGTCGACCCGCTGACAAATGTCTACCGCGCGCCTGTTCGCGAATCACTCCTGTTAACTTGTCGAACCCAGCCGAGACCTCGGCAAACTCCGCATTACGAGCTTCACGGAATGCTTTTATGATTTCATCGTCCGTAGCACCCTCAACCGACCCCGCTTTGAATACGGCAGCCTCGCCGCCTGCGGATTCAATCTCCTGTTTCAACCACTGAAAGTCCTCGTGGGTCTTTTCGTTTGCAGGAAGAACATAAACGGAATTCTTGATTGCTACGGCACCAAGTTTCTGCAGTTTGCGCCAAATGCGCACACGAAGATTTGTAGGCCTTGCCGGCAGTTGATGAACCAGCAGGATCCAGTTGTGCGACTGTTTTTGGGTAACGGTTCGAGGCAACGTAATGCGGAGTGTAACTAGTGTTACATTCCAATGCAAGTTAATCGCGTAAGTATCCATTCTTAGTCAAAAGGGTGCCGGCCCCTGTACCTGCGAACCGAACGTGACCTGAA
>Ga0075423_10008015_pt1 | contig 10008 bp, 8 predicted proteins | sample SoiMethybrSBSTD2_FD_80114 | JGI IMG/M metagenome (GOLD analysis project Ga0075423, IMG submission 80114) | Bulk soil microbial communities from a Populus tree surrounding site in Tennessee, USA - Soil MetaG P. TD hybrid SBSTD2 | ecosystem: Environmental > Terrestrial > Soil > Tree plantation...
ACGAGGAAGACGTCCGGTTAGCAACATGGTGCAGTGAAGAATTCGCTATGAAAACGAGGCAGCGTAACAGGTACTGAGAGGACAAACAGGAGCTATGGGAGGGGAGCCATGAAAAACCAGATCGGCATTAGCACCATGGTAGACGCCGTCTATGAGACCGTGCTTTACCTGACGGGCGACGCCCACCAAGCCCGGTGGGACGCCTACTGGACCTTGACGACGTTGAGGTATCCCGAAATGGAGGAAGCGGCATGAACGCACAAATCGATGAAGACCAGGGCTTCCCACAAACAATTAACCTAACTGCGAAAATGAATCAGCGAATTGTATTAGATCCGACCATAAAAAGCCCCGAGGCACAAGATTTCGAGAACAAGTTATTTGCTCGAGTTGTGGGTCAGGAACGAGCGGTTCGAAGTATTTCCAGCCTTTACCAGATTTGTCTGTCGGGAATGGCTTCACCAGGTAGGCCGATCGGAAACTTGCTTTTCTTAGGTCCTACCGGTTCAGGTAAGACACGAGTCGTAGAGGCAGCGGCAGAAATCCTGTTCGGCGATTCAAGAGCGGCGATTAAAATTGACTGTGCCGAATTTCAGCATAGTCATGAAATTGCCAAACTCATTGGTTCACCTCCCGGTTATTTGGGTCACCGAGAGACTCCACCGCTTTTGACCCAGGAGGCCATCGACCAGTATCACACCGACAAAATCAAGCTTACTTTTTTGTTGTTTGATGAAATCGAGAAGGCTAATGACGCGCTTTGGCAGCTTCTCCTTGGGATACTGGACAAGGCCACACTCACTCTGGGTGACAATCGACGCGTGGATCTCAGCCGAACAATTGTATTCATGACGAGTAACTTGGGTGCTGTCGAAATGAGCGAGTTCATTTCCGGCGGTATTGGTTTTGCTCCACCTTCGGCTTCCGCGACTCAGGAAGCGGAACTGGACCAGAAGATTTGCAGGACGGCTCTGGAAGCATCGAAGAGGAAATTTTCACCTGAATTCATGAACCGGATTGACAAAGTGGTTGTCTTCCGAACCTTGCAATCCGAACACTTGCAAAAAATCCTGGACATTGAATTAGGGATGGTGCAAGACCGCATTTTGAATTCTCGCGGTGAAGGGAAGTTTGTTTTCAAGTGTACGCCTAAAGCGAAAGAGTTTCTCTTGAAGGAAGGAACGGATTTGAAATATGGGGCGCGACACTTAAAGCGCGCACTGGAACGCTACCTCGTCTATCCCCTCTCTAACCTGGTGGCAACGAATCAGGTGGCACTGGGCGATCTCGTCAGAGTAGATTTCGATGACGCCGAAGGGAAACTGGTTTTCCTCAAAGAGGAAAGCGGAGCCATCATTCGCAACTGGGAGAGCCCGGGAGAAGCGAGAATATTTGAAGAGATTTTCAGTAAGAACGCCTCCGCGATTCGCGAATCCAAAGGCGAAAGTAAGACCGCCAAACCCTCTGTAGCCAAGGAACGCAGAGGGTAGGTTCCTCTCAAAAACTTCCATTTCAGATTTCCCATTCAAAATTGAGAAGTTGAAACTAGTTCCGAGCTCTACTCCCGATCGTATCAATTGCCAAATGGCGGACCAGAAGATGCTCCCGGTCAGCGGGATCGTGGCGCTCTCCTACTCAGTACCTGGGGGCGTCGGTCCAGCTCCCCGGATTCGTTACATCAAGGCCGCGGCGGCTGGTGAGACGTTGAAGCTGGAAAAACCGTCATGCCGCCGCGGTCAGGTGCAACGGCTTGTTCGGCATCTCACCAGCGGCACCCGGTGAGAATGTGAACTACGCGGAGAGCACTCTGGCAGGACGGTGATGTAGGTCGGCCCGTGGCCGAGCCGACCGTTAACTCGCCCGAGGCTATTGCAGGGGTTCGAGCGTCAGCGCGGCCAATTCGTTACGGCTAGTGGCTGAAAGGTCTCTGCCGTCGTATACAATGTTGGCGCGGGTTATCTGCCCTTCGGCGTTGATCGACAGGGCGGCAGCGCCTGTTTTAACCGGCGAAGACGAGGAGGCCCATTCGAATCCTCCGCCAGCATCGCCCCCAACGACATGCCCAAGTTTGACTCCGCGGCCAAAGGGTGACTTGTGGTTTACGCGGGCGAGATAACGATTGATCGCAGGAAACCCCACAATTTTCATGTTCAGGCTTCGATCTTCAAAGACGCCGTCGTAGCTAAAGAGCGTGGCCGCGCCTTCCGTGTCGCCACCGGATAACATCTCCACAAACTTGGAGGTAACGTCGCGTATCCGAGCACTGGTAGCGGCCGGCTTGCTCCTTAGGGCAAGAGGCGGGTCAACTGGCGGCCGTTTCATCTTCTCATAACCCTGGCTGTCACAAGCGGCGCTATCCCAATAGTCGGCCCACCGCGTGATTTTTCCCTGGACCACGTCGACCGCCCCCAAGACGCAGTCGGCACCAAACAGTTCGGGTGTGTCAGTGAACTCCAACATGACGCTGCCGGTGCCGCCGTTCACCTCTCCGAGAATTCGGGTAGGATACGATTTACCCTCGCCCCAGGTCGGCATGTATTGCGCCCAAACTTCCTTCAAGGCGTCATAACCATTCAGCTCCCAGCCCAGCGTCGCATCGACGTACACTGAGAGATCGCGAGATATGAATTCCATGGTCGCATCGCAGTCGTGCCGGCTCTTTGTAGCAAAAAACCGATTAAACAGGTCGACCGCCTCTTTATTGGCATGCCGCGCATCCACAATTGTTGGGAATGTTTCAATGGTAGGATATAAGGGGCCCTTTTGAGCATTGCCGCCAGCCGGTTTGCTCATGAGCACTTCCTCCTTTTGTATATTGTTGCCAATCGGCTGAAGGAGACAAAGTTTGCCTCCTCACACTACTTGCAAACTCTACGATCGAATTGGCCGTCATGTCGGCGGGGCGTCTCCTCGCCCTGCGACTCCAAGTACCGCCAAGTCTCTTCCAACGACTTCCGCGCCACGAAGACCTCCGATGGCCGAACGCTGTCCGCCTCAGCCGCGCCGCCTTTTGGCGTCGGCTGCAGGCGGCTAGTTAGCCCCCCTGTTTACTCTGAGAGCGTTCCTCTGCCAGCTTTCTAAGCAGGAGTTCAGTAAGCCGAGAAACCTGATTCTCCATGGGAAGAGCGGGATCATAGTTGAATCCGCCCTTCCGTGTTGTTTCGTCGAAAATCCCAGGTGGTGCATCTGCGAACCAAACTGGCACCACTGCGCCCTCACTGAAGCGATTGCGAAAGGCGTCGGACTCAAACTTCGTCCAAACGCGTTTTGGATATTCCGGACCGAGAAGTACGACAATGAAACGCGCCTCGGTTTGATAAATAGGCCGGAGGTATTCTTCAACGTCTTCGGCCAGGATCCGGTGTTGTTCATTCTGGTCGTAGAAAACTTCAACCTCCTGGTCTTGTAGGCTTTCAAACAGCTGACGTGCCAGATTGCGGTCGGGACCTGCGAATGAAAGAGCAAAGTCGTACCGGTTCTCAAACTCGACGGAAATGAATCCCAAATCGTTCGCGAATCGTCGCCAAGGAATGTTTCTGATGTAAAAAAGAAACTGAGGATCTTCTACTGTTAATTGTTCCGAGGCTTTGTCGTAGTGCAGTACAGCGCGAATCTGGGGATCACCCTCGACGATTTCAGAGAGATAACCTTTTTCAACAACCTGACCCACGCTGCCACGGAGCTCCGCATGCTGGCGCACAGCGTCCCGCAGGGATAGTGTCCACTCACTTGAGGTAGCCAACCAATTCAAGATATGCAGATACGGCGCCCGTCCCTCTTTCCGTAACCGTGTTCCTGTGCAAAAGCTCTCGCAACGTTGACGAAAGGATAGGCCGAGCCGTTCCCAAACCCTGGAACGGACCGCAGGAAGACTGACCTCTGAGTGGCCTTGAGAGTCCCTTCGTTCAAGAACGCTAGCTTCCATGCAAACCTCACGAGCGAGCATCTGTGCTAGATAGAAGCTTCCTTTCGCTTCTCGGACAATTTCTTGTCTGACGTTGAGTCTTATATTTAGCGCATGCTCGCCCTGACCAATGAGGCTGTCCACCTTTTCATCCGGGTTTGCCTCAAATGGAATGATATCGATTCGATTAACAAGGTCATTCGCAAAACTAATAAGGTTCTCACCTGCTCGATTAATGCCGAGAATAATCAATTTCACAGTCTCGACTTCCTCGTCAGCTAACGTTTTCATATAGTCGGCAAGTCGGGATCTCGTTTCATTATTCAGTTTGTGGAAGTCGTCAACAACAACTGCCCCGACATCTGAAATCTCCGGGAGAGCTTGGATGTATTCTACGTCGGATTGCTTGCGAGCGGACAGTTTGGTGACGTTTTTTGAAATGCCTACCTCTTCTAAAGCGTTTTCGATGGCAGTGGTTTTGCCGATGCCCGACGGCCCTTCAATCACCACGCCTCGACCTGGCGAGCGAAGGGCGACCAGCAGTTGGGTGAATTCCGTCGGGTGTACGAACGTGTACGTTGGTACGCCGCTTGTTTTGAACACATCTTCCAGTCGGGGTTCAGACATGTCGGGATGGTATATCTCTATCGGTTGGACTTCAACCCGTCCCGGTTTGTTGTGACGGGCTAACATGGTATGGCTGTAGGTTACATTGCTTGCAGCCTAACCCGCAATGACTTCATTAGCTTTTTTGCTTGGAATGGCTTGTCATCCAAGCACTTACTTTAACTCTTCCGTCCCTGGCCCCACGGTTTTAGACGGCACCTTGCAGCCTAATCCCACTCGCCTTAGGCTACACGGCCTGCAGCCTAACCTGAAATGATTTCTTTGGCTCTCTTGCTTGGATGGGCTTGTCGTCCAAACACTTACTTCAACCACGAGCGAGATCACCCTCTCTCACCGAAAAAACAGTTTCTCGCTCGCATTCGCGGCGCTCAGCTACTTCAATCCGGCGACGAACCGATATCGATACCAACTGGAGGGATTAGATCACGAGTGGAACGAGGTGAGCAGCGACCGGAGAGTGGCCGCATACACGACTCTACCTTGCTCGCCCAAAGTTGGAAAGAAGTTTGCGAAACTGACCCTTCACGGCACTCGTTGCCAATTCTTCGTTGCACCTGTGGCCGTTACATCCAGAATGCGGTCGAGCTCCCTTTTCCTCGGCCGCGCGGCCCAGCCTTTCCGTTTGAGTCAGATTTTCTCATTCAAGAAAATTCCCAGGTCTTTGATAGTGGCGCATAGGGAAAGAAATGTCTGGAGTTGATCCTTGGCCAGATTTGGGGAACCCCTCGAATAAATCAGGGCCACCTTCTCGAGACGCTCGAAAGCGTTCTCTAAATCGGCTGTTTCCACTTTAGCTTCGTCTTGCATGCAGTCGGCGATCCGGTCAACCATCTTCGCAGATTGCCCATCGAACTCTTGTTGCGCCACGCGGACGGCTGGTGGCAACTCGAAGCCTGGAAGGCGAGCGCGATATTTCCAGAGCACAATTTCTGTCAGGAAAAAAAGCCGCAGTTGCGGTTGCCACTCCCTGATTTTGCTGCGCCATGCGAGCTCCAGACGACGGGAAGGCCCGAATTCAAATAGAACGGCATCAGCGGAGGCCCGCACGCTGTCGAAGTTTTTGTTGATAGTTTCGCGGAGAGAGTAGCTGCGTTCCATTGCAACCCTTTGGTCAGTCGAAATCGGCTCCCTTGCCAGTTGCGCGAGCAATCGGAGTACGGAAATGAATGCCCTCTTCATCTGCACAACAGCCTGAGCGCCCCATAGCTGATCAAACACGAACCACATCATGACCAGCCCAAGCATGATGCCGACGACGCGGTCTCTGGCTATGGAGAGCGAAGGCTCTATCGCGAATGAGTTCAGGTGGATAAGGTAAAAAGCAACAGCGACTTGCACGCCAAAGTATGATAGACGAGGGCTGGAGGTCATGAACCAGGAAGCGAAGGCGGTGACAAGGATAAACAGAATGGTGAATCCTGCGATCGAATCCAGATAGGGCAGGATGAAAATCTGCGAGCCCATTCCGAACAGGAAGCCACCCACTGCAGCGCCGCAGATCCGCAGCACCTGCTTTTGACGAGACGAGCCGATGGTGGAAAGCGCGGTCAGGAAACAGGTGGTGACCGCTGTGCTGATTCCTGGCCAATCAAGGGCATTGTAAATGATGTAGCACAAGCTGGCCGTCAAGCAGCCTTTCACGGCGAATTCGATGTGCTCAATGTTTGTGAGCGCGTCGCGAACGAAAAATATGGGTGATGGATCACCACTCGAAGGCCCTACCGGAGAAAGGCTCAACGACTGAGAGCCAATAAGGACTTCATTCATGAACCTGACAGTTCTCTCCATCTCGGCCACGAACGGAATGTTACGTACAACATTCTCTTGGGCCGCGGGACCCTCGTTCAAATGTGGAGTTCTTCCCTTCAACAAATCCGACCGAATACTGCCGACGTTCTCCGCCAGGCGACGAATTTGTTTGCGATCATCCTCAGAGAGTTCAATGCGGCGCGTCAGATTGGCCGCGAGATCGACAAGGGTTCCAGTGAAAGCGATCACTGCTCCCATTTGTTCAGCATAATCCGGCGGGTAGGCAGACCGTCGTAAGATGCGCCGCAACATGGACGTTCCCACCATAGCCAGACGCGTTACTCTTGCTTCCGTTAGTCGATCTACAGGGCAGTCCTCTGCAAAACACACTAACAAGTTTTGCACGGCAGCAAGGCGCTCGGCGACGCCCCCAACGATGTCCTCGCCGGGCTTAGTCCGCGAAAACAACGTTTCGACTGCCATGGTAATCACGATTCCTATCGCGGACGCCCAACAGAGCCAAAGGGTATCTTCAACATTCGTTTCGGCTGAGACATGGCGGTCCCAAAGAGGCACTCCAACGCAAATCATGATTGCGAAGGTGGAACTGGCACCGAAGTTGTTCAAGGTGCTGATCGCATAGAATCCCAGGAAAAATGAAGCTATGACCCAGAGAAGATGCAGGGCTGGAATGCTGATGACAAACCAGGCTGAAACCACAAGATACACCGTGCCGATTGCGGTCAATGAGAGGATCGCCACAGCCGACTCGAGCGTCGCACGAGAGCTCTCTCGGGAAACTATGAGTGCATAAATCGCTCCCTGGAACGTGTAAGGGATACGGAAGATCATCCCGACAACCATTACAAGAGTCGCGGCAATGACCATGCGCGCGACCAACGCTGCTCGTCCGGGATAGGGTTTAAGTTCTTCTCTAAGAAATTCTCCGAACCAAGCCAGGGAAGAAGGCAACGGAGAGATGCTTTGTGCGGCAGGAGCCATGCTCAATTTTCGCGAATGGTAACGACGGCCGACTCACCCACTCGAAACAACTCAGGAGAAGGATCCTGCACGCGCACGCGAACCGGATACCGCGATGCCAGATGCACCCAGTTGAGGGTTCGTTGCACGTCCGGCAGGCCCTTGTCCAGCTTCCCAATCACATCGGGATTGGGAGTGACTCCGAAACCTACACTGTCGACCACACCCAAGAAGCGAACATCCGGTTTCGACATGACGTAAACATCGGCCCGCATCCCCGGCCTGATGTGCGAGAGTTGCCCCTCGCGAAAGTTGCCGATTGCCCACCATGTCCGCGCGTCAATCAAAATGAAGATTTGCTCGCACACGTGGGCGTAAGCGCCTTCCGAGATTGTGAGGTTCGTCACCCGAGCATCGAAGGGCGCGTATACGCGGCAGTTATCGAGGTTGTAGCGGGCGTCCTTGAATGCCGACTCTCGCCCGCCGCGCTGGTTGATTAATGGCTCCAAGGTGCTCACCGCGTGCTGGGCCTGTTCGTGTTGCGCTTTGCTCTCATCGAGGGCGGCCCCGGAATGCTCGTGTTGCGCCAGCGCTGACTTGAGGGCCGCCTGAGCAAGGAGCAGTTGAGATTCCGCCTGCTTCAGAGCCTCGGACTGGGCGATGTCCAAACTTTTCGCGTGATCCACTTGGTCTACGGTGACAAATTGCTTGCTGAGGAGTGGCTCAAGACGATGCAAGTTGTTGTTGGCGTAGGTCCACTCCGCCTTCGCACGGCTGACGCCCTGCTCGGCATGAGCCACGTCCGCCCGCGCTTGTTCGACGGCTGCCGACGAGCGGCTTAGGTCCGCTTGCGCGGTCTGGATACCTGCTTTCGACACAGAAACCGCGCTCACCAGGGCCGCAATTTTCCGTTTCTCGTCGCCGATTTGCCCTTCGAGCGTCGCCTGGTCGGAAGTGGCTCTTTCTAACGCATACTGGTACGGCCTCTCGTCAATTTCGAACAGCAGGTCGCCTTGCTTCACGAACTGGTTGTCGCGCACATTCAACCGGATGATGCGCCCCTCGACTTGCGGCGCGATGCCGATGAAGTTAGCGAAGACTTCGGCATCGTCGGTTCGTGGAGAGTAGTTCGTGTGATACAGGACCGCAAGTCCGAGGACGATGGCGGCGACGACGACGGCGATACTCACCCACCGGCTAAGCTGCTTCGGGGTTGTCGCGGCGGTATCAACTTCCATGGCTCTTGCACCTCATTGATAGCAATCGTCAATAAAAGCAAATCAGCCACAGCCCAAATGTGAAGAATGCGGCTAGACTCGGATAGACCAATATCGGGAGAGCCACCTTCCTATGCAACCGCAGGAGCGCCAGTCGGACTAAAGACGTGAGCACAATTGCGACAATGAAGCACACCAGCCACGCCGGGAAAAACGAGCCCAGGACGTCGAAGGAGGGCGCCCGCGAGCAGCCTGCCAGCAGCAGCGCAATGAGAAAAACCAGGAGCTGATGTTTGACCGACCGAGTGTCTCGAAGAAAGATCATGGCGCGGCTCTCCTGGCGTTTGGTTGGAGTGAATTGGCGGTCCGGAAAGCCAGGTCGGCGAGAGACGTGAGCACCTGCGTGCGCGCCAGCACATCAGTCGAGCGCGCTTGCGCCAGTGTTCGCTGCGCAGCCGTCACATCCAGGAAATTACGAAGGCCGTAATTATACGACTCAAGTGCGCTGTCGTAAGAGCGGCCGGCGGCTTCGAGCAGAGCCGTGGCAGCCTGGCGTTGGTGAAGGGCTGTGGTCAAATTGGAGTATGCGGTCCAGACTTCGTTCGCAATCTCATCTCGCGTCACGTTCACTTGCGCTTCAGTTTGTCGCACGTTGGCCCGTGCCTGTGCGAGCCGGTTTTTTCGCGCGCCCCCGTCAAATACGGTCCAATTCAAGTTAAAGGCCAGGCTGCCCGCCAGGCCGGCCGTGTGCCCCCAGGGGAACTGCTGTTGCATGCCGTATAGCGATTGCGCGATCGGGCTGGCAGTGAAACTTAGTGAGGGAGAATACGCCGCACGCGCCTCCTTGACTCGGCCATTCGCCGCTCGTACATCGGCGACCTGCCGCATGAGGTCGGGGCGTTGTGCCAGCGCACGATCGATCGCGACGTCGACGCTCTCGTTGAGCGCCTCCGGAATCGGCAACTCTTGCAAAGGCTGCACGTGAATGGTGACGGTTGCGGAAATTCCCAGCGCTGTCGCCAAGTTTCCGGCGGCAATCTGTTCGGTCCCAAGCACCGATTGCAGTTCGTAATCCGCTTGCGCCGTCGCGCTACGCGCCTCTAACACGTCGGGTAGTGTCGCGAGTCCGTTCTTCAAACGTTCTTCCGCAGCCTGTTGCGCAGCCTGGGCATTCGAGAGATTCGCCCGCGCCGCATCCTCCTGTCCGAGCGCGTTCAGGAGCTGATAATAGGCTCGTTGGACCTGGAAAATCACTTGGCGGTGGGTATCGTTGAACGCGAAGTTTGCTGCGAGGGCCTCCGCTCGCGCAGCAGCGATCCGGCCGGCCCGCGCCCCGAAGTCGAAGACGGTGTAATTGAGTTCCAAGGCGACCTGAAAATCCCCGATCGTTTGGCGAAAGAACCGATTCACCTGGTAGTGCTGGGAGCGAGTGACCCCTGAGAGCGCGGCCGCCACTAAAGTGGGATAGAGCTCGCTGCGCGCGATGCCCAAGGCGGCCGCCTGGGCGGAAGCGCGCTCCCAGGCAACGCG
>Ga0075423_10008017_pt1 | contig 10007 bp, 7 predicted proteins | sample SoiMethybrSBSTD2_FD_80114 | JGI IMG/M metagenome (GOLD analysis project Ga0075423, IMG submission 80114) | Bulk soil microbial communities from a Populus tree surrounding site in Tennessee, USA - Soil MetaG P. TD hybrid SBSTD2 | ecosystem: Environmental > Terrestrial > Soil > Tree plantation...
CTCGTCGGACGCCTTGCTGGCCGCGATCGATGGGATTGTCGACAAGGTGAGAAAAGAAGGACTCGATCAATCGGCGCTCGAACGCGCGCGCGTCAAGATGCGCTCGGATCTCTACGCGAATCTCGAGCAGTTCGCCGGCTTCGGCCGGGCCAACCTGCTCGCCTCCTTCGCGCTGTTCGACGACGATCCATCGAAGATTAACCAGCTCGAGGATGGATTCGAAAAAGTCACGCCGGCGTTGCTGCAGAAGACCGCCGAGGAATTCCTCCGGCCGGGCAATCGGACCGTCTACGTCATTACCCCAGCCAAGTCCGCCGCGCAGAGGGACAAGGAGGCGCGATGAAACCGCTCTTCGTTTTTGCGCTCGCCCTTCTCGCCGGCGCACCGCAATCGGCGCAGCAGAGGCCTCCGGCTACCGGCGCGCCAAAAGACTTCGTCCTGCCGGCGGCGAAGCGCTTCACGCTCGCCAATGGTCTGCCGGTGACGATGGTGCCTTTTGGACAAGTACCAAAAGCGGCAATTCGACTCGTGGTGGCAGCCGGCAACGTGTATGAAAACAAAGACGAAGTCTGGCTCGCCGATCTCACCGGCAACTTGATGCGCGAGGGAACGGCGAGCGAGACGGCTGATGCCCTGGCGCGAGGGTTCGCCGGCATGGGCGGCGAGCTCGGCATCGCCGTTGGCCCGGACACGACCGCGATTTCGACCGAAGTGTTGTCGGAGCGCGCTGCGGACGCGGTCCGAACAATCGCCGACGTTGCCCAACACGCGCGACTACCAGATTCGGAAATCGAACGCGTCAAAGGAAACCTGCTGCGGAATCTCGCGATTGCGAAGAGTTCACCGCAAGCGATCGCCCAGGAGAGGTTTGCGCAACTTCTCTACGGCGAGCACCCCTACGGCCGCGTCTTTCCGACCGAAGCCATGGTCAAGGGCTACACGCTCAATCAGGTGCAGACGTTCTACCGGAGTCACTATGGCGCGGCGCGCGCGCGGTTGTACGTGGCCGGCGTGTTCGATGCGGCATCGCTCGAAGCGGCCATCAAGCACGCGTTCGAAGGATGGGACGGCGCGAAAGCCAGCGATGCGCCGGCACTGCCACCATCGTCTGGCCGGCAGTTTGCCCTGATCGATCGAGCGGATGCTCCGCAATCGACCGTCGTGCTGGGCCTCCGCGTGCCGACGGCTTCGAACAAGGACTGGGTTGCTCTCGAGGTCACCGACGCATTGCTCGGTGGCGCATTTGGTTCGCGAATCACGACCAACATCCGGGAATTGAAGGGTTACACCTACTCGCCCTTCAGCCAGCTCGACGCGCATCCGGCGCAGGCGAGTTGGGTTGAATCGGCGGATGTCACGACCAACGTGACGGGAGCGTCTCTCAAGGAGATCTTTTTCGAAATCGACAAGTTGCGGAAAGAAGCTCCTGCCGCCGCCGAACTACGCGGCATCCAGAACAATCTGGCGGGCGTGTTCGTGGTGCAGAATGCGTCCCGCACGGGCGTCATTGGACGCCTTGCGTTCGTCGATCTGCACAAGCTCGGGCCCGACTATCTCTCGACCTACGTGAAACGGGTGATGGCGGTCACGCCAGAAGACGTCCGCCGGATCGCGAACGAATATCTGACACCGGACAAGATGGCGCTGGTTGTCGTCGGCGACGAGAAGACCGTCAGGGCGCAAGTGACTCAGTGGGCGCAATAGATTCTTCCGGGATGCGTTGTCCGGGATCCGTGGTCCGGCAGAGATCGGAAGGTTCCGAAGCGTTCGCAACGTTCGGATCCCGGATCGCGGAAAACGGATCCCGACATTGATCGTTGTCGCTCCTGTCTCGCCGTGATATATCTGCCCCCGAACTTCCGCTCTAAGGTTCATCTCGGTCACGACCTGCCGTTCGCGCGGGCCCTCCGGATCGATCTGCTCGCGGAAGAGCCTCGACGGGGTGCCCATGGGACGACTGTTCCTCGCCTTCGGCATCGCTGCTGCGATTGTTTGTAGCTGCCCTGCCGGCGCCAGCGCTCAATATTTCGGCCGCAATAAGGTTCAATACGACCGCGCTGACGTGCGCGTCCTCGCGACCGAGCACTTCGACCTCTACTATCCCCGCGAGGACTTGTCGGCGGCGTTGACGGCGGGACGATTGGCCGAGCGCTGGTATGGCCGGTTATCGAAGGTGCTTCAGCACACCTTGTCGGGACGGCAGCCGCTCATCCTTTATGCAAGCCATCGCACGTTCGAGCAGACCAATGTGTGGTCCGGGCTGATCGACGAAAGGACTGGAGGCTTCACCGAATCTCGCAAGCGGCGCATTGTGATTCCGTTCGCGTCGACGCTTGCGGAAACCGATCACGTGCTCGGGCATGAAATCGTCCACGCCTTCCAATACGACATCTCGGACCAGGCGAAGTCACCGTTGGACATGCCGTTGTGGTTCGTCGAAGGGATGGCCGAGTACCTCACGCTTGGGCTCGACGATCGGTTGACCGACATGTGGATGCGCGACGCCGCATCGCGCGAGCACTTGCCAGGCATCCGCGATCTTTCCTCGCCCCGGTTTTTTCCGTATCGCTGGGGCGCCGCGTTGTGGGCGTTCCTGTCGGAGCGCTACGGCGCCGATTTTCCGGCGCGTGCGCTGCGCGCCAAACGCGACGTACGCCGGCGTCTCGAGTCGCTGACCGGTGAGCGGATGGATGCGATCTCGTCGGCGTGGGAAAAATTCATTCGCGAGAAATACGGGTGTGTTCGATCGACGGTAACCGACACGCCGGCGTTGGTGTCGACCGCACGTGGAGGCGGGCGTCTGAATCTCGCGGCCTCGCTCAGCCCCGATGGCGAGCGGATGATCTACTTCTCCGAACGCGATCAGCTATCCATCGATCTCTTTCTGGCCGACGCGCGGACTGGCACCGTGATCCGAAAGTTGATCACGACGGCGACGAATACCGCGTTCGACAGCCTTCAATATCTGCATTCAGCCGGCGCCTGGGATCCCTCCGGGAAACAATTCGCCCTGGCAACGATTCGCGAAGGACATCCGGCATTGATACTGCTCGATGTCGACGACCGGCAAGCACCACGCGAGTTGCGCTTCGATCAGTTCGACGAACTCTACAGTCCGACGTGGTCACCAACCGGCAACGCGATCACGTTCGCGGCATTGACCGGCGGCGAAACCGACCTGTTCATCGTCGAACTGAAAGACAGGCGTGTTCGCCGGCTGACTCACGATCAATTCGCCGACATCCAGCCGGCCTGGTCGCCGGATGGCACATCGATCGCCTTCGCGACCGACCGCTTCTCCACCACGCTCGGCGAACTGAAATGGGGATCGCTTCAGATTGCCCTGATCGACGTCGCGACCGGAGCCGTCTCGCGGCTTGGCGCCGCCGAAGTCGGCGCGCAACGCGACCCCGCCTGGTCACCGGACGGAGCGAACGTGTTCTTCGTCGGAGATCGAGAGGACGTCAGCAACATCTTCCGATTCGATCGCGACAGTGAGCGCGTATTTCAGGTCACGGATGTCCATACCGGCGTGAGCGGCGTCACCAGGCTGAGCCCGGCGTTGTCGATCGCTGGAGCGTCGGGAACCCTTGCCTACAGCGTCTTCAATGCCGGCGGATACGAAGTCCACACCATTGCTGCCGGAGCGGGACTGGATGGACAACCGGTGCCCGCCTTGTCGCCGGCTCCTACCGCGACAGCACTAGCGGTCGACGACAACGTCCCTGTACCGCAACTTCCCGCAATCGTCGATCCTGCCCACGCCGCGGGGGATCGGAAGTATCGGCCGAAGCTGGGTCTCGAGGCGCTGGGCATGCCGTATTTCTCCGCTGGCGGCGGCGCGTTCGGCACTTCTGTTCAGGGTGGGAGCTCGTTTCTCTTCGGCGATCTGCTTGGCGATCGGCAACTGTTCACCGCCGTTCACTTGAGCAGTCAGCTGGACGAGTCCGCCTTCATGGGCACCTATCTCGATCGCGGCTCTCGAGTGAATTGGGGCCTGACGATCAACCAGATCCCACAGGTCGGCCAGTGGCGTTCGCCAATCGAGGCTGGGGACGAAGACACGTTACTTCGTACGCGCGAACGGCGGGTGTGGACCGAGCGCGAGATCTCCGCATTTGTCGCCTACCCGCTGAATCGATGGAAGCGGATTGAGTTCAGCATCGGCACACGGCAGAACTTGTTCGAGCGCCAAGCGGAAACGAGTGTCGTTTCCAGAACGACCGGGAGACTGCTTGAAACGCGCCCCGCCGGTGCGCCGGCCGTTTCACCTCTGACCGTTGCCGCGGTCTCTGCGGCGCTTGTCGGCGACACCGCGATCTTTGGCGGAACCGGGCCGATTCTCGGCAGCAGATATCGTTTTCAGGTATCGCCGGTCGCCGGCGGTGCCTCGTACGTCAATGTCCTGGCAGACTACCGCCGGTATGTGATGCCCATCCGGCCGTACACGATCGCGCTTCGAATCCTCCATTCCGCGCGGTACGGTCCCGGCAGCAACGACCCGCGACTGCTGAGCACCTACGTCGGATCATCCTGGCTCGTGCGCGGGTATAGCCCGAGCCGCGTCGCCGAATCCGAGTGTGGTGCAGGACCATGTCCCGCCCTCAACCACATGCTAGGCACCGGTGTCCTGGTCGCGAAACTTGAACTGCGTGCCCCACTGCTGAGCGCGTTCAGCTCGCGGTTTCGGTACGGTGCCTTGCCGCTCGACGCATTCGCGTTTGCTGACGCGGGAACGACGTGGGGCGCGATTGACCGGCCGCTACGGTGGCCGACGGTGACGAGCGCGCTGATTCGCAGCGTCGGCGGCGGCGTGCGAGCCAATGCGGTCGGTTTGATTTTTGATGCCTCGGCCGAGCGCCCGCTCGATCTTCGATTGCATGGCTGGCGCTTTTCGATCAACGTCAGGCCGGCTTTTTAGAGCGGCGTCAACACTAGCTCTGGTTCGCGTCGAAGATGTTGTCGACGATGGAATTGGCGCGACTCTCGAGCCGGCGTTGCAGGTCGTCGAATCTCTTCGTCATGTCCCGCCTGATCGCGCGCGCCGCGAGCACGAAGGTGATGTTCATGCCCAGCAAGCCGAGAATCAGAAGAGCGGCAACGAGCCAGGGTACCATCTGACCGATTCTAACGGAAAGCGGGCGGCCCGAGCGCGCCGATAATGTGGTCGTGTCACGGCCGGCTGAATGACACAGCCTATCGTCTAAATGCGGTCAAGGAGGCGCTATGGGAAACGTTTGGCGCGTAATCGTCGCATGTGTGGTGCTGTCTGCAACCACGATAGCGCTGGCACAGGAACGACAGGCACCGTTCCGGAAAGGCGACGCAGGCGTATCGGAGCCGGTGGTGACAAAAGAGGTCCATCCTCGCTACACGCGGGAAGCGATGCAAGCGAGGATCGAAGGCACGATCGGAATGGACGCCCTCGTGCGCGAAGACGGATCGGTCGGCGATGTCACGATCACGCAGTCGCTGGACGAGGGCCTGGATCAGGAAGCCGTCAAGGCGATGAAGCAGTGGCAGTTCAAGCCGGGCACGAAGGACGAGAAGCCGGTCGCGGTCGTCGTCAGCGTGACGATGAGCTTTAAGCTGAAATAAATGGCGCGAGCGGCTACGTCGGCAGGCGCACGGTATCGTGTATGACCGGAGATTGTCGTGCGAGGCGCCGCTCTTTCCCTCGATAGTGCGCCGTTTCCACGCTCGCGCGCCGCTCGCGGATCGACCACACACTGGTGCACTCAGAACATCGCAAGTACGCGACCCGATCTATTGTCAAGGCGGCCGTAACTTCGGGGCTCTGGCACTGCGGGCAGCTCTGGGTGTCCATGTCGCACGGCAACAAACAGCAACAGTCGAGCCCATGGATCGCGTGTTGTACGCGTGATTTCCGCGCGTCCGGCCCCGGAAGGCGCGCTGAGAGTGGACTAATGTCGTGCCGGCGCGGAACTCACCCGTCCAACAGTACCTAGGCTTCGCCGACGACACGAACCCACGAGCCCACGTTTCCTATTGTCCTTGCAACCAAACTCACCGCTGCGCTAGCCTTTGCGGGCTCTGATTACCAACAACTCATCCAAATAGGGGATCCGCCGTGAGACATCAGCGTCTGCCGGTGCTGAGAACGCTCGGAACCATTGTTGCCGTCGCCGTACTGCTGCAGCAGCACGGACGTGCACAAACTACGCAGGCCGGTGGCGAATCCGGATCGAATCGGATCACGTTGTCCGCGACGTCACAAGTTGCCATTGTCCAATCCAACACTCTGATCGCCCGCATGATGCAGGCTGGCGAGTTGCGAAGCGTGCGGGTGGTGAACGACCGGCAGATTCCCGGCCGGCAGACGCAGACGATGCAGCAGATGCACAGGGGCGTGCCGGTCGAAGGGGGCAGCGTCACGCTCCAGAGGACTGGTTCGACGACAGTGTCAGTTTTCGGAACGCTGTTCAACAGCATCTCGATCGACGTGACGCCAGCGATTGACCCGATTGATGCCGCCCGCATCATCGAGAAAGCTGCCAATGCTTCGATCCCATTCGGTGCCTCCCCTACGCTCGTCGTCTTCCCGTCACCGGTCGGTACGTTCGCGCTGACATACAAGGCGACAGTCGCCTATGCGATCACGTATTACGTCGACGCGCTCACCGGCGACGTCGTGCGTGTCGTCGACGAAAAGAACTACGACACCGGGCTCGGCACCGGCACGCTGGGCGAGCCGAAAAAGATGGCGACGACGCTTATCGGCGGGACCTACCGTACCAAGGACACGCTTCGGCCGGCCGGGATCAGCACCTACGACACCGGCGGTAGCTCGGCAGCCCTCGATCGATTGGTCAATAACAATAGCGCGACCGACAGCGACCTGGCGTCGAACGCGACCAATACGTGGTCGAACGCCTACGTCGTCGACGCGCATTCCAACACCGGGCTCACCTACGACTATTTCTTCCGTCAGCACAACTGGTCGGGACTCGACGGCAGCAATCGGCCTTTGAGCGACATCGTGCACAGCGGCAACGAGCTCCGCAACAACGCGGCCTTCATCTCGCCACCATTCGGTCCGGATAAGAATGGCGTGATGGTGTACGGCCGCACCAGCGGCGGCGCGCCGGTCACCTCTATGGACGTCGCAGCCCACGAGTTGATGCACGGGGTGACGTTCTTCTCACTGAGTAACCGAACGGGTAGCGGCTTTACGAATATCGTTTACACCGTCGTCGGTCCGACGTCGTTCGTGTTCAACGGCACGACGTTCCCGTGCAACAACACCGTCCTGGTGGACAGCCAGGGCATTCGGCGTCCGTTCCTCTGCACCAGCAGCGGACAATACATCCTCGGAGCCTCCCATGGCGGCGCGCTCAACGAAGCACTTTCGGACGTCTTCGGCACGAGCGTCGAGTTTTTCTACCAGGCGCCCGGATCGGGACCGTTGAAGGCCGATTACCAGATGGGCGAAGACATCACAGGGTTCGGGCCGAACCGGTCGTTGAGCGATCCGGCTTCGCTGACTTTCAATCACGATTCCGGGACGAGGCCGTACCCGGATCACCTCAGGAAAATGATGAACTACGCGCTGTTAGTCACCGGTGGTACGGCCACAAATCCGACCACGGTGTCGTTCTCGCCCATCGGCTTTTCCGATGGAACGTTCGTCTTCTTCCTGAATAACGGGCCCGATGGTGGCGGTGTGCATCTGAACTCGACGCTGTTCAGTCACGCCTTCTATCTTGCAATCGAAGGCGGCCGCAACGCGACTTCCGGAGTGTCGGTTTCGGGCGTGGGCCCGGCAAACCGCGCGCAGATTGAGAAGGTGTTTTTCCGAGCGATAACCCAACTGATGCCGAACAACCCGAACTTGCAGACGGCGGCCTCGGTCGTGATCCAGGCCGCGGTCGACCTATACGGGGCGGCCAGCCCCGCGACGCAAGCGGTCACCCAGGCGATGACGGCGGTGGGCCTGCGCTAACCACCGGAGATCCGGCGAGGACTTTTCACGAATGACATTTGTCAACAGGAAGATCTGCAGGTCGATCGCGATGCTCGTCATGTCGGCCGCCGTGACGACGCCGGCCGCCGCACAGTCGTACTCTCAGCGCCGAATCGAGATCTCCGGAAACGTTGGCGCGCAGACCGGCGCCAGCAAGTTTACGCAATCACATTCGTTCACGTTCAACGCTGAGACTGAGACGCTCACCGTCGATCACGACGTGAAGACGACGCTTGGATTCAACGCCGGCGGCGCCGTCAGGCTCGTCTCGCAGCTTTGGGCCGGCGTGCAGTTCGCGATGGCCGAGATGAAGCCGAGCGCATCGATCACGGCGGTCATTCCCCATCCGCTGGTGTTCAACGCATCCCGTACGGTGGAGGGATCGATGAACGACGTCAGGCACAACGAACAGAACGTGCACGTGGATGTGATGTACGCGCTTCCCCTCCATGCCGTGGATGTCAGGGTCATGGGGGGACCGACTTTCTTCACGGTCAAGCAGGACCTGGTGACGAGCGTGGCCATCAATGAGAGCTACCCGTTCGACACCGCGACGTTCGCCAGCGCGACGACGAAACAATTGTCGGAGTCGGCGGTGGGATTCAATGCGGGTGTTGATATCTCGCGTGCGCTCTCGTCTCATGTCGGGATCGGCGGACTGATCCGCTATAGCCGGGGCGATGTGAAGTTCAACGACCAGGCGACAGGTCCGCAGACGATCAAGGCCGGCGGCGTCGAGGCGGGCGGGGGCGTGCGATTCAGATTCTGACGAGAGCCGCGACTTCGACTGTGAGTAGAGACAGGAAAGGAGAAAAGAGAAGGGAGAAGAGAGGCCCGTTCGCCACACGTCTCGAATCGGTTTTGAAACAGTTCTAGCCAAAACGCGTGATCATGACGCCCATGAGGAAGAGATCCAAGTTCGCAGTCTGGACTGGCACCGTCGTGCTTGGGCTGCTGGTGGCCCAACAGGCGCCGTTCGTCATACACGGCGACTACTCACGTCGATTGGTCTGGGAAAGCACGTCGCCTGACCAACGGCACCGACTCGAGGTCAGAAGACAGGCGACATTCCCGGCACTACATGAACCGTCGGGGATCGCCTACTTCGCCGTTGTCGACACGAGCACCGGTCGCCCCGGGGCGAGAACCATCGTGCCGCTTCACCGAGTCTTTGATTTCAAACGACCAACCGTGCGATGGTCGAGTGAAGACGTTCAGGCCGTTGACTTCGAACAGAGTCAGCCTTCAGCGGTTCGACTCCTGTTGGCGCATTGAAGGGTCGAGGCACGCGATCGCCACCCGTGGGCTGGAGGATTCGACTGGGAAAAATCGATCCGGCGGTTCAGCGGAACATGACGTGCGAGTCGTGCGGGCAGCCATTCGCGTGCGAGTTGTCACTCGGCGCGTGCTGGTGCAGCGAGATCACGTTGGCCGATGCCACCAGGTCGATGCTGCGCTCGAGGTTTTCCGAGTGCCTCTGTCGCGAATGCCTCACGAATTACCAGGCGAAGGATGAAGCCGACAGAAAATCCAACGGCGACTCTGGCGCTAACGTCACGCCGGCAATACAGATTCCACGCTGATCGCGCCGTTGCCGAGTCGGATGAGGAAGTGTCGCGATGTCGAGCGGTCAACGCGCCGCGTAGACTGTCGTGCGCACCGCGGTGGTGTCGTTGTTCGAGTACGGGTCGCGCTCGGCGCCGCTCACGGCAGCCCGAGGGCTCAGCGTCCCGACCGCACCGGCCCGCACGTTCAGCGAAATCGTCCAGGTGCCGCCGTTCGGCAACAGCATCGTGTCGCAAGAGACGCGGTTCTGATCCGCGAGCAGCGCGCAGCCGTATCCCCGCCCGGGATTCGTCGCTATAGGCGTGCCGACGAAAGTGCCGTCGGGTGGCAGGAAATAGTCGACCCTGAGATCGGTCGCGTCGGCGGGACCGTGATTGGCGACGGTCACGCGGTAGCTGACTACGCCGCCGACCTGGACGTCGCTCGCTGAGGCGTCGATCGCGACCGCGAGGTCCGC
>Ga0075423_10008019_pt1 | contig 10006 bp, 6 predicted proteins | sample SoiMethybrSBSTD2_FD_80114 | JGI IMG/M metagenome (GOLD analysis project Ga0075423, IMG submission 80114) | Bulk soil microbial communities from a Populus tree surrounding site in Tennessee, USA - Soil MetaG P. TD hybrid SBSTD2 | ecosystem: Environmental > Terrestrial > Soil > Tree plantation...
CCACCGGCCGGTCCGGGCGCCCCCATCGTCGGGAACATCCCGCCGACGAACGTCGCGGTACCCGACCGGATCGACGCGAGATACCGCGGCTCGAGATAGCTCGCGACGAAGGCCGGCAGCTTCCGCCGCTGCTCGGGGGTCAACAGCCCTTTGACCTCCGGCCCGATCTTCGTCAACAAGTCGATCGTCGCGTGGCGCGCGGTGATGTAGCGCTCGTACGCGGCGCCTTCGTCATAGCGATCGGGCAGCGTACCGAGGTACTTCGCCACCGGCGCCCAGATGGAGTCGTTGCGGAGCGTATAAAATCGATTGAGCGACGCGATGCTGTCGGCCTGCTTCGCCGTCAGGTGAAGGCTGTCCTGCTGACGAAGGATCGTCGCGAGCGGGTTCTGTATTCCTCCGCCCTGGCCGTAGACGACACGCAGCATCGGCTCCGGCAGCTTCTGACCCGGCCGCGTTCGACCGCGGTTCAGCTGAGTCGTGAGCAGCTGGCGTTCGCGTGTGGGCCCGACGTCGAAGCGCACCATCGCGGTCAGCGTCACCGGCGCGCGGAACGCGCTGTACTGCGGATTCGTCGCGCCGAAGCGCTGATTCACTTCGTACTTGTAGCGATTCGTCGACGGATCGAAGCCGCGGACGTAGAGCAGCGACGGATCAGGCGTCGCGAATTGGCCCCAGCCCTTCAGGTTGTCGTCGTCGTGGAACAGCATGTCTGCTGCGGCGAGCGGATTCGAGAGCTGGAACTGAATCGACGCCCGTTGCGGCATGCGGATCTTCGCCGGATTGAACGAGATCGACAGGGTCGCGGTCGACATCCACGGCCCCTGGCAGCTGTTGCGCTTCGCCAGTTGGCCTATCTGACTCGTGAGACAGTCGCGTGCGGCGGCCGAGCCCGAGGTGAGCAGCCGCTGCATCTCCGCCGCCACAGCCGGGTCGTTGCTCGACACCTTCGGGTCGAAGATGAACGCGCGGTCGTTCGAGTAGCCGTCACCATTGACGTCACCGGAGATGACGGGCGTGAACGGCTGGCCGGACCGGACCTGACCGAACCAGCTCACGCGAATCGCGTCCCAGAAGTTGTAGCCAAGGCTGTAGACGATCTGGTGACGCGAGTCGAACGATGCGCGCCCCCACGCCACATCGAGCGGGTTGCTGACGGTGCTGCTGAAGCCGCGAAACTGCTCGCGCACGTTCGAGTACACATACGACGCGTTCCACGTGAATCGCGTGCTGAAGCTGACGGGGGCAATGCTGAGCGAGATCTGCCGGCTCTGCGAGCGCAGATCCGAGCGTTGCTCGGTGACACGCGAGAAGAGCGGCGACACGCGCCCATCGCGCGAGGCGATCACGCCGGTCGCCGGAACGATGCTCGTCGGCTCCACGAAGACCGGACGCCCGCCTTCGTCGCTCAGCGCGAAGCGCTGTGCGGGCTTGAAGTTCAGGTCGACGAAGCCGCCCTGGTTGAGGTTCAGCGAGTACGTCGCGTCGATGGTGGTCGAGAGCCGATTGCCGAGCGTGGGCCCCGACCACTGCAGGTTCGACCGCACACTCCTGGGCGCGACGAAGTTGTTGGCGAAGAGGCTCACGTTAGGCGCGGCGTCCGAGAACACGGTACCCGTGGTGCCGTCTGCGCACCTGTCGGGTATGCTGCCGCCGATCGAGCCAAACGCTGTCCAGTCGGGGGTCGGTGTGGCGGCGCCGATGCACGTGATCTGCTGGACGCCGCTCGGCAGGCCGGTGTTGTCGAGCGCCGATGCGATCTGGTTGATGGCGGGCGTGTTCTGGAACAGCCCGATGCCGCCGCGCACGACGGCGCGCGGGCCGAGCGCCGCCCCCTGGAATGCCCCGATCGCCTGCGCCCGTCCGTAGCTCCACGAGAACCCGGCGCGCGGGCTCACGTAGAGCTTGTTAGGCACGTGGTCGTTGCGCACGCCAAACGTCGACTCGATCTCGGGGTTGAAGGCCGGACTGTCCAGGAAGTGATTGCCGTCGAGCCGCACGCCGTACTGGAGCTGGAAGTTGCTGCTTCGTCGCCACGAGTCGCCGAGCGAGAAGCCGACACCGAGCTGCCCGACATCCCGCTCGAGGCGCGTCAGCTGCCGCGTGAACTGCGCCGGCCGCCCGGCGGCGAGATCGGCGAGCGAATTGTACGTGAACGTGCCCAGCAGGTTCGACGTCATGTCCTGCGACACGCCGTCGTACCGCAGCTCGCTCGTGAGCTTGAGCCGATGCTTGTTGTTCGCGCTGAACCACGACAGCTGATTCATCGCCTGCCCGCCGAGCGCGGTCGAGGCGTTGCTGAGTGACTGGCTCCCGCCGAAGCTGAGCATCTGCACGCCGCTCGTGCCGTCGTCGAACACCGAGTTCACGCGGACACGGCCGCCGGGCATCGACAGATACGCGTCGGCGTAGTTGCGCGACCAGCTCAGGCCTAACGACGTCTCGCTCAGGACCCCGACGCCGAAGTAACTCGTGTGACGGCCCTGCAGCCCGCCGCGCCAGCTCGTGCGCTCACCGTCGCTCGCGGGCACCGAGGTGACCGACCCGAAGACCGGGCGCTGCCTGTTCCAGCCTCCGTTGAAGGAGAGGTTGTACGCGCTGCCACGCGTCGAGCCCGGCGGCGCGAAATCGATGCTGCCAAACAGCGAGCCCTGATCGCTCAGCTTGTCGCTCGAGAGCCCGCCGACCGTAGCCGGCACGGCCTCGGTCCCCAGAATGTTGAGGAACCTTCCCACCGAGTCGGCCGACACGCCCGCAGCCTTGAGGCCCACCGGATCCGTGTCGAGCAGATTCTGGTAGTCGTTCGCGCGACGCCCGAGCTGCCAGGCAACATTGTAGAAGGTCTTGTCGAACGAGATGGGCCCGGAGGCCGCGCCGCCTAGCGACGCGTTCATGTACTCCTGGCCCAGCGAGCGGGCCACCGGGTCGGTCCACTGCGTTTGGGGTGAGTCGAAGTTGAAGCTCATCCCGCGCGTGATGAAGTTCGAGCCGGGCCGCGTTCGGAGCGAGAACTGGGCGCCGCTGAACCCTCCGCGCGACACGTCGTATGGCGTCGTCGCGAGTGAGCTCGAGACCTGCGCATCCCGCGGCAGCCCATTTCCGCCGAAATTCATGCCGTTCAGCGTCGTGTTGTTCTGATCGGCGCCAAGACCGAGAACCGAGAACCCGTTCGGATCGCCATTCTCGCCCGGCACCGTCTGCACGCCAGGCAGCGTCGCGGCCATCGCCGCCAGATCACCCATGAGGTTCGCCGGAACGTCCTGTGTCGGGACGGGGCGTTCGCTGCCGCCGATGTCGGGTGTGGGGTCGTTCCGCGCGACCTTCTCGCGAGGAGCAGTGATGTTCATGGTGCCCAGCACTGCGTCGACCTTGGTGAGCTTCGCGTCGGCCACGAGGACCTCCTCGTCCGCCATCCGCTTGATCTCGAAGCGCTTGGCTGCGTAGCCGATGGCCGCGAACGCGACCATGTAATCCCCGTCCCCGGCGGGGAACGTCACGGTGAACCGACCGTCCTTGTTCGTTCGGGCGGTGCGATTGACGTTGCCCGAAAACGAGGTCACGGTGACGAGAACTTCGGGGACTGGCAGGCTGTCTGGCCCGATCACGCGACCCCGAATGACATCCGCCTGCTGCGCGGCGACGGAACGAGGGGCGAATGACACGCTCGCGAACAGTACAGCGAGCAGAATGGCGATATAACGAGAGGGCACGTGAGATCCCTTCAATCTTCGGACGCGAGGTGAGGCCGACCGGCACTGCATGGGTCGGCGAATTGTTGGACTCCCGCGACCGCGATTGGGTTTACTACAGCCGTCAGGGACTGTCGACTGACGATTCAACGCCGCCGGTCGACCCAGGTGCACCAGACGGCTGTCCCGATCTGGCTGGACCCGTACCTCTCGTTCGAGACCGTGCAGGTGGTGCCGTCACGCGCAATCAGCTTGGCTCCTCCTTACCATTCACGAGCTTGAGGCCAACGACCTCGATCGCACGGGCGTTCTGGTCGGTCGACGAGCTTCGGTCGCTCATCGGCATTGTGGGCAACACGTCGGGCTTCCCGCCCCACTGGACCATCACATTACATCCCGGAACGCAAACGAGCGCCGCGAGTAACACGCCACGCCGAAATGGTGCTTTCATGTGCGCGTCCCCAATTTGGTCGTCGCCAACCTCCTACAACGAATGCTTGAGTCTTCTGGAACCCTGTATCGATTCATTCGATCCGGCGGCCTGACCCTGTTCTCGGCTGCCGTCCTTACGACGTTCCCTGCCGGCGCGGAAGCCCAGCTCCCGCGCGTCGGAATTATAGATGTGTACGGCGTGCACAAAATCAACCCGCAGCAGATACGCGACGCCCTCGGCATCAGCGTCGGGGATTCCCTCACGTCGCTGGCGCTCCTGCAGGTGCCGGCGAAGCTGGCCGCGCTCGAGGGGGTGGCGTCGGCGTCCGTGGACCCGGTGTGCTGCGAGGACGGAAAGACCATGCTCTACGTCGGCGTGGTCGAGGACGGCGCTCCGGTTCTCGAGCTCCGCGCAGCGCCTAACGGCAACAGCCGGCTGACGCCCGATATCGTCCAGACCGGGATGGCGCTCGGCGAGGCGCAGCAACGGGCGGTCATGCGTGGGTTCGTGAAGGAGGACGTGTCCCAGGGTCACTCGCTCATGGCCGATTCGGCCACGCGCATGATCCAGCTACAGCTCGTCGGTCTCGCCGCGAAGCATCTCGACACGCTGCGCAACGTGCTCCGCACGTCGAGCGACCCGGACCATCGCGCCTTCGCGGCCGAAGTGCTCGCGTACAACGCCAACAAGCAGGCGGTCGTGGGTGATCTCGTGTACGCGATGCGCGACCCCAATAGTGATGTGCGGAACAACGCCACGCGCGGGCTCGCGCTGATCGCGATGTATGGCAACCAGCATCCGGAGCTCAAGATCAAGGTCCCTTACGAGCCGTTCATCGACCTTCTGAATTCGCTCTCGTGGACGGACCGGAACAAGTCGTCGCTCGCGCTCATGCAGCTGACGGAGAGCCGGAACCCGGCATTGCTGGCGGCGCTCAAGGCGCGAGCGTTCGACTCGATCGTGGATATCGCCAGGTGGACGAACCCGGGCCATTCGATGGCGGGCGTCGTCATGCTCGGTCGCATCGCGGGCATTCCGGACCAGGAGATATACGCCATGTTCGAGCGCGGAGAACGGGACAAGATCATACAGGCTGCACGCACGGCCAAATAGGCGCGCAGCTGCTTGCTGCGGGCAGCTGCTGGCTGGTAGCCGAGTGCTGCGGGCTACTTCCGCGTGCTGCCTGGTTGTCATCCCGAGCGAAGCGAGGGATCCTCAGGTGCCCGATAGAGAGGTCTCTATCGGGACGATGAAGATCCCTCGCCTGCCGGCTCGGGATGACACAACTTCGTCGCCAGTCGCCAGTCGCCAGTCGCCAGCCGCCTATCCCTCGCCTAACGCGGTCTTCGGGTCCACCCCGGCCGCACGACGGGCCGGGATCAGCGCCGAGACCGCCGCGGTCGCCGCCAGGAGCAGAATCGCGACGGAGTACGTGACCGGATCCCGCGCGCTGACGCCGACCAGGAGACTCGAGAGCTCGCGCAGCGCCACGAGCGAGATCGGGAGGCCGATCAGCACGCCCACGGCGACCAGGCGAAGCCCCTGGCGGACCACGAGGCCCACCACCTGTCCCTTTCGAGCGCCCAGCGCCATGCGAATGCCGATCTCCTGTCGCCGCCGACCGACGACGTAGGACAGGACCGCATACATCCCGCCTAACGCCAACGCCAACGCAATGCCGGCGAAGGCCGCGAACACGAACGCGATCGTCCGGCGGTCAGCGATGGACCGGTCCAGCGCGGCCTGCGCGCTACGCACCTCGATGAGCGGGAGCTCCGGGTCGAGTGCCTTCACGATCGCCCTGGCCGCGCCGGCCACCGCCGCCTCGCCACTCGCTGAGCGCACGGCGATCCCCAGCGACGCGAGCGGCTGTACGGTGTCGGCTTCGAATGCCGACCGATACAGCCCGCCGATCATCGGTTTCACGAGGCCGTAGTGCCTCACGTCGCGAACCACGCCCACGACCGTCAGCCAATCGGTGCTCGTCGTGTCGCCATTCCAGATCATGCGCTTGCCGACCGGGTCGGCCACGTTCGGCCACAGCTGCTTCGCGAGCTGCTCGTTGATCACCACCGGATGCGGACCTGTTGGGCCGCCTTCCGTGTCGGTGAAGAACCGTCCCCGCACGAGTCGGATGCCCATCGTCTCGAAGTAGCGCGCCGACGCGTACCGAGTGAGCACGACCGGGTTGGAGGCATTACGCGATGGCGGCGCCGCTCCTTCCGCACGCAGAAACATTCCCCAGTGACAGCCGAACGGCAGGCAGGTGATGACGCCAGCGCTCTGCACGCCGGGCGTCGCGGCAAGACGATCCACCACGGTCGAATAGAACTGCCGCTGTGCGAGCGCCGACGGATATTTCGCCTGCGGGAGCGAGAGGCGGAACGTCAACACGCCTTCGGGACGAAATCCTGGATCGGTGTTCCGCAACGAGGTGTACGCGCGAACGAGCAGGCCACTGCCGGCGAGCAACACGAGCGCGAGCGCGATCTCGGCCACGACGAGGGCGTCGAGCATACGACGTTGCGGAATGCCGACGCTCGCCCGCGTTCCTGCGCCCCCGGACACGAGCTGCGCCGTGACGTCGGCGCGCTGCACCTGCAGCGCTGGCGCGAGGCCGAACACCAGTGCCGTCGCGGCGATCACCAGCACGGCGAACACGATCGTCCGAACGCCGAACTGCAGCTGCACCCACGGCGGGATCTGGTCGGGGCCGAACGTGAGGAGCAGATGCAGCAGCCAGCGTCCGAGGAGGGTCCCGCCGGCACCCGCCACGGCGGCGAGCGCGAGGCTCTCCGTGATCAGCTGCCGGCCGACTCGCCTGGCGCTCGCGCCTAACGCCTGCCGAATGGCGATCTCCCGCCCTCGGAAGATGGAGCGCGCCAGCATCGCTCCGGCGACGTTCGCGCACGCGATCAGCAGAACGAGCAGCGCGCCGGCGCCGAGCACGTTACCCGTCGCGCGGAAGTTGCTCACGAACTGGTCGCGCAGGCCATCGAGCCGCGGACTCACGACGTGCGCCGAGTCCCTCGCCACCCAGATCGGCGCGTGAGCCCGCATGAGGTCCGCGCGCGCCTGCTCGATCGTGACGCCGCGCTTCAGGCGGCCGATCCCGTCGTAACCGTAGTTCTCTCCCTTCTGGTTCGGGTCGCCGTTGAGCGGCAGCCAGAACTGCGTGTTGCCCGGAAACTCTGCTTCGCGCGGGAGGACACCGACGATCGTGTATGGGCGACTGTTGATCCGGAGTGGCTGGCCGACAACGTCGCGCGATCCGGCGAAACGCGTCTGCCACAATCCATACCCGATCATCACCACGCGCGACGGCGTCGCGCCGTCCTCCTCCTTAGTGAACGTGCGGCCGAGGACGGGACGGATGCCTAACGTCTTGGCGAAATCCCAGGTGACGGCGAGGCCGTTGACGCGCTCTGCGCCGGAGGCGTCGGCGAGGTTGACACTGGCCTCACCCCACAGCGCCATGCTCTCGAACGTGCTTGCCCGCTCCCGCCACGTGTGGAAGTCCGGGTAGTTGATCCCCGTGAACTCGAGATTCCACGATGGTGCGCGCTCGTTCAGGTAGACGAGGCGCCCCGGCTCGGGGAAGGGGAATGGACGAAGAAACAGTCCATCCACGATCGCGAACACGGCGGTATTCGCGGCGATGCCCAGCGTGAGCGTGAGCACGATGAGCGCGGTTGCGCCCGGCTGTCGGCCGAACGACCTGACCGCGAAGCGCAGGTCGGCGAGAAAGGAGCGCATTGGGGAATCCTCGTTGCGATGACGGCCGCGCCGCCTCCAGTGTTCGTACGGTGCCCGACGCACGAGGTCCCACGCCGCGCCGGCCACGAACGCCGCGTGATAGAGCGGTCCACGCGCGTGTGCGTCCGCTGCCTGATCGGCGAACAGCGCTTCGATCTCGGCGCCGTTGCCCTCGCGCACGTCCTCCGGAAGGACGCGGAGGAGCAGGTGAAAGACGCGCGCGGAGAGCGACCGCCGTGGTGCGTGCGGCTGCATCAGGATGGGTCTCCGAGCCCGGCGAGTCTTCGCTGGGCGACCGTGACGATCGACTGCATGCGCTCCATCTCGCCCACGAGTGCGCGGCGGCCCTGCGGCGTTATGCGGAACCAGCGTCGATGTCCCCGGTCCTCGTCCGCCACGGGCGCCGCTCCGACCTCGCGGATCCAGCCGTTTTCGCGGAGCTCATCCAGGGAGCCGTAGAGCGTGACGGGCCAGAGACGCAGCTCTCCGCTGGTGAGGTCGAGGACGTCGCGTACGATTCCCGAGCCGTGGCGGTCGCGCTGGGCGAGTGAGAGCAGGATGTAGAACCAGGGTCGTCGCATGTCGGGCATGGGCGATTATATAGAACAGTATAATCGCAACGCAATAGGCGAGGCTCACCCCGAAGCTCATAACTGAATGACTCAGAACTGCCGGCTCTGAACTCTTTAAGGGCTCCCGTCCCCGACCTTGGCCACGTCCGGCGATGCCTTGCGAAACACGGGGCTCACTCGCTGGCCGTACATCTCGAGATGTCTGAGTCAGCGATTGAGCTCCCCACTTCGCCCGGCCTCATCGCTCCGGGCGGGTCTGATATCGGGCCGCCCTTAAAGAGTTCTGAGTCAGCAGTAGTGAGTTCTCAGCGTTTCAGTCGGCTCGTTCACTGAGGACAGTTTGGCGACGGCTCAAAGCAGGTGCTTCCCCACCGCCACATGCGCAATCAGCACATCCGGCACATCCTGAATCGCGCGGTGGTATCGCCTCTGAAAGCCCTCCCCATTCGCGTCGGGCTTGAGGAGCGCACGCGCCTGGTTGAGGAGCGTCTCGCCGTCCGCGACCGTCGCTTCGTCCGATGCGAGCAGCTCGTCGATCTGCACCACGAGCCCCGACAGCGGATGCAGCCACGCGAACCAGGGGTCGTTGAGCACGAGGCGGAGGAGGGCGCCGCTGCCCTCGATCCGACCCTGTTCACGCTCGTATCGAATGCGGGCGTCGTCGAGCAGCGCCTTGTGCACGCGAAGCAGGCCGCGCCTCAGGGCCTCGAGTTGCTGTCGCACATCGAGTGCGAGCGGAACGGAGCTGCCTGGCGACGGGCTGGTCATTTGGGTCGCGTCGAATGGCGGATGGTCGGGTTCTCACTCATCCTAATCGTTGCGCAAGCCCTGCGCCCCGCAGGGGCGTACGGCTCGGCCCACGCGTCTCGACTCATCCCCTACCCTCCGCCGTCGAGAGGGCTCAGTCTTCATTCGTGAGCGATCCACGCCAACTACCGACTCGACCCATCGAGCAGGTCCGGGAGCGCGTCATCGAAGCGCTCAGCGAGCACTTCGCCCGCGACAACATCTCCCTCGACGACCTCGAGACGCGGATGGCCGGCGTCTATGCGGCGACAACACCGCAAGAAGTCGATGCGCTGCTCGATGGACTTCCGGCGCTCGCGACCGGCGCGCCGCTGCCGGCCGTCTCCGAGCCGAACGCTCCCGCGCCGAAACTTCGCGAGCGCCTCGTGGCGATCATGTCGGGCATCGTGCGTCGCGGCCTGTGGAGGATACCACGACGCCTGCGGGTGGTCGCGATCATGGGCGGCGTCCAGCTCGACCTGCGAGAGGCGGAGCTCCCCCCGGGCGTGACGGAAATCCGCGCCTTCATCTTCATGGGTGGCCTCGATGTGCGCGTCCCGCCGGGCGTGCGTCTCGAGACCGACGGCGTCGCGATCATGGGCGGCTTCGAGGACAGAGTCGACGAAGCCGGCGCCCCGAGGGACGCCCCGATCGTTCGGATCACCGGCGTCGCCATCATGGGCGGAGTCGCGGCGCAGGTTCAGGCGGTGGGAGCCGAAGACTGAGAGGTTACCGGTTACTCCTCCCGAAGTGCCACGTTAGGGTCCAGC
>Ga0075423_10008021_pt1 | contig 10006 bp, 9 predicted proteins | sample SoiMethybrSBSTD2_FD_80114 | JGI IMG/M metagenome (GOLD analysis project Ga0075423, IMG submission 80114) | Bulk soil microbial communities from a Populus tree surrounding site in Tennessee, USA - Soil MetaG P. TD hybrid SBSTD2 | ecosystem: Environmental > Terrestrial > Soil > Tree plantation...
CATCGTGAACGAAAGCCCCCTGGCTTACTTTTATCGCACTGCGGAGGCCTTCCGGAGTGCATCTAAGCGGCAGTTTTCGGGCTCCAAGGGGCCTCATGTCGGGTGTCTGCCGGTTCCAGCAATCTCGATAACCGAAACCCTGTCAATACGATGGCTTTAAACATGCCCCCCCTCCCTATCTTCGAGAGGTGAAAAAAGAGTACATAACCTGCCGGTGGTCTGCCCATTGACCCTCTCGGACCCTCCGGACTGCCCCCGAAATGCCGCTTGGTTCCTGTGGCTGCCGGTCCACATGTCGTCCTTGGAGTGGAAGGCGACATGTCCCCTTCACACCAAAGCCGATATGTGTCAATCTTAGGGGCACACGATCAAGGAGTCTTCACAAGTAGGTTCTGCGGAGGCGGAACAGTGTCCCGGCCAGCCGTGCGCTCTGCTGCCACGAATTACAGCATCCTTGAGGCGAAGAGTCCTGGATGGTTGCCGAAATAAGTATTGGTTAGTTACTATATACTTATTGGGTGTCGAAACCGCGTAACCAAATCAAGAGCGAGCCCCTTTACATAACCACGACGCCTCAGGTTCGTGCGCTGTTAGAACGACTCGTTGAGTCTGGCTTGTACGGGAAGAATCCGACTGAAGCCGCAGAGCGTCTGATAGCACGGGGACTCGAGGAGCGTATCGGTGCGGGCTTTCTGGAGCGGAAGAGCTCCCGGCGCAGGAAGCTGGCAAAGTCTCCCGGGAACTAGCGGTTCGTTCGTGGCTAAAGTTCTTGAGATTTGTCTCTGGTCTGGGCCTAGGTGCATTCGGAATCCGTCCCACAGCGACGTCCGATGCGGAAAGGGACAATATGGTCCGCAAGATCTTTCAAGAACGTCTGCAGATGGCTTTGTTTCTCCTGACTATTGATCTGTCAGACAAGCTAAAATCGGCTTCATCGATCACCGCTCGCGCCTCCGGTTGGTTCGATGGCGACCCTACAATATTGCCAATTCCATCAGATGCAGCTCCTGAAATACCGCGCCTGATACTGAAGAATCGAGACGATAGCCTTCTCACTACGATCAGTCCGGCCCGGATCGATTTAATTTCGTCCAAAGTGACTCCATGGAACGAAAGAGAAAAGGCGCTTTCCGATTATCTACGCCCCCTGGAGGGCCTTGTTAGCTCCGTAAAGGAGGATCTCCGCGGGGCCATATCGAGAATAGGATGGGTCGCTACCCATTTGATCGAATTGGAATCAAGCGCGAACAGGCTTTTTCTGGATACCTGGACGAAGCATCCTGCCTTCGTCGATCTCTACGAAGGACAGCTGCGATGGCTTAATCGTGGGGAATATGCCGGGCTGGAAGTGAATCGCGTAGTCCAAATCGTCACTTCCAGAATGACAGATGATCCAAGTAGGGACAATTTGCTTCGTATCACCATCGACATAAACACTGTCCCCGAAAAGCCGCTCGATCTAGACAAGTCAACGACGATGAGCCTTGCGCAACAATTCTCCGAAGCCGCAACCCAATTATTTGAAGCGGTCCTACCAAAGGTGTGACGATGAGCGAGACTGGACAACCGATCTTCTTGGATCGGGATACCTTTGGGCTAATTGAGCGATTTCGCGAATCAAAATCCAATGTGACAGTGGCCGTCCCACCGTTCGTCATGTATTCAGGTGAGCAATATATTGATCTTCCAGTCGAGTCCAACTTCTGTGTTCTCCCCGATGAGCGAATCTCGATCGTCCTCCAGAATTATTGGTATCTGACCCGAAGCCTATACCAGGAATCGAAAATTGTAGCTGAGACTCCCAGTTCGGCTTTATACGAAGTTTATGGCTCGGAAGGGATAGACACTGGGATTGCAATCGAATCGGGGGTCGAGATCACATATGCCTTTGTGAGATTCCTGCGCACGATGGCAGGGGCCTCATCTGATCCTATCGAACTCGAAGTCACCAAGAAGTTCATGAACTTCGAGCGTGTCGAAGCCATTTATGGATACAGGCATCGTAAAGAAGATCGCTTCATGGTCATTTTCCGAAGTGACAAGAATGACGAACTGCTTCTTCTCGAGCTGATTGAACAGGAGTTCTCGATCCGTAATTCGTACCCAACCCGAATGATCACCATCGAGTTCCTGCCTACGAATCTCCCCCGAAAAGACCTCGTTAATCCGGCTGCAAAGCAACTGTTCGAGCGGGTAAATGAGTGATCAGAAGTGCCATCTCGATCAAGCTAGGCACAACGAAAGGCTCGCAAGCTCTCTCTTTCGGGAGGAGGATTTCCCTGATTGGGTGGGCACTACGTCCTTTTACGCCGCAGTGCATTACGTAGAGGCAGGCTTATCACTGATCCCGGGGGACGGACACTCTGAGGCTTAATTCCCCGTCGATCCCGTTACCAGGCAGTCGTGGGGTACTCTTCATAACTGGCGTGAGGAATTGGTGAGGCGCCATTTCCCCGGTGCGTTCAAGAGTTACAAGTATCTGCGGACAGTCAGCAACCATGCAAGGTATCTGAAGGGAAATAACAAGCCAGCCTTCACCTACTTCACTCAGAAGGACTCAGAATCGTTCATCAGGAACCACCTGGCCGGTATTAAGGGTGCGCTGAAGGTGGCTTGACCGAAGATCTCGCATCGTGACCACGACCGCTTCAGGCTTACTCGCGTGGAAGAGGCGGCGCTGAGTACTCAGCGGTCTCCCGTGCTTGACCACCTCCAGACGTCAATCCCTTAGCGTTTGCTATTGCAGCATAGCTAGCTTCAACCGACATTTTCCCCTTGCTGCGAGGCCCTTTCCGGGGCTAAGCTAATTTCAGGTTTCCACCTACAACAGCTTTTTGGAAGGTACTGACTTGCAACTCGAGTAAGGTCTCTGCGCGTTTTGCCACGGGTCGGGGTTGTGCTACCGGTGCGGAGGGAAAGGCTCTATCGAGAGGGCGCACCGGAAACCCCGGCCCTGCAGTTATTGTAAGGGGGATGGAAAGTGCGAGCTGTGCGAGGGGATCGGACGGATACGAGGAGGGAAGTCCCACGAGGCATCAAACGCCAAAGATGAAAAGTAATCTACCTTGCCTTAATCAGGCTAGGTCAGCAGGTCAGGCCCCGTACTTTCTCCCACATTTCCTGGTCACTCGGATGCGTGTAGATCGTGGTCGTCAACGGCGATACGTGTCTCGCGAACCTCTGCGCCAGGAATAGATCCCTGCTGGCGCGATAGACGTTGGTGACTGCCGCGTACCTCAGCCAATGAGAATTCAATCCTCCTCTCCGAGGAAGTCGATGATGGCATTGGCGCGTTCGATTAGGACGAAGGAGTCACTTTCATGGATGTCCTTGCCGCGCTGAGCCTGAATGGCATTAATATAGGCGTGGAGCACAGGTAGAGCCTTAGGAATTCTTCCACCATCTGGGTTGGAGAATTCCTTCAGCATCGCATTCAGTTTCGCGAGCAGTTCTTTCTCGAAGCCATTTGGCAGCTGAAGCGCCTTGACCCGGTAGATTTCCGATTGAATTAGTGCTTCGGGATCGGGAGGGTAGTCTGCTCCTGTTCCCCCGAAGAGTTTCGCTACCTTGAAGTCCGCGTTGTTGTCCGGCGCTTCTACATACCCTCCGGTGACTACATTTCCAAGGGAATCCACGGAGAGCGCGAAGCCCTTGTCGAAATCATTCGGAGCATTGTCGAAACCGGACCGCCATAGCTCCATGCCATTCGATGCAGATAGCTTCATCAGGAAAACACCGATTCCAACACCGATTGGATTATCCCGAAAATCGAGTTTGAGATGCTCAATGGATGCATTCCCGCCCCGGGGACCAGCGAAACTCGATTCCCAGAGTAGCGAGCCATCCTCGCCTGCCAGTCTAGAGAGAAAGCCATTGTAGCCAACCGCACCGCCTGTAAACACGTCGCCGTTCGAGGTGACTGCAACCGAAGTAGCTAAGGCATAGGTATTGGAGGCTTCCCCGCCGAACGATTTTCTCCAAATCTCAGATCCATCGAGTCCGGAGAATTTGATGACCAAGCCGTGCGTCACAATGGGTGGCAAGTACAAGTTAACGAGTCCTGCCACGACAATGTTGTGATCTCCTTTGGCCATTGAAACTGCCAAAGCGCCGAAGCCTGGCGGTGTAGGGAGCACTCTACGCGACACCTCGTGCCCTGTTGAACCGGAGATCTTGATGGCGGTGAGGTGAATAACCGTGCCCTCCCAAATATTCGCTAAAGATAATACGTCTCCATTCTCGTCCACATCCAGGGTGAGAGGATTAGCCAAACAGATTCGCTCCACCGGTAGAGCGTATCGCCAGATCACCCTTCCATCCAGCCCTGACAGCTTGAGGATTATGTATTTATTCTTGCAAAGGGAAGATGCGTCGAAGAAAAGGCCCGTGGCAATGATGTCGCTGTTCCCATCGATCGTGGCAATCGTAGCCGCTGAAGGGGAGCCTGCTTCAAATGGGAGTTCCTTTCGCCACAGAGTATCTCCGCTAGAGCCGGAAAGCTTTACTATTGTGAATGTACGTCCCTGGAAGGGACCATTTAACGCGGCACCCGCCAGGATCACATCTGAGCGGCTGTCTAGCGATAGTGTGTGAAACTCGAAGGGTTCGGAGGGTTCGTCGAAGACACGTCGCCAAAGTTCGCTGCCGGTACGACCCGAAAGCTTGAAGACAAGGTAGTCGATTTGGTACGAAGAAGTTGTGACGCCAGAAACAAGAACATCGCCATTCGAATCGACCGCGAGTGCTTCTGCGGCGTCTGTTTTCTGGGAGCCCCCGTCGAATTGGAATTGCCAAGCGTAGATGGGAGGGGAGGTCAAAAGCGAACTGAGAAATCCCAGCAGTAATAGTGGTGGGAGAGCCGTTAGTCGAACCGAGGGTAAACTGATGACGCGATTCATCCTCGACTCTCCCCTGCGCAGGCACGAGTTACGAAGCGGGCATCCCGCACCGCGAGGGCATCGGCCGAAAGGTTGTCGAATTGATGCTCTTCGTATTCAGAGTGTATGCCGGCTTAGACGGGCAGATCAAGGGGGTAGCCCAATGCTCCCTAGCAGTGCAATCGCCGGATTCCGGACCATAACTCTTCGTCGGAGGGGTGAGTATAAACCGTCGTCGTCAACGGGCTCACGTGCCTCGCGAACCTCTGCGCCAGGAATAAGTCCCTACTGGCCCGGTAGACGTTGGTTACCGCGGTGTGCCGCAGGGCGTGGAAGGGGTACAGCCGATCAAATCCCGCCTTCACCTGCCAGGTCCGGAAGGCGAACTGGACGCGGCGCTTGCTGATGCGGACTCGGGACTGGGAGCAGAAGAGGGCGTCTCCGGGCTGCAACCCTTCCCGCCGTCGCGCCTTGTGTGTCCAGAACTTCCGGAACTTACTCATTAGCGTGTCGGGCAGGAAGACATCGCCCTTGCGCCCACCCTTGGCGATTTCGGGGCGAATTCTGAGGCGAGTCCGGGGGCTCCTATCATTTATATAGACATCCCCCACGTCGAGCCCTACAATCTCGGCCAATCGTAGCCCAGTTCCCAGTGCAAGCGAGTAGATCAGATGGTCCCTGGGATTGCAGGCAGTGGCGCAAAGAATCGCCTTCTGTTCGCTGTGGGTCAGGGTTGGTGGGGAAAGGTGCGGCATCTCGAATTCCTCCCAACGGCGATTCATGCTTGGGAAGGACGGGGAAGTCAAGTGCACAAGACAATTCTCCCTTAGCCGGAACACCTACTTCGAACTGCTTTGGCGTGCTTGCACCAGTTGCAACTTCTGTTTGGATGCAAATCGTGGCCACCCCCTTTAGAGTGAGCCCGGCAAGCAGTTCAGCGTTGGACTGAGGTAGAATTTCCAAGTCGTGAGTCAACTTCTCATCCAGCAATACCTCAATAATCTCCAGGACCTGCGCAAGGTTTCGGGAACGCATCGCGAGTCCGTGGTCCGCGAGGCGTTCAAGGATCTTCTCAAGGGCTGGGGTCGCGCGTACGACCTGGTGTTCGTACCCGAGTACGAAATCACTACGTCGTCGAAGGACCGCCGCTATGTTGATGGCGCATTGCTGCACGCGCTGCGTATGCCATTCGGCTATTGGGAGGCCAAGGATGAACAAGACGATCTCGACGCTGAGATCGAATTCAAGTTAAAGCGCGGCTATCCGCAGGACAACATCATTTTCGAAGACTCCACGCAGGCCGTTCTCATTCAGAACCGCGGTGAGGTAATTCGCTGTTCGGTCGATGACGTGGCCGAGCTCGAAAAGCTGTTGAACCTCTTCTTCGACTACGAGCGAGCAGAAATTCGTGAATTTCGCAAGGCCGTCGATCAGTTCAAGTTTGATCTACCCGCAGTCCTCCAAGCCTTGCGCGACATGATCGAGCAGGCGCACAAGGACCAACCGGGTTTCCGCGAAGCGGCGAAACGATTTCTTGATCATGCGCACGAGGCGATAAACCCCAATCTCACCGACGCCGACGTGCGGGAAATGCTGATCCAGCACATTCTGACTGAAGAGATTTTCTCAAAGGTCTTCGGCGAAGACGACTTCCACCGCCAGAACAACGTGGCGAAAGAACTCTATGCGCTTGAAGGAACCTTCTTTAAGGGAGACCTAAAGAAGCGCACGCTACGCGGTTTGGGACCGTACTACGTTGCCATCCGGGCCGCCGCGGCTCAGATCAGCTCACACCACGAGAAGCAGACCTTTTTGAAAGTGATTTACGAGAACTTCTATAAGGTCTACAACGCGAAGGCAGCGGACCGCCTCGGTGTCGTCTACACGCCAAACGAGATCGTGCGCTTCATGATCGAGAGCAGCGACTGGCTGTGCGAGAAGCACTTTGGTCGCAAGCTTATTGACCCAAAGGTAGAGATCCTCGACCCCGCAGCCGGGACGGGAACGTTTCTCACTGAACTGCTGGAGCATTTTCGCGGCCAGCCGAAAAAGCTGAAACACAAATACCTAGAGGAGCTGCATGCCAACGAAGTTGCCATCCTTCCCTACTACGTGGCGAACCTAAATATTGAGGCGACCTACGCGACGCTGATTGGTGAATACTCGGAATTTCCCAACCTCTGCTTCGTCGACACGTTGGACAACGTGGCAGGCTTGCGCAAGTACTTCGGACACCAGGACGAATTGTTTGGCAGTGTTTCTAAGGAGAACGTTGGGCGCATCAAGCGCCAGAATCTGCGGAAGATCAGCGTCATCATTGGGAACCCACCCTACAACGCAAACCAGCTCAACGAGAACGAGAACAACAGAAATCGCCAGTACCCGGAAATCGACAAGAGGATCAAGGAGACATATATCGAGGCGAGCACTGCTCAAAAGACCAAGCTTTACGACATGTATGCTCGGTTCTTCCGCTGGGCGAGCGATCGTGTTGAAGAGAATGGAATCGTTGCGTTCATTACGAATCGCAGTTTCATCGACAGCCGTACCTTCGACGGATTTCGTGCCATTGTTGGGCGCGAGTTCCAGGAGATCTGGATGGTAGACCTTGGTGGCGACGTGCGAGCCAATCCGAAGTTGTCGGGGACTAGGCACAACGTCTTCGGAATCCAGACCGGCGTGGCGATTAGTTTTCTGGTGAAGCTCCACGGGGGACAGGGCTGTCGAATCTTCTATGTAAGACGGCCCGAGCTCGAGTCGGCAGAAGATAAGCTCGCCTTTATTGGGGGCGCAAAGCTCGCCTCCCTAAAGGTTGAAGAAATTAAACCGGACCGTAACAACAACTGGATCAATCTTACGCAGAACGATTTCGCCACGTTGCTTCCCATCGCGGCAAAGGAAACGAAACTGGCGAAAAAGCCGATTTACGAGAGGGCGATTTTCAAGTTGTTCTCTCTCGGTGCTGTGACAAATCGAGACGACTGGAACTACGATATCGAACGCCGTGTCCTTGAGGCTAAGGTACGCTTTCTTATCGATCGATATGAGGCGGAGAGGCAACGCTGGGGTGAATCTGGTCGCCCAATGGGCACACGTGATTGGGTCTCACGAGACATCAAATGGACTTCCGAGCTAGAAGCTCACCTCAGGCGTGGCACCAGGCTCAGTTTTGAAAAGAAATGCATTCGGCGGGCAGCATACCGCCCCTTCGTATCGCTTTGGACGTACTACGATCAAGTGATCACACATCGTGTCTATCAACAGGATTCTATATTTCCAATCGGGCAACACGTTCAGAACAAATGCATTATTGTGACGGATCCGACGGCCATGAAGCCTTGGCTAGTCTCGGCGGTTTCCCGGTTGCCGGACCTTCACTACGTGGGTGCAGCGGCAGGTGCCGTATGTCTTCCCCACAGAAGGGTGGAAGGCGCCCGACTGAGTGAAAACGTTACCGACTGGGGTCTAGAGCAGTTCAAGCGGCATTATCAGCTCACGGGTGGGGGGACGGAGCCTCCTATTACGAAGGATGCCATCTTCCACTACGTGTACGGCGTCCTTCACGATCCGGTCTACCGGGAGAAGTATGCTCTCAACCTGAAGCGCGAGCTCCCCCGCGTCCCGTTTTATGCAGACTTCTGGACATGGGCGAGCAGGGGCAAAGAATTGATGGACCTGCATATTGGCTACGAAAAAGTTGCCCCCGCGAGGTTGAAGCGCACCGAGCGCATCGACGAAAAGGCAAGAGAGGCCGGAACCTCCCCGAGGGTGCTGCTTAAGGCCGACAAGCACGGGGGCCACATCCTCATCGACAGCGAGACGACGCTTGAGGGAATACCAGCCGAAGCCTGGGGGTATAAGCTCGGAAATCACAGCGCACTTGAGTGGATCCTTGACCAGTACAAAGAAAAAAAGCCGAAGGACCCGACCATCCGCGAGAAGTTCAACACCTATCGCTTCGCTGACTATAAAGGAAAGGTCATCGATCTACTGGGCCGAGTGACGACGGTGAGTGTCAAGACCCTCGAGATAGTCGAGGCGATGCGCCACGCCCATCGGTAGACGCTGGAATTTGAGCGCGAGCAGGCGAGTCGCTGTTTCCGGAGCGCACCTAGTTTGCAGATTACGGTAATTATCGGAATTCAAATCAGTGACTGATCCCATCAGCCGGAATCGCAATCCTGCAGAAATTGAGGAAACGACAGATGCCACTTCACCACACTCGTGACGGCTACACTTTTCGTGCCGACGCCCAGGGCCTGACGATCGAGCCCGGCCCGAGGCCAATTACTCTCGGCCGAGGGGAGCTCGACCAGCTCGGATTACAGCCACGCGACGATTATCGGATTCCACACGAAGGGACCTCGCCGAAAGAAGATGTGACGGGTCGAATCTTGTCCGCCCTGCACGAAGCGATCGGTCGCTGCAAGGGTCCCGAGGAAGCCTGGATGGCTCAGGACCTGACGCGAGCAATGGTCCTGATCGGAGGGTTGGACGAGGAAGTAGCGCAGAGGATTCTGGATCAGGAGGGCGTATAGGATGGGCGAGGGAGAGAGCCGGGAGCCTTACAAAAAGGAACCGACCCGTCTTCTCTCACTTACTCTCGCCTTGATTGAATTGGACTTCAACCGCAGCGTCAACGGGTCGGTCACTGCTTTGACTATACCCCTCGAAAAGCAGATCGCCAAGTAAAAGCTTCGGAAGTTTTCTGGCGACTTGAACCGTGGTTTACATATCCCAACCTTACCGGACCAAACACAAAGGGCCCCCTTCCGGAGGCCCTTCGCTTTTGCCCTCTCTGCCAACCCGTCCAGTTGATGATACGAGGGGTACATCAACTGAGCCGGCTGGCACGACTAGCGGGCAAAGATCCTCATGACACCCCTTGCTGGTTCCGCCCGCCGGGACTTACCAACTCTTTCGCCAGGCTCCGTCTCGAAAACGCGAAGGACCCTCGGTCGAAGGTCCTTCGTGATGTGTCGGTGTTCTGAGAGAGGGTTCAGATACTGCACCGATACTGACATTCGGGTCAGTTTCTTACTTGGGGGGAATGTAGCCTCCGCCCCCGCCCCAGGTCGCGCCATCAATCGTAATCCCGAGTCCCGAGAGGAACTTTCCGAATGCATGGG
>Ga0075423_10008022_pt1 | contig 10005 bp, 16 predicted proteins | sample SoiMethybrSBSTD2_FD_80114 | JGI IMG/M metagenome (GOLD analysis project Ga0075423, IMG submission 80114) | Bulk soil microbial communities from a Populus tree surrounding site in Tennessee, USA - Soil MetaG P. TD hybrid SBSTD2 | ecosystem: Environmental > Terrestrial > Soil > Tree plantation...
AGATGGGTGTAGCGCGTTCGAGCTGGAGGTCGTGATGGCTGATGTGACGGTGGCGTCGTTTGAGGAGATGGAGCCGATCTATGGCGGGGTTGCCAGGCGTGCGCGCGCGTGCCTGGGCGTGACGTCGTTCGGGATGGAGGTGATGACGTTGCCCGCGAACTGGGACGGCTATCCCGATCACCGCCATGATGCGAGCGTGGAAGACGCCAACCAGGAGGAGGTCTACATTCCGCTCGACGGGTCGGCGACGCTGGTCGCGGACCGTGAGCGCGTCGAGTTGATGCCGGGGATGATGGTCCGTGTGGGCCCGGAGCAGTACCGGCGGATCCTGCCTGGCCCCGATGGCGTGCGGTTCGTGGCGCTCGGGGGCGTGCCGGGATCGTTCAGCGCCTCTCCGTGGACCGAGCTCGGCGGGCCACCGCCCGCGCGCGCGTCGTAGGCGCTCGTGGCCGGTGCGGTGGCAACGAAGCTCGATGACCGACGGCTCGTCGCCGCGGCGCGCGGCGGTGACGAGCGCGCGTTCCTCGAGCTGACCTCGCCCCATCGCTCGGCGTTGCACGCGCGCTGCTATCGGCTGGTGGGGTCGTTGCACGATGCCGACGACGCGCTGCAGGAGGCGCTGCTGCGCGCGTGGCGCGGGATCGATCGCTTCCAGCCGCGGGCGCCGGTGCGGGCGTGGCTGTATCGGATCGCGACGAACGTGTGCCTGCGCGCGCTCGAGCAGCGAGCCCGACGCGACACCGTGTCGGTCGATGCGCACCTGGAGCCCTACCCCGAGCCGGTCGCGCCCGCCGCATCCGAGCCGGTGGCGACCGTCGAATCCGACGAGGCCGTGGGGCTTGCGTTTGTCGCCGCGATGCAGCTGCTGCCGCCCAAGCAGCGGGTCGTGCTCGTCCTGCGCGATGTGCTCGACTGGTCGGCCCGCGAGGTCGCAGAACTCCTCGACGACAGCGTCGCGGCGGGTCAACAGCGCGCTCCAGCGCGCTCGCGAGCGGATGGCGCGCGAGCACGACGAGGGGTCGCTCGCCCGGGCGCACCATCCGGCGAGCGACGATGCCGAGGCTCGTGTGATGGAGCATTTCCAGGAGGCCTGGAAGGCGGTTGACGTCGACGGCCTCCTAGCGCTGCTCGCGACCGACGCGCTGCTGACGATGCCCCCCGAGGCGATGCGGTTCGAGGGCGCGACCGCGATTGCCGAATTATTCGCGACCGTCCCGCTCGACGGCCGACTCGATCGCATCCGCCTGCGGCCGGCACGGGCCGACGGCCAGCCGGCGCTGGCCGCATATGCGGAGAACGACGCGACGGGAGAGCACGAGGCTTACGGCGTCATGGTCTTCGCGATCGAGGGCGACCGGATCGCGGGGATCACGGGCTTTGCGCGCCAGCCGGCGTTATTCCTACGACTCGGTCTACCGCTCTCCGTGACGTGCTGATGCCGTCCGACGAGCGGCGCGCCAGCGCCGCTACGCGCGTCGCGCCGATCAGCTCGTGCGTTCCAGGATCGCCTTGAGCTGCGCCAGGTCCTTGCGGTTGGCGCGCCGAACGGCGCGCGCCATGAGCGGCGCGGTCCACCTCGAGATCCCGGACGGCTTGCCGCAGTTGCGAAGAGTCATGAGGGTGCCGCCGTCTGCCGAGTCCTCCCAGACGTAGGTGGTCTCCATCGGAAACGGCCCCTGCTCCGTCGACATCACGAGGCGCTCGCCGGGCATGTGCTCACGGATCTCGTAGGTGTACTCGAGTCGTCGCCCGAGGAACCGTGCGACGAACGCGACACGGGAGCCGACCGTGAGCGGCTTTGGCGACTTCCACGCGACCGACGTGATGTTCTGGTACCACCGCGGGGCGTTGTCTGGCTCGCTGGCATAGTCGGCGACGTCCGCGCGGGGACAAGCGATCTCGGTCTGGGTAAGGACGTCGACGGCCACCGGGCCCAACCGTAGCGCCGCGCAAGCCGGCACCGCGAAGTGGTCATGCACCGGTCACGAGTTGCTCCAGCTTGTCGAAGGCGGCGTTGTAGGCGGCCTCGGCGCGGCCGCGCCCCTCGGGCGGCAGCGGGCCATCGCTCAGTGTCATGCGCGTCCTGGCACCGTGGTCGTGGAACTCGACGCGCACGACGGTGCCCTCCGGCATGCCCACCTCGGGCATCGGGTCCGAGCGCAGCACGATCAGCTCGGGCTCGACGAGCCCGATGATCTCGTAGCCGACCACGAACCCCGCGTCACCGCCGCGCTGAATCATCGTGACCTCCCAGCGCCCGCCGACACGCAGGTCGATGCGCATCCGCTCCCGCGGCGCGTCCATGTGCGCTGGGCCGTACCACGCCGCCACCTCGTCGGGATCCGTCCAGGCCCTAAACACCCGCTCGCGCGGCGCCTCGAAGACGCGCGTGATCAGGACCTGCTCATCCTCAGCGGCCACTCGGGTCGAGTCACTCATCTTGCTCTCCTGTCCTTCGCAGGTGCACGTCGCGTCGGTCCATCCGGGCCTCCCACGTCCGCTTGCGCGACTGCATCCACTCCACCGCCTCGTCGAGCGGGTCGGCCTCGAGCCGTCGCGGCCGCCACTGCGCCTCGCGACGGCGGACGATCAGCCCGGCGCGCTCCAGCACCTTGAGGTGGCGCGAGATCGCCGGCAGGCTCATGGGAAACGGCTCCGCCAGCTCGTTCACCGTGGCCTCGCCCTCGGCAAGCCGAGTCAAAATCGAGCGGCGAGTCGGATCGGCGAGCGCGGCGAAGGTGAGACTGAGCGGGTCGGCGTGCATAACGAATTGGTTAATTAGCTCACGCACTAAATACCAAGCCGGCCGCCGAGATGCAACCCCCGCTCCACGCTGGCGAACTGCCCCCATCCTCGTCCCGACAGGCGCCCGAACGCGCTGAGCGACCGTGCACTGCCAGCTTGATCGCGGCCTTATTCGCGCCGATCGCGGCTGTCCGCACAGCGATTCAGCGAGGCCCGGTGGTGAGGCTCCCGACGTCGACCCGGCTCGCGACGCTCAGGCCAGTCTCGGGGTGGGGCGCCTGGAGCCGTGGAACGTCTCGTCGGAGCAGAACGCCTCGCCGCCGACGCGGTCGCTTGTGCCTAGTGGGCACTCGCGCACTCCATGCACGTGGGAAACTCGGGCGCGACGGTAACGGAAGCGCGCGGCGAGAGACAACGGACTATGCGCCAAGAGGTGCTTGTTGGCCTGGCACTCGTGGTCGGAGGCGGGACCGCCGCCGCCGTGGCCTTGTCCGACGGCTCGGAGGGGACCAGCGCATCGACCGCCTCAACTGCTGTACGCGGCCAACAACAGGCAGATACGCAGCGGACCGCGGCGGACCGGCCGACGATCAGCCGGCTGAGGATCCGCGTCGGTGGCCGGGTCGTGGTGGTCGAAGCGAATCAGATCGGCTTCCGCTATTGCGACCGGCACGTCAGAACCTGTGCGGCGATCCGGCCCGCCCAGCGGCGGCGGCTGAGGCGCAACCAGCGCCGCGCCGTTGCGGCGGCGCGCGCAAAGCTCCGCGAGCGCGCCGCGCCGCCGCCGAGTGCTACACCGGCGCCTCAGCCGGCGCCGGCGCCGTCCCAACCCCCGGCCCCTCCCGTCCCGCAGCCGCACGCGCCGCCCAGCGGCGAGACATCGACCGCGTAAGGGCGGCGATGAGCAGGACGACGGTCGGGCCCCACACGATCACGCTGGCGACGTCCTCGGAGACGATCCGCACGGGGAGAGAGGCGACGTAGTAGATCGACGCCGTCGAGCACGCCCACAACAGCGCCGGCTGCGGGTCGACGCACAGCAGCGGCAGCACCCAAAGGAGGTACCACGGCAGGACGCTCTGGCTGGCCAGCAGCGAGCCGGCGAGCAGCAGCGCGGCATACCGGCACGCCTCGGCCAGGTCGCGCGGCGGGTGCGCGGCGGTCCAGGCCACCGCTAGGACGAGCAGCAGGAGCAGGCCCGCTCGGGCAAGGGGGTCGGGCACGCCCACCGCAATCAGCCAGTGGTGCGGACCCGTCCCGAAGACCTGGTTGGAGTAGGCGCCCACCGATCCCAATGCGGCGGTCCCGGCGCCCACGTAGGGCAGGTACAGCGCCGCCGCGGCCGCGACGAGCGCCGCGACGAACCGCACGCCGAGCCGTCGGAACATGAACGGCGCGAGCAGGATCGGCACGAACTTGGTCAGCGCTGCCGCAGCGAGGGCGACGCCCGTCCCGATCCGCCGCCCGCGGTCCCACAGGAGCAGGGAGGCAAGCGTCAGTGCGAGCAGCAGCGCCTCCGGGTGGCCACTCCCCGCAATCTCGACGATGGCGAGCGGGTGCCACGCATAGAGGACCACACGCCCGGCCGGCCGGCGGGTTCGGGCCAGGATGACGAGGAGCAGGGCGACCACCACGGCCTCGATCGCGATCCACGAGAGCTTCAGCTGCGGCAGTCCGTCGCCCGCGGTCTCGTGGATGGCCAGGAACGTCACTTCGCTCGCAGGCGGGTACAGGGTGGTCGTGTACGGTCGGTTGACATGCGTGAAGATGCGGAAGTCACGCAGGCCGAGCAGGCTCTCCGCCGCCGGCGGGTGACGATAGGGGTTGATGCCGGCGGCCTGCACCCGCCCGTCCCACACGAAGCGATAGGCGTCGTTCGACAGCCGGGGCGGATCGAACGCCAGCAGCAGACGGGCCGCCAGCGCGACAACGAGCACGATCGCCACGTCGCGACGGCGACCGGAGCGCCACAGGAGCACCGATGCCGTCCCGCAGACGACGAGCAGGCCGCCGGCCACGGCGACGTCGTGGCGCTGCGAGAGCGGGGCCGGGTAGGCATGCAGCGCCCAGACGCCGGCGAGCAGCGCACATCCGAGCGCGGCCACCGCCAGGGTGCGCAGGCATGCCGTTCTGCGCTCGTAACGCATCGCCACGACAATTAGACACCCATCCGTGCCCTTCCGTAACGCAGCGCTGGCGCACCGGCAGTCGGCGACGACCACCGTGCTCCGCCTGATGCTTGGTGCCCTGTTCATCTCGGTCTTCTTCGAGAACCTGCACAAGAACCTCTATGGGACGACGGGCTATGCCCAGTTGATCGAGGACTACCAGGCGCAGGGCAATGCGCCCGGGGCCTGGAAGGACTTCATGGGCTTCATCGCCGACCACGCCTCCTTCTTCGGACCGGTCCAGGCGGTATTCGAGCTGTCCTTGGGAATCGTCCTGGTGCTGGGGATCGGCACCGGTGTCTTCGGCCTGATCGCGGCCGCTCACCTGACGGCCCTGTGGATCTCCGAGCTCGCGCCGCGCCGTTGGGTCTGGGAGCTGCTGTCCCTGATCGTCGTCGCGCTCGTGGTCGGAATCGGCTCGCTGCCGACTCTGCTCGACGAGCGGAGGTCGTGGACGGAGCGAATCCTCGGGCCGCCGACGTTCCGGGCGCTGCCACTCCCCGGTCGGCTCGCGGTTGCCGTGCTCTGCGGATCGGCGCTGACACTCGTCCTCCTCGCGGCCAAGACCGGCACCCAGGCCCACTACACACAGGTCGCCTGGCAGTCGGGCGTGACGTTCGGCGCCGCGGTGGCCGCCGTGGGCGTGTTGGACTATCGTCGGGCCGACCGGGAGGTGGCCGTGCGGGCATGAGCAGAGTCGAGTTGCTAGGCGCGGACCAGGTCCCACTGCTGGCCCGCCCGTACTACCCGGAGGACGGATCGGCTTCGCCGATCGTACGCGCGCTGGCGCAGGTGCCCGAGCTGCTCGAAGTAGCGATGCCCTTCGTCGCGCGGGTATTCGGCCCGACCTCGCTCGACCTCCGCACCAAGGAGATCGTGGTGCTGCGCGTCTCAGCGCGCAACGGGTGCCGCTACTGCATCGACACGCATACCGTTGCGGCCTGGGACGCCGGGCTGAGCGAGGCCGAGACCGCCGCACTGCGCAGCGCGGGCACCGGCTTCAGCCCGGCGGAGGCGGCCCTAGTGGGGTTCTGCGACGCGTTCTGCGACGCGCCGGCGCCCGTGCCCCCGGACGTCGCGCACGGCCTCCAGGCCCACTTTCCCGACCACGCGGTCGTCGAGCTGTCGCTGCTCGCAGGCGCGACCGTGATGCTGAACCGGTTCTGTACGGCCCTCGAACTACCCACGACGCCGGCGACGCGCGCGCGTCTGGAGGCCGCGGCGTGAGCGCGCGCGACGGCACAGCCGAGACGCTGGGCGCTGCCATCGAAGCCGGACGCGTGGCAGACCGGGTCTGGCTGTACTCGAACTACCACTGCAACCTGAGCTGCGTCTACTGCCTGACCGAGTCCTCGCCCCGCGCCGCCCGCCGGCTGCTGCCCCCCGACGACATGATCGCCGCCGCCGACGAAGCCGTCGTGCTTGGCTATCGGGCGCTCGGGGTCACCGGCGGCGAACCCTTCCTGACGCCCGGCATGCCCGAGCTGCTCGCCGCGCTCGCCGCTCGGCTGCCGACCCTGGTCCTGACCAACGCGACTCTGTTCACCGAGCGCCTGCTCGACCGGCTGCGTCCACTGGCCGACCTCCCGCTGACCATCCAGATCTCGCTGGACTCCGCACAGCCCGAGATCAACGACGAGCTCCGCGGTCCGCGGAACTTCGCCAAGGTCATGCAGGCGATCCCGCGGCTCGTCGACATGGGGATCCCGGTTCGAATCGCCACGACCGGAGACCACAACACCGCCGAGGAGATGGAGCGGCTGTGCGCGTTGCACCGCTCCCTCGGGGTCGACGACGACGACCACGTCGTACGCCCGATCGTGCGGCGCGGCCGCGCCGTCGACGGCGGATTGGGTGTGGTCGCGGACGCCAAGGACCTGTTCCCCGAGCTCACGCTCACGGCCGACGGCGCGTTTTGGAGCCCATTCGCCCCCACCGTCTACGAGGGCCGCCTCGACACTGATCTGCTGCTCACGCGCCAGCGGCTCCCACTCGATGCGTCCACCCGCGCCCTCCTGGCCGTTGCCGAGAGCAACCCGGCGGGCACGGACACGACGCTGAACATCCGCTGAGCGTGAGGTCACGACCGCCGGTCGGGCGGTTACAGGCCGTAGCGCAGAAACGCTTCGCCGAACCTGACCGCCGTGCGCGCCGCCGCTGAAAGCGACCCACTGACCTTCGAGCGGCCACCGCCCCGGGGACGGGCGGCCACGGCAACCTCCTCGATCACCAAACGCGCACGCGCCGCCTTGAGGATCATCTCAAGCGGCCAGCCGTAGGTCCGCGAGCGCATGTCGAGCGCCAGCAGGTCGCGCCGACTGATCGCGCGAACCGGGCCGAGATCGGTCACCGCGACGCGCCATCGCGCACGGATCATCGCCGCCGCGGCGCGGTTGGCCAACGCCTGGTGCGGCGCGAGTCCGCACGACCCCCGCCGGCCGCGCAGGCGCGAGCCGAGTGCCAACCGCGCCCGGCCGGAAGCCACAGGCGCGAGCACGTCGCCGAGCGCGGACGGATCGTCCGAACCGTCGCCGTCGAGGTAGAGCAGGATCGCGTCGGAGTCAACAGCGACGGCGCCGGCATGGCACGCCGCACCGTAGCCACGCCGCGGCTCGCACACGACGCGCGCACCCGCCGCGGCGGCCGCCGCCGCGGTGCGATCCGTTGAGCCGTTGTCGACCACGACGACCTCCTGGACCTGGGGCGCTACGTCCATCACGACCCTTGCGATCGTCTCCTCCTCGTCCAGGGCGGGAATCACCGCACAAACCGGCGCGAACATGGGTTCGCCATTATCGTCCGCCTCGCGCGGGCGACGGATACGACCCAGGGCGATGTTTCACGACTGTCACCCACGCGTGGGGCGGTCGGCGTTACGTTCTTGCAGCTCTGACCGTCGTGATCATCGTCCTCACCAAGGCCCCGGTGGCGGGCCGGGTTAAGACCAGACTGTGCCCACCGTGCACACCGGCGCAAGCGGCGGCGATAGCGCAGGCGTCGCTGACCGACACACTGACGACCGTCGCCGAAGTTCCGGCTCCTCGCCGGCTGCTTGCGCTCGACGGCTTGCCGGGCCCGTGGGTCCCCGATGCCTTCGAGGTCGTGCCGCAGCGCCCGGGCAGCCTCGGCGATCGTCTCGCCGACGCCTTCAAGCGCGCCGGCGGGCCCGCCTTCGCCGTCGGGATGGACACGCCGCAGCTCACGCCGGCGCTGCTGGCGCACGCCGCGCGCCAGCTCCGGCATGCCGACGCCGCGCTGGGCCTCGCGGCCGACGGCGGCTACTGGGGCATCGGCCTCCGGGAGCCCTACGCGGGGGCCTTCAACGACGTTCCGATGAGCACGCCATACACCGGCGCCGCACAGCGCGAGCACCTGCAGGGACTCGGGTTGACCGTCCGCGACCTACCGATCCTGCGCGATGTCGATACCTACGACGACGCGCTCGCGGTTGCCCGCCAGGTCGCGCCCGGATCGGCGTTCGCGCAAACGATGACCCGCCAGGGCGCGCTCAGCGCCGGCAGTCGCCGTCGGCGACGTGCACGAGCTTGAGCGCGGCCGGAGGGGCCGCACCCGCTTCGCCGGGGTCCGGGAACAGCGAGCACTCGTCGGGGGATGCGCAGCCACATTCCTTTGCCGCCTCCAGCCATCCCTTCATGGCTTGGGTGCGGGCGAGGAGCTACGTGAGTTAGGCCGACTGTCGCGCCTTGGTTTCGCGCCTCGGGGCCAGTTCGCGCTCGACCTGATCGACGAGGTCGAGGTAGAGGTCGAGGAGCCGGCGCATGAAGTCGATTATGAGGAGCAGGTACTTCTCGCGATGGGGGAGTTGCGCAACGGTCCGTTCGCCGTCGTCGAGTCGCCGTTGGATGTCTGCGATGTCGGCGCGAAGCGCGGCCATGCTCTCGCGGGTGATGTCCTCGCCGACGAGGTCGCAGATCAGCAGTCGCTGGAGGTGGTCGCTCTTCAGTGATGAGCGCGCTCGCCGAGGAGGGATTCGTCCTCTTGGGCGGGCCGCTCGCCGGAAGCGAGGAGGGCCGCCTGCGCGCGCGCCTCATCGTCAGCGCCGCCAACGAAAGACGAAATCCGTCGCCGCGTCGGCGACGACCCCTGGACGCACGCCGACCGACTCGTGATCACCGCGATCGAGCCCTGGAACGTCTTCACCGGCGAAACGCGCCTCCCATCGAACAGCCAAGCGCCGACCGGCGCGCCCGACCCGACCTAAACCGCTCGGCCCCCACGAGCCGGCAGGCAGGTGCGACGGTCGCGGCGGAGGAGTTGCTCGCTCCACCCGCGGCGTCCCTGGCAACCTCCCGCTTAGCTCAGTGCCTAATGCCGAGCCGCTCGGCGAGCCAGTCGGTCTGCCGGGCCCGCTCGGCGTGGTAGGCCTCAGGGCCGGAGCGCTCCTCGGCGATCCTGGCCGCCACGAACCCGAGCAGCGCCGGGCCCTCACGGACCGACGGCTCGACGACCGCGTCCCAGTCCTCGAGCGCCGGCGAGGTGCCCAGCGCGAGCTCGTGAGCGCGGTCGGTGCACATGCGCGTATAGGCGTCGCGCAGGTCGTCATCCCACGCCTCGACGCGCCGCACAAGACGCCCCCGGCTCGCCACCAGCTTCGTGCGCTGCTCGACCACGTCGCCGTCGAGCTCGATCTCATAGAGGCTGGGGGCGACCCAGAAGGGCAGGTCCGATGCCCTGCACGCGTGGATGCCGCTGCGGCAGGGCTCGACGGTCGCCGAAACCCATTCGCCGGGCTCGCCATCGACCAGCCGCCACCGATAGCTCGAGAACAGGCTCCTGCCATCCGGCCGCAGGAACTTGTAGGCGATCACTGGTGCTTCCAGTCGCGGAACGCGGCGAGTAGCCGCGTGCGGGTGTCCGCCGGGACGTCCTCCTCGCGAAGCCGCCCGACGGTGGCAACCGTGGTCCGCATCTGGTCGACGTACCAATCGCACCCCTCGCAGAAGTTCAGGTGCTGCTCGAACAGCTCCGTCTCCTCGGCCTCCAGCGCGCCCTCGAAGTACTCGGTCACGAGCGCGACCACCTCCTGGCAGGTGATGTGATCAGCCGACTCAGCCATCGAGGTGCCTCTCAA
>Ga0075423_10008025_pt1 | contig 10004 bp, 7 predicted proteins | sample SoiMethybrSBSTD2_FD_80114 | JGI IMG/M metagenome (GOLD analysis project Ga0075423, IMG submission 80114) | Bulk soil microbial communities from a Populus tree surrounding site in Tennessee, USA - Soil MetaG P. TD hybrid SBSTD2 | ecosystem: Environmental > Terrestrial > Soil > Tree plantation...
ATCTGCTGCGTCAGGGTCTGCTGCGCGTCCACTTCGCGCAGGCCCTGCGCCTTGAGCTCCTCGAGGCTCGGCGGAGCGCCGAAGGAGGCGGGGGCCGCGAGCAGCGCGGTGACGACGATCGGCGCGAGTCGCTTCATCGGGCCATCACGCCGCGGATGTAGGCGAGGTTCGTGGCCATGTCCTTCTCGACGGATCCGGACGGGCACTCCGTCTCCAGCTCCGCCCATTGCGCGAACCCGATGTCGGCCAGCGCATCCACCACGGCCGGGAAGTCGATCTTGCCCTGGCCGAGGTAATTCGGGTTGTCCTTCAGGTGCACCTCGCAGATGCGGTCCGCGCCCAGCCAGCGGATCTCCTCCACCACGTCGAACCCGCCCTTGGTGGAGTTGCCGACGTCGTAATACGTGAGCACCGCGGGCGACTTCGTGCGCTCCATGATGGCCACGTTGTCGCGGGCGGAGATCGTGTCCTCCAGGCCCAGGATGACGCCGGCCTTGGCCGCGGCGGGCGCGACCTCGCGCAGGACGTCGCCCACCCGCTCCTTCTCCGCCGGCGTCTCCAGCGCGCCCTTGCCGAAGAAGGGCAGCAGGATGACCTTGACCCCCATCGCGCGGGCAATCGGGATCGCGTCCGCGACCCAGCGCTGTCCCAGCGGATCCGACTTCAGGTAGTTGCGATGGAGGATCTCGAGACACAGGGACGCCAGGGGCAGGCCCACCCGCTTGGATTCGGAGAGGTACGTCTGCTGCAGGGCGGGGTCGGCCAGAGGAAGGCTGTCCGTGCCCTTGCCGATGCTGACCTGGACGCCGTCGAAGCCGATCTGCTTGGCCAGCGCGACGGCGGCGGGCTTGCCCTCCTGCTTGAGGTTCCAGTCCGTGACGCCGACCTTGAACTTCACGCCCTTGCCGGCGGCGTAGGCGAGCAGGCGCTCGCGCGGCCAGAGCGCGGCCGCGGCCAGGCCGCCGCCGAAAACACGCAGGCTGTCGCGCCGAGTGAAGGTCATGGGCCGCCTCCTTGCCGAAGGTGGCCATTCTAGGCCAGGCGGACCGCGGCCCCGGGCTAGAGGTGGCGGAGGATCTCGGAGCGCGTCTGGAACTGATCGCAGTGCGCGCGGAACTCGTCGCCGTCCATCATCCGCGAGACCCAGGTCTCGGCGAGGACGGGATACGCGATGGGATGCTTCTCGGGGACGAAATCGAGCCGCACGTGGCCCTGGAGCACCCGCGCCGCGGGCGCCGCCGCGAAGTCGACCTCCAGGTCCCGCGTGGACCACCCGAGCACCGCCCACACCTTCGTCTTGCCTCGCTCGCGGTCGTAGAAGACCGGGACCATCGTGCGGATGTCGCCCGCCGGCTCCGCGTCCCGCGTCCGGGCCCAGGCGCGGAAGTGGCGGGCCGTCTGTTCCTCGGCCCGGGCCAGGCCCAGCTCTTCCGCGGCGACGGCGGCGGCGCCGCGGAACAGGGCGGCCGCTTCCATCAGCTCGTCGTCCAGGCTGGCGTCCGCGAGCCCGGCGGCGGTGATCCGGTGGATCGCGCGCAACCCGTCGCGGCCGAAGCTCGACTCCAGCACGCCGCGCACGAAGTCGTAGCCGTCGGCGCGGCGCTGGTAATACGTGAGCATCGGCTCCACGGTGAGGCCCGGGCGCACGCGCAGCCGCTGGAACTCCGTCATCTTCTCGGGGCCGAGGGTGGCCGTGGCCGGCGCCACCAGGCCGAGCGGCCCCGCGCTGGTCTCCCGCGGCTTCGCCATGGCCGCCTTGAACATGTCCTCGAACTGACGGCGATAGCCCTCGTTCATGCGCAGGCGGGCGGCCTCGGGGGTCTTGTCCGGCACGAGCAGCGGCTCCAGGGCCCAGGTCTGCCACTCGTACCAGCCCGAGCGGCCGCTCGGGTGGAGCGCGAGCACGCCGCTGCGGATGCGCCGCACCATTTCGTCGACCAGGCTGAACCCTTCGGGCGGCGTGCGGTGCGCGTACAGCCGGCTCACCAGGTCCACGCCGTGCGCGCGTGAGGGCGGCAGGAAGTAGCGGCCGTCCGGCGCGCGCAGGTCCGGCTTGTCCGCTTCCGGCTTGTTGGTGAGACGGGCCACCAGCTCGAGGTACTCCGCATAGGCGGCGGCCGCGGCCGGGTCCTGGCTCATGGCGGCGGCGAGGGCGCGGGCGGTGGGCACCGCCAGCTCGTCCTGCAGCAGCCGGTCCTGATGGAACAGGCGACGCAGGGCGTCGCTCCAGGAGTAGAAGCCGATGGGCTTGGCCGCGAGCGAGCGGGACAGGAACGCGTCCTTCACGCGGCGGGCATCCGAGTCGACCGCGACCTGGAGGCCGCCGAGGGACGCGGCGGCGGCGATCTGCGGCGCCTCGCCGACGAGGGAGGCGAGGAGGTTCGCCTTCCCCGCGAATCGCCCCGCTCCCTGCTGGGCGGCCAGCTCGACCGCGGCGCACAGCCCCTCGTCGAACAGCTTCGCCTTGACGAAAAGGGTGGAGGCGGGCGTGAAACCGGAGGGGACGTGGGCCGCGCGCGCGGCCAGCGGCTCGTCGTCGCTCTCGCCCGCGCGCTGCGGAGGCAGCGAGAGCCACAAGACCTGGCGCGAGAGGTCGAGCTCGACCCCGAACCCGGAACCCCACACCTCGCGCGCGACGCGATGGGCCTGCGGCCGGCGGGGTGTGTCTCCAGGTGCTGGGTGCATGGGATTTCTTACGAGGAAGGCCGTCCGCATGTTCGTCGCCCGCTGTAGACTGTGACCCCACGCACGCCTCGGAGGTGGCTCTATGTCCGCTCCGCTCGTCACCCGTCGCAACGCGCTGAAAGCGCTCGGCGCCACCGCCGGCGCGGCCACCATCCTTCCCTGGCTCTCCGACGAGGGGCTGGCCGCCTACGCGGACGCCCAGAAGGCGGGCACGGCTCCGGTGTTGAGGGTCCTCACACCCGCTCAATACGGGACGGTCGAGCGCCTGGTGGAGGCGATCATCCCCACCGACGAACGCTCGCCGGGCGCGAAAGACGCGCGCGTCGCGGACTACATGGACCTGCTGCTGGCGGAAGCGGACGAGGGCCTCCGGAAGGAATGGCTGGCCGGGCTGGCCGCGCTCGACGCGGAATCGACGAAACGGTTCGGCCGCGGGTTCGCGAAGCTGGATCCGGCGCAGACGGACGCGATCCTCTCGGACATCAGCGCTTACGAAACACGGAAGGCCGCGGCGGATCCCGCCCTCGACATTCCCCGCAACGAGCAGCCCAAGCCGCAGCCTCCGCAGGTGGACACGCTGCTGGGGGACGTGGGCCGCCACCGCGGCAGCAAGAGGTCGCAGCTCGAGACGTTCTTCGCGAACACGAAGCAGGCCACGATCCACGGCTACTACACGTCCGAGATCGGCATCCACAAGGAGCTCCGCTACAAGGGCAACAAGGTGCTCCTCGAGTTCGTGGGCTGCCAGACGGTGGACGGCAAGGATTGCCCCTACTGCGGGCAGAAGGCGGAGGCCTAGAGATGCCCGCGCCGGCGGACAAGACCCTCGACCTCGACCTGGCCGCGATCACCGACGAGTCGCGCAAGCTCGCGGCCTCCATCAAGCCGAGCTCCGGCCCGTGGGACGTCATCGTGGTCGGCAGCGGCGCCTCCGGAGGCATGGCCGCCTTCCAGCTCGCCACGGCCGGGATCAAGGTGCTCATGCTGGAGGCGGGCCGAATGCTCGACCACAAGGCGGAGTACCGGACCATGGAGTGGCCGTACGCGTCACCGCGCCGCGGCCGACTCCCCGGCGATCACCGCGCCATCCAGGCCGCGGAGTACAACTTCTACGACCGCCCCTACGGCAACAACCCCGAGTTCGCGAAGTACAAGAAGCTCGCCTCCTACACGAGCAACACGTTCACGCGGAACTGGGTCGTCAACGAGAAGGAGCACCCGACCACGGGCACTCCCTACTCGTGGGTGCGCGCGCGCGTGCTCGGCGGCAAGACGAACTACTGGGGCCGGGTGGCCATCCGCTACGGCCCGCTCCAGTTCAAGGCGGCCAGCCGCGACGGCTTCGATATCGACTGGCCGATCGGCTACGAAGACGTGTCGCCCTATTACGACAAGGTCGACACGCTGCTCGGCTGCTCCGGCACCAAGGAAGGGCTCATCCAGGTGCCGGACGGGATCTACCAGCGGCCGATGAAGATGAACTGCGTGGAGACGCACTTCAAGAAGACGCTCGCCAAGATGGGCCGGTCGTACATCCCCGGGCGCTGTGGCGTGAGCACGGACGGCCAGCTCAACAACAAGTACCGCTCGCGGTGCCTGGGCCGCGGGCGCTGCAGCCGCGGCTGCGACGTGAACGCGGACTTCCACTCGCCGGCCGCGCTCGTCTATCCCGCGCGCGACACCGGCCACCTCACCATCCGCCCCTACTCCGTCGTCTCCGAGGTCTTCCTCGACGAGGCCACGGGCAAGGCGGGCGGCGTGCGCGTCATCGACGCGAACACGAAAGAGGTGATGGACTTCAAGGCCCGGGTGGTCGTGCTGGGCGCGGGCACGCTCGACAGCACGCGCATCCTGCTCAACTCGAAGTCGCCGAAGCACCCGAACGGGCTGGGCAACTCGTCCGGCCTCATGGGCTGCTACCTGAGCGAGCACCACATGGGCCCGCGGGGCAGCGGCTTCATCCCGATGCGCATGGGGACCGAGGCCACGCTGGACGACGGACGGCCCACCGCGCCCTACATCCCGCGCTTCCGCAACGTCACGGACAAACATCCGGACTTCATCCGCGGCTATCACTTCCAGGGCGGCGGCGGCGCCTACGAGTACCCGGGCATGGCCCACGACATGCCGGGCTTCGGCAAGGCCTTCAAGTCGAACGTGCGGAAGTACTACCCTGCGCTTCTCTCCATCGGCGGCTTTGGCGAGGTGCTTCCCCGCAAGGAGAACCGCGTCTCCCTCGACGCGGAGGTCAAGGACGCCTGGGGCATCCCGGCCCTGCGCTTCGACTTCCGGTTCCGCGACAACGAAATCAAGATGGCCAGGGACATGGCCGACACCGCGGACGAGATGCTGCGCGCGGCGGGCGCGGAGAACATCAAGATCGACCCCACGATGCTGCCCGAGGGCTGGTCCATCCACGAGATCGGGACCGCGCGCATGGGCGAGGACCCCAAGACCTCGGTCACGCACAAGTTCTGCGGCCTGCACGACGTGCCCAACGTGTTCTTCGCGGACGCGGCGCCGTTCGTCTCCGGCGGCACGCAGAACACCACCTGGTCGATCCTCGCCTTCTGCTGGCGGACCATGGACTACGTCAAGGAGCAGATGCGGACGGGCGCGGTCTAGGAAGCCGCCGCGATCAGGCCGGGCCCAACAGGCCCGCGCTCACGCCATGCTCACGGCACCACCGCTCCATCCGGATGCCGAGGCCGACGGCGACGAGGATGTTGGTGCAGGGGAAGGTCATGGCCGCCGCCCACAGGCCGGGAGTGGGCGACGACATCCGGCGGGCCAAGCCATGGGCGGTGAACGGGATGGCGACGAGGAGCAGGAGCGAAGTCGTGAAGAAGACGCCTCCCTGGAGGAGGTTGAGGCTCTCCGGCAGGAGGGCCGTCCCCGAAGGAACCACGGGGATGATCCAGGCGAGAACCTCGACGCCCAGGAGCGACAGGAGCTGGCGATACAGGCGGCCCACCTCCGCGGCAGCCGCCGCGACGTCGAAGGGCCCCTGCGGCCCCGTGGGGGCCCCGGGGAGTCCGCCGCCTTCGAGCGCGGGCGGGAGCGCGAGCTTGAGCCCGGGCACCGTTCCGGCTTCGGTCCAGTCCGCCATGCCTTCTCGCCACACGCGGGCGCGGCGCGGGTCGGGGAGCGTGACCAGCGCGCGCACCAGCCCGTCCGTGTCGACAGGCCCCTGACGTCGTCCCGCGACGGCGTAGAACCAGGCGGGACCCCCGGGGCGGGGTGCGGGCGGCACGTCCGGCGTGGGCACGGCGAGTTCGAGGCTCTCGCCGTCCCGCAGCTGCCGTAGCACGGCCGCCATCTCCGCCGCCGTCTGGAAGCGGTCCTTCGGATCCTTGGCCAGCGCGCGGCCGAGCAGCGTCACCAGCGGAGGCGTCACCATGAGCAACGGGTCGTCCAGGGGCGGCGGCGAATAGATCTGCATGAGCATCGTGGAGGCCGCGTTGTCGCCGTGGAAGGGGACGCGGCCGGTGATCAGCTCGTACAGCACGATGCCCAGCGCGTAGATGTCGCTGCGGAAGTCGGCGGTGTCGCCGCGCGCCTGCTCCGGGCTCATGTATTCGGCCGTGCCCATGATCTGGCCGGCCACGGTCGGACCCGCCTGGAGGCGCTCGTCGCGCGCGATGCCGAAGTCCAGCACTCTCACCTCACCCGCCTGGTCGCGCATGACGTTCGACGACTTGAGGTCGCGGTGGACGATCCCCTCCGCGTGGACGGCCGCCACCGCCTCCGTCATGGCCACGGCCATGGCGAGGGCTTCCGCCGCCGGCCGCGGGCCCTCGCGGGCGAGGAGCTCCTTGAGGTCCACGCCGTCCACGAGCTCCATCGAGATGTAGCGGAGTCCCGCGTGCTCGCCGTATTCGTGGATGCGGCAGACGTTCTTGTGCGACACGCGGCGGGCGAGCTTGATCTCGCTGCGGAAGCGCCGGCTGCCCTCGTGGGCGAGACGGACGTCCTCGCGGAGCACCTTGAGGGCGACCGGCTCCTCCAGAAGGCGGTCGCGGGCCTTGAACACGACTCCCATTCCGCCGCGGCCGACCACGGACAGCAGCTCGTAGCGGTCCGCCACCACCGATCCGACGTCGAGTGGGAACGCGCCCGCGAGGTCGTGGCCGCAGCGCAGGCAGAACGCGACGTTCGTCTCGTTCTCGGCCGTGCAGAGGGCGCAGATCATCGGGGACCGCGGCGGGGCGCCGCCCTCGGCCTCATCGCGGCTTGTCGGGATCCGGCTCCTCGGGCGAGTCGATGCCGAGGGCCTTCAGCCGCCGGTACAGCGTGGAGCGCCCGACGCCCAGCTTCTCGGCGGCGATGGCCACGTCACCGCTGCTGGCCCGCAAGGCGTCCTTGATGGCGTTGCGCTCCGCGTCCTCCAGGACGTCGGTCAGCGCGGACCTCGGAGCGGCCGCGCGGAGGCTGGGACTGAGCCGCGAGCTGTCGAGCAGCTCTCCCTCGGAGAGGAACAGCACGGCCCGGCTCACCTCCTGCTCGAGCTGCCGGATGTTGCCCGGCCAGGCGCAATCCAGGAGCACGTCGAGCGCTCCCCGGGAGATGCCTCGCACGCGGATCCCGCGGCGGGCGGCCTCGCGGCCGAGGAAGTGGGCGGCCAGGTTCGGGATGTCCGCGCGCCGGCGGCGCAGCGGCGGCAGCTCGGCCGCCCAGGTCGCGATGCGGTAATAGAGGTCCTGGCGGAACCTCCCCTCGGCGAGGAGGCGCGGCATGTTCTGGTTGGTGGCGGCGAGGACACGCACGGCCGCCCGCCGCGGAGCCGTTCCCCCCAGCCGGTGCACTTCCTTCTCCTGCAGGACGCGCAGGATGCGCGCCTGCGTCTCCAGGGCCATGTCTCCTATCTCGTCGAGGAACAGGGTGCCGCCGTGGGCCAGCTCGAACTTGCCCGGCCGCGCCTCCACGCCCGTGGCCACGCCCTTCTCGATCCCGAACAGCTCCGACTCCAGGAGGTCGCGCGGGAGCGCTGCACAGTTCAGGGCCACGAAAGGCCCTTGCGCCATCGGGGAGGCGGCGTGGACGTAGCGGGCCAGAACCTCTTTGCCCGTCCCGGACTCGCCAAGGATGAGGACGCCGACGCTGCCCGAGGCCACGCGCGCCGCCTCGGCATAGAGGCGCTGCACCTCGGGCACCACGCTCGGCGGATCCGGGAGTTGGGGAGGACGGTGCAGGGTGGTGGGCGCGGCCACCGCCGGGCGCCCTCCGTGGAGCCGCAGCATCGCTCCGACCGCTTCCACCACGGGGCGGAAGAGCTGGGCGGCCTTGCCCGGCGGAAAGGCGACCTTGAGCCGCAGCGAGTCGTCGCCGAACTCGACCGTCGCCACCTCACCGGTGGCCTCCCGGCGAGCCTGGAACAGCACGCCCGTGCCGTCGCCCTCACCGCTCGTGACCTCGACCTCCACGGCGGGCAGGGTCGCGAAGAGGGCGGCCCCCGCGGCCTCCACCAGGGCCTGCTCCGTGGCCCCCTCGCCGATGCGCCGCAGCAGCTCGGGGAAGTGCTGGACCGCGAACGTTTCCAGCGCACCCGTACCCACCGTCAGCCCCGGGCCGTCGGGCACGTGCGGGACCGTCTTCGCGGGCGGCCTGGACACAGCCACCGCCAGCTCCGTGTCCACGCCCGCCACCCAGTCGAGCAACAGCGACACGGACCCGAAGGAGAGCTGGTCGCCCCCTCGTGCGCGCTCACGCGAGATCCGGCGGCCGGCGAGGAATGTTCCGTTGCGCGAGTCGAGGTCGGTGACCTCCACCCACTCTCCGCTGGCCACCAGCTCGGCATGCCGCCGCGACACCGTGGGATCGTCGAGGCGCAGGCCCGACTCCGGGGCGGAGCCGAGCAGGTGCCGGCCGTCTTCGAACGTCAGGCACACACGACCCTGAGACGTCGTGCCGGAGAGGCGAAAAGGCATCGGAGGGGACCTTGGCCGCGAAGTGTACCGTCAGTCGCGCTCCGCCCACAGTCCGCCGTCATTCACGCCCCGTGCCCAGCCGCGCCGAAGAGCCCGCGCCGACGACGAGGAGAGGCGGCACCGACGGCGTCCCGCGGCTGCGAACGGCAGTCCCACTCCTGATACTGAGGACGATCGCGCACAGGCGCCCCTTCGCGTGGAACCTGATGACTCGATGGACGGCGTGGGCGCGGCCCGGAGAGGCGCGCAAGTGGCACGCGCCGTGCTCAAGCGCGGCCGGTGACCCCGCCGCCCGAGGGTCACCAAAGGAGACTTGGATGATGCGCGCGATGAGCCGTTCGATCGTGGTCTTGATCCTGGCCGGCGCCGCCGCCTCCGCCATCGGCTGCAGCAAGGACACGGAAATGCTGGCCATGGCCACCGAGTTCGAGACCTTCTCGAACGAGATCGTGAAGAAAGTGAAGACGGCGCCGAACCCGGCGGTGGGCGTCAAGGCCGCGCAGGCCTACCTCGACGAGAACAAGGCGCGTATTCGCAGCCGGCTCGCCGAGCTGAAGTCGGTGAAGAACTTCCAGATCTCCGACACGACGAAGAAGCGGATCGAGTCCAGCTTCACGACGGGCGCCACCGCGGTGGCCGGCCTCCAGCTCGAATACGTCGGCCAGATGGCCACGGACGCCGCGTTCCGCACGGCCATGGAGAAGCTCGTCCAGGACTACCGCTCGGTCGTGGCGGACTGACGGAGACTCGGTACGGCTATCCGGCGCGCTCCACCGTCACGTCCACCGCCATCTCTTCCTTGCCCGCGCCCTTGTAGACGCCACGGGTGGGCGGGACGTCCGCGTAGTCGCGGCCGGTGGCGACGCGCACGTAGTGGTCGGTCTGCGCGGAGCCGTGGGTGGGATCCAGGGACACCCATCCGTGGCCGGCCGCGAAGACGTCCACCCAGGCGTGAGAGGCCGCGGCCGTGCCGCGGCGCGGTGCGAACACGTAGCCGCTCACGTAGCGCGCGGGCAGCCCCAGCACCCGGCAGGCCGCGATCATGAGATGCGCGAAGTCCTGGCAGACCCCGCGGCCGGAGCCGAGGGCCTCGTCGGCCGTGGTCTTCACCGTCGTCGAGCCCGGCGTATAGGCGAGCGCCTCGTGCGCGGCCTGCAGCATCGTCTGCGCCGTGGCCATCGGGTCGTCCCGGACGGCCTGCCCGCGGGCGAACGTCCGCACGGCCTCGCTGTCCGGCGCGTACGGCGTGGGCTGCAGGTAGTCGAACGCGTCCAGGAGTGACAGCGCGCGCTCCGGGGCGGAGAAGGATTCCGGCGTCGAGACCTCGCTGCGCGCGGAGACGACCAGGCGGTCGTGCGGGTTCAACGTGTCGAAGTGGCGGATCCCGTTCCC
>Ga0075423_10008026_pt1 | contig 10002 bp, 8 predicted proteins | sample SoiMethybrSBSTD2_FD_80114 | JGI IMG/M metagenome (GOLD analysis project Ga0075423, IMG submission 80114) | Bulk soil microbial communities from a Populus tree surrounding site in Tennessee, USA - Soil MetaG P. TD hybrid SBSTD2 | ecosystem: Environmental > Terrestrial > Soil > Tree plantation...
CCGGGCGGACGTGTGCGTGATCGGCGACCGGATCGCGGCGGTCGGACCGCTGGGGGACCGGCCCGCCCGGCGCCGCATCGACGCCTCGGCCCTCGTCGTGGCCCCGGGCTTCATCGACATGCTCGGGCAGTCCGAGTACAACGTCCTCGTCGACGGCCGGGCGGCCAGCAAGATCACCCAGGGCATCACCACCGAGATCACCGGCGAGGGCGGATCGATCGCCCCCGTGAACGCCCGCATGGTCGCCGACGGCAAGGAGACCTGGGCGCACTACGGGGTCACGCCCACCTGGACGACGCTCTCCGGCTACTTCGCGGAGTTCGCGCGGCGCGGGTCGGCCATCAACCTCGGCACCTTCGTGGGTGCGGGCGGCGTGCGGAACCTCGTCATCGGGAAGGACGACCGCGCGGCCACCCCGGAAGAGCTGAAGGCCATGGAGGCCGCGGTGGCCCAGGCCATGGAGGACGGGGCCTTCGGCCTGTCCACCTCGCTCATCTACGTTCCCGATATCTACGCCTCCACCGATGAGATCATCGCGCTGGCCCGGGTGGCGGCGCGCTACGGCGGCACCTACATCACCCACCAGCGCAACGAGGACGACACCATCGACCAGAGCCTGGACGAGGTCTTCCGCATCGCGCGCGAGGCGAAGATCCCGGCGGAGATCTATCACCTGAAGACCGCGGGCAAGGAGAACTGGGGCGAGATGCCGGCGGTCCTGAAGCGCATCGAGGCCGCGCGCGCGGAAGGGCTCGACGTCAGCGCCGACCAGTACCCGTGGACGGCCAGCTCGAACAACCTCGACGCGTCGTTGCCCGTCTGGGTGCGCGAGGGGGGCGCCGACAAGCTGGTGGCCCGCCTGAGCGATCCCGCCACGCGGGCCCGCGCCCGCGAGGACTTCCTCAAGGAGCACGCCGGCATGTGGCCGGAGCACGCCGGCGAGATCCTCATCACCAGCGTCCTCAACCCCGAGCTGAAGAAGTACGAGGGACAGACGATCGCGGACATCGCGAAGGCGGAGGCGAAGGATCCCGCCGACGTGATCATGGACATCGTGATCGCCGACAAGGGCAACACCGGGCGCGTGACCTTCGGGATGAGCGAGGACGACGTGCGCGCGGCCCTCGTCCATCCACTGGTCTCCTTCTGCACCGACTCCGGCGCCATGGCCGAGGACGGGATCCTGTCCCAGGAGAAGTCCCACCCCCGCGCGTGGGCCTCGGCCCCCCGAATCCTCGGCAAGTACGTCCGCGACGAGAAGGTGCTGAGCCTGGAGCAGGCCGTGTGGCGGATGACGTCGCTCCCCGCTTCGCGCATGCGGCTGGCGGACCGCGGCATCGTGCGACCGGGGATGGCGGCGGACCTGGTGGCCTTCGACCCCGACCGGGTCCGGGAGCGGTCCACCTACACCGACCCCACGCACTACAGCGAGGGCATTCCCTTCGTGGCCGTGAACGGCCAGCTGGTCGTGGATGACGGCCGCATCACCAAGGCGCGGCCGGGCCGGATCCTGAAGGGGCCGGGCGCGAAGAAGTAGGACGCCGCTCGCGCTTACGCGAATCGTATCCGCCCCGGGGCGGATGGGCTTGTTCGCCTGGACCCTCGCGCTGGCATCATCGGCCTCCGCGCGGAGGAAGGGGGCGGCGGGCACAAGCAGCCGCCGAGCCGGCGCGGACGACGATCGCGGAACTGTTGACGTCCCATCCCCTCGCATTCCACTGTTGATATATTGCTTTTATTAATACGCATGAACGTGACCCATCTTGTCTCACTGACGCGATAGAAGTTCCGTATGAATTCGAATACGCTCACAACCACCCTCGCGTTACCTGATGCGGAGCTTCTCGCACGCCTTCCGGTGCTGGCAGCCGGTGAGCGGACAGCCATAGCCGACCTCATCGCACACCTGGCCGCGCTCCGGCTCCGCCCGTCGCTGTACGCGGCCCTCGGCTACGGCACGCTGTTCGCGTATTGCCGACGGGAACTGAGGCTCTCCGAGGACGCCGCGTCCAACCGGATCCACGCCGCCAAGGCCTGCCTGAAGTTTCCGGTCGTCCTCGAGCTCTTGGCCTCGGGAGAACTCAGCTTGAGCGCCGTCCGGATGCTTCGCGCCCATTTGACGGCCGAGAACCACGAGCGCGTCCTGGCCCGTGCCCGCAATGCGCGCCGAGTGGACATCGAGAGGCTGGTCGCGGAGTTGGCGCCCCGGCCGGACGTGCCCACGTCGGTGCGGAAGCTGCCGGACCCACGCTTAACGGGGCTGGCCGCCGCTACGGCCGACGCGAACGCCGGGACGACGCCGGTCGATCAGAACGAACTCTCGCTGGTTGCGTCAAGCCTGGCGCCTACCGTTGGCGCTGATTCGGGTAGGGCGACGATCATCGCGGACGGCGGCGCATCGTCGGGAACCGATGACAGTGCGTGCCATACCCAGGTCGATGCGGTGCGCCCGCGCGCGGCCTCCCGCCCCGTCGTTCAGCCGCTATCCCCCGAACGGTACCGCGTCCAATTCACGATGGGCCAGGAGGGCTACGACCTCCTGCGACGGCTGCAGACCTTGCTCCGTCGCGAGATCCCGGACGGCGACGCCGGCGCCATCTTCGAGCGCGCGCTGCGGATATTGCATGAAAGGGTCGAGGCAGCGCGGTTCGGCAAGGGCGCGAAGCGCGAAAGGACCTCAGGCGTGCCGGGTTCCGCGGCGGCGAGGCCGCAGGCCACTGAGTCTTACGCAAACCGTATCCGCCCCGGGGCGGATGCCAGTTCCCGTTACATCCCGAGAGCCGTGAAGCGGGCCGTGTGGTACCGGGACCAGGGCCAGTGCGCCTTCGTCTCCCGGTCAGGCGTGCGTTGCGGGGAACAGGAGTACCTGGAGCTCCACCACATCCAGCCCCACGCATTGAAGGGACCGGCGACCGTCGCGAACATTGCCCTCCGCTGCCGGCGTCACAACGTGTACGAAGCGGAGATCATCTTCGGCGCCCGAGAGGGGCCTTCCGTGTCCTCCGCGGCAACCTGATGGTGACGGGCCAGCGCATGACGGCGCAGCGCTAGCAGCCATCATCGCGGCGAAAGAGTCACCGTCAGCGGCCGGCCGCGGGAGAACTGTGGGCTTTCGGCCGGTCGCAACGCGGCGAATGAGCCGCCGTCAGCGAGGCGCCGGCCGGTGGAGGACGAAGAAGCGCCGGCCGCGGCAGAACTGTCGGCTAGCGGCCGGGCCCTGCCAGCTCGATCCCCGGGAAAAAGTAGCCGATCTCGAAGCGGGCCGTCTCGGCCGCGTCCGACCCGTGGATGCGATTGGCCTCGATCGACGAGGCGAAGTCCTTGCGGATCGTGCCCGGCGCGGCCTTGGCGGGGTCCGTCGCGCCCATGAGCTCGCGCAGCTTCGCGATGGCGTTGTCCCCTTCCAGCACCATGGGCACGCACGGTCCGGACGCCATGAAGTCCACCAGGCTCTTGAAGAACGGCCGCTCGCGGTGGACGTGGTAGAAGCCCTCGGCGTCCGCGGGGCTGAGCCTCCGCATGCGCAGGGCCACGATCACGAAGCCGGCGCCTTCCAGGCGGGCCAGGATCGATCCCACCTGGCGCGCCGCCACGGCGTCCGGCTTGATGATGCAGAGCGTCCGCTCTCTCACGGTCACTTCCCCTTCGTGGGCAGGACCTCGGCCACCGCGGCGCCGATGTCGGCCGGCGACTTGACGACGTGGATCCCCGCGGCGGCCATGGCCTTCATCTTGTCGTCGGCCGTCCCCTTGCCGCCGGCGATGATGGCGCCGGCGTGCCCCATGCGCCGGCCGGGAGGCGCGGTCTGGCCGGCGATGAAGCCCACGATGGGCTTGCGGACGTTGGCCTTCGCGAAGGCGGCGGCCTCCTCCTCCGCGCTGCCCCCGATCTCGCCGATCATGACGATGGCGCGCGTGCCGGCGTCCTCGTTGAACAGGCGCAGCGCGTCGGTGTGGTTGGTGCCGATGATGGGATCGCCGCCGATGCCGATGCAGGTGGACTGCCCGATGCCCAGGGCCGTGAGCTGGGCCACCGCCTCGTAGGTCAAGGTGCCGCTGCGGCTGACCACGCCCACCTCGCCGCCCTTGTGGATGTGGCCCGGCATGATCCCGACCTTGCACTTCTCGCCGGGCGAGATGATGCCCGGGCAATTCGGGCCGATGAGACGCGTCGGGCGTCCCTTCAGCCAGGAGGCCGCCCGCACCATGTCCAGCGTCGGGATGCCCTCGGTGATGCAGACGACGAGCGCCACGCCCGCGTCGGCCGCCTCCATGATCGCGTCGGCCGCGCCGGGCGGCGGCACGAAGATCACCGAGACGTTCGCCCCCGTCTTGCGGACCGCCTGCTCCACGCTGTCGAAGAGCGCGAACCCCTCGTGGGTGGTGCCGCCCTTGCCGGGGGTGACGCCGCCCACCACGTTCGTGCCGTAGTCGCGGCAGCCGATGGCGTGGAAGGTCCCGTGCTTGCCCATGCCCTGCACGAGCAGGCGCGTGTCCCTCCCGACGAGGACGCTCATCGCGCCGCCCCCGCCGCCGACACCACCTTGCGCGCGGCGTCGGTCATGTCCTCGGCGGTCGTGAAGTTGAGGCCCGACTCCCGCAGCATGGCCTTGCCCTTCTCCTCGTTGTTGCCCTTCATGCGGATGACCACGGGCACCTTCACGCCCAGGTCGCGCACGGCCGCGATCACTCCCTCGGCCAGGACGTCGCAGAGCAGGATGCCGCCGAAGATGTTGATGAGGACCGCCTTCACCTCCCGGTCGGCCAGCAGGATGCGGAAGGCGTTGCGGATCTGGTCGGCGTTGGCGCCGCCGCCCACGTCCAGGAAGTTGGCCGGTGCGCCGCCGGCCAGCTTGATGATGTCCATGGTGGCCATGGCCAGGCCGGCCCCGTTCACCATGCACCCGACGTTCCCGCCCTCCAGCTTGATGTAGTTCAGGCCGTGCTTGCTGGCGTCGACCTCGAGCGGGTCCTCCTCGTCGAGGTCGCGCAGCTCCTTGAAGTCGGGGTGGCGGTAGAGCGCGTTGTCGTCGAAGTTCAGCTTCGCGTCGAGCGCGAGCAGCGTCCCGTCCTTCATCAGCAGGAACGGGTTGATTTCCAGGAGCGAGGCGTCGGTCCCCTCGAAGGCGCGGTAGAGGGCCTGCATGAAGGCCACCGCCTTGGGCACCACCGCGGACGGCAGGCCCAGGCCGAAGGCCAGCTTGCGCGCCTGGAAGGCCTGGAAGCCCAGGCCGGGGGCGATGGCTTCCTTGAGGATGGCGGACGGATCCTTGGCCGCGACCTCCTCGATGTCCATCCCGCCCTGGCTCGAGGCCATGAAGACCGCGCCGCCGCTGGCGCGGTCCACCACGATGGCCAGGTACATCTCTCGGGCGCCGGCCAGGTCCACGCCGTCCTCGATGAGGACACGCCGCACCACGCGGCCTTCGGGGCCGGTCTGGTGGGTCTTGAGGGTCATGCCGAGCATGGCCTTGGCCAGGCTCTCCGCTTCCTCGGCGGTGCGGGCCAGCTTGACGCCGCCGCCCTTGCCGCGGCCGCCCGCGTGGATCTGGGCCTTCACGACCACGGGCGGCCCCAGCTCCTTGGCGATCTCCACCGCCTCTTTCTCGGTGTAGGCCACCTTCCCTTTCGGGACGGGCACCCCGAAGCCGGCGAGGACGGCCTTCCCTTGATATTCGTGGATTTTCATGTCTGGTTCTGCGCGGCGCGCGGCCGGAAAAGGGATTCTAGGGGCCGACTCGCCGGCGAGTCAAACCTCGCGCACCCACTCCTCGTCGCGCTTCACGTAGCGCACGGTGGACAAGGGCGCGAAGCGCGCGCCGTCCCATCCCCGCACGGCCAGCGAGAGGGCCGGGCCGTCCACGGTGAGGACGTTGTAGGTGTTGGGCTCGCCGCGGACGCGGAGCGACGTGGCCGTCCCCGCCTGGGCCACCAGGATGGAGCGCCGGATCGTCAGGTAGTGGGCGCGCACGTCGCCGGTGAAGCCGACGTGCAGGTGGCCCGCGAGGAGGAGGTCGACGCCGCAGGCCTCGGCCGCCTGGAGGGCCTGCAGGCCGCGCCCCACCAGCCGGTGGCCAGCGGTGCCGGGCGGGGCCAGGAAAGGATGATGGGTGACCAGCACCTTCGTCATCCTCTGCGGCAGCGGCGCGAAGTGCGCGCGGATCGTCTCGATCTGCGCGTGCGAGACCCGCCCGTTCTTCCACACGTTGGAGCGGGCCGTGTTCACGCCGAGGACGGCCAGGTCCTCGTCGTGGAACAGCGGGCTCAGGTCGTCGGTGACGAACCGCTTGTAGCGCTCGAGCGGCCGGAAGAAGCGGCGCGCCAGGTCGAAGAGCGGGATGTCGTGGTTGCCGGGCACCACCAGCGCCGGCGAGGGCATGCGATCCAGGAAGGCGCGCGCGGCCTGGAACTCGCGGCGGCGCGCGCGCTGGGTCAGGTCGCCGCTCACCACCACCAGGTGGGGGCGGCTGGCCGCCAGGTCCTCCAGCACCGCCTCCACCACCCGCGGGTCCTCGCGCCCGAAGTGGAGGTCGGAGACGTGGGCGATGGTCCTCATGCGGGCGGCGGCTCCGGCGCCAGCACGCGCAGCGCCGCCGGCAGGATGCGGAAGCGCACCGGCGACTCCATACGGTAGAGCTCGCCGTCCAGGGCCACCCGCACCATGCGACGCGGCGTCTCCACCACGACGTGCGGGACCGCGATGGCCTCGAAGTCCTTGTCCTGCCGCAAGCGGCCCACCAGGGCCCGCAGGGCCAGGCGCAGGATCCCCCACCGCCGCGCGTTGCGCGCGACGTAGACGCTCAGCTCCCCCCGCTCCAGCGAGGCGCGCGCCCCGAGCGAGAACAGCTTCATCTCGTAACGATTGTTCCCCACGAACACGAACGGCGTCCGCACCCGGGCCACGTCGTCGAAGATCCGCAGCGTCGCGCGCAGGAACGGCGGGTCGCGCCACACCTCGCGCGCGGCGGCCAGCATGGCGGTCCCCTTGCTCATCCCCCGGTGGCGGCGCAGCTCGTCCCGCACCCGCACCAGCTCCGGGTAGAGACCGATGGAGGCGTTGTTGAGGAAGGGCCGCCCGCCCGCCTCTCCCACGTCGACCCGCCGGACCCTGCCCTCCGCGATGACGCGCACCGCGTCCGCCAGCTCGAGCGGTATGCCCAGGTCCTTGGCAAAATGGTTGAACGTCCCCAGGGGAAGGACGCCCAGGGTCTTGTCGCCGCCGGCCAGAGCGGCGGCGCCCGTGCTGAGCGTCCCGTCGCCCCCGCCGAGGACCACGGTGTCCGCGTCGGAGGCGGCCGCGGCGCGTGCCGCTTCCGAGAGGTCCGAGCCGGGCAGGGCCCTCACGGCCGCGTCCACGCCAGCGGCGCGGAAGGCCTCGGCCACCCGCGCCTCCTCCGCTTCCGGCGCGGCGCCGCGAGAGGCCGCACCGGAGCCGCAGTTGAGGAGCACGACGGCCTTCATCGATCGAGACCCGGCGAAAGAGCGAAGAAGGCGGGGACGGCCCGTCGTGCCGTCCTCCGCCTCCTTCGAAACGTTCGGCCGATCGTGCGGGGCGTCAGGCTATACGGGGTTGCGCCCCTGGATCACGCGGATCAGCACCACCACGATCGCGACCACCAGCAGGATGTGGATGAACCCCCCCATGGTGTTGGACGTGACCATCCCCAGAAGCCACAGGATGAGGAGGATCACGAAGATCGTCCAGAGCATGGACTCTCCTTTCTGGCGCGCGCCGAGGCGGAGCGCCGTCGAGAGCGTTGATGCAGCAATCGGCATGCCATTTTGACACTGGCCGTCCCCACGCGTAGCGCGAGGCGTTTGCCGGCCCGACGACCGAGATCCGTGTAGCTTTTACAGCAAGCGGCTCGTGGGCCAGGTTCGACGACGCTGGGGTCGCCGGTACAATGGATGCGTGGACAACAAGAACGGGAGTGCCGGATGGGCGCTGCCGTTCCTGGCCGGCGTCGCCGCCGGCACCGCCGGCGTGGCGCTGCTGCGGGCCCTCGAGCGCAAGCCGGGTATCGACCCGAGGCTCTTCCGCGGCCTGCTGGGCAAGGGCGGCATCGCCCCGGTCGTCGTGGTCCCGGGGATCATGGGCAGCTGCCTGCTCCGCCCTGACGGCACGGCCGTCTGGCTGAACCTGCGCAACGCCCTCGGCCATTACAACCTCAGCCTGCCCTTCACGCTCCCGCTGTCCGAGTGCCGCGACGACCTCGTCCCCGGACCGCTGCTGGGGACGGAGGCCGTGATGCCCCGGCTGTTCGGATTCACGGAGTACGCGGACCTGCTCGAGATCCTGGAGTCCGGAGGATTCCGGGCCGCGTCACACAAGGATGAGACGCGGCCCGCGTACCACGTCTTCAGCTACGACTGGCGGCGCGACCTCGTGGACTCGGCGCGGCGGCTGCACGAGATGCTGGAGTCGCTGGCCGAGGCGCACGGGGACCCGGACGCGCGCTTCAACCTCATCGGCCACAGCATGGGCGGCCTGGTGGCGCGGTACTACCTGCGCTACGGCGCCGCGGAGCCGGACGAGGGGGCGAAGGTCACCTGGGCCGGCGCGCGCCGCATCCGGAGCCTGATCCTCGTGGCCGTACCCAACGGCGGGGCCGTGCACGCGCTCGAGGCCCTGCTGTACGGGAACCGGGTCGGGCTGTCCTACACCACGCTGGCCGCCGAAGTCATCGCCCGGATGCCGTCGGTCTACGAGCTGCTGCCGCCGGCCACCGCCCCCGCCCTCCTGGACCACAAGCTGGAGCCGCTGGCCGCGGACCTGCACGACGTCTCGACCTGGGAGCGCTTCGGCTGGGGGCCCTTCGCGCCGGCGGTGGTGCGCCGCTTGAGCGGATCGGACGGGGACATCCAGCCGCACCGGCGGTTCCTGGAGGCGGCCCTGCTCCGCGCGCGCGCCTTCCACGGCGCGCTGGCCCGCCCTCCGGAGACGCCGTGCCCGGTCCGGGTCACGCTGCTCGGCGGGGACTGCCTGCCCACGCTCGCGCGCGCCGTGGTGCCGGACAAGGAGGGCCTGCCGCCGCGCTTCGAGCCCTGGAACCGGACGGAGACCGAGGCCATGTTCGAGGCGGGAGACGGCCGGCTGACGCGCGCCAGCGTCCTGGCCCAGCACCTGCCCGGCGCGGCCGACGACGACGAGGCGGGCTGCGGCATCCCCGAGGTGGCCCACATGATGTTCGGCAGCGCCGACCACCACGGCATCTACCGCGAGCCGACCTTCCAGAGCATCATCCTGCGGCAGCTGCTGCGGCCCGGGAGGCCGTCGCGAGGAGTCGTGGCCGAGGCGGTCAACGACGGCGTCCTGCCGCTCCCCGAGCCTCCCCTGTCGGGGATCTAGGGCTTGGGCGGCGGCGCTCCGGCCGCCACCACCGCGTCGAAGGCGGCGTAGAAGCCGATCCGCTCCAGCTCGGCTTCCATCATCCGCGTGGCCTGGCGCAGGCGGATGGCGCCCGCGCGGTCCACGATCTCGCCGGCCGAGGAGAGGAAGTCGGCCGTCCACGCGGCCACCGCCTCCACCGCGGGCGCGGACAACGAGGCCTCGGACGTGGCCGGCACCACCCGGCCGTCCTCCGCCACGCGGAAGGCGCGCAGCGCCGGCCGGCTCCGCGCGGCGCGGCGCAGGCTGCCCCGCAGCTGCGCCAGCGTCATCACCGCGCCGAGGTGATCGCGCACCTGCTCGGCCACGAAGGAGATGGCCCAGGCCAGGAGCGACGGATCGACGCCCAGGGCGGCGGCGGGCGCCGTGGGGACGGGCACGGGGCTGCCCACCTCGACGGAGAGGCCCTGGAGCATGGCCACCACGCGGTCGTGCTGGCGGTCGATCTGCGTGCGCGCCACCTCCTGGTCCTCGCGCCGCTTGAAGGGATGATGCCAGGCGGACTGCACCTTGCGCATCACCTGGCCGTCCCGCGCCACCACGGTGGTGACCGTGAACTCCGGGCGGTTCTCGCCTTCGGTCTGCACCTGGATGTCCTGGCCGCGCACGCGGATC
>Ga0075423_10008030_pt1 | contig 10001 bp, 7 predicted proteins | sample SoiMethybrSBSTD2_FD_80114 | JGI IMG/M metagenome (GOLD analysis project Ga0075423, IMG submission 80114) | Bulk soil microbial communities from a Populus tree surrounding site in Tennessee, USA - Soil MetaG P. TD hybrid SBSTD2 | ecosystem: Environmental > Terrestrial > Soil > Tree plantation...
CGAGCCGCTGCTGCCGCCGGAGGGATCGCGGTCCAACTTCTACAAGTACCCGGCCTTGCTGGAGCGTGGCGTCGACCGGCCGGCGCTGAAGCGCGCGCTCAAGGAGCGCCATCGGGTCAGTCTCAGCGGCGAGGTTTACGACACACCCTGCCACCGCCAGCCGGTCTTCCGGGACTGGGCCGCGGGCGAGTTCCCGGTCGCCGACGATCTGTGCTCGCGCCACATCTGCTTGCCGATCTATCCCGGCATGACCGACGACGAGATCGACCACGTCGTCATGGCCCTGCAGGACACGTTGTCGAGGAGGATCACGTCGTGCGCGTAGGGGTGATCGGAGGTGCCGGCTTCATCGGGTCCCATGTCGTCGACAAGCTGCTCGAGGCGGGCCACGACGTTACCGTCTTCGACATCATGCGGCCCCACCGGCCCGACGTGCGTCACGTCGTCGCGGACATCCTGGACGCGAGCCGCACGACCGTCGCGCTCGCGGGCCGTTACGACGCGCTGTACCTGCTCGCGGCCGTCTCGGACGTCAACGACGTCTTCCACATTCCGGTCGAGAGCACGCAGGTGAACATCATGGCGGTCGCGCACGTCCTGGAGGCGGCGCGTCGGACGGGGGCCGGTCGCGTCATCCTGGCCAGCACCACCTGGGTGTATGCCCTGGCGGAGCCGGACGACGTCGACGAGGAAACGCCGCTGCATCCGGACCGGGTCAACCACATCTACACGGCGTCCAAGCTCTCCGCCGAGATGTTGTGCCATGCCTACCACACGCTCTACGGCGTCGACATGACGATCCTGCGCTACGGGATTCCGTACGGCCCGCGGGCGCGCCTGGGCACGGTGCTGGCGAATTTCGTCTCGAAGGCGCTCAAGGGTGAACCGATCACGATCCAGGGAGACGGGCGGCAATGGCGAAGTCTGGTCGCGGTCGAGGATCTCGCGATCGGCAACGTCGCCGCGTTGCAGAGCGCCGCGAAGAACGAGACCTATAACCTGGACGGCCCCGAGCGCGTCGAGATCCGTCGCGTTGCCGAGAAGGTTCGTCAGTTCTTCCCTGAGCTGGAGATCCAGTACGCGGACGGGCGCCGGGGTGACCTTCCCCCCAAGGTCGTCTCGAGCCAGAAGGCCTTCGCCCATCTCGGCTGGAAGCCGCAGATCGGCTTCGAGGAGGGCGCCGAACGCTACGTCAAGTGGGTGCAGAAAAGCACGATGTCCGAGCGCCTGAGCAGGGCCGGCGCGGCGCTGCCCGGTGGCGCGATCGTGAGCCACCTGTCCCGAGCGTAACCGTGATGACCGTCGACTGGAGCACGCTGCTGCTGATTCCGGTCGTGATCTCGTGCGTGTACTGGATCGCGACCAGCGTCACGATGCTGCGGTTCTTTCGCGGCCGGCCGCCGGAGCGTTCCGGATGGCTTCCGATGGTCTCCTTGATCAAGCCCGTCTGCGGGCTCGAGAAGAATCTGTACGAGAATCTGTCGACCGCGTGTCGTCAGGAGTATCCCGAGTACGAAGTCATCTTCTCGGTGCAAGACGCGGACGATCCGGCCCTTCCGGTGCTCGAGCGCATCCGGGACGAGAACCCAGGTGTCCCGATCCGGATCGTCGTGGACAGCACGACGGCGGGACCGAACGGCCGGCTCTCGAACATCCTCAACGCGACCAGCCACGCGACCGGTGAGGTCCTCGTCTATTCGGACAGCGACATGAGGCTGGAGCCGACGTATCTGAAGACGATCGTGGCGCCGCTGGCCGATCCCCATGCCGGTGTCGCGTGCACGCTGTATCGGGCCGAGGGAGCCGACAATCTCTTCGAGGCCCTAGAGCTGCTCTCGCTGAACACCGACTTTCTACCGGCGATGGTGCTCGCCACCGAAACGGGCGCCGCGCTAGCGTGCCCGGGGGCGTCGCAGGCCATTCGCCGGGCGACCTTGACCCTGATCGGCGGTCTCAGGCCGATGGCGTACACCCTCGTCGAAGATCTCGAGCTGGGCCGCGCGGTCGTGGCGGCCGGTCTGGGAATCGCCTTCGTGCCCCATGTGGCGGTGACCGGGGTCGATCTCCCGCGTCTCTCCGTCTGGTGGCGTCACCAGGTGTACTGGGAGCAGAACACGCGCGTGGCCAACCCGGTGGGGTACTTCTTCACCTGGCTGGTTCGCGGCGTTCCGTTTGCGGGCCTGTACGCGCTGAGCGGCGGCCCGGGATGCTGGCCGGCGCTCGCCGCGACGCTGGCCGTGCGGCTCTGCACGACCGTCGTGACGTCGACCTTGCTCGGCGACCGAGAAGGCATTCGCCGATTGTGGCTGCTCCCGCTGAGAGACACGGTCGGGCTGTTCGTGTGGCTCGCCAGCTTCGTCGGGCGAAAGGTGCACTGGCGAGGCCGGGTCTTCGTGCTGAGCGGCAACGGGATGATCGAAGTGTGAAGCGGCTGGTGGTCACGGCCGACGACCTCGGCCTGAGCGTCGAGGTGAACGAGGCGGTGCGGCGCGCCTATCACGAAGGCATCCTGACCTGCGCGAGCCTCATGATCGCAGCGCCGGCGGCCGGCGAAGCGGTGGCAATGGCGAAGGCGGAAGGGCTGCCCGTCGGTCTGCACCTGACCCTGGTCGACGGCCGATCGGTGCTCCCGCCCGCGCGCGTCCCCGACCTCGTCGATGCGCGCGGCGCGTTTCGGACGGGTCTGGGCGGTCCGGCGGTGCGGCTCGGCGTCTCCGCGCGAGTGAGAGCGCAGGCGCGGGCGGAGTGCGAGGCCCAGCTGGACGCCTTCCTGGCGACGGGACTGAAGCTCGACCACGTCAACGCGCACCATCACTTTCATCTTCATCCGTCCGTCTTGACGATCGTGGCCGGGTTGGCCTGTCGGTATCGCGCCGCTGTGCGGGTCCCGTTCGAGCCCGCCGTGCCGCCCTGCCGCGCCACCCTGCTGGCGGCCACGATGGCGCCCTGGTCGCTGCGAGCCCGACGCCGGCTGCGCCGCGCGGGGATCGTCACCAACGACGCGCTGTTCGGCCTCTACGACACCGGCGTAATGACCGAGCAGGCATGGCTTCGCATCGTGCCGCGAATCGGCCACGGCCTCACGGAGGTGTACTGCCACCCCTCGGTGGAGCCTCCCGCCTCCAGCGAGCTGGCGGCGCTCCTGAGCCCCGTCGTTCGCGCGGCGCTGGACCGAGCCGACATTCGCCGTACGTCCTTCGCCGAAGCGGCCGGCCCCTCATGAGGAGGTCATTTTCACAATGAAGAAGACTCTGTTCCTGAATCCGCCGTCGTTCGAGGGCTTTGATGGCGGCGCGGGATCGCGCTATCAGGCCCGGCGCGAAGTTCGCTCGTTCTGGTATCCGACCTGGCTGGCCCAGCCGGCCGCCATGGTGCCGGACAGCAAGCTCATCGATGCGCCGGCCGCGAACGTGACGCTCGATGACGTGCTGCGGCAGGCAAAGGAGTTCGAGCTGTGCTTCATCCACACCAGCACGCCCTCCTTCCGCGCCGACGTGAAGACCGCCGAGGCGATGAAGGACGTCAACCCGAAGATGACGATGGGCTTCGTCGGCCCACACGTCGCCGTCCTTCCGGACGAAACGCTCAAGGCCTCGAAGGCGGTCGACTTCGTCACCCGTCTCGAGTTCGACTACACCTGCAAGGAAGTGGCCGCGGGCCAGCCGTTCGAGAAGATCGACGGGCTCAGCTACCGCACGCCGAGCGGCGAGATCGCTCACACGCGCGACCGTGCCCTCACCAACATGGAGTCGCTGCCGTGGGTGGTCGACGTCTATCGGCGCGACCTGCGCATCGAGGACTACGAGATCGGGGAAGCGCTCTATCCGTTCGTCTCGTTCTACGCGGGCCGCGGCTGCCGCTCGCGCTGCACGTTCTGCCTATGGCCGTACACGGTGGGCGGGCACACCTACCGCGTGCGCAGCCCCCAGAACGTCGTCGGCGAGGTGCGACGGGCGACCGAGTACTTTCCCGAGATCCGTGAGGTGTTCTTCGACGACGACACCCTGACCGACGCCCGGCCGTGGGTGGAGGACCTCGCCCGGGGGCTCGGCGAGGTGCTGATGCCGAAGGGCATGACGTGGAGCACGAACGCCAAGGTCAACGTGCCCCTGGAGACCTTGAAGGTCCTGAAGGACAACGGCCTGCGCCTCTTCACCGTCGGGTTCGAGACGGGCAGCCAGGCGATCCTCAACAACATCAAGAAGGGCATGAAGATCGAGTGGGCCCGCCGGTTCGCCGAGAACTGCCACGCGCTGGGCATCAAGATGCACGGCACCTTCATCGTCGGTCTACCCGGGGAGACGAAGGAGACCATCCGCGAGACCATCCAGTTCGTGAAGGAGATCAATCCCCACACCATCCAGGTGTCGCTCCCGGCCGCGATGCCGGGAACCTTCCTCTACGACCAGGCCAGGCGAGAGGGCTGGCTCCGCGACGAGTCGGGCGAATTGGTCGCTGACAACGGCTTCCAGGTCACGTCGCTCGAGTACCCGCACCTCTCGCACCGCGAGATCTTCGAGATGCAGGAGCAGCTCTACCGCGCGTTCTTCTTCCGGCCGGGCAAGATCGCCGAGCTCATGTGGGAGATGCTGAAGAGCCCGACGGTGCTGCGGCGCCGCATGCGCGAGGGAGTCGAGTTCCTCCAGTTCCTGCGCCAGCGGAAGAACAGCCCGTCGAGCACGGCGGCCGACTGAACCGATGCTCCATCAGATCATCCGGCGCGGCGCCCGCTTGATCGAAAGCCCCGCGCGCCGGTTCGTGACGCTCGACACGGACGAGCTCCTGGCCGCTGCCCGGAGCCGGGTCGATGACGTCGACTTCGAGGACACGACATTTCTCGAAGGATTGAACCGGCTGCTGCACGCCCTCGTGAACGAAGCGCGGTTGAATCTGCTGGGACGCATCGTGGCCCGCGACTCCATCGTCGGTCATCTGGTCAATCGGCTCCGGCTCGAGCAGGACCGGCGGCGGTATCCCGACATCGCCACGCAGCCCATCCCCCGCCCGATCGTCATCACAGGGCTGCCGCGCAGCGGCTCCACCTTGCTGCACAGCCTCATGGCGCAAGACCCCGCCAATCGAGCCCCGCGGACGTGGGAGATGCTGACACCCTCACCGCCCCCGGATGGCGCGACCTACGAGCACGACCTGCGCATCGCGATCACCGAGAAGCGATTACGCTGGCTCAACCGGCTGATGCCGGAGTTCAAGAAGATCCATCCGGTCGGCGCGAGGCTGCCCGAAGAGTGTGTCGTCATGCTGAGCCACTCGTTCCTCAGCTCGCAGTTCTGCTCCATGTACGTCGTGCCCTCGTATCAGACCTGGGTGCGCTCGCAGAACCTCCTTCCGGCCTACCGGCTGCACCGCCGATTCCTCCAGCACCTGCAGTGGCGCTGCCGCGGCGACCGCTGGATCCTCAAGGCGCCGGCGCATCTGCCGGCCCTGGGCGAGCTGTGCGCCGTCTATCCGGATGTCGGTGTGATCATGACGCACCGCGAGCCGCTCGAGGTGCTTCCGTCGGAGGCCAGCCTGCACACGGTCCTGCGCCAGATCTTCAGTGACGTGGTCGATCCCGTCGCCGTCGGCCGTGAAGTGACCGAGTTGACGGCGGACGAGATCCGCACCGGACTGCAGGCCCGCGACCGGGGGTGCGCGCCGCCCGAGCGGTTCCTCGACCTTCGCTACCGCGATCTCGTCAAGGACCCGATCGGCACGGTCGGGAGCGCCTACGCGCACTTCGACATCCCGTTCACGCCGATCGCCGAGACGCGGATGCGCCAGTTTCTCGCCGAGAGCCCGAAGGACAAGCACGGCGCGCACGTATACTCGCTCTCGCAGTTCGGCCTCGACGCTGACGAAGAGCACCAGCGCTACCGCGACTATCGCGAGCGGTTTCTCCAAAACTGAGCCGTGAAGATCGGGTCGCCGGCCCACAAGGAGCTCTTCTGCAGCATGTTCCAAGACGAGCATCGGCCGTACGAGCCCGTTGACCTGGCGTGGCCGGTGCTCGACGAGTCCGCGCTCCTGCTGCTCCGGGGCCTGCCCTTCTGGACGCACGCGCTCCAGGCCGAGGAAGATGCGGGGCCGATGATCAGCGCGTGCGCCGCGCTGGAGCCGGATACTACGGTGCGCCGCGCGCTAGAGCTGCAGGCGTTCGAGGAGGCGCGTCACGCGCGCATCATCAAGCACATGATCGTGCTGTATCGCCTCCCGCTGGGTGACATCCGAGTCGAGATTCCGGCGGACGTGCTGGAGGCCTTCATCGACTTCGGCTTCGAGGAGTGCCTCGACTCCTTCGGCGCGTTCGGTCTGTTCAAGCTCGCGCGCGAGCACCTGGTCATGCCGGCCGCGCTGTTCGACATCTTCGACCGCGTGATGCAGGAGGAGGCGACGCACATCGTCTTCTTCCTCAACTGGTTCGCGTATCGCCAGGCCAACGCCGGAGCGATTCCGTGGGCCTTGCGCCATCCGAAGGCGCTGAGGCACTACGTGCGCGCGCTGCGCAAGCTGGCAGGGCTGGCGTTTTCCGATGACACCGCCGAGGGAAAGGATTTCATCATCAGCGGCGCGGAGGCGTTCGTCGATAACCTCAAACCCGCCGCGGTCCTCGGCGCTTGTCTCGAGGAAAACACGCGGCGCCTGGCAGGGTTCGATCGGCGCTTGCTCATTCCGCGGCTGGCCCCGAGGCTTGCCCGGCTCGCGCTCGGCGTACTTAGCCGGCTACCGCGCCGCCGAGGCGCGGGCCCGGACCGCGCGGCCGCGGCTCCATCGGTCGGCGCGCGCGATCGGCGCGGCCAGGCAGACCGTTTCTGATCGTGGGCCGCTGGGTTGGCCGCCTGCCGGCGGCGATCGTTGGCGCGAGCACCGGGCGACCGTGGGCGACCGTGCTGCTCTCCGTCCTGCTGGCAGCGGGCGCGGGCCTCTACACCTTCTCCGCGCTCGACTTTCTCACCTCCCCCCTCCGGCTCCTGCCGCAGCGCGCCCGCTACGTCGTGCTCCTCAATCAATATCTTCAAGACTTCTCCGAGCTCGACGACATCATCGTTGCCGTCGAGGCTCCCAGTCCGGGCGAGGCCAAGCGATACGCCGACGGTCTCGTCCGGACGCTCAGGCGCGATGGGCTGCAGGCACGGATCACCTACCGGGTCGATCGCAGCTTCTTCGAGCGGCGGGGGCTGCTCTATCTCGCCGTGGACGATCTCACCCGACTGCGAGATCGATTGTTCGACTACGACGAGTTCATCCGGAGCTACGCCAGTCGGCCGACCCTGCCGCGGCTCCTCGAGGGACTCAACCAGCAGTTCGCCAATGCCATAGCGCTCGGCTTCGCCGATCTGGGGATCGGCAAACACGATCAGGGTGACCTTCGATTCGTCGGCGCCGTCGTCGACCAGATCGCCGCGCGCCTCGACGGGCCCGCGCCGTACGTCTCGCCCTGGGTCACAGGCTTCTCGCTGGGCCGCCTCGACGACCCCGACGCGGGGTATTACTTCTCCGACAACCAGCGCCTGCTCTTTCTCTTCGTCGCGGAGCGGCTTGACGAGGGCGACTTCGCGAGCAATCGCGGGCGCATCGAGGCGCTGCGCCGCGCGATTGGCGAGCTCGCCCCCGAATTTCCCGATGTACGCGCCGGTGTCACCGGGGGACCGACGATCGCGGACGACGAGATGGCGACGGCCGTCCGCGATAGCGCGATTGCCACGACCCTGGCGGCCGTGCTCATCCTGGCCGTTCTGCTCGCGGCCTACCGCCGTCTCGGCACCCCCCTGCTCCTGCTAGCCACGCTGGCCACAAGCCTGCTCTGGGCGCTCGGCGTCATCACGCTGACCGTCGGGCACCTGAGCGTCTTCTCGATCATGTTTCTCTCGCTCGTCATCGGGGTCGGGATCGACTACGGCATCTATTTTCTCTACCGCTTTCAGGAGGAGCTGGCGCTGGACGCTCCGCTCGCCGAGTCGTTGAGGCGGACGGCAGAGCGAACGGGGCCGGGAATGCTGCTCGGCGCGTTAACCGCGGCCGGCACCTTCTTCGTGCTGATGCTCACCGATTTTCAGGGCATCCGGGAGTTCGGGTTCGTCTCCGGCATTTCGATCCTGGCGGCCCTTCTCTCGATGCTGACGCTCTTCCCGGCGCTGCTCGCCCTCGATGGCCGGCGGCGCGGAGGGCGCGCTCCCCAGCCGTCACCGCGCTCGTCCCCGGACCGAACGGAATCGACGTGGCTCGTCCATCTCACGACCTATCGCCGGACGATCCTGACCGCTGCGGCAGCGCTTACTGCTGTCGGCATGTGGGGCGTGCTCGGGGTGACCTTCGATCACAACATGCTGAAGCTTCAGGCTGCCGGTGTCGAGTCGGTCGTCTGGGAGCAGCGCATGGTCGCCAGCGCTGGGAGCTCCGGCTTCACCGCGCTTGCGACGGCTGGGGGCCTCGACGAGCTGCGCCGGAAGCACGATGCATTTTCGCGCCTGCGGTCTGTCTCCGCCGTCGAGAGCGTGCTGCAGTTCGTGCCCGACGAGCAGTCCGAGAAGGAGCACATCATCCGTCAGTTCGCGCCCCTGCTCGCCTCGGTGCGGGTGGCGACTCCGCCTGCGCTCGAGCCCGCGGCGCTCCGGGAGCCGCTCCGGACCCTGCTGCGCCGTCTCGGCTTCGCGGCCGAGGGCATCACCGACGAGCGGGCGCGGGCCGGTGTCCAGCGCATGCGCGAAAAGGTCGCCGTAACGCTCACCCGGCTCGACCGGGCGGGGCCCGGCGCGGTCGAATCGCTGCGCCGCTTGCAAGACGAGCTCTACCGAGACTTCGTCGAGAGGCTGGAACGGTTCAAGAAAAGTCTCGATCCAAAGCCCGTGCGCGCCGGCGAGGCTCCGCCCGAGATGCGGGAGCGGTATATCGGTCGAAGCGGCCGCTACCTGCTCAAGATCCACCCGGCCGTGGACATCTGGCAGGAGGCCGGCGCCCGCCGCTTCATCGAAGATCTACGCTCGGTGGATCCCGACGTGACGGGGCCGCCGGTCACCGGCTTCGAGGCGACCCACCTCATCCAGCGCGGATACTTCGAGGGCACTCCGTATGCGCTCGTGCTGGTCGCCGCCATCGCCCTCGCCGTCCTGAGAACCGTGCGGGGCACCGCGCTCTCGCTGGCGCCGGTGGTGCTCGGCGTCCTGTGGACGCTCGGCGTGATGCGGCTGGTCGGTCTCGAGTTCAATCTCGCCAACGTGTGGGCCCTGCCGCTGATCGTCGGCACCGCCGCCGAATACGGCCTCAACATCTATGTGCGATTCCTCGAGGGAATGGGCCACGGCGGCCCGCGATTTCCTGAGAGCGTGATTTTGGCGGTAATCCTGAGTTGGCTCACGACGATCGCGGGCTTCGGGAGCTTGATGGTAGCCCACCACCACGGAATCTTCACGCTCGGTCTCCTGCTTACCGTCGGCTCGACAGCAAGCGTGGTTGGCTCCCTCTTCGTGCTGCCCCTGCTGATTGGGCTCTTCGTGAAGCCGCCGACGCGAGGTCGGGCAGAGACGCGAGCGTAGCGGCGTCATACGACGCAGCCCGTTTGGGAGACCTTGCCGTCTCCGTTCCGTCTCCAGCTTGTCTGTATCGGGCGCTGGCTTGGGCGCAGCGGGCAGGCATCAGCGCCCGCGACGATCGCCGATGCCGACAGTGCCCTAAGCGGACGAAATCGGCTGCCGAAATTCGCTACGAAACACGTGTCCACACCCTTGCTGTTCGGATCGCTGCGCGCACCGACACCATGTTCCGGCGATCGGCCCAATGGCTCCAAGCCTGCCGGATATCGCCGCGCGCGGTGGCACGCAGGCCGTCGCTGAGGGCGACCCCGACATGCTGCATCACCGAGGCGTCGCGGTAGCAATCCACCATGCACGCGGTACAGCCGTCACGCACGCGCTGGGTTCCGTCGAAGTCCCGAATGTGGCACAGGGGCCGGTCCCAATGGTGGCAGCGCCAGATCTGCAGGTTCCAATCCAGATAGAAATACTTCC
>Ga0075423_10008032_pt1 | contig 10000 bp, 7 predicted proteins | sample SoiMethybrSBSTD2_FD_80114 | JGI IMG/M metagenome (GOLD analysis project Ga0075423, IMG submission 80114) | Bulk soil microbial communities from a Populus tree surrounding site in Tennessee, USA - Soil MetaG P. TD hybrid SBSTD2 | ecosystem: Environmental > Terrestrial > Soil > Tree plantation...
AACCCCAAGATGGCGCCGTTCATCTTCGGGGCCCGCAACAACATCCACATTATCGATCTGGCCCAGTCGGTGCCTCTCCTGCACCAAGCGTTGCTCAAGGTCTCAGATGTCGTCGCCCAGGGCGGACGCGTGCTGTTCGTCGGCACCAAGCGCCAGGCTTCCGAGGGCATCGCTGACGCCGCCAAGCGCTGCGCGCAATACTATATTAACCATCGCTGGTTGGGCGGTACGCTGACCAACTGGAAGACGATTTCACAGTCCATCAGGCGCCTGAAGCTGTTGGATGAGATGCTGGCGGGTGAGGTCAAGGGGCGCACCAAAAAGGAGGTGCTGCAACTGACGCGTGACCGCGACTCGCTCAACCGCTCGCTTGGCGGCATCAAGGAAATGGGCGGGCTACCGGACCTCTTGTTCGTGATCGACACCAACAAGGAGCAGATTGCCATCGCCGAAGCGAAAAAGCTCGGCATCCCCATCGTCGCTATCGTCGACACCAATTGCGATCCCGATGGCATCGATTTCGTGGTGCCGGGCAACGATGATGCAGGGCGAGCGATTACGCTCTATTGCGATTTGGTGGCGCGCGCCGCCATCGATGGCATCGAGCGCGGGCAAACGCAGGCCGGCGTCGATGTCGGTGCGGCGGAAGCGCCGCCGGCTGAGGATTTGGCTGGCGAGAAAGCCGCCCTATTTAAGGGTATCGATGCACCGCGCGGCGAAGCCGACGATCTCAAACGGCTGCCAAACGTCAATCCTCGGCTGGAGCAACGGCTCAATGACAGCGGCGTCTACCACTTCTGGCAGATCGCCGACCTCGACGAGCAGTCGACGGCCGGGCTCGACCGCTTGCTCAATCTCAAGGGGCGCATCGAGCGCGACGGTTGGGTCGCCGCTGCCAAGCGATTGGTCGAAGGTCAGGCGGCCTGAAGGGCGGCCTTAGTCTTCAGTTATCAGCCTCCGAGCGCGCCAAGGGCGCGCGTGAGGCGCAAGCGAGGAACGCATGACAGCTATTTCCGCAGGCCAAGTCAAACAGCTGCGCGACAAGACCGGCGCCGGCATGATGGATTGCAAGACCGCCCTAACCGAAACCAAGGGCGACATGGAGCAAGCCGTCGACTGGTTGCGCAAGAAAGGCCTCTCCAAGGCCGCCACCAAGGCCGGCCGCGTTGCCGCCGAGGGGCTGATCGGCGTCACCGTCAGCGACAAGACCGGAGCGATCGTGGAGGTCAACTCCGAGACCGATTTTGTCGCGCGCAACGAAAAGTTCCAGGACATGGTGCGCCGGGTCGCCGCCGGAGCGGCAAAGGCCAATGGCGATCTCGGCAAGCTGTTGGGCACCCCCTTCCCGGGCTCCGCCCTCAGCGTCGAGGATTACGTCAAGGACATGGTCGCCACCATCGGCGAGAACATGTCGGTGCGGCGCACCGCGAGCCTGTCGGTGGCGCAAGGGGCGGTCGCCGACTACGTGCATAACAAGGCCGCCGATGGCCTCGGCAAGATCGGCGTGCTGGTCGGGCTCGAGAGCAAGGCCGAGCCCAAGGCGGTGGCGGCGCTGGGCCGGCAGCTGGCCATGCACATTGCCGCGGCGAGCCCGGCGGCGGTGACGGCCGAGGAGCTCGATCCGGCGCTGATCGCGCGCGAGCGCGCCATCTATACCGAGCAGGCGACCGCCAGCGGCAAGTCGGCCGACATCGTCGGCAAAATGGTGGAGGGCCGGCTGCGCAAGGAGTTCTATCAGCAGGTCGTGCTTTTGCAGCAGACCTTCCTTGGCGCCGGCGGCGATGGCAAGCAGACGGTTGCACAGGTCCTTGAGGAGGCCACAAAGCGGCTGGGAGCGCCGGTCAAAGTGCATTCGTTCGTGCGCTATGCCTTAGGCGAAGGCATCGACAAAAAGGATGACGACTTCGCCGCCGAAGTGGCCAGGGCCGCCGGCCGCTAGGCAAGACGAGGCGCAAATTGACCGCACCGGGGTGGCCCTACGGCCGCAATTTGCGCACGCCGGGCTGCTCTGGTTATGTGTTGAGGCGCAGACGGCTGCCGGCCCGCCGTGGTCCGCCGGCAACGCCGCTGCACGGTGACGCTCTTTTGTCGAGGGAACTGGTGTGATGGCCGCCGCCTCGTCCTCTCCTTTGCGCTACCGACGCGTGCTGCTGAAGCTTTCCGGCGAAGCCCTGATGGGCGCGGGAGGTTACGGCATCGATATGCGCGTGGCGCAGCGCCTGGCGCAGGATATCAAGGAGGCGATCGCTGCGGGTGCGGAAATCGCCGCCGTGGTCGGCGGCGGCAACATCTTTCGCGGCCTGGCCGGCGTTGCCAAGGGGATGGATCGGGCGACCGGCGACTACATGGGTATGCTCGCCACCGTGATGAATGCGCTGGCGTTGCAAAACGCCCTTGAGCAGGCCGGCGTGCAGGCGCGCGTTCTTTCCGCCATTCCCATGCCGACCATCTGCGAGTCCTTCGTGCGCTCCAAGGCCTTGCATCATCTGGAAAATGGCCGCGTCGTCATTTTCGCGGCCGGCACCGGCAATCCCTACTTCACCACCGACACCACGGCCGCGCTACGCGCGGTGGAGATGAACTGCGAGGTCTTGGCCAAGGCCACGCAAGTCGACGGCGTCTATTCGGCCGATCCGAAGCTCGATCCCAAGGCCGTGCGCCACGAGCGGCTGACCTATGCTGAGGTGCTGAGCCGGGACCTCAAGGTCATGGATGGCGCCGCCATCGCGCTTGCTCGCGACAATAATCTTCCGGTAATTGTGTTTTCCATCGAAGAACCCGGTAATCTCAGCAAACTCCTGCGCGGCGAGGCCCTATCCACGCTGGTCTCGGCCGCCGCATAAAAGGCTTGGTGAACGGTGGTTGAAGGCTGCGCCGCAGGCTCGCTGCGGGACAGCCCAAGCGGAGAAATGTGTCATGGCTGCCGGAAAATTCGAGATCCAAGAACTTGAACGCCGCATGCGCGGAGCCCTGGAGTCCCTGAAAAAGGAGTTCGCCGGCCTGCGCACCGGCCGGGCCAGCGTGCATTTCCTCGATCCTGTGGTGGTGAACGTCTATGGCCAGCGCATGCCGCTGAACCAGGTGGCGACGGTGTCCACCCCCGACGCGCGCACGATTTCCGTGCAGGTTTGGGACCGGGGGCAGGTCAGCGCCGTGGAAAAGGCCATCCGCGAGGCGAACCTCGGTCTCAACCCTGTCGTCGACGGGACTTTGATCAGGCTGCCCATCCCCGCGCTGACGACCGAGCGGCGCCAGGAGCTCGTCAAGGTCGCGCACAAATATGCCGAGCACGCGCGCGTGGCGGTGCGCAACGTGCGCCGCGAGGGCATGGACCTGCTCAAGCGCCTCGACAAGGACGGCCAGATGAGCGAGGACGACCATCACAAGAATTCAAGCAAGGTGCAGGAATTGACCGACAAGCTCATCAAGGAGGTCGACCAGTCGCTGGCGAGCAAAGAAGCCGAGATCAAGCAGGTATGATGGTTGGGGCCGCGGAGCGCGGAAAAGTTGGGCGCCCATGTCGACCGCCAAGATGGGTGCCGTCGCCACGCGATGCTGGGCATGATGCCTGATCCATGAACGAGCAGAACAAACGAGCGGTCTGGCAGGCGAGCGCGCAGGTGCCGCACCACGTCGCCATCATCATGGATGGCAATGGCCGCTGGGCTTCCGAGCGTGGCCTGCCGCGTTCGGAAGGGCACCGGCGCGGCGTCGAGGCGGTACGCCGGACCGTGCGCGCGGCCATGGAGCTCGGCATCCAATACCTGACGATCTACAGCTTTTCCTCGGAGAACTGGTCGCGTCCCGCCAGTGAGGTCGATGACCTAATGGGGCTGATGAAGCGCTTCATCCGGCGCGACTTGGCAAAGCTGCATCGCAACGGCGTGCGCATCAGCGTCATCGGTGAGCGCACCGGCGTCGACCCCGAGCTGTTGGGGCTGATGGACGAATCCGTGGCGCTCACCTCGCGCAACAGCGCGCTCAATTTGATGATTGCCTTCAACTACGGATCGCGTACCGAGATCGCCAAGGCGGCGCGCCGACTGGCGGGCCGGGTGCTCGAGGGCAGCATCAACCTTGAGGACATCACACCCGAGACGCTGGCCGGCGAGCTCGACACGCAGGGCGTACCCGACCCCGACCTGTTGATCCGCACCAGCGGCGAGCTGCGGCTTTCCAATTTCCTGCTCTGGCAGTCCGCCTATACCGAGTTCGTGTTCCTCGAGGCCTATTGGCCCGAGTTCGGCCGCGAGCTCCTGGGGCGCGCCATCGACGAATTCCGTGGACGACAGCGCCGCTTCGGTGGGGTGGCGACGCAGTCGACCGGCTAGGGTTGGCAGGCAAGGGGGCCATGCCGATGAGCGAGCGCAGCGAGCCGGGTGGTGAGGAGGGGTCCCCCCGCGCAGGCCTCACGTGGCTCGGCAGTGATTTTACCACCCGCCTTGCCTCAGGCCTCGTCATGGTGGCGCTCGCCGCCGCCACCCTGTTCGCTGGCCCGGCCGCTTTCAACGCCCTCGTTTTTGTGCTGGCGCTGCTGTTGAGCTGGGAATGGGGCCGCCTGGTGCATGGCCGTAGCGCGGACACGGTGATCGCCGTTCATATCGGTGCGACCGCGCTCGCCGTCGGCCTCGCCGCGCTCGGCTTCGTGGGCCTTGGCCTACTCGCCCTGCCGATCGGGGCGATCGTGGCCACGCTGTTGAGCCTCGGCCGCCACAGTGTTTTTGCCGCGCTTGGGGTGTTTTATGCGGCCCTACCGGCAGTTATCCTGATATGGTTGCGGTCCGATCCCACCTATGGGCTGCGGGCGGCCGTCTACGTCATCCTTCTCGTTATTGCCGCGGATACCGGGGCCTTTTTCACTGGGCGCGGCCTGGCAGGCCCGAAGCTGTGGCCGAGCGTTTCGCCCAACAAGACCTGGGCGGGCCTTCTCGGCGGCATCCTGGCGGGTGGCCTCGCCGGCGCCCTTCTGGCGTTCGCCGTGCCCGGCGGCTCCGCACTGCGGCTCGGGGCCACGGCGGCCGTCCTCGCCTTTCTGGCGCAGATGGGAGATCTTATGGAATCGGCCATTAAGCGCCGGTTTGGTGCCAAGGATACCAGCGCGCTGATTCCGGGCCATGGCGGCGTCATGGATCGGGTGGATGGTCTGGTGATCGCGGCGACGGCAGCAGGCCTGGCCGGCTTTTTCATCAATGTGCATTCGCCGGCACGCGCGCTGCTGCTAGGGTATTAGGATGGGCGCAAGAGCGGCGGTGCCGATGAGCGAGCGAGCCTCCAGCCGGCCGGCAGGCCTCAGGCCGGCGCGCCGCGGCGCGCCAAAACGCGTGAGCGTGCTCGGAGCGACCGGCTCCGTGGGACAGAGCACGCTCGATCTGATTGGCCGAAATCCCAATATCTTCAAGGTTGTCGCCCTGACCGCGAGGCACAATACAGAGCGTCTGGCAGAGCTGGCCGTCCGGCATGGCGCCGAGCTCGCCGTGATCGCGGAGGAAAGCCAATACAAGGCCTTGAAGGAGCGTCTGGCCGGCACCGGCATCGCCACGGCGGCCGGCATGCCGGGGTTGATCGAGGCGGCGCTCAGGCCCGCCGATTGTGTGATGGCCGGCATCATGGGTGCCGCCGGCCTGCGCCCGACGCTGGCGGCCGTGTCGCAGGGCCGCCGCGTTGCGCTCGCCAACAAGGAATGCCTGGTGTCGGCAGGCGAGCTTTTCATGGAGGCCGTGCGGCGCGCCGGCACGGAGCTCATTCCCGTCGACTCAGAGCATTCTGCCGCCTTCCAGGCCATCGCCGGCGCGGCTCGGGACAGTATCGAACGCATCGTGCTGACGGCCTCCGGCGGTCCGTTCCGCACCTGGAGCCTCGAGCAGCTGGCACTTGCCACGCCGGCCGAAGCGCTGCGGCATCCGAACTGGTCGATGGGGCCCAAGATCACCATCGATTCGGCAACCCTGATGAACAAGGGCCTGGAACTGATCGAGGCCTACCATTTGTTCCAGATCGCGGCCGACAAGCTCGAAATCGTCGTCCACCCCCAATCGATCATTCATGCCCTGGTCGGCTATCGGGACGGCTCGATGCTGGCGCAACTCTCCTCGCCGGATATGCGCACGCCGATCGCGCTCAGCCTGGCCTGGCCCCAGCGCATGACGGCCCCCACCAAGCGGCTCGACCTGGTCGAATTGGCACAGCTGAGTTTCGAGCGTCCGGATGAAGAACGCTTTCAGGCGATTGGGTTGGCGCGGGACGCCATGCGGCAGGGCGGCATGGCTCCCGCCGTGCTCAATGCCGCCAACGAGATTGCGGTTGAGGCGTTTTTGGCGGGACGCCTCGGGTTCCTTCAAATTGCCCAACTTGTAGCCGAGACGCTGGCGCAAGGCGAGGCGTGTGGGCTCTTCGTAGAGAGCACGGACTTGGGTGCCGTGCTCGAGACGGACGCCGCCGCCCGCCGGCTGGCGCTGAATTTGCTGGAAAGGGGACGTCTGCCCGGGGCCGCTTGAGGCGGCGAGGGCTTGAACGTCATTAACGCGGAAGTTCGGAGGCGCTGGCGATGGCCATTTTAGCGGGTGGATTGAAGGCTCTCCTAGACCTGGAAATCTGCCTTGGAGGCTGCATCACGCTGGCGCGCATCTTCGAGCAGATGTGGGGTTTTCTCGCCGTCCTGGTGCCCTTTCTGTTCGTGCTGACGGTGGTCGTTTTCGTGCACGAGCTCGGCCACTTTCTGGTGGCGCGCTGGTGCGGGGTCCGGGTCAAGGCCTTTTCCATCGGCTTTGGCCGGGAAATCTTCGGCTTTTGGGACCGGCATGGCACGCGCTGGCGGGTGGCCTGGGTGCCGCTCGGCGGCTACGTCAAATTCATGGATGACGAGAACAGCGCCAGCGCGCCCTCGCGCGAGGCGCTGGCCCGCATGAGCGAGGAGGAGCGCGCGGGGGCTTTCCAGACCAAGCCCTTGACCTCCCGCGCGGCCATCGTTGCTGCCGGCCCGGTTGCCAATTTTCTCCTGGCCATCGTGATCTTTGCCCTGACCTTTACCGTCGTGGGCGTGCACGTTACCGCGCCTCGGGTCGACGAGCTGGTGCCCGGCGGGGCGGCGGAGGCGGCCGGCTTCAAGCCGGGCGACCTGATCCTCAGTATCGATGGCTCGCAGATCGAGACCTTCACCGACATGCAACGGATCGTCAGCGGCAGCGCCGACCGCGAGCTGACCTTCCAGGTTGAGCGCGACGGCCGCGTCCTGACGCTGAAGGCGACGCCGGCGCGGCGCGAGATTTCGGACCGCTTTGGCAACAAGACCCGGCAGGGCATGATCGGCATCCGCCGCAATGCCGCCCAAGACGACTGGAAATACCAACGCTATGGGCCGATTGAGTCGATCGGACTAGGGGTGCGCGAGACCTTCTTCATCGTCACGCGCACGCTTTCCTATCTGAGCGACGTGGTGATGGGTCGGGAATCGGCCGACCAGCTCGGTGGTCCGATCCGGATTGCCGAGGTGTCCGGTCAGGTGGCCAGCGTCGGCTTCGTGCCGCTGCTCAATTTGACGGCGGTGTTGTCGGTCAGCATCGGCTTGATCAATCTTTTTCCGATCCCGCTGCTCGATGGAGGTCACCTTTTGTTCTATCTGATCGAGGCGGTGCGGCGAAAGCCCCTGAGCGATCGCACGCAAGAGATCGGTTTTCGCATTGGTTTGGCGGTTGTGCTGATGCTCATGATGTTTGCAACCTGGAACGATTTGGGCATCGTGCGGCGCTGGTTCGGAGGCATTGGCTAGAATCACAATTCGTGACGTATTCTTGCCACTTCCAACGGGAGGCGAAGACCGGTAAACGAGAGGTTGATCACACGACACGTCGCGGGACGGCGTGAGGCTCGGGGAGAGGGCCGCATCGTCCCAATTTGGCGTGATGTGCCGTGTGCATGCCGTGTGGATAAAGCGCCCACCTGACGCCGACGGGTAGGGGGCCCACGAGGGGATCGGCGACGAAAGGCAGACGGGAAGAATGCCTTACTCAGGGAAGGGCACAGCGAGGGGTTGGGGACACCTCGTAGCCTTGGTCGTCTGGTTCGTGGCGTTGGCCGGCGTCGAGCCCGTGCTTTGGGCGCCGAGCGTCAACGCGCAAAGCGGCGCCATTCGCGAGATCCGCGTCGTCGGCAACAAGCGGGTCGAGCCCGAAACCGTCCGCACCTATCTCAAGTTCAATGCCGGCGACCCCTACGATCCGGGCAAGATCGACCAGTCGATCAGAGCGCTGTTCGCCACGGGGCTGTTCGCGGACGTGCGCATCGACCGCGAGGGCAACGGCGTGGTGGTGACCGTGGTGGAAAATCCCGTCATCAACCAGGTCGCCTTCGAGGGCAACAAGGAAGTCGACAAGGACACGCTCAAGACCGAGGTACAACTCAAGCCGCGCGCGGTCTTCACGCGCGCCAAAGCGCAAGCCGACGTGCAGCGCATCCTCGACGTCTACCGGCGCCAAGGCCGTTTTGCCGCCTCTGTGGAGCCCAAGATCATTGAGCTCGACAGCAACCGCGTCAATCTCGTGTTCGAGATCGATGAAGGCAACGCCACCAAGGTCAAGGCCATCAATTTCATCGGCAATCGCGCGTTCTCCGACTCCCAGCTGCGCGACATCATCACCACCAGCCAATCCGGACTGTTGGATTTCCTCAAGGGCACCAACATCTACGATCCCGACCGGCTGACGCTCGATCGCGAGCTCTTGCGCCAGTACTACCTGAAAAACGGCTATGCGGACGCCCGCATCGTCACGGCGGGCGCCGAGCTCGACCGCGATGGATCGGGTTTCTACATCTCCTTCGTGGTCGAGGAGGGCGAGCTCTTCAGCTTCGGGGCGATGGAGATCGAATCCGCGCTGCCGATCGACATCAAGGCCTTGCGCGGGGAGCTCCTGACCAGCAGCGGGGCGACCTACGACCAGTCGCTGATGGACAAGACGGTCGAACGCCTGACGCTGGTCGCGTCCGAGGCCGGTTACGCCTTCGTGCGCGTGCGCCCCAAGGCCGAGCGGGATCCGACCGGCCGCGCCATCAATGTCACCTACGTGATCGACGAGGGTCCGCGCGTCTATATCGAGCGCATCAACGTCAACGGCAACCTGCGCACCCAGGATTACGTCATTCGCCGGGAATTCCGCCTGGCGGAGGGCGACGCCTACAACCCGATGATGGTCGACAAGGCCAAGAAGCGCCTGCAAAACCTTGGCTACTTCAAGAGCGTCGACATCAAGCGCCGGCCGGGTTCGGCGGCCGACCGCATCATCTTGGATGTCGACCTGGTCGAGCAGTCGACCGGCGAGCTGTCGTTTGGCGCGGGATACTCGACCAGTGAGGGTATCATCGGCGACGTCAGCATCACGGAGCGCAACCTCCTGGGGCGGGGGCAGTTCCTGCGCCTGCGCCTGGCCGGCTCCACCGAACGCCTGCAGATCGATCTGAGCTTCACCGAGCCGCGTTTTCTAGGTCTCAACCTGGCGGCCGGCTTCGACCTCTTCCACAAGGACGTCAACCTCTCGAGCGTGTCGGCCTTCCGGACCCGAACGACCGGTGGCTCGCTGCGCCTCGGCTTCCCGCTCACCGAGAATTTGTGGCTCACCAACAGCTACAGCTTGTCGACCAGCGCCATCTATGACGTGGCTCCCACCGCCTCGCTCGCCATCCGCGAGGCGCAAGGCGAGGCGATCACCTCCTCCTGGGGCACCTTGCTGTCCTATGATCAGCGCAACCATCCCAAGAACCCGACCAAGGGCGTCTACCTGCAGGTCGGTACCGAGGTTGCAGGCCTCGGCGGTGACGTGCAGTACGTGCGGGCCAATGCCGAAGGTCGCTTCTACTATCCGCTCAACGACAAGATTACCTTGGTCGGCCGCGTCATGGGCGGCCATATCGAAGGCTGGGGCGGCCAGGACGTGAGGCTAATCGACCTCTTCTATAAGGGCGGCGAGACCATTCGCGGTTTTGACCGCGGCGGCTTCGGTCCGCGCGACCT